>LXNJ01000034.1_pt1 | contig 90203 bp, 64 predicted proteins | sample 809081 | NCBI WGS metagenome assembly LXNJ01 (sample SAMN04870510, study PRJNA318959) | sponge metagenome | biome: sponge; feature: marine sponge reef; material: water | host: Petrosia ficiformis | place: Greece: Milos, Mediterranean Sea | collected 2013-05-29 | depth 5-7 m
GCCCGGGGTCAATGTGCTGATTGAAGGCATCGTGCAAGGCACCAGCAGCGATGTCGACGGATACTATGTGATCGTAGGCGTACGGCCTGGCACCTATACGCTGCGGGCTTCCTACGTCGGCTATGCTACCGAGCGACAGGAAGGAATACGGATAAGCGTAGATCTGACGACAACCGTGGATTTCACGCTGCGCGAAGCGGTGTTCGAAGGGGAGGAAGTCATCGTTACCGCGGAAGCGATCCGCGTGCGCAAGGATCTGACCAGCAGCGAGGCGCGCGTAACGGCAGAAACCATTGATCGCCTGCCGGTGCAGGAACTCGGGCAGATCCTCAGTGTGCAGGCCGGGGTCACCGAGCGCGGGGGCTTTCACATACGCGGGGGCCGAAGCAGCGAGGTCGTCGTGATGGTGGATGGCGTGCCGGTCACAGACACGTATGATGGCTCTACGGCCTTGCAGCTCGAGAACGACGGCATTGAGGAGCTGCAAGTGATTTCGGGGACGTTCAATGCAGAGTACGGCAATGCAATGAGCGGCGTGATCAACGTCGTGACGAAGGAAGGCCGGAACGACCGATTCGGCGGCGCGGTGGAAGCCTACGCCGGCTCCTATGTCATCGGCGGGCAGGGCGGAAGCGCCTTGCTGCTAGGCACAAATGTGGACGACTACACCTCGGTGGAAGGTTTTCCGTACGACCAGGCCGACATATACTCTTACCTGCCTGTGTCTCCGTCGCACTATGCAAACCTCAACGCCTTGGCGGAAGGACCGCTGGTGAAGGATCGGATCACGTTTTTCGGCAACGTGCGCTATTTCGAGAACAGCGGCTGGCTCTACGGTGCCCGCATATACAACACCGACGGGACCTTCGGCGATTCAACGCTGGTGCCGATGAACACCTGGGCCAAACTCAGCTGGCAGGGCAACCTGCGCATGCAGCTAAGCAGCAACAAGTTCCTCAACTTTATCGGCTTGGGATCAACCAGCGAGGGGAGCGCCAGCAGCTACCAGAACTTTCGCTGGAACCCGGATGGTACGGCAACGGCGTACGACGACGGCATTGATCTGAAGCTGAAGTTTACGCACCTGGTCAGCGCCAGGACCTTTTACGCCATCAACGTCGCCACCTTCACCAAGGACGTGAGGCGCTACCGGTTTGCTTCGGTGTCAGACCCGCTCTACAACGATTTTGCGCTCAACCCGCCCGATTCCGTGGAGGTTGAGCCGGGCGTCTGGCGACAGGTGGAACTGAGCGGCAGCCGATTCGCACGCGGCGGCATGGACATGAATCGCTTCCAGCGGCAAACGCGCAGCTACTTTCTCAAAGGCGATGTTACAAGTCAGCTGGCGCGGTATCACCTCGTCAAGGCGGGCTTCGAAGCACGGCTGGATCAGCTAAGCTTCGAGGAATACAACATCGTGCCCGCGATCAACGAGAACGGCCAGGTGGTGGAGCCGTTCGCGCCGTCGGTGCCGCCGTTTCAATCCTTCCAGTTCCGCAGCTTCGACGGCGTCGAGCCGTTTACCTTCAGCGCGTATCTGCAGGACAAGATTGAGTACGACCACTTCATTGTGAATGCGGGTGTACGCCTGGACTACTTCGATGCGCGGGCGCACGTCCCTGCGGATCCTGCCGATCCAAACATCTACAACCCCTTCAAGAAGGTGAACCTTTTCCGTGATACCAACGGGGATGGCATCATCACGGAAGAAGAAGAGATGGACGACAACCGCCTCACGGTGCAGGATCGGGAGGCCTACTGGTGGACCACAACCACGCCCAAGCTGCAGGTTTCTCCGCGCCTGGGCGTGGCGTATCCGATCACGGAGGAAGGCGTGATACATTTTTCGTGGGGGCATTTTCTGCAGATTCCGACGCTGAATCGACTCTTCGACAACTTTGGATACAAGATTCCGCGCCAGTCTGGGCAGCACGGCCCCTTCGGCAATCCTGACCTTGATGCCCAGCGCACAGTCATGTACGAGATCGGCATCAAGCAGGCGATCCGAAGCGTCGTCGTGGATCTGACGGCCTACAACCGGGACGTGCGCAGCTGGGTCTCCACCTCCCGGCTTATTGAGACCGAACTGCCGGGTGTCACCTATGTGGTGTATGCGAACAGGGACTATGCAAACACGCGGGGCGCAACCCTTTCGCTGCGGCGGGATTATGCGGATGGCTACGGCTTTGACATGAGCTACACCTTCCAGGTAGTGGATGGCTCCAACTCCAATCCCGACGAGGAATTCTTCGCCGCAGCCAACCAGCAGGAGCCGCGGCTTGCGCTGCTGCCTCTGGCTTGGGATCAGCGCCACAAGGTTGCCGGTGCGCTCTTTGTGGGGGGCAAAAACTGGGGCGGGTCGGCCCTTATGGTTTGGGGCACGGGCTTTCCCTATACACCGAGCTTTGAGGAAGCCGCACTCGTAGGATCGGACGTGCAGCCTGAGTTTCCCACCCATGCGCGGCGGCAGCCGTCGACGCTACAGGTTGATGTAGATCTCTTCAGAGAGTTTAACCTGGGCCGTGTGCGTCCGCGCGTATTCGTGCACATCTTTAACGTTCTGGATGCGCGCAATGCGCTGGCCGTATACGGCGATACCGGACGTCCCGATGTGACCTTTTCCGCGCCGTTGGTATCAGCGGACACGGGCTACTTCAGCCGTCCCAACTTTTTTTCTGAGCCCCGCCGTGTGCACGCAGGCATACGGGTACAGTTCTAGGATAAGGTGCGCATACTAACAGCAGCCCTGCTATTGTGCCTGACCGTGCCGGTGCGTGGTCAGGGCGTCATTGATCGCAACCATGTGCCCAGCACCGAGCGTGTGGATCCGCTAGAGCGCAGGCGGGACGATATCGATGGCAATAACATTCGGGCCACTATCACCAACTGGACACAGACCGCCAATTCAAACAGCCCCGCAGATTTCAACTACGAGTGGCCCAAGAACACCAATCGCCGCTATGTGGCGCTTACGCAGCTTTGGGTGGGCGCAGAGACGAAGGCCAACATTGGCTCGGATGCGGGAGAGACGCTCTGGATTCTTGATGTCGCCGACTTTCGCGGCAACAACACAGGGGGCAGCGCCTCTTGGACTTTTGAACCGGTGGGCGGCTATGCCAATCCGGGAGGCAGTGCGTTCGGCATTGCGCAAAGCGACGAACCAGAAAGTTGGCCGCCATTCTGGCCCGACAAGACCGGCGATGTCGCAGACCCGGGTTGGTCAGGATCCTGGAACGGATTCTTCGGCAAAGACATCTACAACGCCGACCAGGAGTTTTTCTTCAAGGCCGGGGATGACCAGTATGACCGCAACCGGGCCGTCTATCAGCCGGATGCGACGGACCCGTCGCGGCACGGTCTAGGGCTGATCATCGAAACGCGCATCATGGCCTGGACGCAGATCCTGATTGACGACGTGGTGTTTTTGATCTATGGCGTCAAAAACGATGGCACCGTAGACCTGCAAAAGGCCAGCATGGCCGTCTGGTTGGCGGACTGTGTGGCAGGCGACTGCGGCGACGATGTAATCTTTTTTGACCTGCTGGAAGATGTGGCCCTGATGACGGATGAGGATGGCATCGGGGACCAGAACTTCGGCTCGGATCCGGCGGGCACGGTAGCGATTGCCTTCCTGGAAACGCCCGGCAATGCCACGGATCGCATCGACAACGATGGCGACGGCACGGTGTCGGAGGAATGTCCAAAGAACAATGGCGAGTGCAACAGCCCCGTGATGACGGAGGCGTTCATCGATGGAGAGCAGCCTGCCAACGGGGTGGATGACAATGGTAACGGGCTGATTGACGAGACGCTGGCGCATGTGCCCTTCGGAGAGCAGGAAGGGGTCGGCTATGCGGATTACCTGGACAACGACCGTGACGGTGAACGCGATGCGCCCGTGGTGACGGCCGCTATGGTAGCCGCAGCGAGCAGCGACCTGTGGCGGCGGTGGCCGCCGAATCCGGAAAGTGACCCCGTGCAGCAGCCGGACGGGCAGCCACTCGTACACCTTCTTTCCGTTGATGCGGCCACCGAGGGACTGCCGTTTCGTGACTTTATTGACAACGATGACTCGTACCTGCAGGGCACATCGGCCTATCCGTATCTCTCGGAACCGGGTTCTCCAACGGTTACGCAGGAGATGGTGGAGGCTGCCAGCCAGGACCCTTACGGCCGCGTAGCCGTGCCGGGCACCCGCATCCTGCTGTACGCCGTGGGCCCGGAGGACCTCGGCAAAGCCTATGCGGATGGCATCGACAACGATATGGACGGGGCCATCGACGAAGGCATCGATGAGGGCACGGACGAGATGATTGACGAGAGCCGTGCGGATGGCATCGACAATGACAACGACTGGAACCCGCTCCAGAACGATACGGGCCTGGACGGGGTGGGACTCACTGGAGATCCGGGCGACCAGGACGGCGTGCCCACCTCTGGAGCGGGTACGGACTTTCCCGGCGAGAAGAACATCGACGTTACCGATGTGTCGGAGTCTGACCAGATCGGTATCACCAACGTGCGCCTCTTTGGGGCCTTTACGCTGAGTGTCGGATCGGCATCGGACCGGTTTCTGTTTTTCAACCATCTCTATCCGGGCATCTTTGATACCGAGCGGCCCGACCCGGGCGACAATGACCTGACCGTCTCGAGCGGACTCTTTCCGCTCAAGGCTGGACAGACCGAGCGCATCTCACTTTCGGTGCAGATGGGTATCGGGGAGGAGGAGGCACTGGCCGCCCGCGACAACGCGCTGGACGCGTACGCGGAGGATTACCAGTTCGCCCAGGCACCCATCACGCCGTACGTTACGGCAGTGCCCGGAGATGGCCGTGTAACGTTGTATTGGGACTCCGACGCTGAAGAATCCAACGACGAGTTTCTGCGCAGCCTCGGGCTGGAATCGCGGGACTTTGAAGGCTATCGCGTCTATCGGGCGACGGATCCAGCGTTCCTGGATGCGCTTGTCATCACTGATGGCCGTGGCAACCTGACGTTCAGAAAGCCGATTGCGCAGTTTGACCTGATTGACGGGATCGGTGGATTTCACCCGGTCGCGGTCAATGGTGTTCGCTTCTACCTGGGCGATGACCGCGTCAGCGAAGGCGAAGGGAGCGACGGGCTGGCCCATGTATTTGTGGATTCCACGGTTACGAACGGGATTCAGTATTTCTATGCGGTGACGGCATACGACTTTGGCGCCGCGTCCGCAAACATTTCCCCCACTGAAACGTCGGTGCGCATTCGTCGCCGGGCGGACGGGACCATTGAAACGGGTCGCAACGTGGTGGCGATCACACCTGCGCCCGCGGTCAGCGGATACACGGAAGCAACACTGGAAAACGTGGACCAGTTTCTGCCGCGCGTTACGGGCAACACGACGAGCCGCATCGGCTTTGAGGTCGTCGATCCTACCGCCATACGTGATCTGAATCGGTATCGCGTGACGTTTGAGGACACACTCATCGTCGGGGGCCGCGTGGCATCCGACACGATCACTACAAAGACGTTCTCACTGCACGATGCAACCGCAGGGATGGCGCTGATAGCCCAGTCTACGGCGTTCAAGCCTGGGCGGGAGTTTCCCGTGCTGGATCGGTTTGGCAACGCGCTCGGCTTCAAGCTGCTGTTTTTTCCAGAGACGTTTGTGCGCCCGCACCGCGGGCAGACGGTCTGGAACGACACCACGGTGTACCCCATTGCCCTGGACCCCTACAACTCGCCCGGATATGTACGCGGCGTCCGCAACCCGGCGGACTATCGCGTTGAGGTAGTAGGAGATGCTGAAGGACAGTCCATTGCGCTGCAGGTGTCCTTTTTTACTACGCTGCCATCCCGTCCGACAAACGTCAAGGTGTATCGCGTCGAGCCGGATGCCGAGGGCGGCACGCGCGATGTGGAGGTAGACTATGCCTTTTGGGACATTACCGGCCCCGACCATGTCAGCGCTACGTCTACTGTGCCTGCGCGGTTCAGCACGGATCGGGAGATCAAGGAAACCGATCTCATCATCATCCACGAGCCCAGGGTGGGCGACCCGAATGGCCAGGCGGTAATCACTTGGCGAATCGGATTGAATTTCGCCTACGAAGGCCAGGTCAATCCGGAGGCGGGCGATGTGGCGACGATCGTCACGCGCAAGCCCTTCCTGGACACGGATGTGTTTGAGTTTGCCACGTATGCGCCGCGGGTGGAGGTCACAAACCCGGATTCCCTCCTGGATCGCATCCGCGTGGTACCCAACCCCTACATCGCGACGAATCAGTTTGAGGCGCAAAACGCCTTTTCTACAGGACGCGGTCCCCGGGCGATCAAGTTCATCAACCTGCCAGCCGAGTGCACGCTGCGCATCTTTACGGTTAACGGTCGGCTGGTCCGGACGCTGCATCTGAATGAAGGCGGCAACCTGAGCGCGTTGGACATGCTCAACGGCACGCTGACCTGGGACCTTCTGAGCAGCGATAATCTGACGGTTTCCTACGGGGTATACCTGTACCATGTGGAGGCCCCTGGTCTTGGCGAAAAGACTGGAACTTTCGCAATCATCAAGTAGCTGCATGGCAGTGCTGAGATCCCATACGGTGCTGCGAGCGCTGTGCTTGAGGCCGCGCGCATTGTGCTTGATGCTGGTTGTGAGCCTAGCGGCAGGTACGGACGCGCTAGGCCAGTTTGCAGCAGAGACGCGGGAGGTTACGCGCGGCGGAACCACTGCGGCAGAGTTTCTCAGCATTCCCGTCGGAGCCCGCGCAACGGCAATGGGAAGCGCGTTTTCGGCCAGTGTCAACGATGCAACGGCGATCTACTGGAACCCAGCGGGGCTGGGACAGATTGCGCAGGTTACCCTGACAGCAGAGCACACGGACTGGCTCGCAGCGATCACGTTCAACTACGTTGCGGTGGCCGTTCCTACGCGCTGGGGCACGCTGGGCGCGGCGGTCACGGGGTTCAGGACGCCTGAAATGCGTGTGACCACCGTGCTGGACCAGAATGGAACGGGCGAAAAGTTCAATGCCGCCAGTTATGCTATGGCGCTGGCCTATGGTGCGAAGCTCACGGATCGCTTCAGCTTTGGGCTGACGGCGAAGGTCATCTCGGAGCGAATCTGGCATTCCACGGCGACGGGTCTTGCGATGGATGCAGGCACTGTTTTCGAGACGCCGTTCTGGGGCATGCGGCTAGGGGCTTCCATCGCCAACTTTGGAACCAAGATGCGCATAACCGGCGACGACCTTATCGTGGTCGCAGACATTGATCCTACGGTGCGTGGCAACAACGAAAGCAATCGTGCGGAGCTCAAGACGGATGCTTTTGATCTGCCGCTGACCATGCGTATCGGACTGGCGGGCGAGGTAATGGAAACCGAACGGAGCCGGTTCACGCTGGCCATGGATGTGCAGAGCCCCAACAACAGCGGCCAGTATGTCAATGTCGGCGCGGAAATTGGCCTGCTCGGGGATTTGCTCATGATTCGGGGCGGATTCAGTGAGCTCTTTCTTCCAAACAGCGTCCGCTCCTGGTCGCTCGGCGGCGGACTTCGCTACGACTTCTATTCCGTCGGCTTTGCGGCGGACTATGCCTACGAGAGCCAGGAGTACTTCAACGGCGTGAGCCGACTGACCCTGGCAGCACAGTTCTAGCGGGTCCGACAGGATTTTCGCAGGCACTGTGACCGCGTCACAGGGCGGTATGCACGCGGCAGGTCTGCTTTTTCAGCCCAGCCGGTTCGCAGCCGCTTGTGCCAGGGGTGAAAGGCACGCAAAAATGAGCCGTACGCCCGCTGCTGCACATCTGATTATTCGCCCCGCAATTAAGGCTATTGGCGAATGCGATAGGTTTTCTTACTTTGCGCCCTTGGCATCGCGCATTGGCGGTACGCCAGCAGCAAACTGACAGACTTCTTAGAGAGCATGAAACTCATCTTCAACACAGGCGCATTGGCGCTGATGGTCCTTCTGGTGGGCGATGCGTACGCACAGCGTAGCGTCACACTGACCCTCAATGCCTCTACCATACCCGACACCACCAGTGTCATGTCGCTGTTCGAGGTGCGTGGCAACCTCAACGGGAACGCACCCGACACACTGGTCGATGGCAACATCATAGACTGGGGTGATCTGAGCACGCTGGAACCCGACAACATAGGAGGGGACTATTGGCAAATCACATTTCAGATTGAGGAGGACGATACGCTCACGTTCAAGTTTTTCTCGCAGCAGGCACAAGACAACGGCGTCAACGGGTGGGAGGCAGACCCCAATCCTATGCTTTATCCAGCAGCGAATGACACGGTGCTAGGGCTGCATTACTTCGAGTCACAGTCCATGCTGCATGGGTTCCAGGGTGACCGGGGCGCATGGGATCAGACACAGATCTTTGAGTCCAAACAGGATTCGGTGGCCGTCTGGTTCCGCGTGGCAATGTTCGGATCCGAAGCCGATATCGATGGCTATGATCCGTTGCTGGGTGAAGATGATCAGGCCATTGGCGTACGCGGTGCGCCGCTGGTGGATGCAATGGACACCCTACTGGTTGGCCCGCTGGATTGGGGTGACTCGTTCGAACTGCGCCGAGAAACGGATGAGTCGACAGCCATAGCGTTCAACATATACTCGTGGGTCGCCTATTACCCTGCAGCACTTGCGGGACAGGAGCAGCAGTACAAGTTTGTGCAGCACCACCTGGCCACTGACAGCAGCATTGTCGTTGCCTGGGAAGAGGGCAATCTGACGGACAACCGCAGTTTTACTGTGCCGGCACGCGACACAACGCTGCAGTGGGTGTACTATGGTGACACAGCTCCCACGCCTGGGGTCCCCGTGCTTTCCAACATCGTTTTCGGGGTAAACCTGGAGGTGTTCGAGGATATCGGATTGTTTGATCCTGCACGACAGGATACGTTATGGGTGTTCGGAGACTTCAATGCGTGGCAAAACTGCCGCGTCAATACGCCGGATCTCTGTCGCATGGAGAAGGAGCCAGGTGGCACCAAGTACGGGGCCGCTGTACCGATAGAACGAATCGCCGACGTCAAGTTGGGGTACAAGTATTTTCTTGACTTCAACAACGACGCATTCGAAAACGAATTCGGAGTTCCTCCGCCCAGCGGCTGGGAAGAGGGACACCGTACGGGCATCAACCGGCACTTCATCTTCGAAGGGGCAAGCCAGCAGGTGCTGCCGCTGGCGTACTACAACGATGTGACACCGAACAACCTCATGCCGGCGGGTGCCAGCACCACCATCAAGTTTGCGGTGGACATGGTGGACGCGTTCAACAACATGGCGCAACCCTTCGACCCGGCGGGCGGCGATACGGTATCAATCCGTCTTGGAGACCCAGTCTGGGCTCACACGCAGGGTATTGACGGCACGGACCACGATATACCGCTCTTGGATCGGGTGGTACTGACAGATGACGACGCCGACGGAGTTTATGTCGGCGACTGGACGATTACCGGTCCCTCCTACAACATCCTGACGTTCAAATATCTGTACGGCAGAGACGGGACCTACTTCAGCGAACCAGGCAGCGACACGAATCAGGAAGGAAGAAACAGGGCGCACTTCATCAGGAAGAATCCTGACGGCAGCTATCCCATGGAGTATGTCCTGGACACGCTGGTCTTCAAGACCGGTCCGGGGCCGCTCGATCACGAGCTCAATCCTGACATCTACACAGGGATTGAAGAAATCAGTGCGGAAGTCCCGAGTTCTATCTGGCTTGGGCCCAACTATCCCAACCCGTTCAACCCGGTGACCACTTTCGAGTACGCCATCAGTCAGCAGGCGCATGTCAGGATTCGCATCTACGACGCGCTGGGTCGGCTGGTGACTACGCTCGTGGACGGGGTGCAGCAGGCCGCCACTTACGCGGTTACATTCGACGCCTCGCGATACGCCACCGGCGTGTATTTCTACCGGTTGGAAACGCCTGGGCAGGTGCTCACCGAGCGCATGCTTCTGATCAAGTAGACGCGGTCTTAACCGCAGCAAATCCGGGGCCAGCAGGGATGCTGGCCCCGTGTCGTTTTGGGGCATGACGGTTGCAGCGCGAATGACGTCAGTGCGGGCGACGGTACCTCTTGCTTCGATGGCAAGGGTCGTACGGGTCGCCAGTACAACCGTAGCCCCGGTTTACCATGCCGGTTTCTCCAGTCATTGAAGTTCAGCTGAAGTCCACTACGGAGAAAGCACATTGGAGGCAAATGGCTTGTGTCTTCGGAAGAAGACGGCAAAAACGTGTTGGCCACTCACGTAGTCAGGCGCAATTCTACCAGTTCATGCCGCTCGGATCACCGCTACCACCAATGGTTTATGCGTCGTTTTGCAAGAGGCTCCATAGTGTGTAGGGATTTGATGACGGATTGGCAAGACTGGACTATCTCACCAGCCCCGCCAGATGAATCCCGTTCGGGTCACACTACTAATGTACAGCCGTGCCTCGCTTTTTGTTGGCACAGCGGGCTGCTCGGCGTCAGCTATGAGTAGCCGGCCGCGAGCGCGGCAGGCCCTTTTCACAAGTTGCAATCCACACAAAATCAAGCTCCGCATGGCCCGCCTGAAGGCCGAAATACTATAAAGTTCAGATGAAGAGCCTGACGCCTTCGACTGCATGAGCGTGAACCCGGCTCATAAGGCGGATGGCGCTCAGGTCGCTGAACCTGCAAGTCCAACCGCTGGCTTCGGCACGGTGCTACGTTGGACCACCAGGACGAATCGTGTTCCAATGTAGGGGAATTATATCATGAGGGCGATCATCTTACAAGGAGACCTTCCAGGTCCCGACAGGGCACGTACGTGAATCCCTGGGGGAGGCCTTTCGACGCTATTAACCTCTCCGGACCCGGTCGTGACCGGGCTGAACCACCTTCAAAAAGGGTATTCAGGGGGTGCTGCAAGAACTATCATTGAGGGCTGGTGAGCAGGCTTTTGTGCCGTGCAACGACGTAGTGCCAAACCGTATGGCATTGAGCGTGCCCGAGTAGTGGTAAAACGAGCATATTCCGACCCGAAACTCGACCGCGCAAGTAGCACACTTAGCCCGAGGTCGCGTCACGGTGGCTTGGCGCAGCTGGAGATAACACGGGCTTTATTGCAGCCCGTGGAACCCGCGAAGTATGGGGTTGTTCGACGTTAAAACTATAAGACCCTGGTAGCTGTCACCATCAAGCATACTGCTTCCACTCATGAATTTGTCCTCGGGTTCTTGCGCTACTAAGCTCTTCATTTCTGTTGCCGTTGCGCTTTTGATAGCGATGGCTCCCCAAGACCTTGTTGCCCAAGGCTCCCCTAACGTGTCTGTGGATGACGAGTACCTGCCGGGGCACCTGTGGGTGCGCTTCGTTGACGACGCTTTGCCGGTCACAGGAGGCGGCAGGACGGGCTATGCGGTGTTTGATCAATCGGCCGCCGCGTATGGGGTGTTCTCTGTAGAAAAAGGGTTTCCCTTCGTTGATGCTATGGCGCGTAACCGCAGACTTCTGGAGCATGCGGATGCCTTGCGTAGTGTCTATATCGTGCGTTACCGGGGACAGTATGCTGCCGGCATAGTAGCGGCAGAGCTCGCACGGGACCCTGCGGTGATCTATGCCGAACCGTACTACATCCGCCGCACGGTTGGGATGTTGCCTCCACCGGGCGTCGGAGCGTTGCCAGATGTCCCGAATGACCCCCTGTTCAAAGATGAAACATTCATGGCCAGGATGCGGATGACGGACGCTTGGGATGTGGTGAAGGGAGAAAGCGGAGATGTGGTAATCGCCATTGTCGATTCTGGGCCGCTTTGGCGGCATGAGGATCTGATCGACAATGTGTGGACGAATCCGGGAGAGGTTGCAGACAATGGCATTGACGACGACAACAACGGATTTGTGGATGATGTCCATGGTTGGAATTTCACCGATGATAAGCCCGATCCTACAGGTGCAGACGTTCAGGAACAGTGGCATGGCACACAGATGACGGGGGCCGCAGCCGCCGTGGCCGACAACGAGAAGGGCAGCGCCGGGACGAGTTGGAATGCGAAATTCATGCCCATCAGCATCAGTTGTACAGGGATCCCAGGCAGTCTCTGCTATGCCCCGCAGGGCGTTGTATACGCGGCCATGAACGGCGCCGATATCATCAATGCCAGCTGGGGCGGCACCAGACCTGCGGCCACAGACTCGATAATCCTGCGGGTCCTAAGGGAAGAAGGAATCCTGATGGTGGCCTCGGCGGGCAATGCTGGGGTGAACATTGACGAAAAACCGTTCTACCCGGCAGCCTACCTTGAGACGCTTTCCGTAGGAGGCACTGCGTCTCATGCTGATGTGAATTTGTTGAATTTCGGCAGCACGGTGGATGTGTTCGCGGCTGCGCAAGGTGTTTATTCCACGTTTCCTCCTCCCTATCATTACCATACTACCGGCGGCACGTCGGGGGCCGCGGCACTGGTGTCCGGCATAGCTGCACTCGTCAAAACAATTCATCCGACATACACAGGTGACCAGATTCGCGAACAGCTTCGCTCGACGGCGGACAACATCGACTCTGAGAACGCTCCGGAATTGCATGGACTGCTTGGACGCGGCCGGGTCAATGCCTATCGTGCGGTCACCGAGAGCGGATTTCCCGCAGTCCGGCTGACGGATTGGAATTGGATTGATTCGGGTGGCGATAGCAAAGACCTTCGCAGCTCAGAAACCATGACGATTACAGCGGAATTCACCAATTATCTTGCGGATGCCGAAGGGTTGACGCTCGAATTGGTCTCGGACAGTCCGCATATCACAGTCTCATCGGGTCCAGAGACTGTGGGTAACTTGGCGACCAACGAAAGCCACACGGCTACGTTCACTGCGGCCGTGGCGGACGACGCTCCTTACCGGACCCCAGTCGTGCTGAGGATTCGTGCGATATCTGGAACGTATGTGGACGAGTTGGCCGGGGCGTTGCCTTTTACCCTTAACCCAGCCCGGATAGCAAGCTTGAACAGTAATCCATGGACCATTTTAACTGTTACTAGCGAAGGCAACATCGGCTTCGTTGATAACTGGCGTGATCCGCTGTCGATTCTGGGGCGTGGATGGTTAGCAAGAAGTGCAACCGATGGGCAGAAACCCATTCTTGTACAGGGTGGCCTGATCTTAGCCACAGGTCCTGGGAGTGTATCCGACTGCATGCCGCGTACAGGCACCTTTCTCGGCAGCTATAGGCCGCAAAATATTGATTTCCTTGAGAAGCCGGGCACCGCTTTGTCGGTGGATTTCGGTGCAGTGACAGCTCGCGAGGCCAGAGTTGAGCTCACCGACCAGGGAGCAGACAATCCTATCGGCATCGAGATACTTCAGCGGACATACTTGGACGTTAATCCCGCAGCACCTTTTGACGGGTACGGCGATGTCATAGTACTCAGGTATACTCTCACCAATACCACCAACAGGACCATTACAGATCTGCATGTCGGCATTTGGTCCGACTTTATCTTTCAGTCAGCAACGGATAGTGTGACCTTTGACGAGGGCAGGGGTATCGGGATTTTCATAGACCATTTCGATAGTTCTGTCCAATTGGCAGGAACGAAAGTGTTAACAGCCGATGCCCCACTTCACCACGCAGCATTTGAGGGCTATGTTGATCGTAGATACGCTCTTGCGGATGCGGACCATTGGGCGATGCTCAGCGGAGGGATTCAGCCTCTGCCAGACCCCGGTGACAGCGGGATGCAAATGATAGGAGCAGGACCCTACACGATCTTGCCTGGATCAAAGACCGAAGTAGCCTTCGCCCTAGTTACGGGCGTCAATCGGGAAAAGCTCTTCGAGCATGCCGACAGGGCGCAGACTCTGTGGGATGACGTGATAAGCACAGTTGATCAACCGGCACATGTGCAACTGATCCAAAATACTCTGGCGGATCCGGTTGACGTATATGTGAACGGCGCCCGTATCCTCGATGATTGGGCAACGCAAATGGCGACGGGATTCAGGCAGTTTGACGCTGGCCCTCTGTTGATGGAGATAGTGCCTGCAGGAGACCCGGACAATGCGAATCCACTGGTCGCGGAGTCATTCGTTTTTGACATGAGTGAGTCGTACAACATTATTATCAACGGCAGTGGCGGCGCAGTCAGCCTGCTCGCTGTGGACGATGTGCGTCGGCAGGCGGACGACGACGGCATGGCAGATTTCTATGTTGTTCACGGCGCCCAAGATCTCGACGCGGTGGACCTGCGACTATTGAACATGCACGACAACGACGGTTGGCAAGTGCTGGCCGAAGACTTCAGCTTCAACACTGCGACATCCTACACGTCTATCGTGCCGGGCGTATACAACATTGAGGTAGCTGTCGACGGCAGCCAGGTTGGCGTGTACCAGTTCGACTTGCGGGAAGCCGCCGGGAAGTCCTTTATGCTCGGTTTGAGGGGTAGCGGCACGTCGGCGGCCGAAGGGGTCACGCTCATAGGCGTGCGCACTGACGGATCCGCATTTTATCCTATGGATGTCACGGATCATGAGGAAGACCCGGGTCTTCCGCTAGCATTCGCGCTTAGGGGTAACTACCCGAATCCATTTGCATCGTCTACGCGCATTTTATTTGATCTGCCGGCTCCGGCACGCGTTTCAGTGAAAGTCATTGACATGCTGGGTCGCACGGTAATGAGGCTGCCGCCCGTTGAAAGGGAGGCGGGGTCGTTGCGAAAGGTAGACCTTGACGCATCGCACTTGGCCTCGGGAACGTACATGTACAGCTTCGTCGCAGAGATGGCCACAAACACGGTGGTAGATAGCGACCGGATGGTGGTCGTCAAGTAACGCGAATTCTCGTTCGCAGTGAAAAGAAGCACAATGCCACCTATTCACCGGTCCGACCGAAGCGCAATGTATAGACTGTTGCCTGACAGCCGGAAGCTTGACTAAACGGCGTAAGCGCATGCAGGATAAGTGGGACAACACGCTAGCGGCAAATCTGCGCTACGCCGGGTTAGCGATACTGGAAGTACGCTGCAGTTTTTGAAGGGCGGGAAGCAGGAGACACCGGAGGCCAAGCCCGCTGCCCAAGTCGGAGCACGGTTCAGTTAAATATATAATATATAATCGCCTTAATTTGGGACACGATTTCCTTGCAAGCTGCTGACTGCACAAAGATGGTCGACGCCGGAGCTTACTGCCAGGCGGCGCGTCGTTTGGTTTGTACCCTAATGCTCTTTTGCCTGGCAGCGGCTGTGCTGGCCCAGGATATGAATGTCACCTTTCGCTGGATCCCGCCGGACGGTTCTCCGGTGGTACGGGCCTTCTTGCCCGGCGAGTTCAACGGCTGGGGCCCCAACAGCAACGGGTTCATTGCGCCGGGGGCTGCTTCGCAGATGGACTACGACTCAACATGGGCCCAGTGGCTCTACACCACGACGCTGCAGGCGGGGCAGACATACCAGTACAAGGTGCATCTGCACTTCAATGCCACAGGCAGCCAAAACAGCTGGATCAGCGATCCGCTGAATGATCGCACCAATCCGAACGAGTACAACAATTCGGTTGTCACCATCGAGGATCCGATGGTGTTTCAGATGGCCAGGCAGCAAAACGCAGCGGGAGAGATTGTCGCGCTCTCAGCCGGCGTGTTCGGCTCGCATGCGATTACGGCACTGCGGTTTGCGATAGATGGCATGGAGCAGGATGGCATGCCGCACTTCAAAGACGGGATCTTTCACTATGCGCTGCCGGCTCCCGCGCCGTGCGGCATGCACTTTGCGCTGACAGCCACCGACTCAATGGGCACGGTGGTGCAAGCCGAGGTGGGGCGCATGGTCCCGACCATCGTGGATGCTAAACGTCCGGCAGGGCTGGAAGACGGGGTCACGTATCATGCGAGCGACCCTACGCAGGCCACGCTGTCCTTGTTTGCGCCCGGCAAGTGCTATGTCCATGTCATTGGAGACTTCAACAGCTGGCAGATTGATGATGCCTATCTGATGCAGCGCGATGCCGCCTCGCCCGACAGTGTGCACTGGTGGATTGAGCTGGAGAACCTGTCCGTGGGCGCCGAAATAGCATACCAGTATGTGGTGGACGGCACGCTGCGCATCGCTGATCTCTTTGCAGAAAAGATTCTGCACCCTTTGGACGACCGCCACATATTGCGCCGCACTTACCCGAATCTCAAACCCTATCCAGACGGCTTGACCGACGGCGTCGTGTCGGTGATGGAAACGGCCCGCACACCCTACGCGTGGACGACCCCGGCTTTTGAGCCGCCCAAGCAGAGCGAACTGGTTATCTACGAACTTCTGGTACGCGATTTCCTTGCGGCACACGATTATGCTACGCTGACCGACACGCTGAATTACCTGCAACGCCTAGGGATCAATGCCATTGAACTCATGCCGGTGGCTGAGTTCGGCGGTAATGTAAACTGGGGCTACCAGCCGAACTTCTACTTTGCGCCGGACAAGTACTACGGACCGGCGAACGATCTCAAACGGTTCGTCGACGCGGCACACGAGCGTGGCATCGCGGTAATCCTTGATGTGGTGTACAATCATGTGGATCAGCCATCGCCCCTGGTGCTCCTGTACGGAGCTTCCGACAGCAACCGCTGGCTTAATATTCCGCCGCGGCACGCGTACAATGTGTTCTATGACCTGAATCACGAGGATTCGTACACGCAGTATTGGCTGGATCGCGCGAATGCGTATTGGACGACTGAATTCAAGATTGACGGGTTCCGGTTTGATTTGTCCAAGGGCATGACGCAGCGCAATACCGGATCGGATTTTGGCGCGTGGGCTTCCTATGATGCGTCGCGAATCAGGCTGCTGTCGCGCATGGCGGAACGCTTATGGGCGATCAATCCGCACGCTTATGTGATTCTGGAGCACTTTGCTGTAAGTAGCGAAGAGCAGGCGCTGGCACGCTACGGCACCGAGCGTGGTCTGCCGGGGATGATGCTCTGGAATAAGGTGTCCTATGCGTACGGCGAAGCCGTCATGGGCTACCACGATGACGGAGGGTCAGACTTCGCGAGAACATACTTCGGAGAGGGCGGAGGCGGCTGGGCATGGCCGCACACCATCACCTACATGGAAAGCCATGATGAGCAGTGGATGATGTACAAGATGCGCCGGTATGGGGCGTGCGAGGAGTCGCCCACGGGGGGCGCGGCCTGCAACCCCAATTTGCCGGGCAGCGCACTGAAGTACAATGTGCGCCGCCTGCCCGTGGCGTTGGATCGACTCAAGATGGCGGGCGCATTCTTCTTTCTGGTTCCGGGTCCGCGGATGATGTGGCAGTTCGGAGAACTTGGATACGGATTTGGCGAGCGCGGCGAAGAGTGCTTGCGCGGCGATGACTGCCCGACCTTTGCGCCCGCTCGCACCGCGCCGAAACCGATTCGCTGGGATTACTACGACGATGTGCTGCGCGCCAAGCTCTACGGGGCCTGGTCGGCGCTTATCAACCTGCGGCAGCGGCATGAGGTCTTTCGCAGTCCGGAAACTGAGGTGACGCTGGATGTGGCGCATGCAGTCAAGCGCATTCACCTGTCGCATCCGACCATGGAAGTTGAAATCACGGGCAACTTTGGGGTCAGACCGGCCCCGAACGCATCGCGAATTTCAACGCCGCCGCGCTTCTGGTATGACTTTTTCACCGGCGACTCGCTGGATGTCACAGGCAACCGATCAGCCGTGCTGCAGCCCGGGGAGTTTCACATCTATTCGTCGGTACGGCTGGAAACGCCGCCGCAGGACCTCGTCACCGTTGATGCCGAAACAAGTGAAAGTGCACCGGAGCATCTCATCCTGGAGGCCATTTATCCCAATCCCTTTGCCGGGCATGCCATGATAGCGTATACGCTGCCACGCGCGGCCCACGTTCGACTGGAGGTCTTTGATATCCTGGGGCGCCGTGTGGCTTTGATCACTGATGGCTACCGGCGTATGGGCCGCCATGTTGCGCAGTTTGACGCTGCACAACTGCCTTCGGGTCTGTACATCTGCCGCTTGCTGACGCATGGCGAAACCCATACGCAGTCAATGCTGCATACGCGGTAGCGCGGGTCATGGAGGGTAAGCAGCGACCATCGCTTTCACCAGGCAAGCGTGTGCTTTTTATTGCGCTGATGTGGCTGTTGCCGCCCGGGTTCTTCGGCGCTTTGGAGGGCGGCTTGCGCCTCGCCGGGTACGGCGAAGCCTTGCCGATCTTTGTACCGGTGCGCGTGGCACCCGAGTACAGGATACTGAACAGGGAGATGGCTCGGCGCTATTTCTCGAACCTCCGTCGCGTACCAACAGGGATGCACGATGCCTTTATGGCCACAAAGGACAGCACCACGATTCGCGTCTTTGTTCAAGGAGGTTCCAGCGCTGCTGGGTATCCCTATTACTATGGGGGCAGCTTCAGCCGCATGCTGGAGCAGCGCTTGGCGCAGACCTATCCGCACCGGCGGATTGAGGTTGTCAACATGGCCGTAGCCGCAGTCAACACGTATACGCTGCGGGATCAGGTTTCTGCCATCATGGCAGAGGATCCTGACGCCATTCTGATCTACGCGGGGCACAACGAATTCTATGGCGCCCTAGGGGCCGGATCGGCGGAGTCGTTGGGCAGACAGCCATGGATGGTCAATCTGTACCTGCGCCTGCGGCCCTTGCGCACCGTGCAGCTCTTGCGCAATCTGCTGGGCACGGCCGCGGCGGTGGGCGCAGCCGAAGCCGAAGAAGCGCCGGAGGCCACCCTGATGGAGCGCATGGTTCGGGAGCAGACCATCCGGTACGGCTCGTCGCTCTATCGTGCAGGATTGCGACAGTTCAGGGTCAACCTCCGCGCGATTCTTACGCGGTACGAGGCGGCTGGCGTGCCCGTTTTCATAGGAACGCTGGCAAGCAATGAGCGTGCGCATGCGCCCTTTGCTAGCGTCCATGCACCGGACACCGACGAAATTGCTTGGCGGGCCGACTACGAATCGGCGCTTCGACTGGCTGCGGACCGTTCCATACGCGCCGGCGTGGCGGCTATGCGGGCGGTCATTGCAGCAGACAGCAGCGTTGCGCTCGGATTCTTTGCGCTCGGCGCAATGCTCGATGCCTTGGGCCAGTATGAAGAAGCGCGCGCGGCCTATCTCACGGCGAAGGATCACGACAATCTGCGATTTCGCGCTTCTGAGGATGTGAATGCCATCATTCGCGCGGAGGCGGTACGCGCGGGTGCCATTGTGGTGGAGACGCAGGCGCATCTGGCGGCCGCGGCTGAGGATGGCATCATCGGGTCCGATCTGATGCTGGAGCATCTGCATCCCAATCTGGAAGGATACTTCGTTCTGGCAGATGTGTACTATGAAGCTTTGTACGCCTACGAAATGGTTGAAGGCGCGCAGTATGTGCCCAGACCTGTCGCGCGCCGGGAGGTGCTGTATACGGCGGTGGACTCGCTGTTTGGGGAGCTGCGTGTCCGGCAGTTGATGAGCTCGTGGCCCTTCAAGCCGCTGGGATCGGTGCCGCCGCCCATGGACACAATCCAGGCCCGCACGCCAGAAGAAGGGCTTGCGCTTGCATACTTTCACCGCCGCATGGGCTGGTATGCCGCTACCGACAGCCTGCGCATGCTGTACGAATCGCGCGGCGACTTGCACAAAGCACTTCGTGCAGCCTTGGCACTGATTCAGCAGTATCCGTATCTGCCGCGGCCATACTCTCTGGCCGCCGATATCATGCTGCGGCAGCGGAGGTTTTCTGAGGCGCTGGTGTACTACCAAGCGGCGGAAGAGCTGGAGCCGACGGCGCAGGTACAGTACATGATGGGTATGGTGCATGTGGCCACGGGCCGGCTGGCCCGTGCGCAGTCGCACCTGGAGCAAGCCGCCACAATGGATCCGCAAAACAGCGCCTACCTACTTCAACTTGCGCAGGTGTACCTTGCAAGCGGTCAGGTGAGCCAGGCGCGGTCGGCGGCCGCGCAGCTGCTGGCGGTGGCGCCGAACCATCCGCAGGGGCGAAGACTCTTGCAGCTGATGACACCGGGCAGCACTGCGGTGGAGTAGGCGCAACAGCAACAGGGGCGCAGCGCAGGCACCTAAACGAACGCTGAAAGGGCGCGACATGCAGGCGGTCAGATACACGCAGTGGGATCCGGAGCGTCATGGACGGGCCATGACGGACTTCGAACGGCTGCTTGACATTTTTCAGCAGCTCCTGCAGTACACTGCGGGAGACGCAGCCGAAGCGCTTCGCTGGCTCACAGAGCTTGACAAGGCGCATGGGCTGACCAGTGATGACTTCGGCATCGGCGACTTTATTGAAGAGCTCAAGAAGCAGGGTTACCTCAAGGAAGATGCCGCAGGCACCGTCGCGATCACGGCGCGGACCGAGCGGGCCCTACGCCAACGTTCGCTTCAGGAGATCTTCCGGCAACTGCGCAAGAGCGGACGTGGGGCCCACCAGACACCCTATGCGGGTGCAGGCGACGAACGCCTTCCAGAAACGCGCGCCTGGCGCTTCGGGGATGATCCGCACCGGTTGGACATTACGGGTACGCTGTCAAACTCGTACCGCCGAGGGGGCATCAGGAACTGGACGCTTACTGAGGAAGACTACCGGATTTACGAGACAGACCACGCGACGCATCAGGCCACAGTACTCATGATTGATCTGTCGCATTCCATGGTCCTCTACGGCGAGGATCGCATCACACCGGCGCGCAAGACGGCCATGGCGCTGGCAGAGCTTATCCTGAGTCGGTACCGCCATGACACGCTCGACATCGTCGCTTTTGGCAATGACGCCTGGGAGGTATCCATCAAGGACCTGCCGTACCTGAAGGTAGGGCCGTTCTACACTAACACGCGGGCGGGCCTGCAGCGCGCACGCGACATCCTGCGCAGGCGGCGCAACCGGAACCGGCAGATCTTCATGATCACCGATGGCAAGCCCAGCTGTCACAAAGAGCACGGGCGCATGTATCGCAATGCCTTCGGGCTTGACCGGAAAATTGTCAATAAGGTGCTGGATGAGGCGGTCCTATGCCGACGGGAGGGCATCACCATTACGACCTTCATGATTGCACGCGATCCGTACTTGCAGCGTTTTGTCCGCGATCTCACCGAAGCCAACCAGGGGCGCGCCTACTATGCCAGCCTGGAGCGACTCGGCGAGTTCATCTTTGAGGATTTTGTGCGCAACAGGCGCAAGCATTTGCGCTAAGCCGCCTTACGCGGCATGATGGCACCAAGAGCGGTGCTGTTTCTAACGCTTGCCTAATAAAAGGTCATGGCACTGCCTTTTCGCCCCTACAAGCGCTTTGGGCAGCATTTTCTGATTGATTCGAATTGCGCAGCTAAAATTGTCGCAGCGCTATCGGCTCCCGCGCAATCGCCTGTGGTAGAGATTGGTCCCGGTACAGGAGCACTCACAGGCTTGTTGCTGCAAAGATTTGCCGACGTGACGGCTGTGGAGATTGACAAACGTGCGGCGGCCTACCTGGCGCGCCTGCATCCGCGGCTGAACCTGCTCTGCGCGGATGTCCTGGAGCTGGATTGGACCGCACTGGCGAAGGCAAGGGGAAGCGGGCTGTTTGTCATCGGCAACCTGCCATACAACCTGACCAGTCCTATACTCTTCGCGCTCTTGCGGGCGCGCCATGTGCTCCGGCAGGCTGTCGTGATGATGCAGCGAGAAGTCGCGGCGCGCGTGGTGGCGCAGCCGGGCAGCAAGACCTATGGCATCCCTAGCGTGCTCACGCAGCTGTATGCGTCGACTTCGCTGCTGTTTAAGGTTTCGCGGAATGTCTTTGTACCCAGACCAGATGTTGAAAGTGCGGTCGTCCGGCTGGATTTCGACCGACCGGACCCGGAAGATGTGGATACTATATTGCTGCAATCGATTGTTCGCGCCGCCTTTGGTCAGCGGCGCAAGATGCTGCGCAACAGCCTGCACCGGTGGACCCAGGAGCAGGGTATCCTACTGCCTGTGCATTGGGCCAGCGCACGTGCGGAAGATTTGGCGCCGTCGGCCTTCGTGGCGCTCTGTCGCCATATTCAGGCCGGGGCAGAAGGCCCGACCACACATGTACGCCAGTGAATTCCATGTGCCATGAGTGATCATCATTCGGCAGCGCTGCCCGTAGCGATTGAAGGTGCTTTTCTTGAGGCGCTGATGAGCCTATTGGATGCCGACGACCTAGCGGCAGCCATGGCGCATGTGTCGGGACTGCACCATGCCGACCTGGCACGCGTCATCAGCAACCTGCCGCGCGCGGATGCAGAGGTGCTCTTTGTAGGGCTGCCTGCGCCGCTGGCGGCCTCGGTGCTCGCCGAACTGGACGATGCGCTGTGTGAAGACCTGCTGGAAGGCGTGGGGCCGGATCGCCTTACGCGCCTGCTCAACGTGCTGGACTCGGACGATGCGGCCGATGTGATGGCCCGGGTGCCGAAACGGATGGTGCCCCTGGTGCTGCCACAACTCGAGGACGCCGAAGCGGTGGAAGGCCTGCTCGAGTACGACGAGGAGACGGCCGGCGGCATCATGGCGAAGGAAATGGTCGCCGTGCCGCCAACCTGGACTGTGGCGCAAGCCACCGAAGAGGTGCGGCGCAACAGGGAAACCGTGGAAGAGCTGTATGTGATCTTCGTGGTAGACGATGCCCGGCACCTGCAAGGGTTTGTATCCATCAAGCAGTTGTTGCTCTCGCCCGCAGATGCGCGTATTGGTGATGTGATGAATCCGGGCGTCCGCTTTGTGACGACAGACATCGATCAGGAGCAGGTCGCAGCCATCATGAGGCGCTATGACCTTATCTCGCTGGCCGTGGTGGACGACGCGCACCGCCTGGTGGGCCGCGTCACCATCGACGACGCCGTGGATGTGATCATTGAGGAGGCAGAAGAGGACTACCAGCGGCTCAGCGGCATCACGGGAGACGAAGAGCCGACCGACACCGTCGGACGCATTACCCGTGGTCGCCTTCCATGGCTGATGCTTGGCATGGTAGGTGCGGCCATTGCAGGTAGCGTCATCGGCTACTTTGAGGGTTCGATTCAACAGGTTTCTATACTGGCGGCTTTCATTCCCGTGGTGATGGCGATGGCGGGCAATGCAGGCATTCAAAGTTCGGCAATCATAGTGCAGGCACTGGCATCGGATAACGTATGGTCGTCCAGCATCCTGCGTCGCCTGGGCAGAGAGGTTGTGGTCGCAACCATCAATGGGGTGGCCTTGGCGCTTGTGCTCGGGGCCATCGTCGTGGCCGTGTTTGCGATGGATCTCTTCCCGTGGACGGAGGAGGCGCAACCCCTGCGCTTGGCGTTCACCGCGGGTCTGTCCCTCTTTGTGGTGATACTTTTGGCTGCAGCAATCGGTACGATGATTCCGCTGCTGCTGGACCGTTGCGGGATCGATCCGGCCCTGGCTACAGGCCCATTCATCACCACCAGCAACGACATCATCGGGCTGCTGGTGTTTTTTTTACTGGCGTCGACGTTGTACTTGCCCTATGTATAGGACGCCTCGAGATCTTATCGTTAGGGCTTGCCCCGACCCGCGGCTGGCCGCATCCCGCGCGTCCTGGCACAGTTACTGCATGATCGCCACCCTTGTCGCGATCATGCTGCGTAAAAGTTACGCGCGCCCAACTGGGCAGATGGGTGGCGCTGCGTGCCTGGCGGGCCGCAGCACGCGACCACAGTGGACAGCTGCGCTGCGGCGAGCCCTCGCAGACGCCAGCGACTAGGGCTGGCTGGGTTCAGCCGCTTGCAAGGCCCGCTCGTCATTGTACTTCGAGGGGCACTTCATCAGGATGTGCTCCGCCACAAAGACATCGTCCTCAAGATGTCCTTCCACGACCAGCTTTTCGGCGTCCTCAAAGCTGGCAGGCTTCGTGTTCGCGTAGCGCACGAGGCGAATGGCACCCAGGTCGTCCTCCATAAAGAAGGAGAAGAGGTTTTCCACAGGGTCGTAGTGGGCCTGGTCTTTCAGCACCCAAGTACCAACGACATGCGCGCGTGCCCCCGATGCTTCCGCTTCGGCGAAGTCCATATAGGCTCCTACCTGTTTCCCAAAGCTGAACAGTAGCAGGGAAGAGAAGCCCGCTATCGCTATGAGTCCGATGATGGTTTTCAGTTTCATGGCATCAGGAGTTGTCTGTTCCGCCTTGCCCCGACTTCGCTATGGCCGATTCCAGGCGGGTCAGCTTGCGATCCAAAGCGAAGACATAGGCAACAAAGCCCGCCCAGATGATCAGCACCACGGCCAGGACCACAAAAAGCTTGTCTTGGGACAGCATGACCTGATCCAATGTTTCCTGGACCAGCGCACCAGTAGTCAATGCAAGCACCATATTACATCTCTGGTTGGGTTCGGCTGGCCCACCGTGCTGCAAGACGCGCGGCGCGCACCCGCTGGTGGTACAACAGCCAACCTATGCCGATGAATCCAATCACGGCGGGATAGAATACGAGGCGCATCACAGGATGCGTGATTTCGCTGAAGGCAGGATTGCCTTCAGCGCCTGGGTGCAGGCTCTCCATCTGGCGAGGCAGCACGTAGAGCAAAAACGGCACGGTGACAAAAGCGAACACGTTGTAAACAGCCGAGATGCGTGCGCGTTTCACGGGATCATCCAGCGCACTTCGGAGTGCGAAGTAGGCCGCGTAGATGAGTACCTGCACCAGGGCCATCGATTGCTTGGGATCGAAGTTCCACCAGATGTTTGTGCCCTCGTACCAGGTGTAGTGCGCCCAGAAGCTGCCGGTAGCCAGTCCAAGCAGGCCAAAAACGACCGCTGCCTGCGCAGCGGCGCGCGCCCGGATATCGCGCAGGGGGCTGCCCGTCTGCAGGCAGCGCAGCGAATGCCAGGCGGACAGTGCCGTGAGCGCCATCATGGTGAACCACATCGGCACATGGAAATAGAGGTTCCGCGCCGTGTGTTCCAGAATGCTGATGCGCGGGATGTTGACCGCATACCCGCCAAAGGAAAACCCGGCAAGCAGCACAGCCGTCATCCAGAGGACGATCACCAACCGGATGCGTGCATAGTGAACTTCTGCAAAGGAACGTTGCATCATGCGTGCCCGCGAAGTGTTGTGTTCATGGCAATAAGTTTGGCCGGTGCTGCACCGCGGTCACGCTCACATGGCGGTATGTGAAGGGGCGGGACACCAGGCCCTATAGCGATCTGCATTGGCTTTTGCAGCAAGTCCACTGTCTTTTGCAAGTTCAAGGCGCGCCCGTGCGCGCGCATAGCGCGCATAGCAGGCGGCGCATATCCCCATCCCCAGAGAGGGGTAACGAACACGCTCCGAACACAGGGATAGATATAGGTTATGGGGATCAACTTCTCTTGCACATCAACGGCTACGGTCCTGTGGTATGGTATATGATTCCTTAATCAAGCCACACGTAGTCGAAAAGCAAGACGGAGGCGGCGATCACGACGCCGGCAAAGCCCGTCATGGCAAGCAGCGCACTGGCCGCCGCGGTCCAGGCTCCGGCTGCATTGCCTGCAAAGCTCAGGTGTGTGGCTTCCACGGCGGCCAATAGCAGCGGCATCAGGAGCGGAAAAAGCAGCATGGGCAACAGGGGGCCGCTGCGCGCCGTGCGGGCGATGATGGCGGCAAGAAGCGTGGTCGTCCCCGATAGCCCCACCGTGCCTAGTATCAGCGTTGCAGCCAACAGGCCTACATGCAGTACTTCTACGCTAAGCAGTACCAAAAAAGCCGTCACCAGCACGATGTTGACTGCGAAGACTGTAACAAGACTGAACGCCAGCTTGCCCGCATACACCACGCTTCCCGCCGTGTTCAGGCGAAGGAGCAGCGCAGTGCCCCAGTCTTCTTCAGCCACAAAGGCGCGTCCCAGCCCCAACCCGGCTGCAAACAGGATGACAATCCACAACAGCCCGGCCTGTACACGTGCGTCTGCACGGTCGGCTCCCGCTGCCAGCACAACCACCAGCAGGGCGCTGAGCACAAAGACCAGCAGGGCGTTAAGCACATAGCGGCTTCGCAGCTCAAGCCGCAGATCCTTGCACAGCACGGCCCAGGCACCGCGGAGCCAGTGCTTCATCACCGGAGACTTCATGGGCGGATCAGACCTGACGACTCCGCATCCTGGCTAGCTCCTCGGCTGTAACGAGGCCAGGAGGACGCGGCAAAAATACCGGCTTGGCCGGGTTTGGGGGCGCGAAATCGCCAACAAAGTCGATCTCGGTTTCCAGCGCGTATCCCGTGCGATCATGCACGACCGCCTGCACGTAGGCAATCAGCGCCTGCAAATCGGCCGCACGGCCGCCGCCGGTGTTGACCATGATGTTGGCATGGCGGTGCGTGATCACCATGCCGCCAATGCTGGCACCCTTAAGGCCGCACTCGTCGATGAGGCGTCCCGCGCCGATGCCGTGAATCTTCTTAAAGATGGATCCCACGCTAGGCTCCGAGTCCAGCGGAGGATGCCGCAGCGCCCGCCACTCAAGGTTGGCTTTCATGATCTCGCGCATGCGCTCAGGATGGCCCGGACTGAGTTGAAATGTAGCCGACAGCACGATATCGTCGCAGTCGTGCAGAATCGAGTAATCGTATCCAAAATCAAAGTACGCAGCGCCGACGGTTTGCAGCCGGCCTGACTCGGTCAGTACGTCTGCGGACAGGAGCACTTCCTCGATGAACATCGTGCGCTCCCGCTTGGGCGGTGGCGCCAGAAAATGCAGGTTCTGCCAGAGTGCGCCCCCAACGGTGGAAGGAATGCCGACGTAGTGCTCCAGGCCGGAGAGCCCATGGTCGACTGCGAGCAGGATCACGTCCGGATACATAATGGCCCCGCTGGCGGCGCGGATGCGATAATTCGCGCGGTCGATGTCGATCTGCGTCGCAGCGTTGCGAATCACCAGCCCGCGGAATCCCCGGTCTCCAACGACCACATTGGCGCCGCAGCCCAACAGAAAATGAGGCACCTCCATGTTGCGCGCGGTGCGGATGGCATGCGCCAACTCATCCGCGGTGCAGGCTTCATAGAAGAGGTCTGCAGATCCGCCGACCTTGAGCGTGGTGAACGGGGCAAGTGGCACGTCGCACTGCACACGGCCACTGCCGAGTGCTGCTTCAAGTCTGTATGCAAGGCTTCTACGGACACGCATGGCGCGAATCAAATGGCGGTGCCAGGCTTACAACAGGCTGTCGGTCATACTTACCTACCATATCCACTGTGGAAAGCATTATGAACAAACGTTACCCCAACATTGCACGCTTGGCCACAAGATCAGCGATCGGCATCGGTGCCTTCCTGGTTTTGTGCGCGATGGCGGCTGGTTGCATGACCACTACCATTACTTCTGGCGAAGCAGGTGTACGATACAGCCCCTTCGGCGGCACGGACCTGGACAGAATCTATGGCGAAGGCCTCAATTTACACGCTCCCTGGGTAGATGTCATAAAGTACGATGTGCGCGTACAGGAGCATCTGGAAAGCAACGAAGCACTGTCTTCCAACGGATTGTCCATCGGTTCCGATGTTTCCATCCGGTGGCGTCCGGATGGTGAGACCTTGCCCAGATTGCATCAGACGTACGGCGTTGATTACTACCGCAAGCTCATACAGCCAGAGCTGCGTGCTTCGGTCCGGGAAGTCATTGGCCAGTTTACACCCGAAGAGTTGTACTCGACCAAGCGAACGCAGCTGCAGGACAGCATCTTTTCCCGGGTGGGTCGCAGCGTTGAGGATGATTTTGTGGTGATCGAAGCCATCCTGATACGCGATGTGCGGCTACCCGAGCAGATCAAGGTTGCCATTGAGGAGAAGCTGAAGGAAGAGCAGGAAGCCGAGCGCTACGAATTCACGATACAAAAGGAGCACCTGGAAGCGGAGCGCAAGCGCATTGAAGCAGAAGGCGAAGCGGCCTACCAGCAGATCATTACGGCCAGCCTAACCTCGCAGTTTCTGCGTTTCAAGGGGATTGAGGCTACGCAGCAGCTTGCAAATTCTCCAAACAGCAAGACCGTGATCGTTGGCAGCGGCCAAGATGGGCTGCCGTTGATCCTCGGCGGCCAGTAGGCTGCGGTCCACCCGCGCGCCGGTGCACCTGTGGGCCAAGGACGGGTGCAGCCGGCAGTAAGGCCCATGGATGCGATGGCAGCGCAGCGCGTCGCTGAGCCCTTCGGTAGCCTGGGGACCTTAGAAACAATCTGGACGACCATGACGAACTTCGTGATTGCGATGCGCAGGCATGTTCTGGCGTGCCTTGCTGCGGTCCTGATGTGTGCATCGGCGAACGGGCAGCGCGTTGTCACCGGTACGGTCACGGATGCTAGCACGGGGGAGGCGCTTCCCGGCGTCACCGTGGTGATTCAAGGCACCAGCACAGGCACTATCACAACGTCGGATGGTCGCTTCAGTCTGGATCTCCCGTCAGATGATGCCGTCATTGTGTTCAGCTTCGTCGGCTACCGTTCGCAAACTGTGAAGCCGGAGCTGGGGACTGAAATCCTGGCCATTCTTCTCAAAGAGAGTTTTCACGGATTGGATGAGCTTGTTGTGGTCGGTACGCGGCGGCTGCCGCGACTCGTGAGAGACTCCGCCGTGCCGATCGATGTCTTGGCACCGCGAGACTTTACGGACGCAGCAGTGACCGACATGGACGATGTGCTGCGTACGAACGTGCCGGCATACAACGTCCGGCGGAGCGGCGGGGATGAGGCCTCGCTGGTGCGCCCGGCGTCGCTGCGCGGATTGCCCACCGACAACATCATCGTGCTGTTCAATGGCAAGCGGCGCCACCGGTCCAGTTCTATCGCCCTCAAAGGCAGCGCGCTCAATCATGGCTCCCAAGGCCCAGACCTGAACATGATTCCGAGCATTGCGGTCAAGCAGGTGGAAATCCTGCGCGATGGTGCGTCAGCACAGTACGGGGCGGACGCGGTGGCCGGTGTCATTAACATGCAGCTGCGAGATTCCGCCCATGGCGTTCTCGTCAAGGTGCAAGGTGGACAGTATACGCAGGGCGATGGAAGGTACGGGCAGATCGCTGCCAACGTAGGATTGCACCTGACGCAGCGCGGCTATCTGAACCTCAGTCTGGAAGGCAAGGATGTCGAACCAACGGTCCGCAGCACGCAGCGCGAAGACGCGGCCCTACTCGCCACGCTCGGATATCCGGTAGCGGATCCCGCGCAGATCTGGGGCGCACCGGAGATTCGCAGGGCGCTGATGGGATTTGCCAACGCGGGGCTTTTGATTGGCAATACCACGAAAATGTACGCCTTTGGAGGATTCGGGCAGCGTACGGTGGAGGTAGGGTTCTTCTTCCGGTCTCCCGGGACCTCCACAGCGCGCTCCGGCGTGTTTCGCATTGGCAGTGGTGCCACGGCAACGCGGGCGGTGCTGGACCTCAACCCGGACGACGATATCGCCTGCCGAGACCTGGACGATCTTCCGGCCTTGTCGGCGGACAATGCCGCGGTTCAGCGCTTTGTAGCAGACTATCGGGGGCAGTGCTTCCTGTTTAATGAGATGTTTCCGGGCGGTTTCACGCCGCGCTTCGGAAGTGATATGCAGGACTGGAGCATGGTGGCGGGGTTGAAGGGTGGCCCAGCGCGCGGCCTGCAGTGGGATGTCTCCATCGGTATCGGCAGGAGCGCCCAGGACTACTATCTCAACAATACCGTCAATGCGTCGTACGGGCCGGATACGGCGACCTCGTTCAGGCCGCGCGGGTACCTGCAGCAGGAAGTCGAGGCTTCCGCAGACATGAGCTACCCCATCCATGTGGACGCTCTGGCATCGCCGCTGAACGTGGCATGGGGCGTTACCTGGCGCAGCGAATTGTTCGAAAGCACGCCGGGCGATCTGGAATCCTATAACCCCGGCCCGTATGCGGTGCAGGGCTTCAGTGTAGGCTCTAACGGCTACCAGGGTCTTAATCCAGCCTTTGCAGGACGGTGGACGCGGCCTAACGCGGCCTTGTATATGGATATAGAAGCCGATGTGACGCCGCGGTGGGTTGTTGATGTCGCCGGGCGCTACGAGAACTATTACGACAATTTCGGGAGCACGCTCACGGGCAAGACGGCCGCGCTGTTTAGGGCCACGGACCGGATAGCATTTCGCGGAACCATAAGCACCGGTTTTCGTGCGCCGACACCGGGCCAGGCCAACCTCAACGTGTTTCAGACGACGGGATACTCGTCAACGAGGGGGCTTATCGAAGTCGGCCATCTGCCGCCCACGGAGCCGATCTCCATGGCCCTGGGGGGCCGGGAGCTGTCAGAAGAGCGTGCGCGCAACGTATCGATCGGCACTGTGCTGGAGCTGAGCGATGAGGCGACGTTCACCTTTGACTACTACGACATCGCATTCAGGAATCGCATTGCGGTTACAGGAGACATTTCGCTCACCCCCGAGATGGTCGATATCATGAACGAGGCCAACCTTCTGGGCGGTGTGCAGAACCTCGTGCGGATCCGGTTCTACACCAACGACTTCGATACGCGGACTCGTGGAACGGACCTGGTGCTTTCCTGGCAGCGGGATTGGCAGACGGGGCAGACTTCCAGCGCCAGCCTGGCGTGGAACTGGACGCAGCAGCAGCTTACGGACTACGCACGGCCCCGCCAGATAACGGAATTTTTGGGCACCCCCCTCCAGCAGCCTACCACCGTCAGTCTGCTGACACCTGCGCGGCGGGTTGAGATGGAGACGCTCAACCCCAAGTACCGCATGATTCTAACGGGCCGGCACCAGTTTTGGTCGATTCACACATTGGTGCGCCTGAACTACTACTCAAGCTTTCAGAGCTGTCCACGCGGCAGTGTGACCTGCATGACGGACGACGGACAGAGCGCCATAAAGACGTTCGATGCTGCGTTGATCACCGCAATGGAGCTTGGCTACGCCATCGGTAGGGACTACCGCGTCGCGATTGGGGTCACCAATCTGCTCGATACGGTGCCGCTGGCCATTGTTGAAGAAACGCGCAGTCTCGGGCTGCTCCACCCGCGGGCGCTTCCCTGGGATTCCAACGGCAGGTCTCTCTACGTCCGATTCACCACCAGCCTGCTCTAGCCGGCGCGCGTGCGGTGGCTCCGTGCCCGGCGCAGAAAGATGCGCGTCTTATCGTAATTCGTATGTGCGGTTTGGTTAAGACCGTGCGAAAACGTTGCTGAAGGCCATAGAAGACCGCATAGCCCGACTAAAACACACGGATGTATGCCCGCTTAGTGCTTAAGTTTGGCAGCAGGAGACCCCTTGGGTAACATGCACGCGATAGTGGTATCAAGAAGGAAGCATGCAAGGTAGTATGCACTGTGGCATGGATGGGCTTTGCGCTTGGGAAGCTAAATTGTGCAGCGGCCATCTTTCCTGGATTGGCTGCGTCTAGGCCTGTCTGTCGTCCGGTGCGGCATAACGTTTCACTCACCAAAAGACACATGAAAACGAAGATTTCGCTGGCACTCTGGTGCCTGTTCTTACTTCCCGGCCTTGCCCTGGCTCAGGGCACGACCATCTCTGGGAGTGTGGTCAACGAAGAAGGCGAGGCACTGATCGGTGCCAACGTCATCATTTATGGCCTGCTGCTGGGGGCGTCAACCGATGTTGACGGCAACTACTCTTTTCAGGTGCCGTCAGCCAACACGGGTGAGACGGTAGAGTTTTCCGTCAAGTACATCGGCTATAGCCCGCAGGTGGTGACCATTACACTGACCGAAGGGCTTATGACTCAGGACTTTGTGATGAGCCTGGACAGGCTCAACCTTGACGAAGTTGTGGTCACGGGCGTATCCGAAGAAACGCCCCGCAAGAAGTTGGCCTTCACCGTTTCGGAAGTCGGCCAGGATGAGCTGACGATAGCGGCGGGCGCGAGCCCAATTGCCAACCTGCAGGGCAAGGTGGCCGGAGTGCAGGTGCAGGCGGCCAGCGGCGGGCCGGGCGATGCCATCTCGGTGCGGCTGCGGGGCTCCACCAGCCTGACTGGGGGCAGCGCGCCGCTTTACATTGTCGATGGCGTCGTGCTGGGCGCAAACCAGGTGGACATCGATGCGCTGGACATCGAGAATATGGAGATCGTCAAAGGGGCCGCAGCGTCTTCATTCTACGGCTCGCGTGCACACAACGGCGTCATCAACATCACGACGCAGCGGGGAAGCAACATTCCGCTTAATCAAACGCGCGTGGTGGTCCGCAACGAGTACGGCGTCAACAACCTCAGCAAGAACCTGGTCACGAACCGGTCACACAACTATGCGATAGACGAGGCTGGCAATTTTCTCAATGTAGACGGCGAAAAGAACGAATGCGCGACATGCCTGGCGAATGGCTACGGACCTGGAGCAGCACTGGCCAAAAACACCCATGGCGAGTCTTTCTACGACACGCCATACCAGGGTGAGCTGTATGACGCCTTCTCAACGTTCTTTACGCCCGGAGATACCTACATCAACTATGTGGGCATCAGCCAGAATAGCACCAAAACCAACTTCCTGGCTTCGTTCACCAACACGGCAGAGCAGGGTGCCATCAAAGGGCTCCAAGGGCTTAACCGCAAGAGCTTCCGGGTAAACCTCGATCACAGGGTGCGCCAGAACCTGACCTTTTCGGCATCGGGTTTCTATGCGCAGTCCAGCAATGATGCGCTGAGATCGGATCTGGCGTCCGATGTGGCGGTAAATCCGTTCTTCGGGCTCATGTTTACGAATCCGCTGGTGAACCTGGAAGCGAGAAACGAAGAGGGTGAACTGATCGTTCAGGCCGATCCGCTCGCAGTCGAGGAGAATCCCATTTACACCATCGAAAACGCAGACATTGCCCAGGAACGTTCGCGCATTCTGGGCAACTTCCGGGTGCAATTCAGCCCGCTTTCGTGGATGGATATTCAGAGCAACTTCGCCTATGATCGCTCTGACCGGGATGAAAAGGAATTCTATGACATCGGCTTCGCCACCATTGATGCTTCCTCGCTGAACGACGGACGGGTTGAGCGGCGCAACGCCACCAGCGAGGCCCTTAATGCGGATGCAACGATCTCGGCGCGCAGGACGTTCGGCCCGTTCACAACGCGTGGACAGTTCAAGGCGCAGGTTGAGGACTTCCAGTCATTCACTGAGTTTGTCATCGGCACCGACCTGACCACGAAAGGTATCTCTGACCTCTCCAACGTTGAGACAGAAGGCGAGAAGCTCATCGGCAACGGTGCAAGCACCGTGCGGTCGGAAGGCTACTACGCAACGTTCGGAGCGGATTACATGGATCGCTACATCGTAGACCTTTTCGGGCGTCGAGACGGAAGCTCACTCTTTGGGGCAGAAGAGCGCTGGCAGACTTACTACCGCGCCAGCGGCGCATGGCGGATCTCAGAGGAGGACTTCTGGAGCGTCGACAACCCGATCACTGAACTCAAACTGCGCAGCTCTATCGGCACAGCAGGCGGACGTCCAAGATTCGAGGCGCAGTATGAGACGCTGGCACTCAACAACGGTCAGCTCAGCAAGTCGACGCTGGGCAACAGATTCCTGAAGCCGGAATTGCAGACCGAGATTGAGGTCGGGATGGATATCGGTATTCAAAACCGCATATTCCTGGAGCTCGTTTACGCGCAAACCACGGTGAAAGACCAACTCCTGGAAGTGCCGCTAGCCAGCTACTTCGGCTTTGGATCGCGGTGGCAAAATGCTGGCGATCTGGCCACAAATACCATCGAAGCAACGGTGTCCGGCGCGCTTATTGATCGTTCGGACCTGTTCATGGATTTCAGTCTGACCTTTGATCGCACCCGTCAGGAGATCACCGCCTTCCACTCGAATCCGTATCTGGGCGGCCCGCTCGGGCTTTTCTTCATCCGGGACAATGAGCGGCTGGGTACCATGTACGGCAATCTCTTCATCACCGATACGTCGCAGCTGCCGACAGGAACCGATGCGAGTTACTTTGATCTGAACGATGACGGCTATCTGGTCCCCGTAGGACAGGATAATTCCTATACCAGTGGCACCGGTGCCGATGGCATGGTGGGCACCGACGACGATCTGTGGGGCACGCTGGTCGACGTAGACGGGACCAGTTACCGTTGGGGCATTCCGATCAAGTACTACGATGAAGCAGAGGAAACGGCCATCGTGGAGATCGCCAATGCAGTGCCGAACTTCAGCCTGGGCCTGAACACCACCATGAGTTACAAGGGCATCAGCGTTTACATGCTGTGGGGCGCGCAGGTCGGCGGCGATGTGTACAACTTCACCAAGCAGTGGAGCTACCGCGATGGCCGCGCCTCGGATCAGGATCAGGGCGGCAAGGCCGAGGGCGACAAGAAGTCGATCACCTATTACGAGGTGCTCTACGATGCCACGGCGCGCAACAGCCACTTCGTTGAGGATGCCACATACATCAAGCTTCGGGAGTTGTCGGTCGGGTACACGTTCAATCGTCGGCAGCTGCAGCGCGTGTTCGGCAATTCGCTCCACTCGATCGGCATCAGCCTGATCGGCCGCAATCTGCTGACGTTTGCTGATTACACGGGCTTCGATCCTGAGGTGGGCAGCACGGCTGGATTCGGCGACGCCACGCTCGGTCGCGTGGACAACTTCAATTACCCGTCGTATCGCACGTATCGCGCAAAGCTAGAAATCCAGTTTTAGCACGCCAGTCCATCAATACCCTAAACGCACACGGTGCTTATCATGAAACAATCGATTTTGTCCGGGCTAGCGTGCTTACTACTGTTAGCGGGCTGCCAGGACCTTGCTGTTGAAAACTCCAACAATCCCGATCGCGCGGTTGCCTTTCAGCAGCCAGGCGACGTAGTCAACCTGATCAGCGGGACCTTCCAGGACTATTGGCTGGGCATTCAGAACTGCAGCCGCGGGGCGATGTTCTATTCCACCATAGCCGACGAGAACTCCTCCTCATGGGCCAACTGGGGCATGCGCGACATGTCTTCAGAGCCGCGTATTGCGTGGGACAACAGCCCCACCTACAACCGTCGGGGCTCCACGCAGGAGCCGTGGTTTGATGCGTACCGCGGCATTTCCAATGCCAACGATGCGCTCCAGGCAATCGCAAGCGCAGAAGAAGAGGAGAGTGTGGACAACAATATCTTTACCCGGGAGGGATACGATACCAATCTGCTGAAGGCCTTTGCGAAGATGCATCAGGGCCTGATGCACGGGACGCTAGCGCTGATATTCGACCAGGCGTTCATCGTAGACGAAACCATTGATCTGACTTATCTGACTGAGACTGGTACGCAGCTGGAGCTGCAGCCCTACGATGAAGTAACCACGCAGGCAGTTCGCATGCTGGACGAGGCCGCGGCCATTGCTTCGGCCAACAGCTTTACGATAAGTGCATCGGACGACTGGATCTGGGGACTCGATGTGGACAATCAGCGGATGGTTCGGCTGATCAACTCGTTCGTCGCCCGCATTATGGTGCAGAGTGCGCGGAGTCCCGAAGAGCGTGCCGCGGTGAACTGGCAGGAGGTGGTAAACCGCGTCAATCTCGGCATTACCGAGGACTTTTCGCCGATCGGAGATGACGATGGCAACACGGAGTGGGATTGCCTGAAGTTCTATGGCCAGAACGGGACCCTTTGGAGTCGCGCCGACTATCGGACGATCGGCCCCGCCGACGAGTCGGGGGGCTACGCGGCGTGGCTGGCCGCTCCGCTTGTTGATCGCCTCGTATTCGACATTGAAACGGCGGATCGCCGGATCGTCGGGGATCCAGATGATGTGACCGTGGATGGCTCAGACTTTCAATACCAGGGCAACAATGGCCCCTTTCCGGCCGCACGCGGCACCTACCACTACTCGTCGCACAACCACAAGCGTTACCAGTACTACAATACCGGCAACGCGAACGGAGCCATGCCGCACATGATCATGACAGAGATGGACATGTACAGGGCGGAAGCGCTGCTGCGGACCGGCGGCAGCACGGACGAGGTGGCCACGCTGCTCAACAAGACGCGTGTAACGCGTGGACAGCTGAACCCTGCCATGGGCAGCGATCCCAGGGGAAGCTCCACGGATGCACAGAGTCACCTGGATTCGGCCAGCCTCTGGGCCAAGCTGAAGCATGAGCGGCGCATTGAGACGTTCCAGACCGCCGCTGGTCTGGCCTACTATGACGACCGCGGCCTGGGCGATCTGGTTCCAGGTACGCCAATTCACTTCCCCGTGCCCGGCCGGGAACTCGAAACCCTGGGTCTGCCGAACTACACCTTCGGCGGCGTAGGCGGGACGGGCGGCGCGCCCACGGCTTATCGGGATGGAGGAGCCATAGACCTTAACCGAATTCGCCGCTAGGCCTTAGCGGCAGGCAATAAGCGGGCAGGAGGCCAGCGCACCCCGCGCTGGCCTCCGCAGCCCGCATTGGAGGCGCCATGCGTACTATACCGAGTCTTTTTGTCGTCTTGGTGCTCATCCTGACTGGCTGCTCTGGATCGGGTGCGAGCGCCGACGATGCGCCGCGGGTCCGCAACACGGTCAGAGCGACGCTCGGCACGACTACGGCGGATCACGTCATCCGAGCGACCGAGGATATACTCACCATTCGCAACAGGTATCAGTTTGAACGGCGCATCGAGACCGCGGAAGATATTCGCTTGCTAACCTCGTGGTTGGAAGTTCCTGCCGCGGATGACGAGAAGGCGCTCGGATACGGGTTTGTGCGCATACGGATTACGGTAAGCGCCCGGCCGCGCGACAGAACAACGGGAACGTATGCGGCCACACTCAACGCCGAGATCGAGGGCCGTGCCCCTATCGGTGACATCTGGACAAAGATTCCCGTAACCGACGGTAGAAACGCCTATCTGAAGGAGATCACCGACTTTCTGGAGAACGAATTCAAGGGTGGCGTGCGACCTGGGAGGGCGAACGACTAGGCGGCAAGGCCGCAATCGGCCGTGGAATGGAGCTGGCGAATGCCGCCACACGGATTCGGCGCGGCAGCATTCGCCTTCAGTACTGTTGCCATCAAGCCGGATCAGACGGGGCACGCAGAACGGCCCTGGTGCAAGCGCGAAGCCCTGTGCCGCTCTGACACACTGAAGCCCTCGCATTGGCTGTGACCACGGACTTGGAGCGGTGTGCTTCACTTCCTGGCACGCATCGCGCCTGAAAGTCTTGCGTGGCATGGCGCTCCTCAAGGTTCGGTATTGGCACTTCATCGCATCTGGTTGGGAGCCTGACAAGCCGGTGCGCAGTGAGCCGGCGCGCGGAGAGCCGGAGCGAAGCGGATGGCTGTGGATCTTGGGTCTTTGTCTGGTTTTGGCTGCGTGTTCTACGCGCTACGAACGCGTCTGGCAGGAAAAGGAAGGTTACCGTGTCGCTCCCCTCGCTGCGCCTGTCGGTAGAACGGAGGGGTTCACCGCGGTCAAAGCGCGCGCGACCGGCATCGACTTTGCCAATGCGCTGGCTAGAGAATCGTGGCTTGGCAACCGGCACCTCGTCAACGGGTCGGGGGTCGCCCTGGGTGATGTGAACGGGGACGATCTGCCCGACATCTTCCTTGCCAGGCTGGAAGGCCCCAATGCCCTGTACTTCAACCTTGGCGCGTGGCGCTTTGAAGAAGCAGCCGGCAAGGCGGGCGTGGCTGCGCCGGACGCGGCGAACACAGGGGTCCTGATGGCGGACCTGGATGGGGATCTGGACCTGGACCTGGTGCTGACTTCCATGGGCGGCGGCACCGCCGCATTCGCCAATAACGGCACTGGCCTTTTCGACGAGGTCACGCAGGCCGCGGGCCTGACTCAGGTGGGCGGTGCCACATCGATGGCGCTAGCCGATGTGGACGGCGACAGGGACCTGGACCTGTATGTGGGATACTACAAGACCCGCACTGTCAAGGACTTGTATCCGCCTGCGCAGTTGGATTTCGAGCGCGTGGTGTGGCAGCAGGGCGACACGTTCAGCATCGTCCCTCAGTTTGAGGAGCACTACACGCTGAAGCGGCAGCACAACCGGCTGATGCGACTGGAAATCGCCGAGCCAGACCGCTTTTACCAGAATGATGGTGCGGGGGTGTTCAGTCCGATAGCCTTTACAGGCGGAGCGTTTGCGGAGGCGGACGGGCGCCTGCTCAGGGCGGCGCCGCGAGACTGGACGCTTTCAGTCCGGCTGCAGGACCTCAACGGGGATGGCATTCCGGATCTGTATGTGTGCAACGACTTTGAGAGTCCAGACCACTTTTGGCTTGGCGATGGCGAAGGAGGGTTTCGGGCAGCGGCCGGTGTGTCTGTGCGCAAGTCGAGTCAATCGACGATGTCGGTGGCCGCAGGCGACGTCAACGCAGACGGATTCACCGACCTGTTTCTGGCCGACATGCTGAGCCGTCAGTATCAGCGGCGCCAGCGGCAATACCAGGTTATTCCGCCGGAGGTGGCCCAGGCTGGGGATATTGATACGCGTCCGCAGGTTATGCAAAACGTACTGCTTATGGGGCGCGGCGATGGCACCTTTGCCGAGGTAGCCCACCTTGCCGGCGTGGCTGCATCCGAGTGGACATGGAGCAGCCTCTTCATGGATGTGGACCTTGATGGATATGAAGACCTGCTGCTTACCACTGGGCACGCCTATGACGCACTAGATGGTGACGCCCAGATGCGGACGGGCATGCCCGGCGCCGACTGGCGTCGTCACCTGCTGGCTTTTCCGGACCTCAACCTGCACAACCTGGCTTTCCGCAACCGCGGAGATGGGACCTTCATGCTCATGCCTGATGGCTGGGGCTTGGGCGTGTTGCCGGATGTATCCCACGGCTTAGCCTTCGCGGACATGGATCAGGATGGCGACCTGGATGCGGTCGTTAATCGGCTCAATGCATCCGCGGGCGTCTTCCTGAACGGCGCGACCGCTTCCCGCATCGCCGTACGGCTGAAAGGAACGGCTCCCAATACGCAGGGGGTCGGGGCGCTAATTCGCGTAAGCGGTGATGGGCTTCCGCCGAGGCAGAAGGAGGTGCTGGCCGGTGGCTTGTATCTCTCGTCCAGCGAGGCGCTCTGCACCTTTGCGGCGTTGGACGGGGCTGCTATTGAAGTGCGCTGGCGGAGCGGCCTGCGCAGCGTGATTCGCAATGCGCGGACCAATCATCTCTACGAAGTCTTTGAAAGCCATGCGTCGTCGGACACCTCGGCTAAGCCAGCACCGGCAGTCCCGCTCATGAAAGCGTTGCGCCTGGATCATTCGCATCAGGAGTCTTACTACGAGGATTTTGCCCGGCAACCGCTGCTTCCGCGTCGCCTCAGCCAGCGCGGTCCCGCGATAGCGCTTGCCGACATCGATGCCGACGGGGATGACGAGATCATCGTCGGAAACGGTCGGGGCGGGCGCCTGACGGTGCTGGAGAATCATGCGGGCGTCTTCGCGGGTCCGCAGCCGCTGGGACCGCAGGCCAGCGGAGATCATGCGGGCCTTGTGGTGACGCCGGGCGGTGCGATCCTGGTGGGCGTCTCCAACTACGAACGAACACCCGATACGGCGAGCGACCCCTCCTTACTCCTGCGTGCAGACAGCCGAGGAGCGATCCACCAGACAGTCATGGGTCAGGACACGCCCGGACCGCTGGTCCTGGCGGACTTTAATGGCGATCAGCGTCTGGACGTTTTTGTGGGTGGCCATTTTGTGCCGGGGCTTTATCCAGCGGCGGCATCCAGCCGTGTCTACCAGATGGAGGGCAGCCAGCTTACGTATGATGCCGCCATGAGCAAGCCGTTTGCGGGGGTCGGCCTGGTCAGCGGTGCGGCCGCGGCGGACCTGGACCTTGATGGCGACCTGGACCTGGCCTTAGCGATGGACTGGGGACCGCTGCGCGTATTCGTAAACGACGGGCGGGGGGTCTTCGAAGACCGGACCCGCGCGCTGGGGCTCTCGTCCAGTACGGGATGGTGGAACGGTGTGGCCTTCGGCGACTTTGACAGCGATGGACGCTTGGATCTGGTGGGGACGAACTGGGGACGCAATACGATGTACGGGCAATCGGCGCAGCCGCTACTGGCGTATTACGGCGATCTGGATCGCAACGGCATCATGGATGTTTTGGAAGCGCGATACGACCCGTCGCTGCAGGACTATGGCATGGTGCGTGACCTGCGGGCGTTGTCCAGTGCTGTGCCGCCACTTTTCGGGCGCCTGCGCTCTTACCGCGCGTTTTCTGAGACGAGCACAGCCGCGCTGCTCGGGGAACGCTTGAGCACGGCTTCCAAAGTTGAGGCCGCAACGCTGCTCAGCGCGGTGTTCCTGAACCGCGGGGACTTCTTTGAGTCGGTCCCATTGCCAAGCGAAGCGCAATGGGCACCGGCCTTTGCCGCTGTCGTAGCGGACTTTGATGGTGATGGGGCGGAAGATCTGTTCCTGAGTCAGAATTTTTTTGCCGTACCTCCCTCTACGCCGCGTATGGATGCCGGGCGCGGGCTCCTGTTGCGCGGCGATGGACACGGGGGTTTTGTACCCTCGGACGATTCAGGTATACGTGTCTACGGAGAGCAACGGGCGGCGACCGTAGGGGATCTGGATCGTGATGGCCGCACAGATCTCGTAGTTGCCCAGAATGCTGCCTCGCTCCGGCTGTTTATGAACCAGCGGGGCAAGCCGGGCCTCCGGGTAATCCTCCGCGGGCCCATGGTGGGCGCCATGATGCGCCTGCGATATGCGGACGGCACCTCGGGGCCTGCACGGGTTGTGTCCGCTGGGTCCGGCTACTGGTCGCAGCATTCTTTCGAGCAGATTCTTGGCAAGGCCGCTCCAGTCGCTAGTGTCTGGGTACGTTGGCCAGGCGGCGCGGAATCCGTTGTGCCGATTGCCGAAGACCAGTCTACTGTCATCATTGCCTACGATGATGGGACATAGGACCGGCGCGCTTTGGATCGGTTTGGCCGGACTCTGTCTTCTGGGGGGCTGCAGCAGCCCGGCAGGTGCGTGGCAGGAGGAAGTCGGCTACCGCTGGCGCATTCTTGCGTCACCTAGAGGCGGTCCAGCAGGCTTTCGGCCTTTGTCGCCCGCGCGAACCGGAGTCGGTGCGGTGAACAACGTTTCAGCGGAGCAGATCGTTGCCAACAGGCATTTCATGCACGGATCGGGCATCGCCATAGGCGATATAGATGGAGACGACCGGCCGGATGTGTACGTGGCGCGTCTGCACCAGTCCAATGTGCTGTATCGTAATCAGGGCAATTTGCGTTTTGCTGACATCACCGAGGCCTCGGGCGTAGCACTGGAAGGGTACCATTCTACGGGCGCGGCGCTGGTTGATCTGGACGGAGATGGCGACTTGGACCTGTTGGTAACGATGCTTTATGGCCCGGGTGCCGTGATGCTGAATGACGGGAAGGGACGTTTCAGCGATTTTACGTCGGAATCCGGGCTGGCCTCGTCCCTGGCGAGTACTACGATGACGCTGGCGGATGTGGACGGCGACAGGGACCTGGACATATACATAGCCCGATACAAGCGCATCGCATTGAAAGACAGCCTGCCTTCCGAAGCCATCACCTGGGAAGCGGTGATGCAGGATACCACCTACGCGGTCAAGGCGCCGTTTGCCGACCACTACCGGTTCAGCGTGAACGGCACGAGGATTATGCGAACGGAACTGGCAGAGCCTGACGGGCTGTACCTCAACGACGGCACCGGCAGGTTTGCACTCGTGTCGTGGACCGGCGGCGTCTTCACGGGTGCAGACGGCACGCCGCTGAACGCGGCCCCCAAGGATTGGGCTCTCACTGCGCGCTTCTACGACATTAACGGCGACGGGCATCCCGACCTGTATGTCTGCAACGACTTTGAAGGCCAGGATGCGCTCTGGCTCGGCGATGGGCAGGGCAATTTCCGGCTTGCGGGGGCTGACGTGCTTCGCAGCTTCAGCAACGCTACTATGTCAGTGGATTTCGCGGACATTGATCGGGACGGGCATGTGGATATGTTCATGACTGACATGCTTAGCCAGGACCATGCTCGTCGGCAGCGACAGCGCAACACGCGCATACCGATACCTATCCCTATCGGAGACTTGGACAGCCGTCCACAAGAAATGCAGAACATGCTGTTTGTCAGTCGCGGGGACGGGACATTCGCACAGATTGCGCATATGGCCGGCGTGGCGGCCTCAGACTGGTCGTGGTCTACGAGTTTTGTGGATGTTGATCTGGACGGATTCGAGGATCTTTTGATTACTACGGGGCATGCGTTTGATATACAGGATCTGGATGCACAGGGGCTTGAGCAGCAGCGCTTAAGCCGTGTCCAAGGGCGCTACGCTTCTCGCGCATTGCTCTTGGGCTTTCCTCCGCTCCGCCTGCCGAACGTGGCCTTTCGTAATCGTGGTGATCGTACATTCGAATCAGTTTCTGATGGATGGGGGCTGGGAAGAGGTGCGGATGTGTCCCACGGGATGGCGCTGGGCGACCTGGACCTGGATGGGGACCTGGATGTGGTGATCAACCGGCTCAATGAGACGGTCGGCCTCTACGAGAATGTCGCTGCCGCGCCACGCCTCGCCGTGCAGCTTAGCGGTCCCCCGGGTAATTCGCACGGCGTGGGTGCCACCATCAGCGTCGATTGTCCGGGCCTGCCATCGCAAACAAAGGAGATCACTGCCGGCGGACAGTATGTGTCCGCAAGTCAGATGATGGCGGTTTTTGCGGCTTCTCTTGAACTGTGCCGGATCAGCGTAACCTGGCAGGATCGAACAAAGACTACGGTGCCCGGCGCTCTGGCCGGGCGGCTTTACGAGGTCGCGTATCCGCACGCGACAACAGATCAGCCAGCGCCTGCTGGACCGCCCGTGCCAGTGGAAGCCCCGGCGCCCGCAAAACAGCCAGCGACCATGGACAGGCACGGGGTCACGTACCCGGGCGCAAAGGTGCGGAGCGCTTTGCCAAACGGCCCCTATGCATGGGCTCAGTCGCTTTTGTCGCACCATGAGATGCCCTACGACGACTTTGCGCGGCAGCCACTCCTGCCCCATCGCCTTAGCCAGCGCGGACCTGGCTTGGCACTCGCCGATCTTGACGGGGATGGGGACGACGACATGCTGCTGGGCAGCGGCATGGGCAGGGGACTGACGACCTACTACAATGAGGGCGGCCTGCTGCGTCCGGGGGCCGCCGCGGCAAGCGCGACGGGAGACCTGACTGGAATCATTGTCGTGCCTGGCCGCAGTTCGCGCGTGCAGGTTATGGCGGGCGTCTCCAATTACGAGCGTACACCGCAGACGGCGGGTGACGATTCGTACATACAGGTCTTCGAGATTGCACCCTCGGGTCCACCGGTGTTAGTGCAGCGCTTGCCCTTCGGTGAAGAGGCCATAGGGCCCTTGGCTGCGGCTGATGTGGATGGCGATAGCGACCTGGACCTCTTTGCGGGCGGAAGCTTTGTGCCGGGCGCCTTTCCGGCGGCAGCCAGCAGCAGGATCTATCGCAACACCGAGGGGACCTATGTGCGCGATGCAGATCTGAGCGTATCGTTTGAACGCATAGGCCTGGTGTCGGGTGCGGCTTTCGGCGATCTTGATGCAGATGGCGACGCGGACCTGGTCCTGGCACTGCAGTGGGGATCGCTGAAGGTGATGATGAACGAAGCAGGGACGTTCGTTGATCAGACGGATGCGCTGGGACTGGCTGGTTACGCGGGCCGCTGGAACGGCGTGGCGCTGGGCGACTTTGATGAAGATGGTCATCTTGATATTGCGGCGACCAACTGGGGCTGGAACACCCGCTACGGTAGTCGTGAGAATATTCGCCTGTACTATGGCGATGTGGATGCGAACGGCATACTGGATATCTTTGAGGCATTCCAAGAGCCGACCATCGGTGCCTATGCACCGTCGCGGCAATTAGGGGACCTGGCGCAAGGCGTGCCCTCTCTTCTGCGCCGCTACAGCTCTCATGCCGCCTTTGCATCCTCATCGATTGCGGAGATGTTGGCCGATGCATGGCACGAGCTGACCTTCGTGCAGGCTTCATGGCTGGGATCGACCATCTTTTTGAACCGCCAAACCCACTTCGAGTCGCGCCTGTTGCCGCAGGAAGCCCAGCATACCGTGGCTTCCGGTGTGGCTGTACTCGATGCTAATGCGGATGGGCACTTGGACCTGGTGCTGAGCCAGAACTACTTCGCCCTGTCGCTGACCACGCCGCGCCAGGATGCGGGGCGTGGTTTGTGGCTTGCCGGCCGGGGCGATGGCAGCTTTGCAGTTTACGTCCGGGCGGGCTTTACAGCCTATGGAGAGGGGCGGGCGGTGGCTGCCGCAGACTTTGACCAGGACGGTCGCAGCGATGTGCTCATCGCACAAAACGGAGCGCCGCCACACTACTATGTCAATCAGGCGGCGCAGGCCGGGCTGCGCGTTCGGCTGACGGGCCCTGCAGCGAACCCCTGGGCTATCGGTACCGTGGTGCGCGCAGTGCGCCATGATGGCACCTCTGGGCCTGCGAATCTGGTGTCGGCCGGTTCGGGGTACTGGTCTCAGGATTCGCGCATCGTAGTGCTGGGCGGCCTTGATGCTATAGCCGCCGTGCATGTGCAGTGGCCGGGCGGCCTGGAGTCTGTCGTGCCCGTTCGCCGCGGCGCAAGGGAAGTGCGCGCAACCTATCCAGATTGACATCGGCCATGCGTAGTGCTGTTGCCATAGCGGCCATAACGCTGTGCGTGTTCGGATGCGGCGCGAAGCGCGGGACATCGGAGATGGCGGCGGTGCTGGACGCGATAGCCGCAGAAACCGACGCGTACCCGCGCAGCAATGCCCATGCCAACCGGGCGCGCGTGCGGGCTCTCCGTGCGGTAGCGCCGCCAACGGATCCCATGCAGGCGGTCACGTATGCGAGTACGCTCGGACAGGAACTGCTGCGGGCAGGGGAAAGTGAAGCAGCGATAGCACAATTTGAATCTATTCTGGACCAGGTGGATGCGTTGCCATCGGTGTTCGACGCGGCGCACCGCCTGGGCATTCTGGATCATCTTGCACTGAGCTATCTCCGGCTTGGAGAACAGGAAAACTGCATCGCAAACCACAACAGCGCGCGGTGCCTCTTGCCGATCACTTCGGATGGCGTTCATGCCCTTCGGCGCGGTTCCACTGCTGCCGCAGGGCTCTATGGCGCAATACTGCAGGAATCGCCGGAAGATCTGAACAGCTTGTGGCTGCTGAACCTGGCGATCATGACGCTGGGCACGTACCCTGACAGTGTTCCGGAGGCTTGGCGTGTTCCGCCAGCGGCGCTCATGGCAGAGGACGATATCGGGCGCTTTGTTGACATCGCCAAGCTTGTCGGGGTAGATGTGAGGGGGCTTTCGGGCGGCGCTGTCATGGACGATCTCAATGGCGATGGGCACCTCGACATCATGGCTTCCTCGTGGGGGCTGCGCGATCCTTTGCGACTGTTCATAGGCACGGGCACGGGTACGTTCGAGGATCGCAGCCACGCGGCTGGTCTGGACGGACTGGTGGGCGGTCTGAACCTGATCCATGCGGACTACGACAACGACGACGATGTGGATGTTTTCGTGTTGCGGGGCGCGTGGCTTGCAGAAGGGCACCCCAACTCGCTGCTGCGCAACCGCGGTGACGGCACCTTTGATGATGTCACCATGGAGGCGGGGCTCTACAGCCTCCATCCGACACAAACCGCCACCTGGGCGGATTTCGACAATGATGGCTACTTGGATCTCTTCGTCGGCAACGAGTCCAATGTGCACGCGGGCCGACACCGGTGCGAGTATTTTCGTAACAATGGTGATGGCACCTTCGAAGAAGTGTCCGACGCCATGGGCCTGTCGGTGGTGGGCTATGTCAAGGCCGTGGTGAGCGGAGACTATGACAACGATGGCTGGCTGGATCTGTACGTGTCCCGCTATGGAGAGCCCAACCTTTTGCTGCGCAATCTGGGCGGGGCGGGTTTTGAAGAGGTAGGGTCCAATGCAGGGGTGCGGGAGCCGCTGGACAGTTTTCCGGCTTGGTTCTGGGACTACAACAATGATGGCTGGCTGGACCTGTTTGTGTCGGGGTGGCGTGCTACGGCCGGCGATGTTGCGGCCGAATACCTTGGACGCCCGGGCCGCGATGAGCGGCCGCGTCTGTATCGAAATAATGGCGACGGAACCTTCATCGATGTGGCCCAGGATATGAGCCTCGACCATGTGATGTATTCCATGGGAAGCAACTTTGGGGACCTTGACAATGATGGATGGTTGGATTTCTATGTGGGCACGGGAGATCCGAATCTGCGTGCGCTGATGCCCAACCGGATGTTTCGCAGCGATGGCGGCCGTCGATTTCTGGAGGTCACGGCCTCAGGGGGCTTTGGCCATCTGCAAAAGGGGCACGGCGTCGCCATTGGCGACCTGGATCATGACGGAGACCAGGACATCTATGCCGTCATGGGCGGAGCTTTTGAAGGGGATGAGGCCATGAACGTCCTCTTTGAGAACCCCGGCCACGGCAACGACTGGATTACTTTGGAGCTTGTGGGCACCATTTCCAACAGGAGTGCCATCGGTGCGCGTATTCGAGTCGATGTGATTACGGGCGATGGGACACGGTCCCTGCATCGCGTGGTGAGCTCTGGGGGCAGCTTCGGCGCTTCCAGCCTTAGGCAAGAGATCGGACTTGGCACAGCGCATGCAATAGAGACCATCGAGGTGTACTGGCCGGCTTCCGGCTCGACACAGCGCTTGCACGGCGTGCCCAAAGGTCAGGAAATCCGCATCACTGAAGGAACCTGAGTGTTGTACATGGTGCGTTGGGGCTTGCTGTCTGCCTTGCTGCTTTGCGTCGGTGCTGCCGGCGCACAGGCCCAGCCGTGGGTGGTGGAAGGCAGGGTGCATGATGCGGCGACGCGCAGCCCTCTGCACGGTGCTTCGGTAACGCTGGAGCAGCATGCGGCGCTAGTTGCCGGTGCTGCTACCGACAATCTGGGCCATTACGTTGTCAGAGCGCCAGCGGCGGGGGCCTACCGCTTGATTGCGCGCCATGTGGGCTACACAACACTTGCGCTGGACATAGAGATCTCGGGCGACACGCTGACGCTGGATATTGCGCTGGAGCTTACGACGGTGGGCTTGGAGGAAGTGGAGGTTAGCGCCGGACCCTTTCAGCCTCCTTCGGACGTGAGTGTCGCGATCACCAGGGTATCTGCCCGGACGATTGAAGGGCTGGCAGGTACAGGGGAAGACGTATTTCAGGCGCTTCGACTGTTCCCAGGTGTGCAGACTACGGGCGACTACTCGACGCAGTTGTATATCCGTGGTGGCACGCCGGATCAGAATCTCATACTGATCGATGATATCGAGGTATTCAGTCCCTTCCAGCTAAGCGGCATGGGTAGCCTGCTTAATCCAGCGCTTGTGCGCAGTGTGGAGCTCTATGCGGGCACCATGCCTGCCGCCTATGGCGACCGGCTGTCGTCCGCCTTGGTGGTGGCTACGCGGGATGGCCGTTCTGATGGCGGCCTGCATGGTCGTTTCAACTCCACCATGATGACCATCAATGCCACGCTGGAAGGTGCATCCGGCTTCTGGAACGGCAGTTGGATTGTGAGCGGACGCAAGACCTATTTTGGTTCGTTTGCAAACACCTTCGCGCAGCGCCTGGGCATCTTTAACGAGATTGCCTTCCCCAACTTTGCGGACGGACACTTCAAGCTCGTACTGCGTCCGTCTGTGCATCATGTTGTTCGGGCTACAGTCCTTGCGAGTCGAGACCAGTTGGATTGGGTCGTTGACGAGGATGCGGTGGCCGTGCAGGGTGGCTCAGAAAGTCTGTACAGGGGCGGCAAGGACATTGCTCATACGGCGGTCGGTCTGCAGTGGAGCTACGTGCCAGATCCAGGGATGAGCGCGCTCATTTACGCCAACTGGTACGAGAACAGCGGGGGCAGCATCCTTGGCGGCGATCTTCAGGCTTGGATGGCCGGACTGAAGAATTTCGACAGCCCGTTTGGTCCGCCCGATCCCGTGTTTCCAAGCGATGCAGCGGCGCGGTTTACACAGTCCGAGCGCTACGCCGTACATAAGCTGTCCGTTGGTACTCGGGTGGCGCTGGTGCGCCGCGCCCATTCCATCGAAGCGGGCATGGGGATGGACCATCTCTTTACTGATCTCACGCTTGATTTTGCAGCCAACGAGTTTGGACGCACGCTTTTTGATGCCATCCAGCGAGCGGATCCGCTGTTCAGGTCGTTAGGGAGCAGCGCCCGCACGGATCGCGTGGACGGGCGCGCGCACTTCTATGGTCAGGACAAGATTGCCTTTCGGAGATTTTTTGTGCAACCCGCGTTGCGCTTTGACTATTACTCGCTGGTCAGGCGTGGATACTGGACGCCCAGGCTCAGCCTATCTGTACCGCTTACGGTGCGCACGACGGTGCGCCTGGCGGGCGGCCGGTATGTCCAGAGTCCGGGCCTGGAGAAGGCGCTGGACCCAGACGACAACTACAACACGGCGCGGCTTGAGAGCTTGGCGGGGCTGGCCGCGGAGGAGGCACGGCATGTGGGCGTAAGTCTTGCTCACCGCGTCAAACGCCGGTGGCGCACGCGGATTCAGGTGTATCAGAAGTGGTACAGCGCACTGCTCGTCCCAGCCTATGCGGTGCAGCCCCGAGCGGTGGCGACTTATTTCCCTATCGGGTCTACGGAATTGGGCAGAGTGAGCGTGCTAACGCCGAGCGCTTGGGTGATCGACTACCAGGAGGTGCCGGTGCTTTTGCCCGACCTCGAGAACACAGGCACGGGCAAGAGTTTCGGAGCGGAGGTGATCCTTGCGCGAGAACGCTTGCGCGCCGGTGATCGGCTCCGCGGCTGGCTTTCGTACGCCTTGGCCAAGGCTTCACGCGAAGCACGGTACGGGAGCGGTGCCTCGGCGCATCCCTTCGCGTATGATCGCAGGCACACGGTGAATGTCGTGATGGAATGGCAGATGTTCACTTCGCTCGTGGCCAGTGTGACATGGCGTTACGGATCTGGCTTTCCGTACACGCCAGCGGTGGACATGCGTGCGCTGGTAGCCTTGGTCGAAGATCCCAACGCGCCGGACGTAACGCAGGAGGTTGTGCTCGTGGATCCGGCGACGGGTTACGCCAGGCTTGTCCCTGGTTATGGGGGGCCGGACAACCTGTACGTGGGCCGGTTACCTGCGTACCACAGGCTTGACGTGCGGCTGACCTACCAGGCGCGTTGGCAAGGACTTACGGTACGTGTCTATGCCGATGCCATCAATGCCTACCACCGCAAGAACACGATCACCAACAAGTACTTCGTGGGCACGGATGCAGGCGACTATGCCCACTTGCCGGAGGCGCTGAGGCCTCCGCCAACGGCGACGCTATATCGGGAACCCATCTACGGTTTCCCCTTTATTCCAAGCTTTGGTTTGAGCTTAGCGTTCTAGCAAATCGCCCCGTCCATGTCTGCTGCTGGCACCAGGCCTTTTGCCTACGCAGTCGCACCGCTTGGCGTACGACTGATGGTAGGCTTTGCTCTGACCGGCTGCGCCGTGATGCCCTGTGCCGGTCAGGAGGCTGATCATACGCTAGACGCGCTTGTGGCAGCGACGGAGCAGTATATCAACCTGATCAGCAATATTGGGAGCGGTCTTGCACTGGCTGATACGAGCGCCGTTCGCAGGCACATGGCGCAGTTGGCATTGCTATTGCCCGACGAAGTAAAGGAGCAGGTAACTGGCGGAGATCTTGATCGTATGTCCGAGGCCGCGTTATACAGGCCCGGCGCGGGCGCCATCCTGGCGCAGTGGTGGAGCCGTCAGGATCCGCTGCCAGCCTCGCCTGTGAATGAACGGCTGTTGGAGCATGTCCAGCGGGTACAGTATGCGGAAGCGCACTTCGCCAGCGCGAACAGGCCGACCGGACTGGATGACAGGGGCGAGGTGTATATTCGCTACGGGCGCCCGGAGCGGGAGCTGACCGTGCGATTTGATGAGCCCGAATTCACGGACAAGCTCTACAAGTTTGGCATGGTTCTGAACCAGTCGAACTTTCCGGACAACGTGTTTTGGCGCTACGGGCATATAGATGGCACCGCGCAATTTCTCTTTCTGGAGGAGAACGGAGAATACCGTATTGCGGGCACGACGGAACTTCTTCCCCGGGCACTGCGGGCTGGCTTCACGCCGCAGATACGCGGCCAGCGGCGCGCTGAGATGGCGCTGGCGGCCATGCGCACGATCTATCGGCAGCTTGCCGCTGAGGACCCCGTCTTTTTGGAGCGCTACAGCGAAGTAGACAATTACCTTGCAGATCATGAGGCGCCCGGTCGCGTGGCTGCCCGCGTCTTGGGCGAGTCCTTTCGGAGGATCGTGCTGGATCAGGATGACGACACGGAGCTGCAGCCGGGAGGTAGTGAGCGTCCAGCCAGCGAAGTGGTCCAGAGCGTCATTACGTCATCCAAGGTCAAAGATGATCTGATGGCCTATCAGCGCGACCTGTTGATGCCGGCGACATACACTGAGGTGCACCGAACGTTGCCGCCATTGCCGGTTGCGGTCCGGCCTGCCCGTTTTTTGGATACGGATGGATCGACGCGAACGGAGCTGTATTGGAGCACCGAGCCGGGCGCCCTGCGCAAGAAGGACCTTGACGAAGACTACGTACTGCAGGTAACCGCAGTGCAGATGGATTCTTCCTATATGCGGCGTAGCGTGACGAATCGATTGATTCAGGTCACTGGCTTGCCCCGGGGGCGCGATGCTGTAATCCCGCCGCAGATGGACATCGTGCGCGGTGATACTGCGGCCTACCATGTGGCGCTTCAGTGGGATTTGCATCGTGTGGTCAGGGATTCGCTGGGTCAGGCGGCACTCGGCAAACGACTTCGCGTCGGAGCCCGGTATGTGGATTCGCTCACGCCTCTCAACGGTAGCGGAACAGCGCTGGAAATGAGCGATCTCAAGCCCGTGATGATTTGGTCCGCCGTAGAGATGGTTGGAGAATCGGAGCCTTACCCCTATCGACAGGTAGGGGCTGATGTGCCTCTTGGGTTATACTTCGAGATATACAACCTGCGCTATGATGAGGACGACTATACGCGTTACGGGGTGACGTATCGGATCGCCAGGCGCGCGGGCGGCGATTCCGAGCAAGCACCCACATCCGTGACCTCGATCCATGTAGGTACACGTGCAATGCAGAATCAGGAAGTATTGCTTGATCTTACCGACTGGCAGCGTGCGGGCCCGGTTACGGTGCACGTCACCGTGTACGACCAAACGGCGCAGCGAGGCGTGACGCGGTCAATAGATTTTGAGCTGTTCTAGTGATGTCGACACCATCAGGAGATAGAAACGATTTTTTCAGCCGCGTCTGGCAGGTTGTGGCACAGATTCCGAGGGGCAAGGTGACCACATATGGCCACATTGCGGCGCATCTGGGCGTGCGCAGCTCGGCACGCACAGTAGGCTGGGCCATGAAGGCGGCAAAGGGCACCACGCTTCCGTGTCACCGCGTCGTAAACCGTTTTGGTGCCCTTACCGGTGCGCAGAGCTTTCCGGGACCACGCGTTATGGAAGATCTCTTGCGAAGCGAAGGCGTGGCGTTTGACGACGACGGATGTGTCGTGCTTTCGGCGCACTTGTGGATTCCAGCCAGCGACGGCGCATACCAGCCCGTGGATTAAAGGGGGACATTTTGGCGGAAGGAGTCTCTTGCAAACTACGCATAAGCCATTGGTGGTAGGGTGATCCGAGCGGCATGAATTGGTACAGTTGTGCCTGACTACGTGAGTGACCGATGCGTTTTCGCCGTCTCTTTCCGAAGACAACGGTCAATTGTCGCCAATGTGGTTTCTCCGTGGTGGGTTTCAGTTACAATCTCTGCGCTCTGCGGCATGCAGGTGCCTATTCCCTGGCCCTTACTCGACATTGGAATACGTAGCCATGCGTATGAATGGCCTTGTTCAGTGCAGCAGGCGCAGCAGTTGATCTACGGTGAGCGCAAGCCCCCCGAACATCAGGTGGTATGTCGATTGTGCCCAGATCGACGATGCGAAGGAATTTGTCGAGCGGTTCATGCTGAAGCCGGCGCGCAAGCCGGCAGGACGCGAGGATCACCCCCAATACGATATAGGCTCGATTCACGAAGCCATTGTAAACGCTGTAGCTCACCGTGACTATTCGATCGCGGGATCGAAGATCCGGCTTTTTCTTTTCGCGGATCGCGTTGAGATCTACAGTCCGGGGGCATTGCCAAACACGCTCACAATTGAGACCATGGCCTATCGCGTATTCACTCGGAATCAGCTCTTGGTTCGCTTTCTGTTGCGAATGAAAGCCCGACGGACTGGGCATTCCTTCCTTGAATCACGCGGCGAAGGCGTACGGAGAATTCTCGATGCCAGCGAGGCTCACTCCGGCCGTCGCCCCGTGTACGAGCTTTTTGATGAAGAGCTCCGGCTGACAATTTGGGCCAAGCCTTCTTCCCACGAAGCTACGTAGCCACCCGCAGAAGAATGAGTCCCATAGGTGGCGCCGACTACACAAGCCGCTGTCCGCGGCTGATCGAGGTGGCGTTCCCCGTCAGGGAGATATCTGCCGAGGGCGTACGCGACAAGAACATCCACCGCGCTCATATCGGTCATTTGCACATCTGGTGGGTGCGTCGATCTTTGCGCCAGTGCTTCGCGCCATACGCACCGGGTCAGCTGCGTGCCACACAGCGGTCAAGCGCCTGCCAGAAGTCTGGATAGGACACCTCTGCAACATCAGCCCGCGTGATCGTCGTCTGTCCCTGGGCTACCAGTCCAGCGACTCCAAACGCGATCGCGATGCGGTGATCAAGGAAGCTGTCGACCGTGGTGCCGACCAGCGGCGCGCCGCCCTCGATAGCAAAGCCATCGTCGAATTCCTCGATATCAGCACCCAGCGCACGCAGGTTCTGCACGACCGCATGAATGCGGTCACACTCTTTGACCCGCAGCTCTGCGGCGCCGGTGACGACGGTGCGACCGCGTGCGCACGCCGCGGCGATCGCCAGGATGGGCAGCTCATCAATAAGATTGGCAACGATGGTGCCGCCGACTGTGATGCCCTGCAGCGCAGCGGGGTGGATTTCAAGATCGCCCACAGGTTCTCCGCCGGCGTCGGTCTGCCCCGAAATCCGAATGTCTGCACCCATGTCCCGCAAGACGGCCAATAGGGCTGTACGTGTGGGGTTAAGGCCAACGCCAGGCAAGCGTACAGTTCCCTGGCCTACGATCGTGCCCGCGACAAGGAAGAAGGCGGCAGCAGAAAAGTCTCTTGGAAGGTTGACGCTGAAGGGCTTCACGCGTGTGGTCTGGCTCGAAGTGATGTGCCGTGCACTGCCAACGCGTCGAATCGACAGGCCGAGCATGCGCTCTGTGTGGTCCCGGGTGGCCACAGGTTCGATGATGGTAGTCTGCCCGGAGGCATAAAGTCCAGCGAGGAGAATGCACGACTTTACTTGGGCTGAAGCGACGGGCAGCGTATAGGTGATGCCATGCAGTGGTCGGCCAGGACGGATCTGCATAGGTGCATGCCCGCCCTGAAGCACGATTTCCGCACCCATGCTGCGAAGCGGCTCCGTAATTCGCGCCATGGGGCGCTGACTCAGCGACACATCTCCGACCAGCGTTCCACCCAGCCTCGAGCCGGCAAGGATACCGGACAAAAGGCGCATAGTGGTGCCGGAATTGCCGCAGTCGATGGCAGCACCTGATGTGCTAAATGCCTCGCGGCCCTGACCCCGAATAACCACCCGGCCCGGATGCTCTTCGGCGATGTCTACGCCAAGCTGCCGCAGGCACGCCAGCGTAGAGCGGGGATCCGCGGAATCGGGAAAGTTCGCGATGACAGAGGTACCCTCTGCAAGCGCGGCAAAAAGTGCGGCGCGGTGCGCGATAGATTTGTCGGCTGGCAGAGCCACAGTGCCGCGCAGCGCGGCGGATTCTGCAACAGTGCGCGTCATGGGCGTAGGAAGGTGCAGTGCGCAATGATCGCAATGATAAGGTCAAGGGGCGTACCCGCAAAGCTATTCTGCTGCCAGCCGTGCGACTGGCCAGTGTCAGCCTGGAACGCGGTGTGCGTACGCCATGTTGGCGCGCCGGCTAGGCATTGCAGTGATGAGTATGCGCCAACGTGCGCCATGTGCAGCCAGGACAATATTCCCGCACTCAGCGCCGATCAGCGTCCGTGGCTCTTTCATTAGGTTGGGATGTCTGCATTTGGAACCTGCATCAAAACAGGCGGTAGTAGGAACTGGCAGTGCCTGCACTGCCTTGCTTTTTGTAACCGACACGCAAACCGCCATGTTCGGTCAACTAGGCCCGATGGAGCTGCTGATCATCTTTCTCATCGTACTCGTGATGTTTGGGGCCAAGCGCATACCAGAGATTGCACGAGGACTAGGCAAGGGGATACGTGAGTTCAAGAGCGCGACCACGGAGATTACGCGCGAGCTCACCATTGAAGACAAGAAGCCGCCGGTGTTTCAGCCGCCACCGCAGCAGCCGATTCACACGCAGCAGCACGCAGCGCCGCATCAGCAGAGCGCGGTGCCGCCTGTTGGATCGTCTCCGCCAATACGCCCGTCCGATCAGCCCTAGACACAGCCAGGCTCAGCCATGCGCCTGGCTCACGTTGCGGCAATAGCACATGCGTTGGGCGACCTTTGGCTCCACGCGCGCAGCGCTGGCGCGTGGGGAAACTACTTGCGAGGCAGTCACCACCACATTCTTGCGCGCCATCGCGCGTAAGCGTCACCTCAACATTTACACGTACGTAGACGCCGAAGGCGCACTACGTACGGCGCGGGAGCAAGATCGACAGCTTGCCACGGGCGAAGCGCCGCCGCTGGCAGGGCTGGTGCTTGCCGTCAAGGATGTCCTCTGTATCCGCAATTGGCCTGTGACATGCGCCTCACGCATGCTGGATGGCTTCAATGCTGTCTATGACGCGACGGCTGTCGCCCGTCTAAGGAGACAAGGTGCCATCCTTATCGGCAGGACCAATTGCGACGAGTTCGCCATGGGCTCGTCCAACGAAAATTCCTGCTACGGACCGGTTCTCAACCCGCGTAATGAAATCTATGCACCCGGCGGATCGTCGGGAGGGTCGGCGGCGGCCGTGGCCGCCGGCCTGTGTCATGCGGCGCTGGGGACCGATACGGGTGGATCCATTCGGCAGCCCGCGGCCTTGTGCGGCGTCGTAGGCCTTAAGCCTACGTATGGGCGCGTGAGTCGCTACGGACTGGTTGCATTCGCATCGTCCTTTGACTGCATTGGTCCGCTGACGAACTCCGTCGAAGATGCGGCGCTGATTTTAGCCGCGATGGCGGGCGTCGATGAACGCGATGCTACAAGCGCACCGGTGCCTGTTGCACCTGAGCCCGTTGGCCTGACGGATGCGGCAGGATGCGCAGGGGCAGCGCTGCGCGTAGGCGTGCCGAAGGAGTTCTTTGGTGAAGGCCTGGACAGCACCATTCGCTGCAGCATTGAAGCCATCCTGCACCGCTTGCGCGCCGCAGGAGCGGTGGTCAAAGATGTGGCGATGCCGCACACGCGTTACGGCATCGCCACATACTACATTCTGGCTACCGCCGAAGCGTCCAGCAATCTGGGACGCTACGACGGTCTTCGGTACGGATACCGGCCCGCACCGGATGGGCGCAAGCGGATAGATTTGCATGCGTTGTACGCACAAGCACGCTCTGAAGGATTTGGCAAGGAGGTCAAGCGCCGGATCATGCTCGGCACGTATGTGCTTTCCTCAGGCTACTACGACGCATACTATGCCAAGGCGCAACGCGTCCGGGCGCTGATTCGCGAGGACTTTGACAAGGCGTTCCAGGAGGTAGATGCGCTCGTGACACCGGTGACGCCGGTACCAGGCATAAAACTCGGCAGCATGATCAACAGCCCGCTGAAGATGTATCTGAGCGACATCTATACTGTGACCGCCAACCTGGCGGGCGTGCCGGGGCTGGTGATTCCAATAGGTGCGCACGCCTCGGGCTTACCTATCGGGCTTCAGCTCCTCGGACGACCCTTCGACGAGACACACCTGTTTCGGCTCGGAGAATTGATGATGCAGCTCGCAAAGGATTAGCGGCCCATCCGGTATATTGCCGCGCTCATGTACCGCACAAAGAAAGGAATTACGCAGCCGAGTTGCCAGGATCACATGGCAAATACATGCTGGCTTTGGTTCAATCTGTTACCGTGGCTTACAATCGCCTGAAGCTGGTCTGTTGTCTACCTTGCGACGCCATGGGCCTGACTTAGTGCACGAATCGATCACTGAACAAGTCTACGCTGTCTGATGCGTCTTTCGTGGAACGAGATTCGCAGCCGTGCAGCCCGCTTCGCCAAGGAGTGGCAGAGCGCAGCCTACGAAAAGGGCGAAACGCAGAGCTTCTACAACGACTTCTTCGCGGTCTTCGGTGTCCAGAGGCGAACCGTCGCGCGATACGAGCAACATGTTAAGAAGCTCGACAGCAGCTCTGGTTATATGGATCTGTTCTGGCCTGGCATGCTGATGATTGAGCAGAAAAGCGCCGGGCGCAATCTCAGTCGCGCCCATGACCAGGCCGGAGAGTACTTCGACGCACTGAAGCCACACGAGCGTCCCCGCTACATCTTGTTGAGCGACTTCCAGACGTTCGAGCTGCGCGATCTCGGCGAACGTGCAGCTCATCCAAGGCTACGCTGGCTGATCTCTACGATCCAGACCTCATGCCGCCCGGCCTACGCCAGGCACATCGAGCCCTCGACCGCGCCGTGGATCGACTGTATCGACGCAGGCGTTTTGACTCCGAGCGTGAGCGGTTGGAACACCTGTTCGACCGATACGAGAAAATGCGCGAGCCCATGTTGGTAGAAGTGAGGCGTAAGCCGAGGCGAGGGCGGCAACGCAGATGACTATGCTGGGATATACATGGCTTGGTATATGCGTCGGATGGCTCACCCATGAGTCGTAGGCGTGTCAACGCTGGTACGTAATCTCTCCAAATAACCTGAACAAACACTGCTATGAGCATCCTGGTAGGCAATGACACACGCCTGGTCGTGCAAGGCTTTACGGGCAAGGAAGGCACCTTCCACGCAGAGCAGATGATTGCCTTCGGTACGTGCGTGGTCGGCGGCGTGACGCCGGGAAAAGGGGAGCAAGCGCATCTGGAGCGCCCCGTGTTCAACACAGTCGAAGAGGCGGTTCAGAAGGAGGGCGCCAACACTTCCGTCGTATTCGTGCCACCCGCCTTCGCGGCCGATGCAGTCATGGAAGCCGCCGCCGCCGGCATCGCGCTCGTTGTATGCATCACCGAGGGTATTCCTGTGCAGGATATGATTAAGGCCTATCGCTTTGTCAACCGTACGGGTACCAGACTGGTTGGCCCCAATTGTCCAGGCGTTCTGACACCCAATCAGGCGAAGGTAGGCATCATGCCGGCGATGATCTTTGCCGAGGGGAGCATCGGCGTGATTTCGCGGTCGGGAACGCTGACCTATGAAGCGGTGGACCAGCTTACACGGCAGGGATACGGGCAAAGCACGGCTATCGGGATTGGGGGTGACCCTATCATAGGAACCCGATTCGTTGATGCGCTGAAGCTCTTTGAAGCCGATGCAGGAACGGAGGCTGTCGTTCTTATCGGGGAGATCGGCGGCACGGACGAAGAAAATGCCGCCCAGTACATCAAAGCACACATGACGAAACCCGTTATAAGCTTTATTGCTGGGGCCACGGCACCGCCCGGACGGCGGATGGGCCATGCGGGGGCCATCATTGCGGGCGGCAAAGGAACAGCAGCCGACAAGTTTGCTGCGCTGGAGTCCGCAGGCGTCCATGTAGTGCGCAATCCGGCCTGGATTGGGCGCACCGTCAGGGAAGCGGGCTTGTAGCGACTGAGACCCGCAAGGCGTGGAGATCAAAGAGATTCACTTCGTTAAGAGCGCTGCAAGTCTGCAGCAGCTGCCACAGGAGGGGCTGCCGGAGGTGGCCTTTGTGGGGCGCAGCAACGTAGGAAAGAGCTCTTTGCTGAACATGTTGGCCGGGCGGCGGCACCTCGCGCGGACCAGCGGTGTGCCAGGCAAGACGCGTACCTTCAACTCCTACCGGGTCAATGGTGTGATGGACTGGCAGGACCTGCCAGGACTCGGCTACGCCAAGGTCAGCAAAGCCCAGCGCAATCAGTGGCTGCGGATGATTGCTGAGTACCTCACTACACGGCACACGCTGAGAGCCGTCGTGCATGTCATAGACTGTCGCCACCCATCCACAGCAGTGGACCGTGATCTCCTCCTGCTGATGCGCCCGTACGCGGTTGCCTACTTCGTGGCCTTGACCAAGGCCGACAAGCTTTCGCGCAACGGGCGCGCAGCGAGCAGGCGCCAGATGAAAGAAACTCTGTTTGAGTGCGGTGTCCACGCGCCTGTCACGATGTGCTCGTCCAAAACACGCCTTGGACGCGCGGAGCTGTTGGCTTGCTTCGACGCACTGCTTGATGGTGCTACGGCACCAGGATAGTCTTCAGCAGACGGTCATCCCCGCGGTACAGGCGCGCAAAGCATTCTGCACCCGCTTCCAGTGGATAGACACCGCTGATCAACGGGCTCGGATCAATGACGCCGTTCGACACCGCGTCCAGTGCATCGGCGTATTCTCCAGCACTGGCATAGGATCCCACAAGCGTGAGCTCTTTCGCAACTACCTGCTGCACATCGACCTGCGGCATCTGCGTGCTGTTGCCGAGAAGCACGATGCGCCCGCCGGTCCGTATGTCGCGGATGGCAGCATGCAGCGCGTCCGGTATCCCGACCGCTTCAAAGCAGATGTCCGCACCGGCTGGTGCGATCTGCTTAATCGCGGCGGACGCCTCCTGCGGCAGTACGGCCCGTGCTGCGCCCATGGATTTTGCCAGCGTCAAGCGCGCGGCGGACAAGTCTACTACAACGATGGCATGAGGCTCACGGGCCCGAACAGCAAGAAGAGTGCACTGTCCGATGGTGCCGGCGCCGATGATGAGGATGGTCTTGCCCGAGACTGGACCGGCTCGCGCCGCGGCGTGCATGCCTATGGACAAGGGCTCCAGCAAGGCGGCCGCTTCAAAGGGCAACGACGCTGGTTTCTGGTGCAGTGTCCATGAGGGCAGTGCCACAAACTCCGCCATAGCGCCGTGTCGCTTCGCACCTTCGTAGCCGACGCCAAGCACCATGCGTTGTGCGCAACGGTTGTGCTGCCGGCTTGCACAGGCGCTGCATGCGTTGCAATACACCGTGGAATCAAAGCACACGGCATTGCCTACGCTGACGTTGCGCACTTCGGAACCGACCGAAGCGACCACGCCGGACGCTTCGTGTCCCATGACCAGCGGCGGTTCCCGGCGGCCCGAGCGTCCCGCGTAGCCTTGCACATCCGAGCCGCAGATGCCTACGGCCTTTATCTTGACGAGAACATCGGCGGGCCCTATCACAGGTACTGGGACATCCTGGATGCCCAGCGTAAAGGGAGCGGTAAACACCAGTGCTTTCATTCCTGACTAAAAGGCCGGTGCGCCGCGATGGCTCTGAGCATGATTATGGGCGCGCGGAGTAAGGGTTACGCCGGTGTCCCATTGGAAAATCGTCGGTTACGCAGCCTTCGCTGGCAGACGACACCGTATGCGCATAGCGCAGCAGTGCCCCGTGCGCAGCCTTCAGCGCAGGCGCTGTCCAGCGCTGACGCCGATTCGCAAGCACTTCGCTGCTCAAGTCGACATTGATCGTGTTCGCGTTGGCGTCAATAGTGACCACATCGCCATCCTGCACCAGCGCAATAGTACCGCCGACCTGAGCTTCCGGGGTGATGTGTCCAACTACAAACCCGTGTGAACCTCCCGAAAACCGCCCGTCAGTGATAAGCGCTACCTTTTTGCCGAGGCCTGCGCCCATGATAGCGCCCGTAGGGCGTAGCATCTCCGGCATGCCCGGGCCGCCCCGCGGGCCACAGTAACGCAGCACCAATACGTCTCCTGCCGCAATGCGTCCACCCAGAATGGCATCCATTGCCGCTTCCTCGGTGTCAAATACGCGAGCAGTGCCTGTAAAGCGTTCCCCTTCCTTGCCGGTGATCTTCGCCACCGCGCCCCCGGGGGCCAGGTTTCCATAGAGAATCTGCAGGTGCCCCGTTGCTTTAATAGGGGCTTCGAGAGCGCATACCACATCCTGTTGCTCCTGAAGCGGCGCGGCATCATTAAGGTTTTGCTTAATAGTCTGGCCTGTTACGGTGAGACAGTCGCCATGCAAAAGACCAGCGTCCAGCAGCATCTTCATTACGCCCGGCACGCCGCCCACATTGAACAGATCTTCCATGACGTAGCGACCGCTCGGTTTGAGGTCCGCCAAGAGCGGAGTGGCTGCGCTCATAGCCTGGAAGTCATCTAGACCCAGTGGTACTGCTGCAGCCTTGGCCATTGCCAAAAGGTGCAGCACTGCATTGGTGGAGCCGCCCAGGACGATAATGACGCGCAGCGCGTTCTCGAAGGCGGCTTTATTCATGATGTCGCGCGGCTTGATGTCCTGCTCCAGCAGATGATAGATCGTGGGGCCTATCTGTTGCATCTCGCGTTGTTTGTAGATGCTGACCGCAGGGTAGGACGAATCGTACGGTAGCGCCATGCCTAGAGCTTCAATAGCGGAAGCCATCGTGTTGGCTGTATACATGCCGCCGCAGGCGCCAGCACCCGGGCAGGCGCTCCGTGCAATGTCGTTGAAATCCTCTTCGCTGATGGTGCCTGCCGCGCGCTGGCCTGCCGCCTCGAAAGCCGACACGATGTCGATATTCTTGCCCTTCCAGCACCCCGGCTTAATGGTGCCGCCGTAGACCATCAGACCGGGGCGATTCAGGCGTGCCAAGGCCATGATGGATCCGGGCATGTTCTTGTCGCATCCGGCAACGGCCACCACGCCGTCATACCACTGCGCCGAGGCCACCGTTTCTATGGACTCCGCGATGATGTCGCGCGATGGCAGTGAGAACCGCATCCCGGAAGAGCCCATGGACATCCCGTCACTCACGCCGATGGTGTGAAACACCAGGCCTACCAGGCCATGGGACTGCACGCTGGCTTTGATGCTCCGCGCCAGGTCATTGAGATGCATGTTGCACGGATTACCTTCCCAGCCCATACTCGCAATGCCTACCTGCGGCTTGGCAAGGTCGCCATCGGTCAAGCCGATGGCGTGCAGCATGGCCCGGGCGCCGCCCTGATTGCGGTTCTGAGTGACGTGCCTGCTGTATCGGTTCATCTAGACCAAGGGGACAAAGAGTGCCATCAGCAGCGTGACAACGCCGCCCACTACGCCCATGATAGCCAGGAGCGGGGTCCACGACCGGAGCGTTTCCGATTCGGTGATTCCGCCCATTTTAGAGTAGATCCAGAAGCCGCTGTCGTTCATCCAGGATCCGACGAGTGCGCCGCTGCCGATGGCAGTGCCGAGGTAAACAACATGGAATCCCAGCGATTCGGGTGCCACCATCGTGGCGGCCATCGCGCTGGCAGTGATCATGGCCACTGTCGACGAGCCCTGTGCGAACTTGAGCAGTGCGGCAATGCCAAAACCCAGTGCCAGCATGAGCAGGCCGGAAGCTTGCGCACCGGCGGGTAGCAGCGCCTGGATCGCAGGTCCGATCTGTGCCTCCTTGAGCATGGCACCGAAGGTACCGCCCGCGGATGTGATCAGGATGATGATGCCGCCGCTCAGCAAGGACTGCTCAATGAGTTTGCTCATGGTGTGCTTCGAAGGTCGGCGTACCTGGAAGTAGAGCGCGACGCTGACAAAAGCGGCCAGGAGGAGGGCCAGGTTGGGGTCGCCTAGTACGCTGAACCACTCGGCCATATTTTGCAGCACGGGGCTGTTGCTGTCGGCCAAAGGCGTCAGAATCGTCTTTCCCGAGATGAGCGTCACCGGCAGAATGATTGGTGCGAGCGAAAGCGCAAGCGGCGGCGGCCTGTCTGCCGCATCTTGCTTTTCTTCGCCAGGCACAGTGCGCATCGGCACCGGCATGCGGCGGTCCATGTACCCTGCAAACAGAAACCCTGCGATGGCGGCGGGCAACGCGATCACTGCACCGACTAGCATCATTGTGCCGAGGTCGATGCCCAGATTGTCGGCGATGATCAGCGGTCCGGGGGTAGGGGGCACAAGGCTGTGGGTAGCCGCGGCCCCCGCGCTGATCGCCATCACAAAGCCAAGGTATCCGCCGCCCGTATGCCGGTACATCGACCGTGCCAAGGGGATCAGCAAATAGAAGACGGTATCAAAGAAAACGGGCACGGACAGTACGAAGCCGCTCGCGGTGAGCGCAGTCCCCCCACGCTCTTGCCCGAGGAGCTGAAGAAAGGCCTGCACAACGCGGTCTGCAGCGCCGCTGGCCATCATGGTGGCACCGATCACAGCCGCCATGGCGATGACGATGCCAATGCTGCCTGCCGTAGCACCGAAGGCAGTGGCGACACGCGCGACCTTCAACGGCCAGGGACCGGGGGCTAGCAGGCTGACAATGATGGCTGCCGTGATCAGCGCAACAAAGGCGTTGATGCGGAGCCCGACGATCATCCCGACAACGATCAGGATGGCAAGCACAAGAATGAGTAGGGGCACCATGGGGTTTGCTTCCGTCCTGGATGTGCGCCGTTGCAGCGCGCTCGTGTCGGGTCAAATATATGTTAAGCCGGCGCGCCTGCACGCAGCTTTTTTCAGGCCGCGGCGCATTCCGACAGAATCCGCACGCAAAGCGGTCGTGCACTGACCATGCAAAAGGCAAGGCAAGCCAATAACTAGGCTGCGGACCTGCCGCCTTGCGGGTAGCTGTGTCCACTCGTCAAAGGAACCGCCGCGATGGCCGGTTCTCGCGACGGCCGAATGCGGCCTATCGGCGACTTATCATTAGCTTCTCTTAAGCACAGTAATCACAGAGGCACAGCACTGCACGCTGCACCAAGAGTATTGCCATCATGCCAAACAACGATTTTGACCTGTCCGGGCGCGTAGCGCTGGTCACGGGAGCGAGCCGCGGGCTTGGCCAGTATATGGCCAGGGCGCTGGCAAAGGCTGGCGCGGACCTTGTCATTACCAGTCGCGATGAACGGGGCCTTACGGCATTTCAATCGGAGATGGGGGCTATGGGCAGGCAAGCACTGCCAGCGAAACTGGATGTGCGCAGCCTGGGCAGCATCGAAGAAGCGGTCACCAGCGCCTGGGCGCATTACGGACGCATAGATATCCTGGTCAACAATGCGGGTTGCAACAACCGCAAGCCAGCATTGGAAGTGACTTGGGAAATCTGGAACACCATCCTGGACACGAATCTGCGCGGCACCTTCTTCGTGGCGCAGGCAGTAGCGCGACACATGCTCGAACAGGGCTACGGACGCATTATTAATATTGGTTCGCTAACCTCTGTGGCCGGGTACGCCGGCCTGGGCCCCTACTGCGCCAGCAAGGGCGGCGTAAAGCAGCTCACCATGTCTCTGGCCGACGAGTGGGGCCGCCACGGCATCACAGTCAATTGCATAGCGCCAGGCTGGTTCAAGACATCGCTGAACGCCGCGCTGTACGACGATTCCAGCTGGGTTAAGGCGGTGACTCAGAGGATTCCTGTAGGACGTCCAGGCTGGCCGAATGACCTGGATGGCGCCGTAGTCTTCCTGGCGTCCGAAGCCAGCCGCTACATCACAGGGCAGACCATCCTGGTGGACGGGGGATTCTCCACGCAGGCCATGCGGGCGCTGCCTGCAGCCCAATTGCGGCAGGAGCGTGGGGACGATTCGGATTAACGCAGATACTGGCCCGGTGCACCGGCTGATGCAATCACCTGGATGAAGTGCCGACCTGTGCGCTTGGAAACGGCTCCCCGGGTAGGACTCGAACCTACAACCCTGCGGTTAACAGCCGCATGCTCTACCATTGAGCTACCGAGGAATGGCAGGGTGCGTCAGTTGCAGCCAACGCTACGATACTGCAACACACGGTGATGTGAATGGTTTCTAGGAACTCGCTCGCGTGCCGCAAGTAGCAGTTGCAAACGGCCCTGGTGGCGGAACTGGTAGACGCGCAGCATTCAGGATGCTGTGCCCGTACGGGCGTGGAGGTTCGAGTCCTCTCCAGGGCACTCGCAAGGGGGCGTTTCCCGCAGTGGCTTGGTGCGGCTCTGCTCGTGGGCATCAGCACAGGTCGCACGCATGTCGCTGTCGCGGCTCTATGCGGGAGAAATCTGCATTCCAATGCTGCTAGGCAGAGTAAGAGGGACCGTTTGGGCTACGCGCAAGGACGAGCAGCTCCGAGGCATGAAGCTACAGATCGTGCAGCGCGTGGGATTGGATGGCACATTGCAGAAGGGCTTTGTGGTAGCGGTGGACAGCGTGGGCGCGGGCATAGGTGAAACCGTGCTCGTGGCGCAGGGCTCGAGCGCCCGGCAAACCGCGCTCACCAGGAACAAGCCGGTCGATGCGGTCATATCTGCTATTGTGGATAAGCTGGACGTTCCAGCTCAAGAATGAAGCTGGGGCGCGTGATTGGTAGCATCTGGTCTACCTGCAAGAATCCGCGTCTGGTAGGGCGACGGATGCTCATAGTGACGCCGATATCCTCTACGGGTCAGCCGACCGGAGCCGAAGTAATAGCTCTGGACACCATGGACGCGGGCTCTGGGGATGTCGTCATGTATGCGACCGCAAGCGAAGCGGCCTTGCCATTCAAGCCGGGCCTCACGCCGACGGATGCCACGATCGTCGGGATTGTCGAACGGGTTGATCGTAGTGAGAGCACATGGCATACGGCGTAGGCCGCATGCCGTGGACGGAACACGATGGAAGGACGCGCATATTACGCGCGATCCTGCGGCGCCGCAACCGAATCCATGTCTTTGCATCAAAGCCGCATTCGCAATTTCTGCATCATTGCCCATATTGATCACGGAAAGAGCACCCTGGCGGATCGACTGCTGGAGCTTACGGAAACCGTTGCGCAGCGGGACATGCAAGATCAGGTCCTGGATTCCATGGATCTGGAGCGTGAGCGGGGGATTACGATAAAGAGCCACGCCATCCAGATGCAGTATCCGGCATCGGATGGTATCTCGTACACGCTCAACCTTATCGATACGCCTGGCCATGTAGACTTCAGCTACGAAGTGTCCCGGGCGCTGAAGGCCTGTGAAGGGGCCATCCTGGTTATTGATGCCGCACAGGGTATTGAGGCCCAAACGATCAGTAATCTGCTTCTTGCACTTGACCACGATCTGGAGATCATTCCAGTGCTCAACAAGGTGGATCTGCCGAGCGCGCGGCCTGACCTGGTGGCCATGTCTGTGGAAAACCTCATAGGAGAGCCCGCTGAAGATGTGCTCACGATCAGCGCAAAGACGGGCGAAGGCGTGCAAGACCTGGTGGAAGCTGTCATAGCACGCGTACCACCGCCAAAGGGGAAGGTCAGCGCACCCTTGCGCGCGCTGATCTTCGATTCGATATTCAATCAGTATCGCGGAGCCGTTGCGTATGTGCGCGTGTTTGAAGGCGCGCTCAAGAGGCGGGACGACATCTACTTCATGGCGGCTGACCGCACCTATGCCGCTGAGGAGATCGGGGTCTTGCGCCTGGGTATGGAGCCTGCGGAGGAGCTGGTAGCGGGCGACGTAGGGTATGTGATCGGATCCATCAAGGATGTGCGGGATACGCGCGTCGGCGATACGATCACGCACGCGCGCAGGCGGGCGGCAGCGCCGATAGCCGGGTTTCGGGAGGTCAAGCCCATGGTGTTCTCGGGCGTGTACCCTGCCAATGCCGAGGACTTCGAGGATCTGCGGGCGTCACTGGCACGGTTGCAGCTTAACGACTCGGCCATTGTGTACGAGCCGGAAACGTCGGTGGCTTTAGGATTCGGGTTTCGCGTAGGCTTTCTGGGGCTGCTTCATATGGAGATTGTGCAGGAGCGATTGGATCGGGAGTTCGGGCTGGACATCATCACAACCTTGCCGAACGTGAAGTACGAGATCGTGCTGACAAGTGGCACGGTGCAGATCATTGAGAACCCCAATAAGGTGCCCGCCGGCAATGTGCTGGATCATATTCGCGAGCCCTATGTGAAGGCCGAGATCATCACGCCGACAGACTACATCGGCAACCTCATGAAACTGTGCCAGGAGCGCCGCGGCGAGTATATGAACCAGACGTATCTGGATCAGGAGCGGGTGAGTTTGGAGTACCAGCTGCCGCTTGCCGAGATTGTCTTTGACTTCTACGACAGGCTCAAGAGCTTCAGCCGGGGCTATGCCTCGCTCGACTATGAACTGTCAGGATACCGCCGGAGCGATCTAATCAAGCTGGACATTCTGATCAACGGAGATCCGGTCGACGCGCTCTCGGCTATTGTACACCGCACAAAGGCATTTGAGATGGGACGCAAGCTGACCTCGCGACTGAAGGAGCTGATTCCGCGGCAGATGTTCGAAGTGGCCATCCAAGCGGCCATCGGCAGCCGTGTCATTGCGCGCACCACGGTGCGGGCTGTACGCAAGGATGTAACTGCCAAGTGTTATGGCGGGGACATCACCCGCAAGCGCAAGCTGCTGGAAAAGCAAAAGGAAGGCAAGAAGCGCATGAAGCATGTGGGCAGCGTGGAAGTGCCGCAGGAAGCCTTTCTTGCCGTGCTATCCATGGAGCGATAGGGTGTCCACCACGCAGCATATGATCGGCCTTGCGCGCGGCTGGGCAGCTGCGGCGTCCTGCGCGGCAATGACGTTCTGCATGGCAACGGCGATGCTGGTGCAGCATGCGCAGTCGCAGCCCCGCCAGCGCATTGCCAAGGACGAGGTCGGTTGGGTGTATTCACGGGCACGCTTTGCACAGGAATTCCGGCGTTTTACAGCGAGCCAAGGCATGTACGTGCAGCCTGCAGGCGTGGACCTGCACCCGGTGGCATCCGATACGCTCGTGCCCTGGATCATGTCGCTGGCATCCACGACCACAGAGTCGCCTGCGTCCCCCTGGGCTGGTGAAGTCACTTCATGGCGCGTCATTGCTCCAAGCGAGCGGCTCAAGCATCAGGGGCTGTTCGGATCCACTAGGATGGCGTATGTCGGCAACGATACCTTTATGCAGGTCGACACCACAGCGACCCCGCACATACGGGCCAAGATGCAGAGCACCTTCGGCGCGCCGACCGAAACCATCGTGGAAGTGCACAATACAGCGGACCCGGGCGAAAACATCCAGTTTGAGTACTGGTTTATTGTAAACGATTCCATTCCGGTGACGGTCATGGATTCCTATGGACCGTTTGACCATGGGATTGTCCTATCCGGGGACCACAGGTTTAGGGATCAGCTGTTCAACCTGCGCCAATCACTCTTGGGACGCATGATGCGGGAAGCACCATTCGGCGTGTATACGGACTACTTCTACGACAGGGTCGATTCGCGGTGGTATCGGACGGGCTACGACGGGGCCATATTCTTCGTCAAGCCGATGAGTCCACCGGACCTGTCACATGGACGCCCTAAGGTCGCTGCGTCGCAGACCGGAGCACAACCCCAATCGGACGGTAACTGAGTTGACTGAACCCCAATCCAGGGCAGCGCGGCGCAAACAGCGTGAGGCGCGTGCCACAAGGCGAGCCCGGAAACGCGGCGAGAAGCCATCCGGAAAGAAGAAGAGCACGCTGCGGGAATGGCTGGACGCCATGATTTTCGCGATCATTTTCATGGTCATCGTGCGGACCTTGCTCTTTGATCTGTTCCGCATTCCCACCCCGTCCATGGAGAAAAACTTGCTGGTGGGGGACTACCTTTTTGTGTCCAAGCTGCACTACGGGACGCGAACACCGATGTCGCTGGGTATTCCGTTTACGCAGATCCATGTGCGTGGCCTGCACTTGCCTTGGGCGAGGTTTCCGGGGTTCTCCAGCGTGAGGCGCGGCGATGCGGTTGTTTTCAACTGGCCCGGGGATCAAACCGATCACATTGATCGGAAGATGCACTACATCAAGCGGGTCGTCGGCATGCCGGGTGACACGCTCGCCGTCTCCGACAAGGTCGTGCATATCAACGGCGAGCCGCAGCCCATCAATGCGCGCATGCAGCAGCACTGGTATGTCTACACTTCGGATCCGCGTGTGCAACTGCCCATGGCGCGTCTGCGAGAGGTGGGCATCACCGAGATGATGCCCACGGCCAATCCGAGCGTGGTGCGCGTACTGGCCACCGAGACGTCGGCGCAGTCGCTAAAGGAATGGACGTATGTAGACCGGGTGATTCCGGCGATTGCCCGTGATGATGGAAGCTACCAGGCACATATGTACCCGGCAGGACAGGATTATACGCCCGACAACTACGGTCCGGTTTATATCCCTGGGGAGGGCATGACCATCCCGCTGACCGCCGAAAACTGGCCCGTACTGGAGCCGGTGATTCGCAAGTATGAGGGGCGGTCCACCGGTGCCAGCGGCGAGACGTTCCTCATCAATGGTGAGCCGGCGATGTCCTACACCTTTACGCAGGACTACTACTTCATGATGGGCGACAATCGCGACAATTCCGAAGACAGCCGCTTCTGGGGTTTTGTCCCCTTTGATCACATTGTCGGGAAGGCCATCCTGGTGTACTTCTCCTGGGATGCCGATGGCAGTCCGGTGCTGGTCGGCCAGATACGCTTTGGGCGGCTCTTGAGCACGATCCGGTAACTTAATCGTTTGCGGCCAGGCGAAGCTGGTCGAAATAGCGCTGCTGATCCGTGCCGGGCGGCACGTCATACGGGTGCGCCGGCAGCGCGACCGGCTTGAGCGAAGGGTATCGCCGGCCTAACTCGAATGGCTGCGGCTTTGTCTCGGGCTCGGTGCCGATGACCAGGACGGTTGTGCCTTGCTTGAGAATCTTGGCTCCCACGGATTCGATGTTCTTGGACGCGGCAGTCGTGGTCCATGTGTCGGCCCAGAAGTAGACCCATTTGGCGTCTGCATCTACGAGTCGCACGCAGCCGTGGCTCATGGGCCCGCCGGTAGGCATTTCGTACTGATGAACATGCATGCCGTTGTGATGGAAATTCATCACCCAGTACATTTCCCAGTCTTCATCCGGCGGGCTTTCTGAAGAAATGCGAAATTCCTCCTGCCAATTGAAGTTGTAGCGCCCATTCGGGGTAGGGGATACTTTCGGGTCGCCCGTGTTAATGATGCCCCAGCGCATCAGCCGCCCGTACTCATAAGCGGCAAAGGCCTGGATCGTCTTGTCCATGATGAAGAGCTTATCGAAATCCCGTCCCCCGCTGTAGTAGCGCGGAAAGGGTGAGTACGCCCGGAAGTCAAGGTCGAACTGCGTGGGCATGATGAGCGTGTCCCCGATGACGAAAGTCTGCATCACGCTACGGTTGATCATCTGCACCAGCTCAGCCCGGTCACGCCCCAGGTCCGCGTCGCCATCCCCAATCAGTCGATAGAACGCGTTGCGCGCCAGCGCGCTGTTGCCGCGCGCGTTCTCGAATACGTAGTACTCGTAGAACACCTCGGGAATATCCTCCAGGCTCTCTGCGCGCCGGTTGAGCACTTCGGCTACCGCATCCTGATCAATGTATCCGCCTTGAGCCATCGCGGAAATCGCCAGCAGGCAAAGCGCGCTGAGCAGAACAGCTGCTCTGAGCAAGTTGATTTTGGGCAAGACGACAGTGTTGGATTCGTTGTCAATCACTATACCCATTGTTGGCGCGAAATGCTTAACGAGGCCGCGTATTCGAGACGGTGCGTTGTGCTGCTGCAGGGTTGCAGCGCGGTCACTGGCGCAGCACCAATCAGGCGATGGCCGTGCAACGGGGTCTTTCATTGTAGCAGTAGGGGCCTGCCGGCTACGCTGCAGGTTCATTGCCAGGGGTGCATCCTGTGGACTTCAGACCATCAATCATTTCTTGACTTCCGAGGACTATCAGCATGTCGCCGGAATTGATTGGATCATGCGGCCCGGGATTGAATCGCTGCTCCTTTGAATCAGCACGAATCACGGACAGGACGATGGCCTCGAAGTGCTGCCGAAACCTGGCCGATGCAAGCGTCTTGCCTGCCAGGAACGAATCGGCCTCCACCACGACTTCGTCCATGATAAGCCCGTTCTCGTCTGTCTTGAGCACATGCGTCAAGAAGTCGTCTACGTTCGGCCGCAAGATGACCTGCGCCATTCGAATAGCACCGATGTTGGTGGGTGCGACCACGCGTGAAGCACCGGCTTGGAGCAGTCGTCGGCGGTTACCATCGTTCGTGGTGCGCGCCATAATAAAGAGATCCGAATTCAGATCCCGGCCCAGAAGGGTGACAAACACGTTAAGAGAGTCCTCGGGCAGCAGCGTGATGAGCCCGCTTGCCCGTTCGATGCCCGCCGATTTCAGCGTTGCTTCGTCCGTAGCATCCCCCTGGATATGCGGAATATCCTCTTTGCGGAGCTCCTCAGCAATGGCATGCTTGCGATCCAATACCACCAGAGGCGTGTGCTTTGCGCGCAGGTCTTTTACCACGCGCCGGCCAATGCGCCCATAGCCGCATATGATATAGTGCGATTCCATACGTCGAATACGTCGGGCCAGGCGTCGCTCGCGAATGATGCGTGCTGAGACCACCATCTGGGCCACACGTGTGGCACCGAAGGCGGCGACGCCGATGCCGACAAAAGCGAATAAGATGGTGAAGATGCGACCGGCATTGGATAGGTCATGTGTTTCAGAAAAGCCTATCGTGGTCAACGTGATGAAGCTCATGTAGAGCCCGTCCAAGAGCGGCCACTGCTCGATAGCAGCATACGACAGGGTGCCGATGCCCAACCATGTCATCAGGAAGACACCGCAAATGATGACCTCGCGCTGTTCCGTACCGAGGTCCGAAAGGCGCTTGGAAACAGGAATTTGCGGGAGCATGACGGATTGCGATGCCGCTCGCTATGCTCCAACCGTCGACAGCCGCCTGAACACGCGTGCATGCCACGATGCGGCAAAGGGCCGCTCAAATTGACCGGATCGCAGCGCCTTCACTGTCGTGATGCTGAGGTCGAATACCGGCGTGCTTTCCCGCACCGTGTCTGCTTGTACCAAGCGACGAAACGCGCCGCGCGTTGCGGCTTGGATGCAGTCGCGGCCATCCCGATAAAACACATAGAGCGGCGATAGCAGCACGATGCCACAGGCCACCGCTGCCGCTTCCACCGCATGCGTAAGGCGGTCTATGCTGCACCCGGAGGGCATACTCCCGTCCGCTACGTTGCCGCCGACCACGATGAACCGGCCATCGATCAGCACGGCCTCGCCCGTGCATACGCGGCCGTGCGAACGCCATGCATTCAGGAAGGTGCGCAGCTGCGACAGCAGGCGGTTCTGAACCTCCGGCTTCACCGATTCACGGGTGGCATACACCCACACGCGTCCTGTGTCCGGTACAGGCTGGAGCAGGTCCTGATAGTTCATGGCAGTTGAAATGAGGAAGCACTTGCATAAACAAAACTACAAACATTAGGGTTCAATGGGTCCGGCACAGTGTCACATGCAGCATCGCGGTGCACCCGCAGCGCAAGGAACTGCAGCATCGCGGCGAAGCAATCTGGATCATGGATCTGAACTTGAAGGACAAAGTAGTGGTCGTTACCGGCAGCAGTCGGGGCTTGGGTCGGTTCATCGCCGAAGGGCTTGCGGCGGAGGGATGCCGGTTGGCCATATGTGCGCGCAGCGCCGGGAAGCTTGAGGAAGCGGCGCGCGGCATGCGCGCGGCGGGAGCCGAGGTTCTGACGATGCCTACGGATCTAACGGTGCCCGGCTCACCGGAAGCGCTGATAGGCTTGACCATAGACCATTTTGGCCGCATCGATTGCCTTGTGAACAACGTCGGCGGCAACCGGCGGGGCAATTTCGTGGACACCACCGACAGCGACTGGCAGGCGGTCCTTGAGCTGAACCTAAACGTCCACCTGCGCTGCGCGCGCAAAGCGGTCCCATCGATGATGCAGAACGGTGGCGGGGCGATCCTTTTCATTGCGTCCATCTTCGGACGCGAAGCAGGCGGGCCTGGACTGTCCATTTACAACGCCACCAAGTCGGCCCTCATCAGCGCAGCCAAGATCATGGCGCTGGAGTTAGCACCTCACCATATCCGCGTAAACTGTATAGCGCCCGGGTCCATCCGATTTCCTGGCGGTTCATGGGATCGCCGCGTGCAAAGCGATCCAGAAGGCATGAAGGCGTTTATCGCCCAGAACCTCCCTATTGGACGCTTTGGGCGTGCAGAGGAGATTGCCGATGTTGCTGCTTTTTTGCTTTCGGAACGCGCAAGCCTGGTCACGGGCGCGTGCCTGAATGTGGATGGCGGTCAGTCCCGGTCGCTGATATAGTCGCCCTAGTCAAAGCGCATGAGACGCACGCGCAGTTTGCGCGCGGTGCCGCTGGACTTTCTCCATTGCACCAGGATGGGGCTCTGGTACGTACCCAGTACCAGGTTGCCCGCTGATTGCGGGTCATCCCCGTAGATCAGCAGCGACACGGAGCGGTTCAGCCCCATCCAGCGCGACGCAGAGGTTGTGGCTACGTACTCAATCACACGCTCCAGATACGGGACGCTGCGTTCCAACCTTTCGATCACGTGATTCAGGATGGAAGTGCGCCGCCCAACGGTGGCGATCACCTCGTTGATGATCTGAATCAAGTCCTGCATCAGGTATTTCTTCGCCCGTTTTGGCAAAGAACGCGGGTCGCGTACGATGCTCACGGCCTCCTTTTTCATGTAGTGGAGCGGATTATCCAGCACGCCAGCCAGGTCGTTTTCGATCAGCAGCGGTTCAAACTCGTTCACCGTGAGACCGGCATGCTCCTCGTCATCCTCCAGTGTAAGAACGACGGCACCGCGCCGAATGTTGTGCTGCGCGATCAAGGCCTTCAGGTTCAAGTCGGCGCCCAGACCAATATCCCCCACATTTACGGACACGACCGGTTTATCCGGCATCTCCACTACGACCACATGCTCGCTTACGCATTCCGTGGTGTTGTATCCGACCACCAAAGTGCGGCGCTGCCGCTTAAAGCCCGCATTGACACCATCCAGGTCAACGAAGTAGACTGGAAGGTCGGGGTTGTTTTCATACTCCACGGCGCTGCCCAGTCCCAGCGAGATGTACACCAGATGTGAATCCGCATTGTGGGGCTCGCGCAGCTTCTGTTCCAGACTCAGCTCTTTCCTGAGAGCCATGCGGTCGTGCCAGTACGGCGCGCCGCTCGGAAACAGTCGCTTGGCCGATTGGATGACCGCCTCCACAGACTCGCGGCGGTGCTCCATCCGGGTCGCCATGTCGGGATCCAGAAACCCGGCCGTCGTATGCAGGGAGCAGAACAGCAGCTTTTGATAGGACGCAAGGACCCCATTGCTGCGCCCGGCAAGTAGCGGCATCACATCGGTGATCTCAGTGCGGTGCGCAGGCACCAGCTCAAGCGAAACGACCGGAGCTTTCATCATGAAATAGGTTGCGCGGCCGCCTGACATGCACCATGAGGCCAGGTTCGTCCATGATCAGCGGCTGCAAGCTAATGTGGTATTTCGGAATTACGTTGTTGTAATCTTCCAGTTTTGCCTCGATTGACTCGGCTGTGGCCACCCATACAAACGGCTTTGAGTGCACATTGAGGTGGCGGATGTACGCATGGATGCGACAGATCAGCTGCTGCACGCTCGTGACGTGCCGCACTGGATGGCTTGTTGGATGATGAGGCTGAAGAAGCGTTCCACCTGATTGAGTCAAGACGCAGAGGTGGGTGTGCAATGCAGCGTGTAACGGGGCCGCCTGGCGAGCCATGCGCCAGACGGCGGCGCCATTTGCTCACCGTAGGCAACGACACGCGCTCCCGTCCGGTTGCCGTGAGATTCGACAAGCCCTCGGCGCACGCCAGGACAATACGGGCGCGCTGCACAAGGCCGTGAGTTTGAACCATGGACTGCGCAAGATACTGCAATTGACCACGATCTGCCGCGGACAAGGCCAGCGGCGTGAGTGGACGATCTCGAGGCATCGCTTCCAATGCGAAGCCTGAAGCCATCCGATAGCGTAAACGGATTGGAGTCGCTTAATATTAAGGCAATAATATGGAAACGGGGCAGAAAACAGTGCGCGGCTGTGTGCCTTTGGACACGCTTCACATCGTCCAGCGCGGATGGCGCGGGCGGCACGCGCGCCAAACCGCTTACGCCCGACCGCACGAAGATCACGCGTTTCGGCGGAAGGCATTCGAAGTTGACTGACTTGATAGATCGCCGCGGCGCAGCTGGCTGCAAAGAGCTTATTGGGTGGGCCGCTGTATGCCGTAGCCGGCAACCCGCACCTGACCGTGCATCGGTGCTGCGCGTCTCAGAGAAGTGCTCGCTATTCGAGCCGACCCGGACTGAGGGACCTGCACAGATCTGGGGGTTTGTCGCGGGCATAGGGGTAAGAAGCTTTACGCCGAACTCATGGGCGGCTCGGCATTTTCCCGTATGCAGCGCGGGTGAGGGGATCGCATCCCAGGTCCGGCACCGAACCGGGGATGCGCTGTGCACTGCTGTCGTGCGTTCGGGCTTTGCACAGCAGTGTCCTTGCCTCGCCGATTCGATGAATCGTCTTATCTTTCTTGGCAACGTACACGGCGGCGGTCGGTGCGGCGAGGAATCTTCAATAAGCGCGCGGTATCCCGTTGACACCCATACGGATCATGTTTGTATGTCTCGGCAACATCTGCCGCAGTCCGCTGGCGCACGGAGTGCTCGAAGAACTAGCGCGCAAGGCAGACCTTGCCGACCGGTTGGAAGTCGCGTCTTCAGGCGTCGGGGCATGGCACATAGGTGAAAAGCCTGATATCCGCATGCGAAGGACAGCCCGGCGGTACGGCATAAGCTTGGATTCGCAGCGCGCACAACAGATTTCAAGCAGCGATCTCGCCTACTACGATCACATCTACGTGATGGATCGGGGCGTTGAGCGCGAGGTGTTGCTCATGGACCCGCAAGGCGGGTTTGACGATAAGGTGCACCTGTTCAGCGACTCCGATCCCGACCTGCGGACTTTCGAGGTGCCCGATCCATACTTTGATGGCAGCTTTGAGCTGGTCTACACAATCGTGGACCGGACATGCCGCGTCATCTTTGATTCATTGGTGAATCGTTACAATCTGGTACCGGCGGCATAGGCGGGGCGCTGCCCAGAACTGCGCTGCAAAAGTAATCTGCATCTGAAAGATCCGCCAGGAGCAGATCCGGTGCTTCGGCAGACAGGACAGTGGCGCTGGTATGACCCGTAGCAACGGCTACGCAGAATGCACCGGCAGCGCGCCCGCAGCGGACATCGTGCACCGAGTCCCCGATGATGACCGTGTCCTGGCCAGCATACCGGGTGCCATCGTGCTCGTAGGCTTGTGCCCAGGCTAGTGCAGGCAATGCGTTGCGATCCGCATGGTTATTGCCGAATGCGCCAAAGGGGAACAGGGACGCAATGCCCGCCGCTTCCAGCTTGAAGTATGCTGTGGCCTTGAGGTTGCCAGTGAGAAGTCCGAGTTGAACGCCGCTGTGCAGATGCAGGCGCTGCAGGAGGCGGTCTACGCCCGGCAATAGCCGCACATCCGATGGAAGGATGCGATCCTGCGCGCGCGCGCTGTAGTCGTCCAGGATCTGAAGTATGAGCTGCGTGTGTTCGCTGTTGCAGATACCGTGATTTCGCAGGGCGTCTCCTACAATTGCATAGTCGGTCCGTCCGGAAAAATTCACGCCGTCGCTCGTTACCTTGGGACCGAACCGTGCCGCCAGCGCTTCATCCAAGAGTCGCCTGCCGATGCCATCGGACAGCAGTATCGTGCCATCGATATCGAAGAGGAGCAGCTGCCGGGGCTTAGACGATCCCATATTGCGCCTGAAAGTAGTCCCGGTAGGAGCGGTCAATCACCTGCTGCAGCCAGTCTCTATGGTCCAAGTACCATGCAACGGTTTGACGCAGTCCCGATTCCAGTGAGTATCGGGGTTGCCATCCCAGAGTGCGCTGCAGGTGTGCTGCGCTGATGGCATAACGAAAGTCGTGCCCGGGTCGGTCCGCGACAAAGGTGATGAGTTGCTGCGAATGTCCCGCCGCATGGCCGAGTCGATCATCCACGAGCGTCAAAAGCAGCCGAACCAGATCCAGGTTGGTGCGCTCGTTGTTGCCGCCAACGAGGTACGTATCCCCGACAATACCTCGATGCAGGATCAGGTCCAATGCGTCGCAGTGGTCCTCTACATGCAGCCAATCGCGCACATTGGCCCCCTTGCCGTAGATCGGTATAGCTTGGCCTTGTACGGCGCGACTGATGACCAGCGGGATGAGCTTTTCGGGGAATTGGTAGGGCCCGTAGTTGTTGGAACAGTTTGAAATAACGACGGGCAGCTCGTACGTGTGCGCATAGGCCCGCACGAAGTGGTCCGCCGCGGCCTTGGAGGCCGAATACGGCGAACGCGGGTCGTACGGTGTGTCTCTGGTGAAGTACGCATCGAGGTCAAGCGATCCAAATACTTCATCCGTCGACACATGCAGAAACCGATATGCATTCGGATGCCGCTGCGGTGAGGTCCACGCCTGCCGTGCAGCTTCCAGAAGTGTTACGGTGCCCACCGTGTTGGAATGAACAAAAGTGACAGGTGCCATGATGGACCGGTCCACATGGCTTTCTGCTGCGAAGTGCACGATGCTGTCGAAGTGGTACTGCGCAAACAGCGACTGCATCAGCGCCATGTCGGCTACATCGCCGCGAACAAACGCGTAGTTATTGGCGTGCTCGATGCTGCGCAGGTTCATCAGGTTGCCCGCATAGGTCAGCTTGTCGAGGTTCAAGAAGGTGACCTCGGGATAGCGGGGCACCATGCGCAGGAGGAAGTTGGACCCAATAAAGCCTGCGCCGCCTGTAACGAGTACGCATCGCGGCTGGTGGCCACGCGACATGGGCATAAGGACTGCGTGAGTGTGGACGCTTTAACGCAAGTGGCGGCGATGCGCTTCGTGTCGTTCGCTTTAGCGAAGCGGGCTGCTGTTGCACAGCGGCGGGCTAATGCCGCGCCGCGGCCTGCTGCTTCGCAACGGGTGTTAAGGCAGGCCATCCAAGATACGCGCGGCCACGGAAGCGCAGCCACGGTCCGGCCCGGGCGGCGTCAATAGGGCGTTCGCCTGCACGTGCGAACCAAAAGCTCCTAAGCTTCGGGCATGACCAGTGCCATGACCAGGTAGATAAGGATGGGAGATCCGATGCCGAGTAGTGTCAGCACGACGACCCCGATGCGGACCCAGGCGGGGTCTACCCCAAAGTATTCGCCTAGGCCGCCGCAGACGCCAAAAACTTTACGGTTCGTGGATTTAGTGAGCCGCTGCATTGAATGTTGTACGTTGGTTTCTCGCCATTACGACTCTGCCAGCAACCTTGTTGCAACGGCGGCCGCCTGAGGCTATTCTCCGAAGAAAGGTTTCGAAGGCTTCGACTTGTCCGCACCGACCTCTTTAGGCGGCGACTCCATCAGCCAGGCCATGACCAGATAGATCAAGATGACCGAGCCTGAGGTCGGAAGGGCCAGAATAGAAACAGCAATGCGCACCAGCGTTGGGTCAAGACCTAAGTACTCCGCGAGGCCGCCGCAAACGCCAAAGATCTTCTTGTCAGCGGTCTTGGTCAGCCGCTTCTTTGAAAAAGCCTTCGCCGTCTTAGTCAGATTCAGCGCGCCCGTAGCGCTAGGCGGCGTTGTGGCCGACTGACCCTTGAGTCGTCCGCGCTTCTGTGCGCGCTGACGCGCGCGCCGTCGGCGCGCAGCAGAGCGCTTTGCAAACAAGTCAAACACCAGTAAGCCGATCAGGGCACCGCTTGCCCACGGCAATACCATCATCACGCCCTCCAAAGTCCATGGGATCACATTGATGAGTGACAACAGATACAGAATGAGAAACGCAATGAGGCCGATGCCCGCAATAGTGGGGAAATTGATCGGGCCTGCTGTGGACTTCTCCGCCTCCTCAAACAGGACCGTCGTCAGCTCTTCTTCTGAAAGAAGGCTCAAGCCGCCTTCGCGGTGTTCACTGGTGAGCAGCTCGTCACGCGCGGAGGCCGCTTTCGATCGGATCTTCATGGCATATGGATAAATGATACCTCATGAGCGGTCCAACCGCCTGTGAGACGCGGCGGCTCTTGCTTCAGTACGCGAAAGTTGCGCCATTGTGTCAAAATACCCCGAATTGGCCCATCAGTTCAAGGCCCGGGGCCCCGCAGCCGAGCATCCTGCGGCAGGCAGGGTATCACGCGCGTTTCGGTAATCAGCGTCGAGACGGGCATATCGTGCGGCTCTGCCGGCAGCTGTGTATAGACACACGCATCGAATACAGGGCAGATCGTCGGCACCGTGATCTCTGCCAGGAATGCATCATAGTAGCCGCCCCCGTACCCGAGCCGCGTGCCGGCAAGATCGGCAGCCAGTGCGGGTACGATGACAACATCAATCGCGGCGCGGTTCCAGAATGCGCCATGCTGTGGCTCCAGGATCCCCCACCGGTTCGGTTTGAGCGCAGCCTCAGACACAAAAGTCACCGCGTGCAGCACTGGTGGGCGTGCGTCTGCATCCATCACCGGCAGCACGACCCTCTTGCCCAGCGCACGCAGGTACATGATCAGCGGCCGCAAATCGATTTCTCGGCGATCAAGCAGCGGCCAGTAGACATGCACGACCGCCGCTTTCTTAAGTGCGCTGTGCCGTGCGGTACGCACACAGATCAGGCGACTTTGCATGCTGTGCTCGCTGCGGGTGAGCGCGGAGCGATACGCCGTGCAAGCCGAACGCAACTTGGACTTTGTCAAGATTATGCAGGCAATCAGCCGTGAAAAAACTGCGCAGGTACCTTATGTGCTGATCAAATCGTTGCCTCAGGAGTTAAAATAGGCTGCACATAGTACATTGGGAGATATGCACGCTGGCACAACGGTCTGATGTTTGACAACCTGACAGCAAAGCTGGAAGGCGCGTTCAAGCGCTTATCTGGCCAAGGGCGCATCAACGAGGTCAACATTGCCCAGACGATGGGCGAGGTTCGGCGAGCTTTGTTGGAGGCGGACGTCAACTACCAGGTCGCGCGAAGTTTCACCAACCGCATCAAGGATAAGGCCCTGGGCACAGAGGTACTGCGTTCTGTCGTGCCGGGCCAGATGCTGGTGAAGATCGTCTATGACGAGCTTGTGATGCTCTTGGGCGGCGCATCCAAGGGCATAAAGCACAGCACGCGTCCGCCGACAGTGATACTGGTGGCAGGCCTGCAGGGTTCGGGCAAGACGACCTTTTGCGGCAAACTGGCCTTGCACCTCAAGCAGGAGGGTCGGGCTCCGCTCTTGGCAGCGGCGGATGTTTACCGTCCTGCCGCGGTGGATCAGCTGCGCACGTTGGCTGCCGAAGTTGATGTGCCTGTATACGCGCTGGCCGATGACACGGGTGCCGTGATCCAGGATGCGCCTCGGGTGGCAACTGAGGCCGTGGCCGCGGCCCGTAAGAACGCCCGGGATGTTGTGATCATAGACACGGCGGGCCGCCTTCATGTTGATGCCACCATGATGGCGGAGGTGGCAGACATCAAGCAGCGGGCCAAGCCGTCGGAGATTCTGTTCGTGGTGGACAGCATGACCGGGCAGGATGCGGTCAATACGGCCCGGGAATTCAATAACAAGCTCAACTTCGATGGCGTTGTTCTGACCAAGCTGGACGGCGACGCGCGGGGAGGAGCAGCGCTTTCGATTCGATCTGTTGTAAAGAAGCCAATCAAGTTTGCATCCACCGGTGAAAAGCTGAGCCAGCTGATGCCCTTCCATCCGGACCGGATGGCGCGGCGAATCCTGGGCATGGGCGATGTCGTGTCGCTCGTGGAGAAGGCGCAGCAGCAGGTGGGCAAGGATCAGGTTGCCGCGCTGCGCAAAAAGATTCGCAAAGAGCAGTTCAATCTGCAGGACATGCTGGATCAGCTTAGGCAGGTGGAGCGCATGGGAGGCGTCGCCGAGATGGCCAAGATGTTACCTCAGGCCGGTCAGCTCTTGGGTGATGCTGTGCAAGGCGAGAAGGAGAAGGGATTCGGGCGCACGGAGGCGATCATCCTATCGATGACGCATGAAGAACGCGCGCGCCCTCAGATCATCAACGGAAGCCGTCGGCGTCGCATTGCGCGCGGGGCGGGACTCCAGGTGCGTGATGTCAACGAGGTGCTGCGGAGCTTTCGAAGCATCCGCCTTGTCATGAAGCGCGCGATGAAGATGAAGGGCAGGGGGCGGCAGATGGGCATGGCTCAGATGATGCAGCTGATGCAGCGCCAGCACTAATACTAAACTCAACGGAAGACCAGAGTGGCAGTAAAACTCAGATTGCGGCGCATGGGCCGCAAAAAATTGCCGATCCACGCCGTGGTGGCCGCTGATGTGCGCAGTCCACGCGATGGACGCTTCATCGAAGATGTTGGTCGCTACTACCCGCTGGAGGAGCCGGCGCGCGTTGTTCTCAAGGATGATCGCGTATTGTATTGGCTTAACGTAGGTGCGCAGCCGACGCCGACGGTGCGCAGTCTGTTAAGCAAGGAGGGGATACTCCTCCGGCTGCACATGCAGCGCAAGGGCAAGTCGGAGCATGAGATCGAGGATGCGGTAGCGGCCCACCGTGCGCGGCACCAGGCAAAGTCGGCGGCCAATGCCAAAGTCACCTCCGCAGACCGGCGGCAGGAAGCGTTGCGCGTTGAAACGGCCGATGCTGAAGCACGGGAGGCGGCCTTGGCGGAAGCGCGCCAGAAGGCGATCGCTGAAAAGAAAGCCCAGGCAGCGGCAGCGGCAGCGGCAAAGGCCGAGGCGGAGGTGGAGGCCGAGGCGGAGGTGGAGGCCGAGGTGGAGGTGGAGGCCGAGGCGGAGGTGGAGGCCGAGGCGGAGGTGGAGGCCGAGGTGGAGGCGGAGGCCGAGGTGGAGGTGGAGGTGGAGGCCGAGGTGGAGGCGGAGGCATCAGCCTCAGCGGAGGCCCAGGCCGCCGAGCCTTCGTAAGGTGCCCAGGATCCAAGCAGACCATTGGCATGTCGTCACAATCTTCGGATCTGTTGCTGGTCGGCCGCATTGCACGCGCGCATGGTCTGAAGGGAGAGTGCAAGCTGATCCCTGAATCTGACGACCCGACGCGATTATTGGGTCTGGCACGGGTCTGGATCGGGCCAGCGCCGGCGCTGGCGAAAAGAACAGCGGTGGACAGCGTACGTGTCCAGCAGACGAAGCGGGGCATGATCCTGCTGGTGCGGCTGGCCGGTGCGCAGACCCGGGCGGCGGCGGAGGCCTACACAGGCCTTGATGTCTATGCGCGGGTGCAGGACCTGCCCGCGCTGCGTCCAGGAGAGTTCTACCTGCATGATTTGGTCGGAATGACGGTAAGCACCCCGGAGGGTGACACAATTGGTGCCGTAAAGGACGTGTGGGAGATGCCGACGAGCAACATCTATGTGGTGGAGCGTCCGGGCAAAAAAGAAGCGTTGGTGCCTGCGGTGCCTGCGTTTGTGCGGAGGGTGGATATAGAGCGTGGCAGCGTCGTGGTATCACCTATCGAAGGGATGCTCGACTAAGCAAGGTGCACTGGTATGCGCGTTGATATTCTGACAGCAGTACCCGTCCAGGTAACGGGCGCTTTGGAACTGAGCGTGATTCGCCGTGCCAGGGGGCTGCTGGACATCCGCGTGCACGACCTGCGGGACTATGCAGTGGGCCGGCACAGGCAGATAGACGACTATCCCTACGGCGGTGGTGCCGGCATGGTGCTGAAGCCGGAACCGATCTTCGCGTGCCTGGAGGCGCTGGGAAGCGCGCCGGATGAGGTGGTCTTCCTCAGCCCCGATGGCGAGGTGCTGAGGCAGCACTTGGCGAATACGCTGTCGTTGAAGCAGCATCTGGTTCTGATCGCCGGCCACTACAAGGGCGTGGACCAGCGTGTTCGGGATGCCTTGGTGACGCGCGAAATCTCCATCGGCGACTATGTGCTGAGCGGAGGCGAGTTGCCCGCCCTGGTGCTCTTGGATGCAATCGCGCGCCTGGTGCCGGGCGTGCTGGGGGATGCAGCCTCGGCGCTGTCAGATTCGTTTCAGGACGGATTACTGGGGGCACCGACCTATACGCGTCCTGCTGTGTTTCGCGGGATGGAAGTACCCGCCGTGCTGTGTTCTGGAGATCATGACCGTATCGCGATTTGGCGCGAGGCAAAGCGGGTCGGGAAAACGCTTGTGCGGCGGCCTGACCTGCTGGAAGCCCTGGAGCCGCCGCCCGCAACAGAAGGGTAAACTATGTCCAAGGACTTAATGAATATCGTAGAAGCCACGCAGTTCAGGTCGACGGATCTGCCTGCGTTTGTGCCCGGTGATACTGTAGCCGTGCATGTGCGCGTGGTTGAAGGCCAGAAGCAGCGCATCCAGATCTTTCAAGGCGTCGTGATCAGCATCCGCGGCGGCGGCGCGAGAAAGACGTTCATGGTGCGCAAGATCTCCGGCGGCGTGGGTGTGGAGCGTGTGTTCCCGTATCACTCGCCGAGCATTGCAAGGGTCGAGGTGAAGCGCCGCGGACGGGTCCGGCGCGCCAAGCTCTACTACCTTCGCAAGCTGCGAGGCAAGGCGTCGCGCATCAAGGAGCGTCAGCGCGAGGCAAAATAGCGCACCATGCACCTGGCCCTTTGGGACCGGCCGCCTGCAGACTGCCTGCGGCGAGCGGCTGAACGCCTAGGCTTTTTGGCGGAATGCCGCGATGCGAAGGCATGTGCGCGCCTGCTGCAGGATCAGCAGGTCGATGTGGCACTCATTCCTACGACCCTCGCACTGATGAGCGGAGAAAAGCTGAAGGTACTGCCCGATGTCGCGGTATCCTCCTGGTCCTATCCATTTGTCCGCATCGTATTGCCGCACGGTGTGCGCAACGTACAGTCCATTGCCTATCCAGCATCGTGCGCGCAAGCCACCCTTCTGGCGCGCATCATTCTGCAGGAGCACTACGGCATACGCCCCTTTTGGGAAGCGCGGAGCCCCGAAGAGATTCGCGGCTCGGAGGATGGCTACCTGCTTGTAACGGCAGGCGAGGCCGAGGAAGATCTGCGTGGCACGGTTCTTGACGTTGGACAGGAATGGTTTGAGCTGGCGCAATACCCGATGGTATGGGGACTGTTTGTCACGCTGGCCGAAGGCGCGACCCCGCAGCTGGCTGCACAGGTCAAAGCGCTTGTCCGGGAGGCGGAGGCACTGGCGGGCACATGGCCGGTGGCTCCGTCGTTTTACGCGGACAGTCTCCGGTTCCGCCTTGACGATGTAGCCATGGCCAGTCTGACCAGGATCCGCGAATACCTTTATTTCTACAAGGTTACCGCTGACCTCAGCGCGCTTGCTTTGTACGAAGTCGGGACGCTGGACGACCACACGCCTCCGTGGGCGGCACCCTAGCCGGACGCCGGACGCAGCATGCTATCTATCTATGCCCTATGCCGCAGCGCAACACCACACTGATTTCGAATCGCCGGGCGCGCCGTGAATACTTTATCACGAAGACGCTGGAGGCAGGACTTGTGCTCTTGGGTACCGAGGTGAAGTCCGTACGCAGCGGTCAGGCGAGCCTCGCGGATGCATATGGGCGGGTCCGCGGCTCGGAGGTGTTTCTGGTGGGGGCACACATAGCGCCGTATTCGCATGGAAACCAGAACAATCATGCGCCCTTGCGTGATCGCAAGCTCCTCTTGCATCAGGCGCAAATACGGGCGCTAAAAAAAGAAACCGAACAGAAAGGTTTCACCATCATACCGTTGAGGATGTATCTGAGCGATGGCAGGATCAAGGTGGAGATCGGCTTGGCCCGCGGCAAGAAGCTGTACGACAAGCGAGCCGACATTGCCAGCCGCGAGGCCAAGCGACAGCTTGAACGAACACGGAAACAGTTCAATTAGCGCGTGATGTTTGCCCCTGCACAGGAACAGCTGCTGCACATCCGACGCGGCACTGCAGAGATCATTCCCGAAGAAGAGCTGGAGGTCAAGCTTGAGGCCTCCCGGCAGGCGAACCGGCCGCTGGTGGTCAAGCTGGGGTGCGATCCCAGCAGGCCGGACCTCCATCTGGGGCATGCGGTCGTACTGCGAAAGCTGCGGCAGTTTCAGGACCTGGGCCACCAGGCGGTGCTGATCGTCGGCGACTTCACGGGCATGATCGGTGATGCGAGCGGACAATCAAAGACGCGGCCCGCACTGACACTGGAGGAAACACGGCAGCACGGGGCATCCTACTTTGCGCAGGCCTCCAGAATCCTGGATCCGTCTCGCACCCGGATTGTGTACAATTCCGAGTGGCTGGGGCCCATGCAGTTTGGGGATGTGGTGCGCTTGGCGATGAAGACGACCGTCGCCCGGATACTCAACCGGGATGATTTCGCCTCGCGGTATGCGCAGGACGAGCCCATCGGCCTGCATGAGCTGCTCTACCCGCTGGCGCAAGCCCAGGACTCTGTGGCGATCAAGGCCGACATTGAGTTGGGGGGCACCGACCAGAAGTTCAATCTACTGATGGGCCGCACCATCCAGAAAGCCTGTGGGCAGCCGCAGCAGATCTGCATTACGCTGCCCATCCTGGAAGGCCTTGATGGCCGCGAGAAGATGTCCAAGTCGCTGGACAACTACATTGGGCTTACCGAGGCACCAGAAGAGATGTATGGAAAGCTGCTTTCCATACCCGACACGCTGATCTACCGGTATTTTGAGCTGGCAACCGATGCGGATACACGTGATTTGCCCAGGCTCAAAGGGGAAGCTGCCGTACAGCCGCGCGATACCAAGCACCGGCTGGCAGCCATGATCACGCGCATGTACCATGGCGAGGCCGCAGCCCGCAGTGCCCGGACGCATTTTGATCGTACCGTAATACGCAAGGAGGTGCCGGATGACATCCCGTCCTATCGGCCTGCGCCGACGGGTAGCGGGACCATCGGACTGCTGACGCTCTTGACGCAGGCGGGCCTGACCTCATCCAATGGGGCCGCCCGTCGCTTGGTGCAGCAGGGTGCCGTCAGGCTTGATGGCGAACGCGTGCATGACAGCCGCCTGGAGATTGACCTGGCCGCCCGGACGCCTTTCGTTGTACGCGTGGGCAAGCGCCGCTTTGCGCGCATCATACGGTAGGGTTCACTGGCTAAACCCTCATCGATAGTGTATAGACTGGCCGTTACCTGTAACATTTTAAACAGTTAGGATCGATGTCACGGTGGTTACTTGTTTTGCTGCTGCTGCTAATGCCTGCGGTGCTGTGGGCGCAGCCCAGTCCTTCGGATCCGCTGGATCCAGGCAAGGAGGCCTTTCGGGAGGAACGATTCGCGGATGCAGCGCGCCTGTTTGAGCGCGTGGCTGCAGCCGACCCTGAGAATGCGGAGGCGCAGTTTCTGCTGGCGCGCCTCTATTTTGAGACGCCGCTCCAGGATGAGCGCAAAGCCCGCAGGGCCATCGAACGGGCGCTGGAGCTCGAGCCTGAAAACGTGGAGTTCCTGGTGGCGCGGCTATTGCAATACCGCCGAGACTCGTGGAGCTTTATCGGGAATCGGATCAGGGAAGCGCGGCGCTTGGAGACGTCACGCGCTATCCTGAAGCTCGATCCGGACAATCCGTATGCGCATGAAGAGCTGGGTCTTGTCAACATCGCCGAGTTCTGGAAGTACCGCAATGCGATCATGATGCCAGGTCTCAACTACGGATACGCAGGCGAGCAGCGCCAGACCCCGACGGAGACCGGTGAGCTTTTCAACCCCGATGATCAGACGCTGGACGAGCTGCTGGAACAGCAGCTGCTTGGGGCACCAGAGGCGGGGCTTGTGGACAACACCTTCATGGATGTGAATCAGGTGTTTCTGGGAGACAAGTTCGACATTGAATCGCTCAAGCGGCAGGGCGTGAATGTGCAGGACCTTAGCATGCGGGCAGAAAAAGCCTATCGGCGCGCCATTGCCCACCTGAGCAAGGCCCTGGAAGTGGACCCGCGGCGTAGAGAGGTCTACAACAAGATGATGGAGGTTTACGCGCTCAAGGGTGAGTACGAGGATGCGCTGGCCATGCTGGAAACGATGTACGCCTTCTTTCCTGTGGATGCGAACCTGTGGCGATACTTTGGTCTCACGTACTACAAGCTCGGCAACATGATCGAGGCGGACCGCGCGTTCGCGACCGCTTTTGAGTTCATGAAGGACGAGGAAAAGCGGGCTTACGAGGAATTGGGCCTGTTTTTGACGCGAGATGAGATAAAGCTCCGGGACGAGGACCCCGTAGCGTACAATGCGCGCTACTGGACAAGCCAGGACCCGCGCTACCTGACTACCTACAACGAGCGCAAGCTGGAGCACTACTACCGGCTGACCTATGCCGACCTTCTCTACAGCGCACCGCCGCTGGGCTTGCGCGGCTGGGAGACGCAACGGGGGCAGATCATGATTCGTTACGGAACGCCTACCAGCGATGTAGTGCTCCGCCCTAGCGTGGACGGGATCTTCAATGCCCGCAAACTGCTGGTCGGTGCCATAGCGGAAACGCTTTCGGGTCAGGATGAGCAGGGTCTGGAAACCTCGGGACGCACACTCGACGGAACGAGTTCATTTGGCGTCTTGCAGTCCACGGCCGCAGCGGCCTTCGAAGAGAACAACTCCTACAACATATGGGACTACGGCAGCTTCCGATTTGTGTTTGAGGATCCGTTCAAGAACGGGGAGTACCGGATGTACAGCCCGCCTGCAGACGAGTTATTCACAGAGATCAGCTCCTGGTACAACGATTACGAACAGCTGTCCAAGGAGATTATCGCGCGCACTCCAGAGCTTTACGAGTATGAAGCACCCGGCCGTCAGATAGAGATTCCCTTTCTGGTTACCGCCTTCAAGGGGGAAGAAACGCGAACGGATCTATTCGTGCATTATGGCATTCCGCTCAACGAGTACGACCGTGACAAGGAATATGTTGAGATTACTGCCAATGCCGGCATGTTCCTGATCAGTGAGCAGCGCGACATTCTGGCGGAGCGTCGCCGCACCATCTACGGGCTTCCGTTGAATCAGGTGGTGCAGTTTGAGGAGCAGGAGCTGTGGGTTGATTCGCAGGTCATGCAGTCGCCGCCGGGCTCGCACGAGATTTCGGTTGAGTTTGCGACTGCGAGCGGGCTCACAGTGGCGGTGCAGCGTCGCGGCGTAGAAGTGCCGGACTTTCGCGATGGATCGTTCGCGATTAGCGACATCATGCTGGCCTATAGCGTCGAAGAGACTTCCAACAATGAGCCGCTTGGTCCCAACGAGGTCGTGCGCAACAACCTTTCCATCAAGCCTGCACCCTGGAGCGTCTATGGTTCAAATTGGCCAATCTACCTTTATTTCGAGCTGTACAATCTTGGCCAGGGCACCGGCGGCGTGACGGATTACGATGTGGAGATTACACTCACACCCAAGGATACCCGTCGCGGCGTAAGCCGCGCCATCGGCAATCTCCTGGGGCTGGGCCGGCAGGGCGTGTCCGTATCGTACCATGGGTCAGGGATTAGCTCCGAAGAGGGTCTGTATCAGATTCTGGATGCGTCGCAGCAGGGGATGGGGCTATACACGCTTACCGTAGCGGTTCAAGACAACGTCACGGGCCGACGCGCACAGCGTGAGCAGGACCTGTTCCTGGAAAACTAATCGCAAGGCACCACGCGCTGCGCTGCAGTAAGCTGTGCTGCGTCGCGGCCTGCGCTGCATCGCCCGTTACGAGCGTGTTGGTGGCATCCGCCAGTTGCTCATCTACGCGGCTGAACATCAGGCTGCGTTGCGCACCAGATGCTGGTACCTGCACGTTTACTATGAATCAGGCACTTTCCCCGGCCAACGCTGCCCGACCAGTGGATAGTCGCCGCTGGCCCGCCTCATGCTCTACGGACCGCCCAGCCCGCGCGTTGCAAAGATGATGATCAGCGGGATTATGAAGAATACGAATCCGACGTAGACGAAGGCGTAGGCGCGGTTTTTGACCACAAGCTTGCCGAGCGAATTCGCCAACCACACCGGCACGCGGCGAAGCTGCCGCAGGGGCAAGACCAGCAGTACCCCGCAGGCATTGAAGATCAGATGCGCAAAGGCGACCTGCAGCGCCGCGTAGCCTGCGGATTCGCCATCGCCGGCAAGAACAAGCGCCGCCAACAAGGCCGTTACCGTAGTGCCGATGTTCGCACCGAGAACGAACGGGAAAATTTGCGCAACCGTGACGATACCCGCGCCGACGAGCGGCACGGTTATGGAGGTGGTAATGGACGAGCTCTGTACCATGATGGTCACCAGTGTGCCAAATAGCAGTGCAATAGGCGCGGGCCCGAACAGGAACCGATTGATCAGACGCTCTGAGCGCCCAAGCAGCAGGGATTTGAGCAGGTACACCAGGTAACGCAAAGACACAAATAGCAGGGCTATGCCCAAGATCAGCACGACGATGCCATTGCTTCGGCTCAGATGGATGATTCCTTCCACCACGGGATCTGTCAGCACCGAAACGGGATTGAGCAAATCCGTTCCGCCGGCGTTGGCAAGTACGTCGGTCAGCTGCTCGGCGGTCCGCGACAGAAAGCCTGTCATCAGCTCCAGCGGGAAGAATACCGTTACAGCCAACAGATTGAAGAAGTCGTGGACCGTGGCAGCACCCATAGCGCGCTCAAACTCATCCTTGCGCGCAATATGCCCCAGAGATACGATCGTGTTGGTGATGCTGGTGCCTACGTTCGCACCGAGCACGATGGGGATGGCACCGGCAACGGTGAGTCCGCCTCCTGCAACGATCCCTACGGTGAGCGAGGTCACCGTTGAGGAGCTCTGCACCAGGGATGTGGCCAGGATACCGACGAAGAGCCCCACGAATGGGTTGGAGGTCGTGCGCAGAAGCCTCTCCGCGAAGCCCCGGCCCATGAGCTTGACGGAATCGCCCATGAGCTCGAGGCTCACGAAAAACAGGAACAAGATGCCGACAAGCCCAGCTACGCGCCACAGGACCTCATATCGTCTCATCATGATCAAGGCTTAGGTACAGCGCGTCGGCCAGGCACTCGGCGTCAGATACTTATTTGATTAGGGACATCTTGCGTGTAATACTGCCGGTGCTGGTTTCCAGACGGTACAAGTAGATCCCGGAGGCTAACGCTCCTGCGGCGAAGGCAACCTGATACTTGCCGGCTGCTGCAACGCCGTCGCGCAGCACGCGCACGGGGCGGCCGAGTACATCGTACACCACCAGTCGAATGTGCTGCGTGTGCGCGAGGTCGAATTCAATCGTGGTGGTCGGATTGAAGGGGTTCGGATAGTTGGCATGCAGCGTGAAACTATCGGGAAGCTGCGCTACGGCATCCTCTATGGCTACGGCAATGTCGCCATTGTAGCCGAGCTGATCCAAGGCTGTCCACCCACGCGTCCAGTTGGCGCGGCCAAACGCGCCAATATAGCTTACGGGCGTAAAGAAGGCATGGTCTGGATAGGTCGCCTTGGGTAGGCTGAAGGCCATGCTGTTACCGGCTGGACGCGGATCCAGTTCACCGCTGCCTGTGGTCCCGCGATCAAGGCCTCGCAGCCCAGGGTCGACAAACTGATTGCCGTTGCGGGTAAGATAGGCCAGGATCGTGTCAGCAAAGGCCGCATCGCTGCCTGCGTTGATCCACGACAAAGGCATGTCGCCTGCGCCGAACGCCCAGAATATGTTGTTGGTCAGCTGCAGGTCGCCTGCCTCAAATCGCTGCCGGCTGTCTTCAGTCTTGGAACCGCTGTTATCTACATCTTCAATCTTGATCGCGTAGCCCCCCTCGCTGCTTTGGAAGTCGGTGAAGATGGAGTTGTGGTAGAATCCGCCGGTGTTGTCGCGAAAGATGAGCATCTGAGCCTGGTCGGATTCCGGTTGGCTACCCACGCCCGCGCCTGCGTACGTAGCATTGTAGATGGTCGGCATAGCGTAGGGTGTAAAGTGCTCGTCGCCGCCGGCGCCGTCCATCTCGGCCGCCGCTCCGGCCTTGTCCGTACCCTGCAACACGAACCAGAACTGCCCGTTGCCGCGCCAGCCCTGGTCCCAATCTACAGCGTCGTCCGAGTTGAAGGCCGACACGAAGTACTTCAGGTTGACTGTGCCCCCAAAAAACTCCACCCCGTCGTCGCCCGATGCGAAGGCTTCGATGTACTCAAGCGTGGTGCCGCTGCCTACGCCGCCGAGCGTCAACCCTTGGATCTCGTTGCCATCG
>LXNJ01000035.1_pt1 | contig 90091 bp, 70 predicted proteins | sample 809081 | NCBI WGS metagenome assembly LXNJ01 (sample SAMN04870510, study PRJNA318959) | sponge metagenome | biome: sponge; feature: marine sponge reef; material: water | host: Petrosia ficiformis | place: Greece: Milos, Mediterranean Sea | collected 2013-05-29 | depth 5-7 m
GCCCCTGCGGCGTTGCTCCTCCTCGCAATAGCTCTGCTATTCCTCGTCGGAGCGCCTTGCAGTACTCGGCGCCTCGACGCTCTCGGTGGCTCGCGGACTCCTGCGACACCACACTAGCGCGTCGGTCCCGCACGCCTGGAGCGGCGAGCCGGACGAGCCCGGAAATGGACACCGAGCATGAGCGCGTTTACCTTACTTTTGGTAAGGAGGTTATCGGAGAGATTATCGAGGAGGGAATCGAGATGGAAGCGACGATCACCAGCAAGGGCCAGGTCACGCTGCCGAAGCCCATCCGGGACCGGCTCGATCTCAAGGCGGGCGACCGGATTGCATTCTCGATGGAGGATGATGGCAGGCTCATGGTGACGCCGATCACGGGGTCCGTCATGGATCTTGCGGGCATGCTCCCGCGACCCGCCGTTCCGCTCAGTCAGGAAGAGATGGACGAAGCGATCGCCGGAGGGGCCGTTCGGCGGGCACTACGCCGGTGATCGGGCTGGACACGAACATTCTGGTGCGTTTCATCACCCAGGATGACCGGGAACTTGCGGCCACTGCGACGCGGCTGATCGAGAGGCGTTGTACTGCCGAGTCACCCGGCCACGTCTGTGCGCCCGTCCTCGTTGAACTGGTGTGGGTGCTGCGGCGCGGCTATCGCTATGAGAAGACCACCGTCGTGGAGGTCGTCCGGAAGCTCCTGGGCGCGGCCGAACTCATCGTGGAGGACAACGAAACGGTTCGACTTGCCTTGCGTGACTACGAGTCGGGCACGGCCGATTTCGCCGACTACCTTATCGGGCGCTCCAACCACGCACGTGGCTGTGCTCCGACATACACGTTCGATCGCCGGGCGGCGCGCAACGAGCTGTTCAAGCTCGCCACATGATGCCGTAGCGGCTCCGCTTACTTGGCGGCTCGCTTCGGATCCCGCGTTCTCCCACACCCATGGCTTCGGAAACTCATCACGCGCGCGGCGCTCCTGCCGCCATTGCCGCCTCTCCGATCCGTGTCGCACGTTGACCGGCAGATCGATCCGGAAGCGCCGCCAGCACAGGAGGTCACATGGTTCCCGCTCACCGATCCCGCCGACTCGCAGGTCTTCTCGCGTTGGCGGCCGTGGCCGCCAACGTCGCCGCCTCGTCCGCAACGGCGCAGACCGTTGCGCTGGTGGGCGGACAACTGCTCGACGGATACGAGGCGAATCCCATCCACCACGCGGCCGTCGTCATCGAGGGGAACCGGATCATCGCCGTGGGGCCCGCGGCCGAGATCGAGATCCCGCCGGACGCGGAGATCATCGATACGCGGGGCAAGACGATGATGCCGGGGATGGTCGACGCGCACGTGCACATCATGATTCTCGGACACGGTGACTACAGCCAGTGGTTCCCGTGGTTCGAGGGGAACGACGACCTCGTCTACGAGACCTCCGCGAAGCAGTTGCTCGCGGCGGGTGTGACGGCGGGCGTCGATCTCGCGGCGCCGATGTCGAGCCTTGCCTTCCGCGACCGGGTCAACCGCAACGAAGTCCCCGGCCCCCGACTCCTCGTGAGCGGACCCTGGGTCACCCGCTACGCATGGGACTTCCTGCCCGACGAACTCCGCGTCCTGCACCGGACGCCCGAGGAGGCGGCAGAGCGGACGCGGATGCTGATCGACGCGGGGGTCGACGTCATCAAGACGTGGATCGGCACGACCGAGGAGGACATGCGGGCCATCAAGGCCATCGCCGGTCCGGCCGGCGTCCCGATCCACTGCCACGTCTACGAGGAAGAGGTCGTGTGGGGGGCGATCCGCGGCGGCTGCGATGTGCTTCAGCATGCGGGCTCGGGCGGCAGCGTCCCCGCCTACTCTCAGGAACTCGTCGACTACATCGCGATGGAGGGGATTCCGGTCGTCCAGACGATCGCGCACCGGATCTGGGTCTACCCCGCCACGCTCGAATTCCCGGAGCGGCTGTGGGACCCGGATATCATCAACAGCTTCCCGCCTCCGATCCGCGAGCAGGTGTTGAGTTCGTACACGAAGGACGACTTCTGGCGGAAGCCGTACTTCCGCAGCACGCCGCGGCAGATCCGGAACAGCGAGCGGGCGGCGCGCCAGTTCATCGATGCGGACGCTCTCATGGCGATGGGCACGGACACCGGCTCGCCGCTCAACTTCCACGCGGAGTCGGCGTGGCGTGAGGTGTCCGCGCTCGTCGACATGGGAATGACGGAGATCGAGGCGATTTCATCGGCGACGAAGGTCGCGGCGGAGGTGCTCGGGCTCCGCGAGACGGGGACGATCGAGCCCGGCAAGCTCGCGGACATCATCGTGGTGGACGGCAACCCGCTGTTCGACATCAACGTGCTCGGCTACGTGACCGACGTGATCAAGGACGGGATCATCTACAAGCGCGACGGCGTCCCGGTGTGGGAGACGGAGCGGGCGCAGACGAGCGCGAGCGGGCGATAGATGCGCCGCGCGACGATGCGACGGAGGACCGTGCGTCCGGCGCCGGCGGTGGCGGCGGCGGCGGTGGCCGCGGCGGCCGTGTTTGCCGCATGCGGCGCGCCGCCCGAATCGACGGACGACGCCGCGCCGGCCGGCCTGGGAAACGCCGCCTTCGACCTGGTCATCATCGGGGGCACGGTCGTCGACGGGACGGGGGCCGACCGCTTCACCGCCGACGTGGGAATCCGCGATGGCCGCGTGGTCGAAATCGCGCGCGACGGCGGGCTCTCGGGACGGGGGGCCGACGAGATCGACGCCTCCGGCCTCATCGTCTCGCCGGGGTTCATCGACCACCACAACCACGTCCAGAACCAGGTCCACCGGCGGCCGCTGGCCGAGAACTTCATCCGCCAGGGGATCACGACCATCCTCCCCTCGCTTCACAGCGGCGACCAGCCGTATCCGCTGCGCGACTACATCGATGATCTCGAGGTCGCCCCCAACACCGGCTTCTTCGCGGGCCACAGCTGGACCCGGAAGCAGGTGATCGGGATGGAGGACCGCGCGCCCACCCCCGAGGAACTCGACGAGATGCGGGACCTCGTGCGGGAGACGATGGAGGACGGCGCGCTGGGTTTCTCGACCGGGCTCCTCTACGTCCCGGCCAACTACGCCGAAACCGAGGAGGTCATCGAACTGGCGAAGGTCGCGGCGGAGTACGGCGGCATCTACTACACGCACATGCGCGACGAGGCCCGCGGACTCCTGCCGGCCGTGCGCGAGGCGATCCGCGTCGGCGCCGAGGGCGGGCTTCCCGTCCACATCAACCACTTCAAGGCGATGGGAGTGGACAACTGGGGCAAGACCGTCGAGTCCCTCGCGCTGGTGGACTCCGCGCGCGCCGAGGGGATCGACGTCAAGGTCGACCTCTACCCGTACATGGCGGGAAGTACCGGCTCCAGCGTGCTCTTCCCGCAATGGGTGCTGGCCGGCGGTATCGACTCGTTCCGGGTGCGGGTGACCGATCCCGAGATCCGGCCGCGGGTGGAGCGGGAGACCGAGGAATGGATGCGGCGGGACTGGACGGGCGGTGACCTCTCACGGATCCAGTTCCGCACGCTCCGCGCCTTCCCCGAGTACAACGGGAAACGGATGTCGGACATGGCGGCGGACCGGGGGCTGCCGAACAACGACGCGACCGGCGTGCAGCTCGCGATCGAACTCCAGTTGGCGGGCGGGTTCAGCGCCATCTACCACTTCATGGACGAGGCGGACGTCATCCGCATCATGCAGCACCCGCAGGCGATGTTCGAGACGGACGGGGATCCGGTCGGCTACGGCCTCGGATTCCCGCATCCCCGGAGCTACGGCACGTTCCCGCGCATCCTCGGCCGCTACGTGCGCGAGATGGGGGTGCTCACCCTGGAGGAGGCGATCCGGAAGATGACCTCGATGTCGGCCGACGAGATCGGCCAGTCGGAGCGCGGCCGGATCGCGAACGGGATGATGGCCGACATCACGATCTTCGACGCCGACCGGATCATCGACCGTGCCGACTACGTGGACCCGCACCGCTACTCGGTGGGCATCCACCACGTGATCGTAAACGGCGTCCCCGTGATCCTCGACGGTTCTGTGACGGGCGCGAAACCGGGCCAGGTGCTGAGGGGCCCCGCCCGCCACCTCACCGAAACCCCCGGCGGGTAGGACACGACAATTTACTCAACGTCGTGAGTAAATTTACTCAATGTGGCGAGCAAATGGAAAAGCGGGCGGCGATTACGTGGCGGCGTCCGCCCCCGGGTCGCCCGTCCTCTGGCCCAGCTCCGTCTCGAGCATCAGCAGCGCGGACTTGTCGTCGCCCGCGAGCCGCAGCCGGTCGACGATGTCGGAGATCGTCTTCTCCTCCTCGACCTGCTCGTTGACGAACCACTGCAGCATGACCTGGGCCGGATAGTCCGCTTCGTCCATCGCGAGGCGATAGAGGTTGCCGATCATCCCGGAGACCTTCCGCTCGTGCCCCAGCGCCTCCTCGAACACCTCCCGCGGCGTACCGAACTCGGAGGGCGGGGCATCGATCGTGCACAGGGAGACCCGTCCCTCGCGGTCGTGCACGAAGTCGAAGATGCGGAGCGCGTGCTCCCGCTCCTCCTCGGCCTGTGCGCGCATCCAGTGCGCGAAGCCCGGGAGCCCTTCGCCCTCGAAGTGCGCGCACATGGACAGGTAGACCTGGCTCGCGTACAGCTCCTGCGTGATCTGCTCGTTGAGCGCCGCCTGCATCCGGGTACCGATCATCTCGTCCCGCCCGCTCCTCTCGTCTCGCCGGGGTTTGCCGCGGCCGGCCAAGCGCCGCGACCGCACGGCTCCGAATCTCGTTTCCCGGGTGCCGGACCGCCAGCGATCCGTACCGGTGCCGCGAGCTTGGTTGCTCCTCTTTGCCGGCGGCGGCTATCGTTGCCGCGCTCGCGGCCGGAGCCCCTGCCACAGTGCCCGAGGCTCCGGCGACTCCAGCCGATTCCGCCGCCGCGCCCAGCGCGAGCGGCTGCCGAAGATATCCATGACCGACAACACGAACACGGATTCCACCGCCGATTCCGGCCATCCGCCGGGCTTGATGGACAAGCTCGTGTCTCTCGCCAAGCGGCGCGGGTTCGTCTTCCAGTCCTCCGAGATCTACGGAGGGGTGGGGTCCGTCTACGATTACGGGCCGCTCGGCATCGAACTCAAGAACCGCATCCAGGCGTTATGGTGGCGGGAGATGGTGTACCGCCACCCGAACGTTGTCGGCCTCGACGCGGGGATCCTGATGAACCCCGAGGTGTGGGTCGCGAGCGGGCATGTGGGCGCCTTCACGGACCCGCTCGTCGAGTGCCGGAACTGCCACCGCCGCTTCCGCGCGGACGACCTGCCGCAACTGGAGTCGGGCGAGCCCGAAGCCCAGCAGTGCGCGGTGTGCGGAACCACCGGCCAGTGGACGGACCCGCGCCAGTTCAACCTCATGTTCAAGACGTTCATGGGGGTCGTGGAGGACGAGGCGGCGACCGTCTATCTCCGGCCGGAGACGGCGCAGGGAATCTTCGTCAATTTCCGGAACGTACAGGAGTCGATGCGCCAGAAGGTCCCGTTCGGGATCGCGCAGGTGGGGAAGGCGTTCCGGAACGAGATCACACCGGGGAATTTCATCTTCCGCACGCGCGAGTTCGAGCAGATGGAGATGCAGTTCTTCGTGGCGCCGGGGACGGAGGACGAGTGGTTCGAAACCTGGAAGGAGCGCCGCATGGCGTGGGTCGAGACGCTGGGCATCCGGTCGGAGCGGCTGCGCTTCCACCGGCATGGGCCGGATGAACTCGCGCACTACTGCAAGGACGCCTCGGACATCCAGTACCGGTTCCCGTTCGGGTGGCAGGAGTTCGAGGGGATCCACAACCGGACGGACTACGACCTCGGCCGTCACCAGGAGCACTCGGGGAAGAAGCTGGAGTACTTCGACCAGCCGGCGAACCGGAAGTACGTGCCGTCCGTGATCGAGACCTCCGCGGGGCTCAGCCGGACGCTGTTGGTCGTGCTGGCGGATGCCTACGACGAGGAGGAAGTCGGCGGTCAACAGCGGGTGGTGCTGCGGCTCGAGCCGGCGCTGGCTCCCTTCCAGGCGGCGGTCTTCCCGCTCGTGAAGAAGGACGGGATGCCGGAGATCGCCGAAAAGCTGGCGGATGATCTGCGCGGAACCTTCAACGTCTTCTACGACATCGCGGGATCGATCGGCAAGCGATACCGGAGGCAGGACGAGGCGGGGACGCCCTTCTGTCTGACGATCGACGGGCGGACGCTCGAGGACGAGACGTGTACGGTGCGCGACCGCGACTCTCTCGAGCAGACGCGCGTGCCGCTGTCGGGCGTCGCGACGTGGCTCGGCGCCGCGATCGGCGGCGCCCGCGCCGGAGACTGACCTGGCGGGCCGCGATTGCCGTTTCGCGTAGCGGAGATCCGCGATCGGGCCCAGCGCCTGCAGAGCGCCCTCGCGCGCGCCCACTATCGGCTCCGCAGCGGGCTGGACGAGCGGTCTTCGCTCGCGTCGCTGTACCGGGAACATCGGTTTCTGCTCAGTCCCGGGGTCCTGCAGGCCATCCAGCGGGAACTGTCCGAAGCGTACGGAGACGAGCGTCGGCGGCTGAAGACGCTCTTCAACTGGGTCGCCGGCCAGCAGATCGAGGCGGAGGTGGCTCCGCTGGAAGACGAACTGCGGTCGTGGGAGACCGGCGCGACGGTCTCGCTCGGCGGGCGGGAGATTCCGCTGCGCCGCGTGCCGGACTGGATCGTGCGCGCGGACGATCGCGAGGAGCGGCTCGGCTGGGAGGCGGCGCGCCACCGACGCATCGAAGAGGCCGCGGCGCTCCGGCTGGATGTCGTGCACCGTGGCCGCGAGGCTGTCGTTCAGCTCGGCCTGGGCGCCTACACCGAGTCGCGGGAGCGGCTGGCCGGCCTGGACCTGGCCCGGCTGGAGCGCGACGCGAACGCCATCCTCCAGGGAACCGAGGCCCGCTATCGGAAGATGTTCGCACCGGAGGCGGGCCCGCGCCTCGACGCGAACGGGGTGACGCCCACGCGAGCCGACGCGCGGTGGCTGATGGGGATGCGCTGGCTCGGACGGCACTTCGAGATCGAGCCGTTCGCGGCGCATGTTCGCCGCGCCATGGAGGTGATGGGGCTGGGTCGGGTGTTCGATCGCTCCGTGCGCGTCGACATCGACCGGCGACGGCTCAAGGACGAGCGGTCGTACACGGCGGTCATCGACGTGCCCGGGGACGTGCGGCTCGTCGTGTGTCCGCTCGGTGGCTGGATCGACGCGAGGCGCCTGCTCCACGAAACGGGACACGCGCTCCACTACACGCACGCAGCCGCCGCCCTCTCGTGGGAGGAGCGAGTGCTGGGCGACGATTCGATCGGCGAATCCTTCGGTCTCGTGTTCGACTCGCTGACGCTGGATCGCGTCTGGATCGAATCCGTGACGGGACTCGAGGGCGCCGCGCTGGAGGCCTACCGGCAGCTCGCGGGCTTCCTCAGGCTCTACCGTCTGCGCCGCGATACCGCGCGCCTGTTGTGGGAACTGGAGCTGGCCCGGGCCGAGCGGCCCGGCGAGCAGGCCGATCGATACGCCGATCTGCTGAGTGAAACGACCGGGTTCGCGCACCATCCGGGCACCTACCTTACGGATCATCGGCGGGGCTTCCAGGCGGCGCGGCGCCTGCGCGGCTGGATGCTCAGCTCGATCATCATCGATCGGCTGAACAAGCGCTTCGGGCCCGAATGGCACCGGACGGGCGCGGCGGGCAAGTTCCTGCTCGAGGTCCTCTCGGCCGGCCGCCGCGAAGATGCCGCGCAGCTCGCGCCGCAGTTCGGCGTCGAGGGGCTCACGCCCGACACACTGCTCACGCGCGTCGAGCGCTGGAAGTGAGCGGGCCGCGGTGGACCGGCCTGCCCGGCAGGTTCGCGCTCGGCGGGCTGGCCGGGCTCGCGGGCGTCGCGTGGTGGCTGGCCATGACGCGCCGCAACCAGGCGCTGGTGCGGCCGCCCATCCGGGACGGCTCCGGCGAAGCGCTCTCGGGCGGTGTCCTCGAGTACTCCGACGGCGAGAGGGTCGAGTACGTCGACGCGGGGTCGGGGGATGCGCTCGTCTGGGTTCCCGGCGCGGACGGTCCGAAGGAGACGTTCCGGTATCAGCTGCCGAGCTTCGCCCGGCGCCATCGCGTGGTGTGCGCGGATCTGCGGCGTGAGTTTGCCGCGACGGACGGTTTCGACCGTCTGGTCGACGATGTGGCCGAACTCATCGAGGCGCGCGGCGTCGACCGCTTCGTCCTCATCGGAGTGAGCCTGGGCAGCGCCATCGCGATGCGCTTCGCCCGCCGTTTCCCGGAGCGACTGCGCGGGATCGTCCTCTGTAACCCCTTGGCGCGCATCTCCTACGATCACGTCAGCCTCGACCGCGCCGCCCTCATCCTTCTCGCCCGGTTTACGACCCGATATCTGCCGACGGAGGTCTCGCGCGGTCTGGCGCGCTACTGGAGCCGCCTCGGCGTCTGGGTCTTCGACGATTCGCCGGGCCGGGACGCCCTCATCGAATACGTGCTGTTCACCGGGCCGCGCACTGTGCCCCCCTCCGTCGCGACCCGCCGTGTCTCCCGCCTGAGGAAGATCGACCTGCGGCCCGGCCTGGCGGATACCGCGGTTCCCGCGCTCGTGGTGAAGGGTCCGCGCGACGAGTATTGTCCGGTGGACTGGGCGCGCGAGATCACCGAACTGCTGCCGGACGCCGAATACGTCCCCATTCCCGGGACCGGGCACGGCTCGCACATCTCGCGCCCCGGCGCCTTCAACGAAGCGCTGGACGACTGGCTCCGGCGTCTCCCGGCGCGCGAGGAAGCGGAGGAAGAGTCAGTGGAGAGAGGCGAAGCATGACGAATCCCGTCTTCAGTTCCCGGGCCGCGATGATGCTGGCCATGCTCGGGATGGCCGTCGGAACCGGCAACATCTGGCGCTTCCCGCGCATCGCGGCCTCCAACGGGGGCGGTTCCTTCCTCGTCGCGTGGGTCGTCTTCCTCCTCCTCTGGTCCGTGCCGCTGATCCTCACCGAGTTCGCCGCCGGCAAGCAGGCGCGCTCGGGGCCGATCGGGGCGTTCACCAAACTGGGTGGGAAGGGCACGGCCTGGATGGGCACCTGGGTCGCCTTCGTCTCGACCGCGATCCTGTTCTACTACACGGTCGTGATGGGCTGGACGATCCGGTATCTGTTCGCCGCTGTGACGGGGACCGTCCCGACCGCCGTCTGCGACCCCGCCGCGGCGGGTTGCGTGGGCCCCCAGCAGTTCTGGGACGGCTTCATCGGGTCGCCGTGGCCCGTCCTCACGCACGCCATCGCGATCGGGCTCGGCGTCTTCGTCGTGCTACGCGGGGTGCGCGGGATCGAGCGGGCGGCCCGTTTCCTGATCCCGAGCCTCCTCCTGCTCGTTCTGGCGCTCGCGATCCGGGCCGTCACGCTGCCGGGAGCGAGCGCGGGTCTCGCCTTCCTGTTCACGCCCGACTGGGGGGCGTTGGGCGATCCCACCATCTGGCTCGAGGCCCTCACGCAGAACGCGTGGGACACGGGCGCGGGCTGGGGGCTGATCATGGCCTACGCGGTCTACATGAGGAAGCGGGAAGACACGACGCTCAACGCTTTCATGCTCGGTTTCGGGAACAATTCCGTGTCGCTCCTGGCGGGCATCATGGTGCTGTGTACGGTCTTTGCGATCCTGCCCAACGCGGCCGACCAGATCGTGGGGGCGGGGAACGAGGGGCTGACGTTCATCTGGATCCCGCAGTTGTTCGGGCTCATGCCGGGGGGATCCGTGTTCATGATCCTCTTCTTCCTCGCGCTCGTGTTCGCGGCCTGGAGCAGCCTCATCGCGATGATCGAACTGCCCACGCGGGTGCTTACCGACGCCGGGATCGAGCGGCGCAAGGCGGTGCTGACGATCGGTGGCCTCGGCCTCGTGCTCGGGCTCCCGTCGGCGATCTGGATCGAGGTCTTCCGCAACCAGGACTGGGTGTGGGGCGTCGGACTCATGTTGAGCGGCCTCTTCTTCTCGATCATGGTCATGCGCCACGGCGTCGACCGCTTCCGCACGAAGTTCATCAACAGCGAGGGCAGCGATCTCGTGGTCGGGAAGTGGTGGAACGTCGTGATTCGACTCGTCGCCGTGCAGGCGGTCGTGATCACGGGCTGGTGGCTGTGGGAGGCCATCGATCTGAACGACCTCTCCGCGTCGTTCACGCTCTTCTCGGAGTTCAACGCCGGGACGGTGCTCATCCAGTGGGCGATCGCGATCACCGCCTTCCTGGGCCTCAACCGCTGGCTCGCCGCCCACGCCGCAGGCTCGGCGGCTTCGGCGGAAGACGCCTGACGGGGGCGGCTACCGTCCCCATCGCGCCGTGAACTTCACCCGATTCGAGACCGCGGCCCGCCGGATGTGGAACGACATCCCCGCCGAGGTCCGGGAGGGGGTCGACGGGCTCACGATCGAGCAGCGACTCGCCCGCCACGGCGATTTCGACTGGGTGTACACGATGGGGGAGTGCTTCACGGAGGCGTGGCCGAGCGGCGCCGGCGGCGACGGCGATGTCCGTTCGGAGCTCATCCTCTATCACGGTTCCTTCCGGGCGCTCGCTGAGGAGGACCCCGACTTCGACTGGGAGGGCGAGCTGTGGGAGACGATCCTGCACGAACTGCTCCACCACCGGGAATCCGCCGCCGGGGAGATGGGACTGGATGTGGTGGACTGGGCGAACGAGCAGAATCTGCGCCGGCACGCGGGAGCGCCCTTCGATCCGGACTTCTGCCGCGCGCTGCCCTCCGGACCGGACGGCGTCGTAAGGCTGGAATCGGAGTTGTTCCTGGAGTCGATCATCCCGGAACGCGCGGATGAGGCCGTCTTCGAGTGGCGCGGGCGGCGTTACGCCGTGGAAGCCCCGATCTACGCGAGTCGAGCGTTCGTGGAGGTGCCGAACATCGCCGGGGGCCGCCTGTGCATCGTCATCCGCCGCCGCCGCCCGTGGTGGCGCTTCGGACGCAAGAAGAAATACACGCCTGCGGTGATCTCCGCCCCCGCGTACCCGCTGTCCGCCCCCGCGTCCGCCCCCCTGGCCGCCACCCAGTCCGGGCCCCGGTCCGCCTCCCTGGCCGACGAGGGCGGCTGATGCCGTTGTTCGGAAGCTTCCGGATCGGACGCTGGTTCGGCTTCCCCATCCGGATCGACTACTCGTGGTTCCCGATCGCGGCGCTCGTGATCTGGACCTTCACCACGCGCGAATTCCCGCGGGCGCTGCCCTTCTATCCATCATCCACGTACCTCGCGATGGGGACGGCGGCGGCGCTCCTCTTCTTCCTCTCGGTGCTCCTGCACGAACTCGGTCACGCCCTGGCGGGCCGGGCGCGGGGCGTGGAAGTCGAGCACATCACGCTCTTCATCTTCGGCGGCATCGCGCAGGCGCGCGACGAGCCTCGGCGTCCGCTGGACGAGTTCCTGCTCACCGCGGCGGGTCCCCTCGCGAGCGTCGTCCTGGCCGGTGCGTTCCACGGCGCGCGGGTGGCGGCGGAAGCCTGGGCCGCCCCGGAGCCGGTGGTCACGGTGCTCCGGTTCCTGGCGCTCCTCAACTTCGTGCTCGCCGTCTTCAACATGATCCCCGGCTTTCCGCTCGACGGGGGCCGGATCTTCCGCTCCATCGTCTGGGCCGCCACCGGAGATCTCGTCAAGGCCACCCGGTGGGCCACACACGGCGGACGCCTGTTCGGTGGCGCGCTCATCGTCCTCGGGCTCTTCAACCTGAGCCGGGGGCAGTTCATCTCCGGTGTGTGGGCGGCCTTCATCGGCTGGTTCGTCGTCAAAGCGGCCTCATCGAGCCTGCGACATTTCGAACTCCGCACCATCCTGCGCCGGATCCCGGTCGCGACGGTGATGAACCCCCGACCCCGCATGATCGAGGCGGCGATGCCCGTGGAGCGGGCCATATCCGACTACTTCCTGCGCGGACGGGAGGAGGCGTACCCGGTAGGACGAGACGGCCACCTGGTCGGGGTCGTCGAAGCGCGGGCCGTCTCGGCGGTGCCGGAGAAGGCTCGCCCGACCACGCCCGTATCGGCGGTCACGCGACCCGCCGAAGAGTTCCCTTCGGCCCGTCCGGACGAATCTCTGGCGGAAGCTCTGTTCCGGATTCGAATCCAGGTATCGTACCTGATCGTGATCGAGAACGGGTTCGTCGTCGGCGTGCTCGACCCGCGGGAGGTCGGCGCGAGAGTGCAGCGGCTGCAGCGGATGGGTCTCGTCGGGCCGTCACCCGCGAAGAGCGCCTGACGTGGTGCGGCGGCCTCGTTCCTGGAAGGCCCGTTCCGAACTGGCCGCGGCGCTGTCCCCGCGATTCGCCTCCCTCTATCCGGACCTCACCGTCTCGCTGGACTGGGAGACGCCGCTCCAGCTGATCGTCGCGACGGTGCTCTCGGCGCAGTGCACGGACGAGCGCGTGAACCGGGTCACGCGCAACCTGTTCCCGGCCTATCCCGACGCCCGCGCGTACGCCGACGCGCCGCTGGAGGAGCTGCGGGAGGCCGTGCGACCGACCGGATTTTTCAACAACAAGGCGCGCCACCTGCAGGGGCTGGGCCGCCGTCTCGTCGACGTGTACGACGGGGAGGTCCCGCCGACGATGGAAGACCTGCTCACGCTCCCCGGCGTCGCCCGGAAGACCGCGAACGTCGTGCTCTCCAACGCGTTCGGACTTCACGCGGGCGTCGTCGTGGACACGCACGTGAAGCGGGTCACGCACCGCCTCGGCCTCACGAACGAGGTCGATCCCCCGAAAGTGGAGAAGGATCTCATGAGGGTGCTGCCGCGCGAGGAATGGCACCCGTTCGCGTGGCGGTCGATCCTCCACGGCCGCACGGTCTGCCACGCGCGGAAACCGCGTTGCCCCGAGTGCCCGGTTGCCGATCTGTGCGTGAGCGCCGGAAAGTACGGGTGAAACGAAAGATCCGGGCGGCGGCGCGGGCCGCCGGGTTTGATCAGGTGGGGTTCGCTCCGGCGGCGCCCCCGACGCACGCGGAGGCATACGAGGACTGGCTCGCGAACGGCTATCATGGCGATATGGCCTACATGGCGCGCGAGGACGCCGTTCGCCGCCGCCTCGACCCGCGAGAGGCGCTCCCCGGCTGCCGGACGCTCATCGTCGTCAGCCTCCTGTACGGATCGGAACCTGCAGGCTCGAAGCCCGCCGGCGCGACGGCGCCGAGCGCTGATCGCCGGCTGCCCGTGATCGCCCGCTACGCGCGGGGCCGCGACTACCACGACGTATTCGAGGAGCGCCTTGACGCGCTCTCCGCCGCCATCAGGGACCTTGCTCCCGGCGCCCGCACGAAGCGCTACGTGGACTACGGCCCCGTCCTCGAGCGTGACCACGCGCAGCGGGCGGGCCTGGGCTGGATCGGCAGGAACACGATGCTCCTCCACCCCGACTTCGGGTCCTACTTCATGCTCGGAGAACTGCTCACGGATCTTGAGATCGAACCCGATCCACCCTTCGTCCACGACCGCTGCGGAACCTGTCGGCGCTGCATCGACGCCTGCCCGACGGACGCGATTCTCGAAGGCCGCCTCCTCGATGCCCGACTCTGCATCTCCTATCTCACCATCGAACTGCGGGGATCCATCCCCGAGACGCTGCGCCCCGCGGTCGGAAACCGGGTGTTCGGCTGCGACATCTGTCAGGAGGTGTGTCCCTGGAACTCGGACGCGCCCGTCCCCGCCGAGGCGCCGTTCGCGCCGCGGCCCGGCCAACCGATGCCGCGGGAGGACATGGTGGCCTGGGCGGAGGAACTCGCCGCCCTCGACGCCGACGAGTTCCGCACGCGCTACCGGGGGACGGCGTTCAGCCGCCCCGGCCGCGACGGGCTGCTCAGGAATCTGGCGGTCGGCCTCGGCAACGCCGGCGGTTCCGCCGCGCGCCCCGTCCTGCGGCGCCTCGCGAAGGACCCGTCCCCGCTCGTCCGCGAACACGCGCGATGGGCGCTCGACGTGCTCCAGAGTTAGGTTGGTTGGTCCGCAGCGAAACGCAGAGAGATGAGGAGAAAAACGCATGCCAGGTTACGCGATCCTGGGAGACCCGTGGTGGATCGCCCTCGTGTGGATCCTCGTCGCCGGCCACCTCACGAACATGGTCAACACGCTCTACCTGCATCGCTCGGCGACGCACGGGGGAGTCGTGTTCCACCCGGTGGTCGAGCACGCGATGCGTTTCTGGTGCTGGCTCACGACCGGGATCGTGACGAAGGAGTGGGTTGCGATCCATCGGAAGCACCACGCCTACGCCGACCGCGAGGGCGATCCGCACTCGCCCACGCTCGAAGGTCTCGCGAACATCGCCTTCGGCGGGCTCTTCTTCTACCGGAAAGCTTCGAAAGACCACACGCTGCTCGAGAAGTACGGGAAAGGGACGCCGGACGACTGGGTCGAGCGCAACGTCTACACGAAGCGCCGCGGTCTGGGAGTCCGGTTCATGCTCGTCCTCGACCTGTTCCTGTTCGGGCTCATCCCCGGACTCATCGTCTGGACGTGCATGGTGTTCTGGATGCCGCTCATGGGGAACATCATCAACGGTCTCGGACACGCGCTCGGCTACCGGACCTTCGGGACGCGCGACGACAGCCACAATCTCTATCCCTGGGGGATCTGGATCCTCGGCGAGGAACTGCACAACAACCATCACGCGGATCCGCGCTCCGCGAAGTTCAAGGCGCACTGGTGGGAGTTCGACATCGGGTGGTTCTACATCCGGGTCCTGAGTCTCCTGCGACTCGCCAACGTGCTTTATGCGCGCACGGCGACTCCCCGGGAATTCGCGGCGAAGTTCTATCGCGACTCGGCGGACCGCGTGAACCGGCGCCTGGACCGGGCTCTGTCGCGCATCCAGCGGACCCGGGAGGCCGGCCTGCGGCGCATCGAACGCGCGCGCCAGGAACGGGACCTCGTACGTCTCGACCGCGCCGCCGCCAAGGCCCGTGCACGGCTGAATCGCGTCCGGCCCGGCAAGTTCGCGCGCGTCGCCCGGGCGAAGGCGGAGGCCGGCGCCGAACTCGACCGGGCCCGGGAGGCTGCCCGCACCCGCGTCCTCCGCGCGGTGGAAGCGATGACCCTCGAGAGCCAGCCCGCCACGGATTGACCCGGCTCACCCCGGCCCGGCTCACCACGAACTGACGGGCGCTTGTTGACGCCGCTCGGGGAGTCGTGCATCTTCGGGAAAACGATTTTTAGCCTAGACTAAAAATCGGCTGCGGGCCGCGGCCCGTGCGGGTGTTCGCGGGAAATCCGGAGGACAAGTGAAGCCGGAGAAGTTGAGTCGGCGCGACTGGTTGAAGCTCGGCGCCGCGGGGGTTGCCGGTGTTTCGGGGGCGACGGTGCTGGACCTGGCATCCCGGGGCGGCGCGCGGGACGCCCTGGCGGCCAGCGGCGCCATGTCGCGTGAGCCCGGACGCGAGCCCGGAGAGGATGCGGCTGCGGCGGGCCCGCACGGGGGGCACCAGGAGGCGATGGGGGTTGTCGGCATGCCCGGGCCCGACGGCGTGTTCGACCCCGCGGCCTTCATCGCCGATTTCGATTACGGCGAGGTCACGACGCGCGAGGACGGGCGCGTCGTGCGGCGCTGGGAGGTGGTGGCGCTCGACCGCGACATCGAGATCGCGCCCGGCATCTTCTTCCCGGCGTGGACCTACAACGGGCAGGTGCCGGGTCCGACCCTGCGCTGCACGGAGGGGGACCTCCTCCAGGTCGAGTTCGTCAACGCGGGCTCTCACCCCCACACCATCCACTTCCATGGCACGCACCCGCCGGAGATGGACGGCTTCGAGCCCATCGTGGAACCGGGGCAGCGCTTCACCTACGAGTTCGAAGCGAAGCCGTTCGGGCTCCACCTGTACCACTGCCACACCATGCCTCTCAAGCGGCACATCCATAAGGGTCTGTACGGGACGTTCATCGTGGACCCGCCCGAGGGCCGGGAACCCGCGCGGGAGATGGTCATGGTGATGAACGCGTTCGACAGCAACCTCGACGGGGACAACGAGGTGTACGCGGTCAATACTTCGGCGTTCTACTACCAGCACCATCCGGTGCGCGTGGGCGTGAACGACCTGTGCCGCATCTACCTCGTCAACACGACCGAGTTCGACCTCATCAACTCGTTCCACCTGCACGCGGGCATGTTCAAGGTCTTCCGGACCGGCACGCGGCCGGAGCAGTACGAACTCACGGACACGATCATGATGTGCCAGGGCGAGCGGCACGTGCTCGAGTTCCGGCTCGAGAACCCCGGCATGCACATGTTCCACGCGCACCAGAGCGAGTTCGCGGAACTGGGGTGGATGGGTTTCTTCGAGGCGGTCGAGCGGCTCGCCGCAGACGATGGCGTGCCCGTGCGCGGCCATGTCTGACGAGCGGTCCAACGCCGCTCCGCCCGGGCGCGGTCCGGCGCGCTGGATCCTGGGCCTCTTCCCGCTCGCGCTGCTGGCGGGACTGGTCTTCTTCTTCTTCGGCGCCGATCCCACGGCTCCCTTCCGCGACGCGTTCCCACCGGTCGAGGACCTCACGATCGAGCGCGTGAGCTTCCCGGAGAGCGGCGTCATGCGCGTGCACGTCGTGAACGGGGGCCCCGAGGCGTCCACCATCGCGCAGGTGATCGTGGACGACGCCTTCTGGCGGTTCGAGATCGATGGGGAACCGACCCTTCCGCGCCTCGCCCGGGCCACGCTCGAGCTGGACTATCCCTGGGTGGAGGGGGAACTCCACGTGATTCGGCTGGTGACCTCCACCGGCCTCACCTTCGACCACGAGGTGGCCGTTGCGACGATCTCCCCGAGGCCCAACGCCCTGTACCTGACGACCTTCGGACTGCTCGGCCTCTACGCGGGTGTCATCCCCGTCCTCGTGGGCCTGCTGTGGTATCCCTTTCTCCGGCGGATCGACCGCAAGTGGATCCACTTCTACCTCAGCGTCACCGTGGGCCTGCTGGCGTTCCTCGTCGTGGACGCGTTCGAAGACACGCTCGAGGCATCGGCGCTCGTGCCGGAGGGGTTCCAGGCGGCCGGGCTCATCGCCGTCGGCGTGATCGGCGCCATCGTCGGCCTGCGAGCCCTGGGGAACCTCGGGCGCGGCAAGGGCGGCGGGAGCGGAGCGAGTCCCGGGCTCACGGTGGCCTACCTGATCGCGATCAGCATCGGACTGCACAACCTCGGCGAGGGGCTGGCCATCGGGGCGGCCTTCTCGCTGGGAGAGATCGCGCTCGGGAGCTTCCTCGTGATCGGATTCGCGCTCCACAACACGACGGAGGGGCTGGCCATCGTCGCGCCCGTGGCGAGCAAACGGCCGGCGCTTCGGCACTTCGCGTTCATGGGCGGGATCGCGGGACTGCCGACCGTCCTGGGGGCGTGGGCCGGCGGGTTTTCCTACTCGCCGACGCTGGCGACCTTCTTTCTCGCGCTCGGCGCGGGGGCCATCCTCCAGGTGATCGTCGAAGTCACGCGGCTGATCCGGAAGAGCTGGCCGCAGGGCCTGTTCACCCCTCTGAACGCCACGGGCCTCCTCCTCGGCCTGCTGGTCATGTACGGAACCGCGCTGATGGTGACGGCTTGAACCACCGCCGGTTCCGGCTGAAGAGGACGTTCCCCCGCATCGACACGCCGGGTGGGGCGGTGTAGACTGGAATCATGCGACGGTTCGCCATTTCCCTGCTTCTGGTCACGCTGGTGCTTCCGTACCTGCGCGCCCCGCTGTGCGAGGCGGGGTCGCACGAGCACGGGGACCACCACCCGATGGCGGGCATGCGGGCGCTGGTCGAGCCCCCGCCGGAGGGCGCGGACGCGGGAACCGACTGTCACTCGCTGATGGGTTGCGCCGTCGTGCTGCAGGCCTCGCTCCCGGCGGCCACCGCCGGCTTCCGCTCTCCGGCCGACGACTCCGACGCCACCCCGGTCGGCGCCGGGACGCAACTCCGATCCAGAGCCTCTCCGGACACGCCCCCTCCGAAAGCCGCCTGAACGGACGCATCCGCACGAGCGCCCCGGTCGCCCTTCGACGATGGCGATCCGCGGGCGAGTTGTCACCGTTCAGATGAGAGGCATCTCATGCCAGCCGCATACCATGCCGGCGGGGCCCGCGTAAAGGGTGGGATCCACCGGGGCATCCGGTTCTTCACATGGGCCGTGGTGGCCGGCGGGGTCATGGCGTCGCCGGCGCGGGCGCAGGAGCGCGACACGCTCCTCCTGACCGACGCGGTCGCCGTGGCGCGCGGCGCCAACCCGATGCTGCGGGTCGCCCGCCTTCGGGCCGACGCCGCCCGGGCCCGCGTGCCGCAAATGGGCGCCCCACCGGATCCGGTCGTCTCGTTCCGGCTCGGAAACCGTCCCCTCGACGGGTTCGGAGCGGGCGAGCGAATGACGATGAACACGTTCCAGTTCCAGCAGACGCTGCCCTGGCCGGGGAGACTCGGGTTCGCGGAGACGCGCGCGGCGCACCTCGCGGTTGCCGAGGAACTGGCGGTCCTCGACGCCGAGGCCGCCCTCGTGCGGCGCGTGAAGGCAGCGTACTTCGAAATCGCCTTCGAGGATCGGGCGTTGGACATCATGCGCGCCACCCGCGACCTCCTGCGCGAGTTCCTCGATGTCTCCAACACGCTCTACGCCGTGGGGACAGGCCTTCAGAACGATGTCCTCCAGGCCCAGGTGGCTGTCGCCACGATGACGGAGGACATCACGGCGGCCGAGCAGACCCGGCTCGCCATGGCGGCGAGGCTGAACGCGCTCCTGGGGCGCGAGCCCGAACGAAACGTGGCGGCGCTCGAGCTGCCCGGACCCGGCGAGCCGCTGCCCCGCGTCACGGACCTCATGGCGCGCGCCGCGGAGAGACGGCCCGCGCTGCGCGCCGCGCGCGAACGGATTCGGGCTGCGGAGTCGGCCTACGAGGCCGCGCGCCGCGGCCTCTACCCGGATCTGAGGCTTGGGGCCGACTACGCGCACCGGCCCCTGTTCCCGGACATGCTGAGCTTCAGCGTGGGTGTCAGCATCCCGCTGTGGGCGGGTTCCCGCCAGTTGCCGATGCGGGATGAAGCGTTCGCCCGGCAGGCCGCCGAGGAGGCCGCCGAACTCGAACTCCTGAACGAGACCTGGGCCCGGATCGCGGAGGCGCGAGCCGAGTCCGACCGCGCCCTGCGGCTCCACGACCTCTATGTGACGTCGATCCTCCCCCAGGCGCGGGCTGCGGTAGAATCGTCGCTCTCCGCCTACCGCGTGGGTCGGGTGGATTTCATGACGCTCGTGCAGAGCGAACTCACGGTGAACCGATACGAGATCGAACGCGTGCGCCTGACCGCCGCCTACCACACGGCCGTCGCGGAGATCGAAGCCCTGTTGGGGGGCGAAACGGAGGTGGTCCGATGAAACGATTCAACGTCTTGGCAGTCGCACGCGCTCGACTCGGGTTCGTTTCCGCCGCGGCCGCTCTCTGGGCCTGCGGCGGGGACTCCGAAATGGCGGAGATGCCCGGCATGGAGGGCGATCACGCCGGCCACATGATGGCTGCCACGGCCACGCCCCCGGAGATCGACACGATGCCGGCGGTCGGGCGCGGTCTCGTGCAGCTCACGTCGGAACAGGAGCAGGCGCTCGGCGTCACCTACACCACGGTGGAGCGCGTCTCCGCGGTGCGCGAGATCCGGACCGTGGGCCGCATCGACGCCCCCGAGGGCAACATCGCCGACATCACGCCCAAGACCGACGGCTTCGTCGAGGAACTGCTGGTCGCGACGACCGGCGAAGCCGTTCGCAGGGGGGAGCCGCTGCTCACCATCTACAGTCCCGCGCTCGTGGCGGCTCAGGAGGAGCTCCTGACGGCGCGGCGCCTCGCCGCGCAGGTCACGCCGACCGCGGGCGAGGCGTGGGAGAGCGCGCAGTCCATGCTCGAGGCCAGCCGCCGCCGCCTCGCCTGGTGGGACATCACCGAAGAACAGATCGAGCGACTCGAACAGACGGGCGAGGTCACGAAGACCATGCGCCTCGTCGCGCCCGTGAGCGGGATCGTGCTCGAGAAGGACGTCGTCGAGGGACAGCGGGTGACGCCCGGCGCGCGCCTGTACCGGATCGCGGACCTCTCGACGGTGTGGGTGGAGGGAGAGGTGTTCGAGCAGGATCTCCAGTTCGTCGATGTCGGCTCGCAGGCCCACATCGAGGTCACCGCCTACCCGGGCGAACACATGATGGGGACGGTGAGCTTCGTGTATCCCACCGTGGAGGTCGCGAGCCGCACCAACCGTGTCCGGGTCTCGATCCCGAACCCCGGCCTGCGCTTCAAGCCGGGGATGTTCGCCACCGTCTTCTTCGAGGTCGCGGCGATCCGCGACGAAATCGCGGTGCCGCTGGAGGCCGTCGTCGTGACGGGCGAACGGAATCTCGTCTTCGTGCGGGACGAGACGGGGTTGCTGATGCCGCATGAAGTCGTCCTCGGAGCGCGGGCCGGCGATCTGGTCCAGATCCTGAGCGGACTTGCGGAAGGCGAGACGATCGTGGCTTCCGCGAACTTTCTCATCGATGCCGAATCCCGCCTCGGTGCGACGGGCGGGAGCATGCCGGGCATGCAGCATGCGGGCCACGGCATGGAGGGACGATGATCGCGCGCGTCATCGAATGGTCGATCCGGAACCGGTTCCTCGTCCTGCTCGGGACGGCCGCCATCGTCGGCGCGGGGCTGTGGTCCGTGCGCACGACGCCGCTCGACGCCATCCCCGACCTCTCCGACGTGCAGGTCATCGTCCAGACCGACTTCGCGGAACAGGCCCCTCAGATCGTCGAAGACCAGGTGACGTACCCGATTGCGTCGGAGATGCTCAAGGTGCCGGGGGCGCGCGTCGTGCGAGCGTTCTCCTTCTTCGGCCTCAGTCTCGTCTACGTGATCTTCGAGGACGGCACGGACATCTACTGGGCGCGCTCCCGCGTCCTCGAATACCTGAACGGGATCCGGCGTCAGCTTCCGGAGGCCGTGGAACCCGCGCTCGGCCCGGACGCGACCGGCGTGGGCTGGGTCTACGAGTACACCCTTGAATCGGACAGTCTGGACCTCGCCGAACTGCGTACGCTGCAGGACTGGTATATCCGATATCAGCTGACCGCCGTGCCGGGCGTGGCCGAGGTCGCGAGCCTGGGCGGGTTCGTGAAGCAGTACCAGGTGGAGGTGAATCCGGAGCGGCTGCGCGCGTTCGACATCCCCGTGACGCGGGTGTCGCAGGCGATCGGCGATCACAACATCGACATCGGGGCGCGCGTCCTGGAGATGGGCGGCCGAGAATACATGATTCGCGGTCTCGGCTACCTGCGGGGGATCACCGACATCGAGAACGTGGCCGTCGGATCGACGCCGAACGGCACGCCGATTCGGGTCGCCGACGTGGCGACGGTACAGGAAGGCCCCGCCCCCCGCCGCGGCCTCGCGGACCTCGACGGACGGGGCGAAGTCGTGGCCGGGATCGTCGTCATGCGGTTCGGCTCCGATGCCCTCGAGACGATCGAACTCGTGAAGGAGCGGCTGGAGGAAATCAACGCAGGGCTGCCGGCCGGCACCCGGCTGCAGCCGGCCTACGACCGCAGCGATCTGATCCACCGGGCCATCGACACGCTCCGCGAAAAGCTCGTGGAGGAGTCGCTCATCGTCGCGGCCGTGGCGCTGCTGTTTCTGCTGCACTTCCGGTCGGCGCTCGTCGCAATCGTCACGCTCCCGCTCGGCATCCTCCTCTCGTTCATCGTCATGCGCTGGATCGGCGTGAACGCCAACATCATGAGCCTCGGCGGGATCGCGATCGCGATCGGGGCCATGGTGGACGCGGCGATCGTCATGATCGAGAACATGCACAAGCATCTCGAGCGCGCCGCCCCCGGCGCCTCCCGCTGGGACGTGGTCCTCGAGAGCGCGAAGCAGGTGGGTCCGCCACTCTTCTTCTCCCTCCTCATCATCACGTTCAGCTTCCTCCCGGTGTTCGCGCTCGAGCAGCAGGAGGGTCGGCTGTTCAAGCCGCTCGCGTTCACCAAGACGTTCGCCATGGCCGGGTCCGCCTTCCTCGCGATCACGCTCGTCCCCGTGCTCATGGGGTATCTCGTGCGCGGGCGGATCCGCCCGGAGCGCGCCAACCCGGTGAATCGGGCGCTGCGCTGGCTGTACCGGCCGTTCCTCGACGCCGCGCTCCGGCGCCCGTGGCTCGTGGTCTCCGCCGCCGGGCTTCTCCTCGGAGCGACGATCTTCCCGTGGCAGCGGCTCGGGAGCGAGTTCATGCCGCCGCTCGATGAGGGATCGATCCTGTTCATGCCGACGACCGTGCCGGGGGCTTCGATCGCGCAGGCGCGCGAGATCATGCGCTACCAGGACAGCGTCCTCGCGTCCTTCCCCGAAGTGGAGAGAGTGCTGGGGAAGGCGGGCCGCGCGGAGACCGCCACCGACCCCGCACCGCTCGACATGTTCGAGACGACGATCACCCTCCGGCCGCGGGATGACTGGCGTCCCGGCCTGACATCTGCGGGCCTGCTCGCGCAGATGGACGAGGCGGTCACGCTCCCCGGCGTGACGAACGCGTGGACGATGCCGATCAAGGGGCGCATCGACATGCTGGCGACGGGCGTTCGAACGCCTGTCGGGATCAAGATCTTCGGCCCGGATCTCGACACGCTGCAGGCACTCGGGGAGCAGGTCGAGCGCATCGTGCGCGCGGTGCCCGGGACACGAAGCTCCTTCGCCGAACGCGGGGTCTCCGGGTACTACGTCGACATCGACGTCGACCGGCCGGAGGCGGCGCGCTACGGCCTCAACGTGGGGGACGTGCACAACGCGATCATGGCGTCCGTCGGCGGGATGAACGCGACGATCACCGTGGAGGGGCGCGAGCGGTACGCGGTGAACGTCCGCTATCCGCGCGAGCTGCGCGACGATCTCGAGAACCTGCGCGAGGTGCTGGTCGCCGCTCCCGACGGCACGCAGATCCCGCTCGGGCAGGTGGCACGCGTGGCGGCCGTCCAGGGGCCCATGGCCGTAAAGACGGAGAACGCCTTTCCAGTCACCACCGTCTTCATCGATATCGAGGGCGTCGACGTCGGGAGTTACGTGGAGGCGGCCCGCCGCGTCGTCGCCGACCAACTCGAACTCCCCAGCGGGTATTCCCTCGTCTGGAGCGGGCAGTACGAGTTCATGCAGCGGGTGCAGGAGCGGCTGCGCATCGTGATTCCGGTGACGCTGGGGATCATTTTCCTGCTCCTGTACCTCAACTTCCGGGGCGTGGCCGAGTCGCTGATCGTCATGCTCGCCCTGCCGTTCTCGCTCGTGGGCGGCATCTGGTTCCTGTGGCTCCTGGGCTACAACACGAGCGTCGCCGTGTGGGTGGGATTCATCGCGCTCGCCGGCGTGGCGGCTGAAACCGGCGTCGTGATGCTGATCTATCTCGACGAAGCGTTCCACCGCCACCGGCGCGCGGGCAGGATACGGACCCCCGCCGATGTCGGGGCCGCGGTCCGGGAAGGGGCGCTGGAGCGACTGCGCCCGGTGGTGATGACGGTGACCGCGATCACCGCGGCGCTGATGCCGATCCTGTGGAGTTCCGGCACCGGCGCGGACGTGATGAAGCGGATCGCATCGCCCATGGTCGGGGGAATGATCTCCGCGACGGTCCTCACGCTGCTCGTGATCCCCGCCATCTACCTCCTGTGGCGCCGGCGGCAGCTCCACGGCGGTCCCGGGGCGCCCGTGCGAACCACTTTCACGTAACAAAACTTCAGGCGAGTATGGTGGCCGTGAAGAGAACGCAACGAAACCGGACCCATCCGCGACGGGAGCTATCCGCGTTCTCCCTCTGTGTTCTGTCAGGGGGAATCGCCTCCTGTGGAGGTGAACCCACCGGCGTTACGCCCCCGCCGCCCCCGCCGCCCCCGTCCGCGCCGGCGCCGGTCGGCTCCATTCCCGCCCAGGTCGTCGGCGTGGGTGAGACGGTCGCGCTCGACGTGTCGGCCTACTTCACGGACGCCGACGGGGACGCGCTGGCGTACGGGGCCTCGTCGTCGGCCGCGGGCGTGGTCTCGGTCTCCGTGTCGGGCGCCACCGTGTCGATCGCGGGCGTAGCGAAGGGCACGGCCGACGTGACCGTGACGGCGCGCGATCCGGCAGGACTGACGGCGACGCAGACGTTCGCGGTCACGGTTCCGAACCAGGGGCCGGAGCCTGCGGGTTCGATACCGGACCAGACGATCCAGGTGGGTGAGACGGCCGCGCTGGACGTGTCCGTCTACTTCACGGACGCCGACGGGGACGCGCTGGCGTACGGGGCCTCGTCGTCGGCCGCGGGCGTGGTCTCGGTCTCCATGTCGGGCGCCACCGTGTCGATCGCGGGCGTAGCGAAGGGCACGGCCGACGTGACCGTGACGGCGAGCGATCCGGCAGGACTGACGGCGACGCAGACGTTCGCGGTCACGGTTCCGAACCGGAGGCCGGAACCTGCGGGTTCGATACCGGATCAGACGATCCAGGTGGGCGAGACGGCCGCGCTGGACGTATCGCTCTACTTCACGGACGCCGACGGGGACGCGCTGGCGTACGCGGCAGCCAGCTCCGACACGTCCGTCGCAGCCGTCTCCGTTTCCGGCGCCGAGGTCAGGATCCAGGGTGTCGCGGTCGGCAGGACGACGCTGACCGTGACCGCACATGACGCCGATGGCGACAGCGCGATACAGCGGGCCGGCGTCGACGTCACGATTGGGGCGCCGGATTTGGCGTTCACGGATCTGTCTCCGGCCTCCGCGACGCTGACGCCGGGCGATGCGGTGACGTTTACGTTCCGCGTTCGCAACCAGGGCACGGTCGCTTCGGGTGCGACGACGATCCGCGCCATGAGGTCGGTGAATCCGACCGTCAGCCCCCGCGACACCGAGCTGGAGTCATACTCGCTGTCGTCGCTGGCCCCATCGCTGGATCGCCCGTTCCCGCTTACGATCACAGTCGACGCGAACAGCGCGCCGGGAACGATCTACATCGGAATGTGCGTCGATGCCGTACAGGGGGAACTCAACACGCGCAACAACTGTTCGGAGGGCGCCCGCCTGACGATCGTGACATCCTCGAGCGCGTGGGCGGTGGACAGCGGCCTGTCCATCCAGATCCGGGCGTCTCGCCCGCGCGAGTAGAGGCGTCCAGCGGAGCCCTTGTAGGAAATCGAAGTCGACATGACCGACACGAGAAAGCAAACGCCCGTGATCGGCCGGCCAGCAACGGCTGCTCGGCCCATTCGCACCCGCCACAGCGCCATTCTCCTCGCGGTTGCGCTCGTTGCGGCCTGCGACGGAGAGCCGGTGGCCGCTCCCCCGGCGGCGCTGGCGCTCGCCCCGTCAGCGACGGCGTTGCCGACACCATCGCTGACGAGCGACCGCGACATCCTCATTGCGCTGTATCACGCGACGGATGGGCGAAACTGGGTAAACTCCGATAACTGGCTGACCGACGCGCTCCTCGGCGATTGGTACGGGGTGACCACGGATGCTTCGGGAAGCGTTGTGGAGTTGTCGCTCTCCGGCACGTGGGATGGCGAGTCAAACCGGTGGTTGAGCCATGGACTGTCGGGGGCCATCCCGGCGGACCTGGGCGGTCTGGCTAACCTCCGAAACCTGGATCTCGGCCAAAACGACCTGTCGGGGCCGATCCCGGCGGAACTGGGAGGCCTGGCCAGCCTCGGATCCCTGTATCTCGGCGACAACGACCTGTCGGGGCCGATCCCGGCGGACCTGGGAGGCCTGACCAACCTCCAACGACTGGTTCTCGAGGGAAACGCGCTGTCGGGGCCGATCCCGGCGGACCTGGGCGGCCTGGCCCACCTGAGATCCGTGTATCTCGGCGGGAACGCGCTGTCGGGGCCGATCCCGGCGGAACTGGGCAACCTGACCAACCTCCAAACACTGGTTCTCCGCGACAACGCGCTGTCGGGGCCGATCCCGGCGGACCTGGGCGGCTTGGCCAACCTAAGATCCGTGTATCTCGGCGGGAACGCGCTGTCGGGGCCGATCCCGGCGGAACTGGGAGGCTTGACCAACCTCGCATTCCTGGATCTCAGCGGCAATGAGCTATCGGGGCCGATCCCGGCGGAACTGGGCGGCCTGGCCAACCTGAGATCCGTGTATCTCAGCGGCAATGAGCTGTCGGGGCGGATCCCGGCGGAACTGGGCGGCCTGGCCAACCTGAGATCCGTGTATCTCAGCGGCAATGAGCTGTCGGGGCAGATCCCGGCGGAGCTGGGTAGCCTAACCAACCTCGGATCCCTGTATCTCGACCGCAACGAACTTTCGGGCCCCGTGCCGCTGAGTTTTCTGCAACTCTCGCAGTTGAGAGCGTTCGCATTCGAGCTTAACGCCGGCCTCTGCCTTCCGGCGGGATTGGTGGCGTGGTACGAGGCCCTCGAAAACGCGACGGGCCCCCTCTGCCCCGGAGTGGACGTGCTGCGGGAGCTTTATGAAACGGCGGGAGGGGAAGGCTGGCTGAACGCCGAGGGTTGGCGGGGAGACCGTCCGCTCGTCGATTGGTACGGAGTGACTGTCGATTCGGACGGCCGCGTCTCCGCCCTGGACCTTCAAGGGAACGGCCTTTCGGGCAGTCTGCCCTACAGCCTCGGCTACCTGGAGGGCTTGACGACGCTGCGTGTCGGAGACAACGCTCTGTCGGGACGGCTGCCGATGTCGCTGTCCGGGACGGCGCTCCAGGAGCTGCGTTACGCGAACACCGACCTGTGCGTCCCGGACGATGCCTCGTTCCGGGACTGGCTAGCCGCCATTCCGCAACACGCGGGCACGGGCGTGCAATGCCCGCCACCGACCGACCGCGAGATCCTCACCTTGCTGTATCACGCCACCGGCGGCCCAGGCTGGCCGAACAGCGACAACTGGGTGACGGCTGCCCCGCTGGGGGAATGGCATGGGGTGCAGACGAATGCGGAAGGGCGGGTTACCAGGCTGGATCTACGTTCGAACGGGCTGGACCGATCGATTCCTCCTGAATTGGGTTCGCTGGCCAAAGCCGAATGGGTGGTCCTCGCGAACAACCGGCTTTCAGGACCCATCCCGCCGGGACTGGGCGCCTTGTCCGAGCTGGAGGCTCTCGGGCTCTGGTCCAACGAATTAACGTCCGTCCCGCCGGAGTTGGGCGAACTCGGCAACCTGCGGCTGCTGAATCTCAACTTCAACCGGCTGAAGTCCATCCCGCCGGAGTTGGGCGGCCTGTCCAGGCTGGAGGCTCTGGCGCTCTGGTCCAACGAATTGATGTTCGTCCCGCCGGAGTTGGGCGAACTCGGCAACCTGCGAGAGCTGGATCTCGACGATAACCGGCTGACATCCGTCCCGAAGGAACTGGGCCGCCTGGAGAAGCTGTCCGCGCTGTTTCTTGCAGGAAACCGGTTGACATCCGTTCCGCCGGGACTCGGCGGCATGGCGAGCTTGCGGGTCCTGGATCTTTCGTCCAACGAGTTCACATCCTTGCCGCCGGAGTTGGGCGAGCTTGGCAACCTCAACGTGCTGGCACTCGAGGAGAACCGGTTGACGTCCGTTCCGCCGGGACTCGGCGGCATGGCGAGCTTGCAGGTCCTGGATCTTTCGTCCAACGAGTTCACATCCTTGCCGCCGGAGTTGGGCGAACTTGGCAACCTCAGGCGGCTGGAGCTCGACGGGAACCGGCTGGCCGACATCCCGCCGGGACTCGACGGAGCGGCCAGCGCCGAACGGCTCACCCCCTACGCCGCCGAGTTGCGGGCCGTCGCCCCGAAGTTGAGCGAAGTCCCCGCGAGCTGGGGCGAATTGGACGAGCCCCGGCCGTCGGATTCCGACGCAAACCTGTTGACGTTCGTCTCCTCGAAACTGCCTACCGTGCGCACTCTTGCGGACGCGTATGGAACTGGCCGGGAACCGGTCGATGGACCAGCGGCCGTGCGCGTCGGCGGCTTTGCGGGTCTGGAGATTCTGGATCTCTCGTCCAACGAGTTCAGCGGCCCGCTGCCCTCGGGGCTGGTCGAGTTCACGGGTCTCACGAGTTTGGGCCTTGCCGACAATCCCGGGCTGGCCGGCGCCCTGCCTCTGGACCTGACGGCGTTGGAGCACCTCGAGGATCTTCACACGGTCGGGACGGCGCTCTGCGCGCCTGCAGACCCGGCTTTCCTTGACTGGCTCGAAGGCGTGACGCGGCAGCGCGTCGCACTATGCAACGGCGACCGCGAGGCGACGGCCTATCTCACGCAAGTCGTCCAGTCTCGCGAGTTCCCAGTGCCGCTGGTCGCGGGCAAGCCGGCCTTACTCAGAGTGTTTGTCACGGCGGAGCGGGCAACCGGCGTGGGCATGCCCCCTGTCCGCGCCACGTTCTACCGGGACGGAGCGGTGGTGTACGAACTGGACATCCCGGCGAAGCCGGCCCCTATCCCGGCCACGATCGATGAGAGTTCGCTGTCGAAGTCGGTCAACGCGGAGGTCGCCGGCTGGGTCATCCAGCCTGGACTGGAGGTCGTGATTGAGCCGGATCCGGAAGGGACGCTGGACCCCGCACTGGGCGTGGCCGGGCGCATCCCTGCGACTGGCCGGATGGCGGTCGACGTGCGGACGATGCCGGTGTTCGAGTTGACGCTGGTCCCCTTCGTCTGGGAGGAGAATCCGAACTACTCCATCACGGAGATCACGGAGGCCATGGCTGCCGATCCGGAAGGGCACGCGCTGTTGGAACGAACCCACGTGTTGCTGCCCGTTGCCGAACTCGACGTGACGGCCCACCCGGCCGTCACGTCCCCGACGAACAACGGTTTCGAGATCCTGGAGCTTACGGAGATGATCCGCGTCGTTGAGGGCGCGCGCGGTCATTACCTGGGAGTCATGGCCGGATCCACCGAACCGCGCTCTCTCCTCGGCGTGGCGAACGGCATCGGAAGCTGGTCGAGTTTCTCGGTGCTCGATGCCGAAACGATCGCGCATGAACTCGGCCACAACCGCAACCTGTACCATGCGCCGTGCGGCGGAGCGGGCGGGCCGGATCGGTATTATCCGTATGGCTCGGGGACTATCGGCGCCTGGGGCTACGATCCGCGCTCCGGCAATCTCATACCGCCCGATCGACCGGACTTCATGTCCTATTGCGATCCGACGTGGACCAGCGACTACCAGTTCACCAACGCCGTCCGGTACCGGATCGAGACCGAGAGCAACTCCATCCTCGTCGCCGCGGCTGACGCCCCGGCCTCCTCGAGCCGGACCCTCCTGGTCTGGGGCGGCCTCGACGGCGAAGCCGAGCCGTACCTGCGGCCCGCCTTCTTCATGGGCGCCCCGCCCGCACTTCCACCGGTCGACGGGCCATGGTCGCTTACCGGGCGGGATCCAGGCGGCGTCGAGCTCTTCTCGGTGTCCTTCGCCATGGCCGAGTTCACCGACGGGGACGATGACCGCGCGGGGTTCACTTTCGCTCTGCCCGTGACGTGGAGCGGGGAACTGGCGACCATCGCCCTGCAAGGTCCGGGAGGCTCAGCGGCCCTCGACCGCGACACCGACGATCCCGTCACGATCCTGCGCGATGCGGCGACGGGCCGGATTCGCGGCATTCTCGATGGTCCTCCGCCACCGGCCCCGTCCCCCGGCGTCCCGGCCGCGGCTGCCCGCGAGGAATTCGAGTCGCTGTTCAGCCGCGGGATCCCGAGCGCGGGGAACGGACAGCGCTGAATCGGACCGTCGGTGCGATTCGGCCCCTGCGAGACAGGCTGGCGGGTTTACCGCTCGCGGCCGGGCGGACCCAGCGGGCTCGGTTCGCAGCCTGCGGTTTCGCGCGTGTAGGCGATGCTCGAGATCTTCCAGCCGTCTCCCGCCTGCACGAGGCTCACCGCGTCGATCCCGCAGTGGCTGAACTCGCCGTCCACATGGAAGTCGTAGGGAGTCCATACGACAGCGATCGGACCCTGGACCATCACGTGCGGGTCCCACATGCGTTCGAGCAGGGCGGGGCCCGGCTGACCGATGGAAGCGGCGAACTCGGCGCCGGTGCTCTCCCGGACCTGAACGCCGTCCGCGGTCTCCGCCGTGGCTACGAAGGTGGCGCCTTCGGTCAGCAGGCCGCGGATCGCATCGCCATCGCGGGCGGCCATGGCGTCGAACAACGCCTGCACGGCGGCGACCGCCCCCGCTTCGGCGTCACCCTGCGCGGCGGCGACTGCGGGCGTGACGAGGATCGCTGCGGCGAGAAGCAACGCTGCTCCGAACTTTCTCATGAGATTCTCCCCACTCCTGTGGTTGGTGGTCCTGAGCCGTCCCGGCCTCAATACGCGGTCGTACGAAACACCGGCTGGAAGAGTCGCGTCCGGTGCGCGCACGCCGGGTCGGCGGGGCACCTCTCGCAGTCCGGTTCCGTCATCTCCGGGCACCGCACCCTGTTCTGAAAAAAGAACCAGTCCACGGCCCCCATCGAGCGCCCGCTCAGGCGCCGGATCTCCCCGACCGCCTCGTAACACGCGGCCCGCACGGCCTCCTCTTCTTCCACGCTCACAACCTCCCGCTTCGCGAGCTTCGCGGCCAGCGTCTCGTCGGTCACCGAGACGACGCCGAGGCGAAGGCAACTGCGCTGGCAGTGGTAGTCGACGATCGGCGGCACGTCCTCCGCCTCCCCCGGCCGCAGGAATCGCTCCGGCCGCTGGCTCAGGATCGCCGCGAGGAGGGCGGACTTCTTCCGCCACGGATCCTCCCCGTAGCCGCGGACCGCATCGAGGCGTGAGAGAAAGCGGGCGAGGGGCCGCTCCGCGGCGTTGGCGTCCGCCACGAGCGAGGCGGGGGTCAGGCCGAGCGCGAGCATGGTGCGGCCGTACGCCCGCGCGCACGCCGGATGCAGCGGGCCGGCCGGGAGCGGGTTGTGCCCGCCATCGTCCCGGAGGCGATGATCGAAGTCCGCGTCGTCGAGGCCGGCCTGTCCGGCGGGAGTGAGTTCGTCCGGCGCCTCGCGGGCCCAGCGAATGTAGGCGGCCCACAGGTAGTCGCTCCCCTTGTGGGCCCGCCCCTCCAGAGAGGCGATCATGGGTTCCTCGTAGCGGCCCGCGCGCTCGTGCCAGAAGCCGAACTGCTGCACCGTCCCCGCGAAGAAGAAATCGAGCGCGGCCGGATCGCCGGGTTCGGGGAAGTCCGGGCCGGTGAAGTCAAATGCCGCCGCCTCCTGGGCCGTCGCGATGACTCCGGCCACGCGCCGGACGCGATCGCCGTCGAGGCGGACCCGAACGTCCCGCGGCGGCGCGGCAGGCGGGCCGTCCGAGAGGAGGGGCGCCGGACCGATGCCCGTCACCGTCCGAGCGGCCCGGGCCGTCGCAATGCGTGCGGCGATGGCGGGGTGATCGCCGGCCGCGAGCCGGGCCAGCGCGGTCCCGCAGAAGGTGTCGCCGGCGCCCGTCGGATCCACCTCGTCCACCTCGGGAGCGGAGACGTCGATGGCATGGTCGCCCAGGACGACGCGAGCCCCCCGCGCACCCCGGGTGACGAAGACCACGCGCCCCGGCGCCACCGCGACATCGTCGATCGATCCGAAGAGGAGCCCGGCTTCCTCCTCGTTGCAGAAGAAGTAGCGGGACGCCTCCACGACCCGCGTGACGACCTCCCGATGCGCGCGGATCCCCGGCGCGTACGTCCCGCATCCCACGCGCACTCCCGCTGCGGACAGCCGCCGCGCGAACCCCAACTGCAGTTCCGGGTCGAGGAGAGGGACGACGTAGGCGAAGGCGCCCGGTCCGGCGTCGGGGATGTCGCCGTAGCGGATGTCCCCCTCGGACCCGCGCACCGCCTGGCGATAGACCGTCCGACCGTCGGGGAAGTACTCGATCTCGAAGTGAGGGAGCGCGGAGGGCGGAACGGGCGGCCCCCGCCAGTCGAGGAGGCGGTCCGCCGGCTCGAGTTCCGGCGGCATGGGCTCGGGACGCGGCGCCACGACCGTGACTTCGGCTCCGGCCCGCTGCGCCGCGAGCGCGGTGTAGAGTCCCGCGCCCCCGGCGGACCGCACGGAGCGGCCGCCGAGGTGCAGGAGATCCAGAGAGGGGCTCCCGACCACGAGGAGCCGTGGCCGGGTGCTCATGCCGTCGGCGTCAGTCGCCCTGCTGGTCCGTCGTGATGCGCCCGGCCGCGCCGGCAGGGCCGTTGTCCCAGTCCTGGGCGCTCGAGATGTTCGGCACGCCCCAGTCGTCGCCGTTCCAGCCCTGGAAGCCCTCCATCTTGAAGGTCCACAGACCCGTCGTCATGTCGCTCACCACGATGAGGCCGTCCTCGTTCCGGATGTCGACCCCGAAGGTGCCGTTGAAGACGGGGGTCCGGTCGGGGTTCGGCGGCCCGAGGTAGGTGTCGTAGTGGCCCACGGTGATCGGATTCTCCGGGTCCATCATGTTGAACACGACGAGCCCGTCCAGGTAGCCGGACACGAACACGAGCGGCCACCGCACCTCGTGGTTGTGCACCAGGTTCTTCCAGTTCGCCGTCCACGCCGCGATCGGGCGGTTGATGGCCGGGACCTCGCCGTTGAGTCCGGGCCTGAGGTCGAAGATCCTCAGCGGCGCGTACTGATACTCCGTCTCCGCGATCGCGAAGTTCCCGTCCGGAGTGGGCGTGAACGTATGCCCGCTCCGAATCCCGGACACCCCGACGATCTGCGTCAGAAGCTCCGGGTTGTCGAGATCCGTCACGTCGTAGACGTAGTAGCCGCCGGTGCCGCCGCCGTAGAAGCGGTCCGTCCCCGTTTCCGGGTGATAGCCGAGATAGAAATCGTGGTATCCCCGCCGCCGGTTCCCCGCCATCCCCTGATCCGGGACAGGGATCTGCGCCACCATCGCGTCGCTTCGCCCGTCGACCAGCGCGCCGAGGTCGTACACGGCCGCGTACGGGCCGGAGACGGTGGCGACGAGATACACATTCATGTTCGAGTGTTTGTAGATGAAGATGTTGTGGAAGCCGCCCGGGAGATCGGGCTCCTTGATGCGGGCCACCTCACGCACCGTCGAGGCGTCCGGCAGTCCCGTCACATCGAGGACGACCGCGCCCATGTCGGAGTCCGGGCCGCCCTGCCCGAACTGGAGCGACTGCACGACGTAGTAGCGGTCTCCCCACTTGAAGTGCTTCACGTCCATCCCGCCGGTGCGCAGGTGGAGATCCTGGTCCTCGATCCGCCACTCGTACAGCACCTCGGGGTGTTCCGGGTCTTCGATCGAGACGATGTCGAGCCCTTTCGGACCGACCGGCCCGTACTGCATGCGCGCCACGTACGCGTACGGCCGGTGCATCTCCTGCTCGATGTCCATGTCCGCGATGCTGAGCCGCGGGCCGAGCGGGATATGTCCGAGCACTTCCATATTGCGGCTGCCGCGCTCCACGACATCGATCGCCTGCGCGCCGAGTGCGGCCGGGGCGGCGATGACGGCTCCGAGTGCGGTCACGGCCGCCGCCGCGCACATCGTCCGATTGCTGAACTTCATTCTCTCCTCCGTTTCGATCGGGGCGCCGGGGTTCCTGCTCCCACGGCTAGCCGGGGTCCACCGTGAACACCATGGACATGCCGGCCTCCAGGTGCTCCGCAATATGGCAGTGCGCCATCCATCGGCCAGAGTTGGAGGCCTCGAGCAGGATGTCGAACGTCGATCCGACGGGGATCACGACCGTGTCCTTCCACGCAAGATTGTCCGACGGCACCCCGTCCTTCGCCAGCACGAGGAAGCGCTGGCCGTGGATATGAATCGGGTGTTGCATGGGGTGGAACGAGCGGCGCTGATTGTGGATGCGGAGCTTCCGCACGTCCCCCACCGTGAAGCGCCAGTCGATGTCCCGGTTTTCCTTCCCCGTCCGGGTGTCGCGCAGGATCCAGGTCAGGTTCTCCGACGTCGAGAGGAAGTTCATCATCGGCATCGCGTCGGTCCACTCGACGGGCGGGAAGTAGAGGGTGTCGATCGCCATCACGGCGACGATGTCGCTGGGGAGGTCCCCCACCCGGACCGTGAGTTCGAGTTCGTGATCGACGGGCCGGCCGAACTCGGCGCGGTAGCGGTCGATGTCCTCGATGACGTCCGCGTGTTCGCGCAGGGTGGAGAACGCGTCGCCGTGGTTCTCCGTCGCCGGTTCGTCGAGGACGGTGACGATCCCGAGCGTGTCGGTCTGCGGATAGAAGCGGCCGTTGAAGTGGTCGATCGCCTGGATCGGGTTGAGGAGCGCCCAGGTCCCGGGTTCGTCGAAGCGAGCGTCGACGATGTACCGCTGGGCCGGGGCGAGGACGATGTTCGAGACGAAGCTCTCGCGCTCGAACTTGCTCACGTCGGCGCCCACGAGCTTCATCTCCGCGCCCTCCAGGACGAGGTTGAAGGTGCGCGTGTTCGCGACGTTCGTGAGATAGAGTCGGCGCACCTCGCCGCGACGGACGGTGGCCTCCCAGCGCGGCTCGCCGTTCACGAGCAACTGGTTCCCGAAGCGGCCCATGAGCGTCTGCACGGCGGCTTCTCGTCCCCAGGGAAAAAGTCCTCCCTCGTCGACGAGCAGGTCGTCGAGCATGAGGAATTCCTCGCCGTTCGCCGGGCCGTAGTAGTCAGGGGCCGGCGCGTCGACGAGCATGTTTCCGTACAGGCCGAGGTCCTGCTGGATGTCCTCGCGGTGATGCGGGTGGTACCAGTAGAGGCCGGCGTCCCTGAAGTAGACCCGGTACATGAAGGACTCGCCGGGTTCGACCGGGTCCTGGGTGACGCCGGGGACCCCGTCGAATTCGTTCTCGAGCCGCACGCCATGCCAATGGACCGCCGTCGGCAGGTCGATGCGGTTCGTGAACAGGACGACGATCTCCGCGCCCTGCGGGACGCGGATGAGGGGCCCGGGATACTGGCCGTTGAAGCCGTACATCGTGAAGGTGCGCGTCCCGATCGTGCGCCGGACGAACCCGGCCTCGAGGCGGAGCGTGTCGCCGTCGGCCATCTCGACGACCTCCCGGAAGACCGCCTCCGGGAGCATCGATGGATCGTGGCCGGGGTCGGGCAGATACGGAGTCACCGCGGGGACGGCGCCCATCAGGCCCGGCAGCATCATCGGCATCGGGATCGGCTGCGGCGGCATGCGCCACACGGCCCCCATGCTGTCTGTCGCCATCGTGTGGCCCGCGTGCTGCTGCCCCGATGCCGGAGGCGTACCCGCCATTCCGACAAGGGCGGGGACGATCGCTGCGACGGCGCAGTGTCGGGCCACACGCACGCCCGGTCCGCTCACCGCTCGGCTCAGAAGTAGAGCTGGCAGTTCATGGCCTCGAACGGGCCGTGGCCGGCCATCGTGTGGAGCCGGCCGGAAGGAGAGAGCCCCGTGAGCAGGATCGGTCCCTGCCAGCGCTCGACATCGGCCGAGGCTTCTTCACTCACGAAGATGAGAAACTGGTTCCAGGCGACGCGCCCCGTGAGCCGGTTCTCCTCGGACAGAGTGCCGAGTTGCACCCACTCGTCGAGTTCGGGCTTCGCGGCCCACACCACGTAGACGGCGCCGCGCCGTTTGCGCATTTGATCGATCTGGATCTCGATGTCGAACGTCTGGAAGCCGCCCTCGTCGACCGTGATCTCGAACGGCGAGCCGGGCTGCGTGAGCGTCATCGATCCGCGTCCCCCGGGCGCGTTCTGCGTGCCGGAGAGCCTGACCACCTCAGGGGTGAGGAGAAGACAGACCGACGGCCCTCCGGGGAGGCTCGCTCCGGCCGTGTCCGCCCTCGATTCGCCTCGCGCGGCTCCAGCGAACGCCAGCCCCGCGAGGCCCACGGCGGCGAGGCCCGCGATCACTCGCAGCGAACCGGTGTTTCGTACGTGTTTCATGCTTCAAAGCTCCGCTCCGCCGCGCGCGGTCGCAAGCGGCGGCAACAGGGTTCCTGCCTGGGGCGGCTAGTCCGTGTCGAGGTCGTCTTCCTCCAGGATGATCTCCCGCCCCCGGCCCGGGGGCGAGCCGCGGGAGTCGGGCGGGCGAGCGCCGCGTCCCTGGCCGAAATCGCCGTGCAGCCCCGAGAAGCCGTCGCCGGGACTGCGGACCACGCGGATCGCGCCGCCCTCGACCTGTCTGCCGAGCCAGTTCCGGACGCGGGCGAGCAGCCGTCCCCGCACGGGCGGAATAAGGAGCAGGATACCGGCGATGTCCGTGAGTACGCCGGGCGTGATGAGGACGACCCCCGCGGCGAGAATCAGCAGGGCGTGGACGAGCGACTCGCCCGGAAGCCCGCCGCCCTGGAGCTCGTCCCGAACGGCGAGCCAGGCCCGCAGCCCCTCGCGCCGGGCGAGCCACGCGCCCGCGGCGCCTGTCCCGACGACGAGGAGGAGCGTGGGGCCGAGTCCGAGCAGACCTCCGATGCGAATGAGGAGCGCGAGTTCGACGACGGGGATGATCGTGAACAGCAGGAACAGCCGCAGGAGCATCGTCAGAACCCGTACATCGTCAGAACCCGTACACCGTCAGGATCCGGACACGGTCAGAAGCCCATCATCGCCCGCACGGCCGGGTCGATCCTCTCGGGCGTCCAGAACGGCTTCCACACGAGGCTCACGACCGCCTCCTCCACGCCGTCCACCGTCTCCGCCGCGTCCTTGGCGCCCCCGAGAATCTGGCCGCCCGCCGGGCAGCCGGGACTCGTCAGCGTCATTGTGACTTTCGCCTCGCCCTCTTCGACCTCGACCTCGTACACGAGCCCGAGATCCACGATGTTGATGCCGAGTTCGGGATCCGTCACGGTCCGAAGCGCGGTCCGCACCTTCTCCGCGATCTCGGGTGTATCCTCGGACGTCGGGGCGGCCGACGGGGTTTCGTCCGCTGACGGCGCGTCGCCCGCCGAGCCCATGCCGTCCATCGGATCCCTCGTATCGTTCGCTTCCATCGTATCCGTCACCTTTCGACCGTATCCGGCCCCGGCCCCTTATCCGACCAACTCGCCGGGCCGCACGCCCGGCTTCTCGAATTCCTTCAACAGATCCTCGACCGTGGGGCGCGCGCGCACCAGCGCCCGGCAGTCCTCCAGCGCGCCGGTCGCGTTGATGAGGATCGTGCCGATGAGCCGGTTGTCCGTCACGCAGTAGACGATCGAGCGGCCGGAGCCAAGTTCGCCCGAGACGATCGTTCGGTCCACCTCGGCCGTCTCCCCGAACACGTTGATGCTGAGATCGAAGACGTGCGTGAAGAAATAGGAGAGATGGTCGAACGCCTCCCTCGCGCCGGCCATGTTGCGGCCCGCGTGGCGCCCGTGCGCGCGGGCGTGATCCCAGTGCTCGAGGCGCGACAGTCCGCCCGCCAGGGGATCGGGGAAGCGGGCCACGTCGCCCGCCGCGTAGATGTGGGCGGCGGTCGTCTCCGCGAACCCGTCCACGACGATCCCGTCCTGGACCGCGAGGCCGGCTTTTGCGCCGAGTTCCTCGCTCGGCGACATCCCGACGCCCACGATCGCAAGGTCGGCCGGGACCTCCTCGCCGCTGTCGAGCACGACCCTCGCAAGACGTCCCTCGCCCTCGAAGGCGGCCACGCCCGAGCCCATCATGAATCGCACGCCGCGCTCCTCGAAATAGCGGCGGAGGAAACTCGCGATCGTTTCCGGGAAGACGCGCGCCCACACGCGCCGCTCCACCTCTACGACGACGGCATCCACGTCGAACTTCGACAGCGATGAAGCCAGTTCCATCCCGATGAACCCGGCGCCGACGAGCACGACGCGCGATGCGCCGCGGGCCATCTCGCGCAGGCGCTCGGAGTCGGCGGCGGTACGGAGGGACAGCACGCCCGGGAGATCGCTTCCCGGCACGTCGAGCCGCTTCGCCCGCCCCCCCGTGGCGATCAGGATGCGACGGCCCCGGAACGCGTCGCCCGCGGCCGTGTGGATGGTCATGGCGCGCGCGTCCAGACGCTTCACCGGCGCGTCCGTGAACAGCGTGAGTTCGTCCGCCCGGTCGTCGAACCAGCGCGCGGGTTTCACGTGCAGCAGGTCCCGCGGCGCCCCCTCCGCCTGCAGGAACTCCTTCGACAGAGGAGGCCGGTGATAGGGAGGGTCGGGCTCCTCCGCGAAGATGGCGATCGAGCCTTCGCGGTCGATCTCCCGGATCCCGTCCACCGCCGAGACTGCCGCGAGGCCGCCCCCCACGATGATGTAGTCGAAGCTCCGCATCGGCAGGTCAGCCCCCACCGTCTTCGGCCGACTGATCGTGGACGATGAGCCAGGCCCCTTCCACGTTCAGCAGGACGAGCGTGAACGGCCCCGTCGATGTGACCGTCCCCTCGCGTTCGAGGACGTAGCGCGCCGTCGCAACGCCGACCCGCTCATCCACCTCCCGGACCCGCAGGCCCTCGAAGCGGAGGCTGTCCCGCGCCGCGCCCTCCGCGAATCCCGGGGCGTATCGCTCCCGAATCCCGTCGTAGCCTTCGATGAGTCCCGTCGATCCGATATAGGTCGTCGTCGGAGATGGGGAGTAGGCGCTCATGAAACCCTCGAGGTCGCCCGCGTTCCACGCTGCCGCCTGCAGGTCGAGCAGGGAGGCGACCTGCTCGGCGAGATCGGGCCCCTCGTCCGCCATCGGTGAGCCGTTACTGTCCAGTCGTTCGAATTCGCAGCCTCCCGTCACGAGTCCGGCGGCCAGGGCGACCGCCGCCCCCACGGGCCCCGAACCCCGCCTTCCGATCGGTCGGTTCCGGATCATTCGTCCCATCCCTTGGCCTCTTTTCAACTTCAACCGAGCGCTCGCGTGAACAGTTCGACCGAGGCGTCGATCGCTTCTTCGAGTTCCGGTGTCGTCCCCGCGAACGGGTGTCCGGCCTGGAACGTGTGCGTTCCACCATCTACCCCGACAAGCCGCGCGAGGTCTCCCACCGCGTCGGCGATCCGCCAGGCGTCGCTGAAGGGCACGGACTCGTCGGCCGTCCCGTGCACCACGGCGACCGGAATCCGCAGGCACGCGGCGCTGCCGAGCACGTCGAGGCGCTCCCGGTTCGCCCGCATGTCGTCGAGCACGTTTCGCTCGAGCGGCATGTCCTGCTTCGTGCGCGCATTCGGGATGATCACGGTTTCCCCGGCATCCCACCGGTCCGCGAAGCTCTCGTAGCGCGTGACCGAGGAGATCGAAGCCCAGGTGACGAGCCCCCGAACCTGTAACCGAAGGCCCGCCTTGAGGATGCAGGTGGCGCCGCCCCGGCTGTGCCCGAGCAGGCCGAAGCGCGTGGCCGGCGTGACCTCGAGGTCTCCGAGCCGGCCCGTCGCGAGTCCGTCGAGAATGGCTTCCAGGTCCTGGAGTTCGCGGGAAAAGGTGTTGCGGCTGAAGGCCTCCAGATCATCGAAGTCCGAGTCGCGCACCCCGGAGCCGTCGAAGTTGAAGGAGACGACGGGGATCCCGGTCCGCTCCGCGAGTTGTTCGCAGAGATGGGGGAAGAAGCCCCAGTCCTTGAACCCCTTGAAGCCGTGGCAGACGACGATCGCCGCACCGCCGGCGGGAGAAGCGCCCTCCCCCTCGACCGGAGCGGTGCTCGACCGGTAGTCGCCGCGGAGATCCGCGCCCGGTGGCCTGAGTCGAAACGGGGTGCGCGTCACGATCGGCATTGTGACTTCATGTGTCTTCATCGCCCGCCGTCCTCCCGCTTCCGCCGGGGCAGCCACATCGAGTCCTCGCGGCCCGCCCGCCGGTTCGCGGCCCGGGCGAGCGTGAACAGCAGGTCAGAGAGACGGTTGATGTAGGGGACGACGACGTCGGCGAGGTCGGGCTGCTCCTCGAGGAGAGCGGTGACGCCCCGTTCCGCCCGCCGACACACGGTGCGCGCGACGTGGAACTGCGCGGCGAGGGGCGACCCGCCGGGCAGCACGAAGGCATCGAGCGCGGGAAGCTCGGCGTCCAGCGCGTCGATCCACGTCTCAAGCGCTTCGATCCGGTCGGCGGAGAGGGCCGGAATCGTGCCCTTCCGCAGCAACCGGTCGGGATTGGAGGCGGCGAGGCGGGCCCCGATCGTGAACAGGTCCTCCTGGACGGCTCCGAGCGCCGGCCCGGAATCGCCGAGCGTCGCGCCGTCCGGGTCGAGCGCGAGCGCCACCGCGATCACGGCGTTGAGTTCGTCGACCGTGCCGTACGCCCCGACCCGCGCATCGTCCTTCGGGACGCGCGCGCCGCCGAGGAGGCCGGTCTCCCCCCCGTCCCCGCCTTTCGTGTATATCTTCAATCGAGATCTGGCCGTAATCGGGTTTGGCCGCATGCCGCGCGTCGTGCGCCAGGCTGAGGGGCGAACCTTAACAGCCCGCGGCGAAACGCCGCCACCTGGCACCGCCAACAAGGAGCCGTGACGTGACGACCGACGGAACCGACCTCCGACCCGCGGATGTTCAGTCACGAAGGGCTTTCATCGCGACGGCCGCGGCCGGGGTGGGGGCCGTTGCCTCGGGCTCGCTCGGCGCGTGCGGACCGGGCGGCGAGGAGACGGCTGCGGGCGCCTCGGATGCGGGGGACGCGGACGCGGGCGGCGGGATCGTCGTCGCGCGCGGGCCGATCGCCGTGGAGGCCGGGGTCGAGGCCCTCAGGCGCGGCGGCAACGCGATCGACGCGGCCATCGCAACGGCCTTCGCGCAGTTCATCACGACCCCGTTCTCGGCGGGGGTCGGCGGCTTCGGCTGCATGGTCGTGTACGACGCGAGCACCGGACGCGCCACGTCCATCGATTTCCACGGGCGGGCGGGGAGCAGGGCCACCCCCGACATCTACCGGAGCGCCCTCGAGGGGCGGATCTACGGCCACGCGGACCGCTGGAAGGTGCGCGGCGACATCAACCAGATCGGCTACAAGGCCGTCGTCACGCCCGGTACCATCGCCGGCCTGTGGGAGGCGTGGACCCGCTTCGGGACCCGGCCGTGGGCCGAACTCGTCGAGCCGGCGATCCGGCTCGCCTACGACGGGTTCGAGATCCCCGGTGCTTTGGCGCGCGGCTTCACGACCCGGACCGAGTCGTCCTCGGGCGTCGTCCCGTTCTTCACCAAGGTCCGGACGACCGACGCCTCCGCGCGCATCTTCCTCAACAACGGCGCGCCGTGGCGGGCCGGGGAACGGCTCGTGCAGCCCGACTATGGCCGCACGCTCGAACTCATCGCCGCGGGCGGCGCCGACGTCGTCTACCGGGGCGAGATCGCCGAACGCATCGCCGCGGATTTCGAACGCAACGACGGCCTCATCACGATGGCCGACCTCGAGGCGTACACGCCCGATGTCTACGATCCGGTGCGCGGCGCCTACCGCGGACACGAGGTGTTCTCGAACGCCCTGCCGGGGAGCGGCGCGCAGGTCATCGAGATCCTGAACATCCTCGAGGGCTACGATGTTCCGGACCTCGAGCACGGCGAGGCGGACCATGTGGAACTTCTCGGCCGCGCCCAGATCCTGTCCTTCATCGACCGGCGCCGATACCACGGCGACCCGAAGTTCATCGACGACCCGACGGACATCCTCGTGTCGAAGGATCGCGCCGCCGAACTGAGAGGTTTCATCGACCGCCGCGAACTCCCGCCGGACGTCGCGGAGGAGCCGCCGGAGGGCCCGGATACGACGCACCTCTCGACGGCGGACCGGGAAGGGAACTGCGTGGCGCTCACGCACACGCTCGGGTCGGCTTCGGGGGTCGTCACCGACGGTCTCGGCTTCACCTGGAACAACTGCATGTTCCAGTTCAACCCGGTCGCCGGACGGCCGAACAGCATCGCGCCCGGCAAGGCGCGCATCACGGGGATCTCGCCCGCGATCGTGCTCCGCGACGGACACCCGATTCTGGTCACGGGCGCGGCCGGCGGCACCCGGATCCTGGGCGCCGTCCAGCACACGATCAGCAATACGGTCGACTTCGGCATGTCGGCCCTCGAAGCCGTGTCCGTCCCGCGCTGGCACTGGGAGGACCACCTTCTGGAGATGGAGCCGCAGTTATACCATCACCTCAGGGACGAACTCGAAGGGCGCGGCCTGGACGTCGCGAATGACGCGTTCGTCGCACAACTTCACGCGGTCGGAATCGACCCGGATACCGGCCGACTGACGGGGGGACCGGACCCGCGGGGCTGGGGCGGAGGATCGGCCACGGCATAGCCTCCGGGACCGCGCGCGGCGGAGCGCCGCCAGCGGCCGTTTCGCGGTTGACACCTGCCCCTCGCTCTTGTATCCTCTGAGCCGCGTTGCGGGGTGGAGCAGTCTGGTAGCTCGTCGGGCTCATAACCCGAAGGTCGCAGGTTCGAATCCTGCCCCCGCTATCCCTCGCCTCGCCTCGCCAAATTGCGCGGCGAGGCGTTTTGTTCTCCGATCTTTTTTTGCGAGAGAGGGGTACGGTCCGGGGTAGCTCAGTGGCCAGAGCGGGTGGCTGTTAACCACTAGGTCGTGGGTTCGAATCCCACCCCCGGAGTCGAGCTGAAAGGGCTGGGTAGCTCAGGCGGTAGAGCACGGCGCTGAAAACGCCGGTGTCGGCGGTTCGACTCCGCCCCCAGCCATTTGCCACGGGCCGCCATCGGCCGGTTCGCGGGAAGCGGCAGAGGGGCGTAGCTCAATTGGTAGAGCACCGGTCTCCAAAACCGGCGGTTGGGGGTTCGAGTCCCTCCGCCCCTGTCGCTCGCGTAGCTCAGGGGTAGAGCGCATCCTTGGTAAGGATGAGGTCGCGGGTTCAAATCCCGCCGCGAGCTCTTACGGGCGCCCGTAGCTCAGTTGGATCAGAGCACCGGCCTTCTAAGCCGGGGGTCCCAGGTTCGAGTCCTGGCGGGCGCGTGGCAAGCAGGGGACGACAGCGGCACGAGCCCCCATCGTCCAACGGCTAGGACACCACTCTTTCAAGGTGGAGATAGGGGTTCGATTCCCCTTGGGGGTATGGACGGAAAACCTGGCGGACGGGAGCGGCGACAGCCCGTCTGCCCGCAAGAGAAGTTGAAGCACGGGGCCGTAGCTCAGCTGGGAGAGCGCTGCAATGGCATTGCAGAGGTCAGGGGTTCGAATCCCCTCGGCTCCATGAGACCGCACGCGCCGTTAGCTCAATTGGCAGAGCAACTGACTCTTAATCAGTAGGTTCGGGGTTCGACTCCCTGACGGCGCATTTTTCCTCCCGCCCCCTCGCCCCGCTTTCCGGGGGGTCGGCTTGTGCCCTACCGGTTCTCGCGCTCCTGCGCCCGCGCCCCGCGCAGCACGTTCTCCAGCGCGTAGTTCGCCTCGTGGCAGGCGTATTCGTACAGGAGGTCGTCCATCTTCACGAACGGGACCTCGCCGCCCCACGGACTCTCCCACGTGTCGGGATCGTCGATCAGGAACTCGTAGTTGATCGTGTTCGCGTCCACGCGCGTGAGCCGTTCCGCGATCTTCATGTTCGAGGTCGCGCCGAAGAACTCGCGGTAGGCCGTGAGTTGCTCCGGATTGAGCTTCGTCGTCTCGATGACGAGGGTGTCGTCCTCCCACCAGCCGCGGGAATCCCCGAACCAGGGACGGATCGCCTCGGGGAACGACGGCGGGGCGCCGCTCTGGTCCGCTTCCCCGGAGTTGGGGGAGGCGCCGATCGGGATGATGCGGGTGTCGTGCACCATCTCCGTCATGATCACGACGTGGGCTGGCGTCTGCACGATGGTGTAATTGTTGTTGTAGAAGTAGTTGGGGAGCATCGGCGGGCCGGCGTTGGACCCGAAGGAGACGATACAGCGCTCCGAGAGGGGCCGGTTCTCCGGATTGTCGTACTCGCCGTGCCGGCCGCGGGTGGCCATGAGCTGGCCCAGCCGCTGCTGCGCCTCGGCGGTGCGTCCGGGGATGCGCCCGTCTGCCGGCACGGTGAGGAGGGAGCTGCGCGGCTCGCCGTTCACGACCGCGACCTGATCTCCCCGGTCCAGGTAGAAGAGGTTGTACCCCCCCGTGCCGCCGGCCGCCGCCTCCAGGATGAAGTCGCAGCCGATCGCGGTGCCGCCCTCCGCCGGCGCGTCACGATCGGGATCGCTGGACCCGGAGTGGGCCTCGATGCACTCCTGCCGTCCGCCCTCGATCTGCGCGACCTGCTCGGGCGTGAGCACGGCCTCGAACCCCTGGGGGCGCTCGATGGGCGTGATCGTCCCGTTCGTCCAGTTCCCCTGCAGGTCCGGCCGCCCGTCCGGCGTGCGCGGTACGGCGCCGCCATCCTGCGCTCGTGCGACCGGGATCGACACGGCGGCGACCAGCGCCACCGCGACCGTTGCGCGAATCATGGTTACCTTCATCGGAACTTCTCCCCGCGGTTCAGCGTCTCGGCGACACAAAGGGTCGTCACTTTTCTAATCATATGGCTCGTTGCGCGATGGTTCACGGGGTGGCCATCCACACGGGCCGGGATGGAGATGCGGATGCCGGACTTCTCGTCGCGTCGGGAACGGCGCCTGTGGATCTGGGCGCTGGCCGTGGTCGTGGCGATCTATGCGACGGCCGATCTCGCGCGCACGATCGCCGACGCGCTCCGCGAGAGCGGGCTGCTCGAACTCACCCCCACCCTGTTCGGCGGCGGCATGCTCTTGATCGGGGCGATGATCCTCGTTCAGGGGCTGCGGGAGCGGTCCCGGGGCGTGGAAGTCGGCTTCGCGCTGGGCGTCGCGGCGATCGCCGTCATCGGACTCGCGCGCGGAATCGCCGCCGCCGAGCGCTCCCATCTCATCGAGTACGCGGTGCTGGCACTCATCATCCACGAGGCCCTGGTGGAACGGAAGGCCCACGGGAGGCACGTTCCGATACCCGCCGTCCTGGCCATCGCAGCGACCACGGCGGTCGGCGTAGTGGACGAGTGCATCCAGTTCTTCCTGCCCAGCCGCACGTTCGACTGGTTCGACATCGGGTTCGACCTGCTGGCGAGCGTGCTGGCGGTCGGCTCGAGCGTGGCCATTCGCTGGGTACGGCGCTGGATCGGCAGGTCGCGCGCCTCGTAGCAGTCCGGACGGCGTTGGCGGGGATCGGGCCGGGCGCGCCGCCGCCGTCGACCAGGGAAACCGCCCGGGTGTCCCGACGGCGCCCTCACATACGTTTACGGGATGATGGCAACGGGCTCTCAACGGGCTCGATAGCTCGTCGTGAGGATGGCGATGCGGACAGAATCGACGTTGTGGAGGTCCCGCGCGCGGCGGTCTGTGCCGGGCCCGATGACGGTGAAACCCTGGATCATGATGGCGGTACTCGCAGCCGGTGTCGCGACCGGCTGTGAAGCTGTCTTCTCCGGTGAAGGAGAAGGCGAGGTCATGGCGACCATCGACTTTTCCCGTGGTGCTCCGTCGTCGGATACCGCCGTGGTTCGCGCCCCCGAAACCGTAGGCGTGCGCCAATCCTTTCCCGTGACCATACGGACGTACTCCGGCTGTCTTCTCGAGGAGGGCAGAACACAGATCGACGTTCGCGGTCTCACGGCGGAGGTTACTCCGTTCATGCGCACGATCCCCGGTGTGAACTGCCCCGCCTTTCTTCGCGTAACGGACCGGATCGTCCATCTGCGGTTCACGTCTCCAGGCGTCGGAGTCGTGACGGTATTCGGGTTGAACGACATCACGTATCCATCCTTCGGCTCCAATCGGCAGGCCGATACGGTGCGCGTCGCACGCAGCGTCGTCGTGAGATGAGCGAGGCCGTGGCGCTCGGCCTCCAGCGGATGGCGTTCGACGTTCAGCGCGTCGTGCGGCTCGGCTTCTCCACGCGGTAGTCGGCCGTCTGCCCGCGTCCAGGGCCCGTGTACCGGCGCGGTGTCAGTCGTTACGATGCCTCGGATGATCGATCCGAATCAGGAGGTTCTCATGCGGGGCATGACTCACACTCATCGCGGTGTGCTTTGGGCTGGACTTCTTGCGGTCTCCGCGACGATCGCGCTTCCGGGCACGGGAGCCGCGCAGTACCTGCCGGCGCGCGGGGACGCGTGGGAGACGCGCACTCCGGAGCAGGTGGGGATGAGCGCCGAGGGCGTGCAGGCTGCCGTCGAATACGCGCTTGAGCATGAGACGAGCCAGGCGCGCGACCGGGAGTTCCAGCACAGCCGAAGCTTCGGGCGCGAACCGCTCGGGGAGGGGATCGGCCCCTTCAGCGTGCGCGGCGGGCCGGCCGGGATGATCGTGCGCCACGGCTACATCGTCGCGGAGTGGGGGGACACGAAGCGCGTCGACATGACGTACAGCGTGACCAAGTCCTTCCTCTCGACGTCGGTGGGACTCGCATGGGACGACGGACTCATCGGCTCGCTCGATGATACCGTGCGCGAGTACATGGCCCCGATCGACGTGCCCCCGGGCGACGGGGAGCCCGGCGTGGACCGCATCGGCTTCGGGAAGCCCGATCCGACGACCCTGTTCGAGTCCGCGCACAACCGCACCATCACGTGGGACGACCTCCTGCGGCAGACCTCCGACTGGGAGGGCACGCTGTGGGGCAAGCCGGACTGGGCCGACCGTCCGAGCGGCGACCCCTCCACCTGGCTGACGCGCGCTCGCCACCCTTCCGGCACCGTCTACGAGTACAACGACACGCGGGTGAACGTCCTCGCGCTCGCCGCGATGAGCGTCCTCAGGCGTCCGTTGCCCGAAGTCCTGCACGAACGGGTGATGGGACCGATCGGCGCTTCCCCGACCTGGCGCTGGAACGGCTACGAGAACTCGTGGGTCACGATCGACGGACGTCGCGTGCAGTCGGTGAGCGGCGGCGGCCACTGGGGCGGCGGCATGTTCATCAGCGCCCGCGACCAGGCACGCTTCGGACTGTTCACCCTGCGGCGCGGGACGTGGGGAGACCGGCAACTCCTGTCCGAGGAGTGGTTTGACTTCGCGACGACGCCCGGCCCGGCCAACGGCTCCTACGGGTTCATGAACTTCATGCTCAACGTCGCGGACGAAGAGGGGGACAAGCGCTATCCGAGCGCGCCAGAGGAGGCGTGGGCGCACCTCGGCAACGGCACGAACATGATCTACTGCGACCCCGTGAACGACCTCGTCGTGGTGGCCCGCTGGATCCCCGGCGGCGCGATCGACGGCCTCCTCGACCTCGTCATCGGCTCCATCGACGACGCGGCCGCGGCCTCGTCGAGCCGCTGATCCGAGTTCCGCTGCTGCGCGGCGTCCCGCTCATACGACTTCGAGCCGAAAAACGACTTCGATGACCCTCGACGGATAGGTGTCCTCGCTGATTCCGCGGATGGCGACCGTCGCCGCGCCCCGCTCATGGAATACGACGGGTACGACACGCGTCCAGTACGTCGGCACACCCGCGCAGTTCCAGTTGACCGTAGGTGACCGGGGACCGAGAGAGAACCGGTCCCACGGGACGATGACAGCCTCCCGCCTCTTCACGTCCACGAACGTCTTCCCGCCACGTTGCGGGTCGCGAATGAGGCAGCCTCCCCCGTAGGTCTTGATCGTGACGTGCGCCGCGCGACCGGCTGCAATGGTGTCAGGCAGGGTCACCTGGACTCCGGCCTCGAACCCAAGGCTCCCATCGGAACCGACCTCGATGACTGCCATCTGATCCCGATACCGCCTGCCACCGTCGCAGCCGGCAGCCACCGCTACGGCGATCAACAACGGGATCGCAAGCCAGGTCCGGCGTTTGTGCATCGTCGTCCCCCTCTGGACACCGGAACATCATTGCGTCTGTGAAGAAACGTGTGCCGGCGGGCTCGTGGGACACGCCGGGCGTGCCGCCTCCGGCTACCTTTTGCTGCGACTACTGGGCGTAGCTAAACTGGCGCTACGGCGAGGAGGAGGTCCCACACGAGTCCCGAACAGCGTTGTGCGCGCCCGGATCGACAGCGCCACCAAGGCACGCGCCACCAAGGCACTCACGGCCATGGGTCTGACCATGTCCGACGCGATCCGGCTGTTGCTGCTGCGGTAGCGGACAAAAAGCGACTGCCCTTCGCCGTCCAGGTGCCGAACTCGTCAACCCTCGAAGCGATGAAGGAGTTGGACGATGGCAAAGGTCGGCGTTTCGACAACGCCGAGGAGTTGTTCCACGACCTGTAAGGAGACCCGTCCAGCTCCGAAACAGAGACGATCCGGCGCCCAACCTGGGCCGCAGGGCGGACGACGACATGGGATGGATGACGAATGGGTGTTCGGAACGACGGGCGGACCGAGATCAGCCCACGGGTATTCGTAAGTTCGGTGATGGAGGGTTACGGTGGCTACCGCGAGGCTGCTCGGCGCGGCATCCAACAAGCCGGCTGCGATCCGGTGCTGGCAGAAGATTTCGCGGCTCAAGCGACTTCTCCGCGGAACGCCTGTCTCGATGGAGTTCAGAGTTCGGACGCGCTCGTGCTGGTGCTTGGTGCACGGTACGGCTGGCAGGCGCCATCGGGCCGCTCCGCGACCGAGGAGGAATACGAAGAAGCGCGCCGGCGGCACCTGCCGATTCTGGTCTTCGTTCAGGACGGTGCGGCGCATGAACCGCCGCAAGCGGAGTTCGTGCGTAGGGTTGAAGATTACGTCGGTGGGCATTTTCGGAAGTCATTTCAGGATGCAAACGATTTGAGACGGTTGGTAGCGGAGGCGGTTGTGGCGGCAGACTTCGGAGGGGCGCCCGGAGCGCCGACGGGCGCAGAAGCGAGGATTCGCGCGGCCTTGAATCGGAAGCCGGCGAACACTCAGGACAGCGTCTGGATGAAGACGTGTTGGGCTACGCGACGTGATGAAGAGGTCGTGGATCCCGTGGATCTCGCCGATGCGGCATCACAGCGGCGACTCCAACAATTGGCCCACAACTGCGACCCACCGCTGTTCCAGTACGAACTAGGCAAGCAGGCGGACGCCACCCTCGCTCGTCTGCGGATTCTGCAAGGAGAATCGCGGGGTTCGATGCTGGACGAACAGGCGACGATCGTGACGATCCACGGCGCCGGCACGGTGAACGTCGCACAGAACGTCACGGGCCCGAGATCGCGGGGCCTGGACAGTCTCATGGTCGGCATGTATCGACTTGATCCCGATGTGGTTCGCGATCGTCTCGAACGATCCTGGTCCTTCGCAGCGGCGTGGTGGAATGACCGCGACGGTCCGCGGCGGCATGATCCGCTGCTGTATGGGGTCGGGTTCTACGATGTCGGCCCACGTAGTTTCGAACGCGCCGCGGGCAACGGATCGGGAGGCCTCACGATACCGCCCGAGTGTCCCGAGAATCCCCTGATCGTCGTCGACCCGCCGCGCCCCGTCTCGAGGGCGGTCCTCGACGAGCCCGAACCTGAAATCGCTCGAATCATTACGTTGGTCGAACTTCGATTCCGCGAATGGGCCAGCAACGTATGGTGAGAAACCCGGACCTCTGGTATCGCAGAGTTCGGCGGAAGCGGGGTTCTCTCCTGGTGCCCGGTCCGCCACCTACCCGATCCGTCTCGCTGGAGTGATTCAGCCCCATGGCCCTTAGAAAGTCCCACCTCTACTCCTCGCTCTGGCAGAGCTGCGATCAGCTGCGCGGCGGCATGGACGCATCGCAGTACAAGGATTACGTCCTCACGCTGCTGTTCATGAAGTACGTGTCGGACAAGTACGCGGGGAGCGACGACTTCGCCGATATCACGGTGCCGCCGGGTGGAAGCTTCGCCGACATGGTGGCGCTCAAGGGAAGGAAGGAGATCGGCGACGGCATCAACAAGGTCATCGGCAGGCTCGCCGATGCCAACGACTACCTGCTGAAGGGCGTGATCGATCAGGCCGACTTCAACGACGAGACCAAGCTCGGCAAGGGAAAGGAGATGCAGGAGCGCCTCACGAAGCTCGTCGGGATCTTCGAGGGGCTCGATTTTCGCGCGAACCGCGCCCATGGGGACGACCTTCTGGGCGACGCGTACGAGTATCTCATGCGGCACTTCGCGACCCAGTCGGGCAAGAGCAAGGGACAGTTCTACACCCCGGCGGAAGTCTCCCGCATCATGGCCCAGGTGATCGGGATCGGTCCGGACACTCGTCTGGACCAGACGGTGCATGATCCGACCTGCGGTTCGGGATCGCTCCTCATCAAGGCCGCCGACGCAGCGCCGAACGGACTGACGATCTACGGGCAGGAGATGGACGTCGCCACCTGGACGATGGCGCGCATGAACATGATCCTCCACGGCCGCGTGGCAGCCGTAATCGAGCGTGACAACACCCTCGCCACGCCTCATTTCACGGACGGCCCGGGGCGCCTCAAGCGGTTCGACTTTGCCGTCGCCAATCCCCCGTTCTCCATGAAAGCCTGGTCGAACGGTCTCGATCCCGCCAACGACGAGTACTGCCGCTTCGAGTTCGGCGTGCCTCCCGCCAAGAACGGCGACTACGCCTACCTGCTGCACCTCGTCGCGTCGCTCAAGAGTACCGGCAAGGGTGCGATCATCATGCCGCACGGCGTCCTCTTCCGCGGCAACCGCGAGGCCGGCATCCGCCGCAAGCTCGTCGAGCGCGGCTGGATCAAGGGCGTCATCGGTCTCCCGGCCAACCTCTTCTACGGCACGGGGATCCCGGCGTGCATCGTGGTGATCGACAAGGAGAACGCGCTCGGCCGCGACGGCATCTTCATGATCGATGCCAGCAAGGGCTTCCGGAAGGACGGCGCCAAGAACCGGCTGAGGGAACGCGACATCCACCGCATCGTGGACGTGTTCAACGAGCAGAAGGACACCCCCGGATACGCGCGGATGGTGCCGCTGGCCGAGATCGCCAGCGAAATGAACGACCACAACCTCAACATCCCGCGCTACATCGACTCCAGTGAGCCGGAGGACCTGCACGACTTGGCCGCTCATCTGCAAGGCGGTATCCCGAACAGGGATATAGACGCCCTTGGTGTTTACTGGGACGTGTTTCCGGGATTGCGGTCGCGGCTGTTCTCGCCGAATGGGCGCGAAGGATACAGCGACCCGCGGGTTGACGCGGACGAGGTCAGGTCGGCGGTACTCGAGCACTCGGAGTTCATGGCATACGGAAACCGGGTCCGCAGGGTGTTCGATGACTGGCGGCGGGATCATGCGGCGCGCCTGCGCGAACTTGACGTGGGTGACTCTCCCAAGCCGCTGATCCGGGACCTGTCGGAGGACCTGCTGCAGCGTTTCGCCGGGCTCCCGCTCCTCGACCATTACGCCGTCTACCAGTGTCTGATGGATTACTGGGACGAGGTTATGCAGGACGATGTCTACTTGGTGGTGACGGAAGGGTGGGCGGAGGCCGCGCGGCCGCGGGTGCTGGTTCCGGCGCGGGGCAAGGGAACCGCAGAGTCGGCCGACCTGACCGTGAAGCGCAAGAAGTACAAGATGGACCTGCTCCCTCCCGGTCTTGTCGTCGCAAGATACCTCGCGGCCGAGCAGTCAAACGTTGACCGCCTGCGGGCTGAGGAGGAGGCAGTCGCTCGGGAGTTGGAAGAGTTCGTCGACGAGTATTCTGGTGAAGACGGACTGCTTGAGGGCGCCGCGACCGCTGCGGGAAAGGTCACGCAGGCATCCGTGAGGGCGCGGCTCCGGGTCAGAGCGGATGATCCCGAAGGGGATGAGGAGCGCGACATGCTGGAGATGTGTCTCGATCTGATGAAGTCCCACGGCAAGGCGAAGAGGACGACGAAGGCCGCACAGGTGGAGTTGGATGCGAAAGTGCTCGCCCGGTACGCGACGCTGACCGCGGCGGAGATCTCCAAAATCGTGGTGGACGACAAGTGGATGCGAAGCGTCGGGAACTCGGTCGATCAGCAGGTGGAGCGGCTGGCCGGTAGTCTCGTGGACCGGGTCGGGGTGCTGGAGGGACGGTATGCCGACGCGTTGCCGGAACTGGAGCGTCGGGTGGAGGACTACGGCGGCAGGGTCGAGTCCCACCTGAGGCGGATGGGCCTGCTGACGTGAACCAGCCATTCGATTTCGCGGGCCTCGTCAAGCTGTGCCGGCGTATCCACGAAGCGACTCGGCACTCCGCCGCCCGCGACGTCGACCGCTCGCTGGTCGTACGGAACTGGCTGTTTGGATGGTACATCGTGGAGTTTGAAGGAGGTGGATCGGCCCGAAGACGCCAACATCGAGGCCTCGAAGTATCAGCTGTACTTGCCGTCGAGGGAGGAGCTTATCGGCTAGGTCGCGAGCGTTCGGTCGGAAATTGAGCGGCGGATAGATGGAGAAGATGAGTAAACGGCTAGGTGCTAGGCAGGCCAATGTCTCGCATGACCTAGGCAACGTGCCGGCTGTAGCTCCAGCGTACAGGCGCGCCGAAGTGGAGGCGATTCCGGAGGATTGGGCATCGATGACCGTTGGTGAGATCGCCCCACTGCAACGAGGATTCGATCTGCCTACCACGGAAGTCCGAACGGGACCCTATCCGGTTGTCTATTCGAACGGAATCTTGCGCCATCACAATCGCGCGATGGCGAGAGCTCCGGGCGTGATCACTGGACGCTCGGGAACCATCGGAAAAGTTCACTTCGTGGCGAAGGATTATTGGCCACACAACACGGCTCTCTGGGTCGTCTCCTTTCTTGGCAACGATCCGAAGTTCGTCTACTACCTCTATGCCCATCTCGATTTGGCACGGTTCCTGTCAGGCTCAGGGGTTCCAACGCTGAATCGAAATGACGTTCACGACCATCACGCGCCCCTCCCTCCCCTCTCCGAGCAGCGCGCCATCGCCACGGTCCTGTCCGACGCGGACGAGCTGATCGGATCGCTGGAAGCGCTGATCGCCAAGAAGCGGGTCATCAAGCAGGCCGCGATGCAGGAACTGCTGGCCGGGAGGACGCGGCTGCCGGGGTTCGGGGAGGAGTGGGAGACCAAGCGGTTGGAAGAGGTCGCAGTTGTGACGATGGGGCAGTCACCTCCGTCAGCATCCTACAACGCAGTCGGGGATGGGCTTCCGCTGATTCAAGGAAACGCCGATATAGTTCGGCGAACTACGATCGATCGAATCTGGACCACTCTCCCCAGCAAACGTTGCAGTGCAGGCGACATCGTCCTAACCGTCCGGGCTCCCGTCGGATCAGTGGCCCGCGCCAGCAAACCTGCTTGCCTTGGACGAGGTGTCTGTGGATTAGAGCCGTTGGGTCACGGGCCGTTTCTCTATTACGCGTTGATTCTACGGGAATCACGCTGGGAGAATGTCGAGCAGGGGAGCACGTTTTCTGCGGCGAACTCGGCCCAAGTCGCTGCGTTCCCCATCGCAGTGCCGATAGACAAGTTGGAACAACGCGCTATCGCGACCGTCCTCTCCGACATGGACACCGAGATCACCGCGCTGGAGGGACGCCTCGACAAGACCCGGGCCATCAAGCGGGGCATGATGCAGCAGCTCCTCACCGGTTCCATTCGCCTGCCCGTCCATCCCAGTTCGGGCGAGGGAGAGGCGGACCCGTGACTCCAGTCCGCATCTTCATCAGCAGCGTCCAGCAAGAGTTCGCGCTCGAGCGGGAGCGCTTGCGTGACTATTTGCGCGGCGACCCCCTCATGCGGCGCTTCTTCGAGGTCTTCCTATTCGAGGAAGTGCCGGCGTCCGACCAGCGGCCCGACCGGGTATACCTGGACAAAGTGGACCGATGCGACATCTACGTGGGGCTGTTCGGGCGGGACTACGGCGGTGAGGATGCCGAAGGGGTTTCGCCCACCGAGCGCGAATTCGAGCGCGCCACGGAATCGGAGAAGCATCGGCTGATCTTCGTGAAGGGAGCAGAAGCGAGCGATCGCCACCCGAAGATGGAGGCGCTGATCGCCAAGGCGCAGGCCGGTTTGGTACGAAGGCGGTTCGCCACGCCGGCGGAACTCATTGCCAGCCTCTACGCTGCGCTCCTGCAGTACCTCGAAGCAAGGGAACTCTTGCGTTTCGGACCGTTCGACGCTGCACCGTGCTCGGGCGCTACGTTGGACGATCTGGACCTTGAGGGCATGTACCGGTTCATCCACATCGCGCGCAGAGCCCGGCAGTTCCCGTTGCCCGAAGAGACGCCGCCTGCGGACCTGCTCAGGCATCTGAACTTGTTGAACAAGGAACGGCTGACCAACGCCGCGGTGCTGCTCTTCGGGAGAGTCCCGCAACGCTTTCTCATCTCCTCCGAAATCAAGTGTGCGCACTTCCACGGGACGGAGGTCGCCAAGCCGATACCGTCCTACCAGGTCTATAAGGGAACGGTGTTCGCGCTCGTGGATCAGGCCGTGGACTTCGTCCTGGGCAAGATTGCGCTGTCAGTCGGTACCCGAGCGGAGAGCGTCCAGGCCCCCGTCGCGTACGAGATTCCGAAGGAAGTGGTGACCGAAGCGATCGTGAACGCCGTGGCCCACCGGGACTACACGGACAGCGGCAGCGTTCAGGTGATGCTGTTCGCCGACCGGCTGGAAGTCATGAACTCGGGCCGGTTGCCGCCGACCTTGACCGTGGAGATGCTGCGCGAGCCACACCAGTCGTTACCCGGCAATCCGCTGCTCGCGGAATCGATGTACCTGCTGCAGTACATCGAGAGGATGGGGACCGGGACGGTGGACATGATCCGGCGTTGCGTCGAGGCGGGCCTGCCGGAGCCGGAGTTCGATGTTGGGGCGCGGTTCGTGACGCGGATTTGGCGGGCTCAGAAAACTACAAGAGAAACAACCAGAAGATCGGGGTCTGCCAGAAAACAGCCAGAAAACAGCCAGAAAACAGCCAGAAAACAGCCAGAAAAAGAAGACGATTCCAGCCAGAAACTCGCTGACCGCATCCTTGCGCTTCTCCGCCAAAATCCATCGGCTAGCCGCCACGCAATTGCCACCACACTCGGTATCCCAGGATCCACCGTTCGGTACCGGCTGGACAAGTTGCGTGAGGCCGGGAAGATCGAGCGGATCGGTCCCGACAAGGGTGGCCATTGGAAGGTGCTGGACGGCTCCGCCTCCGATCGCGGTCAGGCCCCTGAACCCGACCTCGGAAACCCCAAGTGACTGCTGTCGGCGATCTCGAGATCCAGACCCAGCGCCGCGTCATCGAACACTTCCGGCGCCGGCTGGGCTACCGGTATCTGGGTACTTGGCAGGAACGCCCGGACAACCGGAACATCGAAACCAACCTCCTCACGCAGTTCCTCGAAGGCCGGGGCTACGACCCCGCCCTAATCGCCAAGGCGTTGGACAAGCTCGATAAGGCCGCCGCTCTCGGCGGAGGAAAAACCCTCTACGACGCCAACCGCGAGGTCTACGGCCTCCTCCGCTACGGTGTAAAGGTCCGTCCCGGGCTCGACGAGCACACCGTCACCGTCGACCTGGTCGATTGGGACAATCCGACCGCCAACGATTTCGCCATCGCCGAAGAGGTCACGGTCGGGGGGAACCATGACAAGCGCCCCGACATCGTGCTCTACGTCAACGGGGTCGCCGTCGGCGTACTCGAACTCAAGCGCTCGACCGTCTCGGTTTCCGAAGGGATTCGCCAGAATCTGGACAACCAGAAGAAGGACTTCATCCGGCCATTCTTCGCCACCGTGCAACTGGTCATGGCGGGCAACGAGACGGAGGGGCTTCGCTACGGCGTGATCGAGACGCCGGAGAAGTACTGGCTCCGCTGGAAGGAACCCGGCGAACCCGACGACAACGCCCCCACGTCGCCCCTGCTCCGCGAGTTGACCAAGCTGTGCGCCCCCGAGCGCCTGCTCGAAGTCATCCACGATTTCGTCGTCTTCGATGCCGGCGTGAAGAAGATCTGCCGTCACAACCAGTATTTCGGCGTGAAGGAGGCCCGGGAGTACGTCAACCGCCGCGAAGGCGGGATCATCTGGCACACGCAGGGAAGCGGGAAGAGCCTCACGATGGTGTGGCTGGCGAAGTGGATCCGTGAACTCAAGGGCGTGGACGGCCGCGTGCTGATCGTCACCGACCGCACCGAACTGGATGATCAGATCGAGAAGGTCTTCCTGGGTGTGAATGAGGGCATCTACCGCACGAAGAACGGGGCCGATCTCGCGGATGTGCTTCGCGACCCCACTGAATCGCTGATCTGTTCGCTCGTCCACAAGTTCGGCAGTTCCGAGGAGGGCAACGTCGACCAATACGTGGACGACCTGAAGTCCCACGTGTCGGGTGGTTTCGAGGCCCCCGGCGAGATTTTCGTGTTCGTGGACGAGTGTCATCGTACACAGTCCGGCAAGCTCCACAAGGCCATGACGGCCCTCCTTCCCGGTGCCACGCTCATCGGCTTCACGGGAACGCCGCTCCTCAAGGCCGACAAGCGGCGGCGCAGCGTCGAGACTTTCGGCCCGTACATCCACACCTACAAGTACGACGAGGCAGTGGACGACAGGGTGGTTCTGGACCTGCGCTACGAAGCGCGCGACATCGACCAGAGCATCACGTCGGAAGCGAAGATCGACCAGTGGTTCGACCTCAAGACCAAGGGCCTCAGCAAACTGGCCCGGGCGCAGCTCAGGCAGAGGTGGGGCACCATGCGGAAGGTCACGAGTTCTCGGGACCGAATCGAGAAGATCGTGGCCGACATCCTGATCGACATGGAGACGGAGGACCGTCTGAAGAGCGGCCACGGCAACGCCATGCTCGTGTCAGACAGCGTCTACGCGGCCTGCCGCTTCTTCGAGGCCTTCAGTGAGACCGATCTAAAGGACAAGTGCGCGATCGTCACCTCCTACAGCCCGGCGGCCGGGGACATCAAGGGTGAAGAGACGGGCGAAGGCCTGACCGAGAAGTTGCGCAAGTACAAAGTCTACCGGCGGATGCTTGCGGACTACTTCGACGAGCCTGCGGGCAAGGCAATGCACAAGGCCGAACAGTTCGAGAAGGAGGTGAAACGCAGGTTCGTCAACGAGCCTGGGCAAATGAAGCTCTTGATCGTCGTTGACAAGCTGCTGACCGGTTTCGATGCTCCGCCGGCGACCTATCTCTACATCGACAAGAAGATGCAGGACCACGGTCTCTTCCAGGCGATCTGCCGCGTCAACCGGCTGGATGGCGACGACAAGGAATACGGCTCCATCATCGACTACAAGGATTTGTTCCGCTCGCTGGAGGGAGCGATCAAGGACTACACGGGCGAAGCCTTCGAGGGTTACGACCGCGAGGATGTGGAAGGCCTGCTGACGGACCGCCTCGAGCGCGGGCGGGAGCGGCTGGAGGAGACCCGCGAAGCGATCAAGGCGCTGTGCGAGCCCGTCGAGCCCCCGGCCCCCGGCGAGGCACGCCCCGGCACTGAGGCGTACCTGCGCTACTTCTGCCATGACGGGAAGAGCGACGCCGCCCGGAAGCTGGCGGCCAACGAACGAAAGCGCCTCACCCTGTACCGTATGGTGGCGGCTTATTTGCGCGCTTACGCCAACCTGGCCAACGAGATGGCCGAGGCAGGTTACGCGGAGGACGAGCAGCGCGCGATCAGGGATGAGGTTGGCCACTACGAGAAGGTGCGCCAGGAGGTCAAGCTGGCCAGCGGCGACTACGTCGACCTCAAGGTGTTCGAGCCCGCCATGCGGCACCTGCTCGACACCTACATCCGCGCGGAGGAAAGCGACGTCGTTTCCGCGTTCGATGACATGACGCTCGTGGACCTGCTCATCAAGGAGGGCGCCGGCGCCGTTGACCGGCTCCCTGAGCGGATTCGGGGCAGCAAGGGCGCCGTCGCCGAGACCATCGAGAACAACGTCCGCCGCCTGATCGTAGACGAGATGGCCGTCAATCCGAAGTACTACGAGCGGATGTCGGCGGTGCTCGAGGCCCTGATCCGGCTGCGCCGGGAGGAGGCGATTGAGTACGAGGCCTACCTTCAGAAGATCATGGCGGTTGCGGAACAGGTGCGTCGGGGCGAGGGCGGTGGTTCGTATCCTGCCAGCATCAACAGGCCGGCGCTGCGCGCCATCTACGACAACCTGTCCATCGAACCCCCGGCTGCACACGTGGCGGAGCCCGGCGCCACACCATGGCCCGACCCGCCTGCCGATCCGCGTGAAGTTGTGGCGCTGGCCGTGGATCGTGAGGTCCGCCAAGCCAAGATGGCCGATTGGCGCGGCCATCCCATCAAGGAGAACCGGATCCGCCGGGCCATACGGGAGGCCCTTGCCCCCTACGACGCTGAGCACACGGAGGCGATCTTCAAAATCGTTCAGGAGCAGCATGAGTACTGATCGCGTCCGCATCGAGATCCGCGGGATCGCAGTCGAAGTGGTCCGCAAGGACATCAAGCACTTGCACTTGGGCGTCTACCCCCCGGAGGGGCGGGTTCGGGTCGCCGCGCCGTTGCGCCTCGACGACGATGCCGTGCGCTTGGCCGTGATCTCACGGCTCGCCTGGATTCGCCGGAAGCGTGCGGAGTTCGAACGGCAGGGCCGCCAGTCGCAGCGCGAATTCGTCTCGGGCGAGAGCCACTACTTCGAGGGCCGCCGCTATCGTCTGGACGTCATCGAATCGAATGGCCCCACCGGCGTTCGCCTTCGCGGCATGGCCTGGATCGAGATGCGCGCGCGCCCCGGGATCGACCGCGAAGCCCGCGAGGCCATCCTGTATCGCTGGTATCGGGCGCGGCTCAGAGAGCGAATTCCCGCGATCGTCGCGAAGTGGGAACCTAGAATCGGCGTCAGCGTGGCCGAGTGGCGCATCCGACGCATGAAGACGCGGTGGGGCGCCTGCAACCGGGAGGCCGGCCGCATCTGGCTCAACTCGGAGTTGGCGAAGAAACCGGTATCCTGCCTGGAGTACGTCGTCGTGCACGAGATGGCCCACCTGATCGAGCGGAGCCACGACGAGCGCTTCCGAAGCCTCCTCGACCGCGTGATGCCGCAGTGGCGCCAACGGCTGGACGACCTGAACCGGGAACCTCTGGCGAGCGAGGCATGGGAGACATGCGCCGATGTAGACGCACCCTCCCCATCCCGTTAGGTTGCGTCCACGGCGCGTCGCCTCTTCCGGCGGCGCGTTTCGTGTCTGCGCCCGTAGCTCAGCCTGGATAGAGCGCTTGCCTCCGGAGCAAGAGGTCACAGGTTCGAATCCTGTCGGGCGCACTCGTCCCGGCCGGGCCAGCAGCACCGGTTCGTGGGAGGCGACTCCCCGGACCCGAGGGTTCAGGGGCGCAGGCTCGGGTGGCGGAACTGGCAGACGCGCAGGATTCAGGATCCTGTGGGATTAACATCCCGTGGGGGTTCGACTCCCCCCCCGAGCATCACCGGCCCAGGTGGCGGAACTGGCAGACGCGCTAGCTTGAGGGGCTAGTGTCCTTTTACGGACGTGGAGGTTCGAATCCTCTCCTGGGCATGCAGTGACATCGCCGGTCGCGGGTCGGCCGGTTCCGAGCGCCCGTAGCTCAACTGGATAGAGCACCTGACTACGGATCAGGAGGTTGGGGATTCGAATTCTCCCGGGCGCATTCCCTGACGGTCGAATCCTCATTAGCGCAGCATTGAAGCGCTCTCCTCGGCTAGGCCGAGGGTTAGGAGACGCTTACTTGCACAGAATGGGTCATGGCCATATCCGTGGGCGCCGTTCGGCGCCGCAGCACCGCTTGAGCCGTTCACACAACGCCGGGCTCGTTGCCCTATGACTATCCGATGGCGTGTCGGGATCCTCTTCGTTCAGCTTGTGCTGCTCGCTATCGGTACGACCATCGTTACTGGTCGGCCGATAGTCGGCGAAACATGGTTCTTTGCGGGGTTATTCGCTGTGGTCATCAATCCTCAGCTGCTGGAACCATGGTACCCGAAACCGCAAGATGTTCTTGCAAATTCTATAACCGCCCTCGTGCTCGTATCGCTTTCACCCAAGCACGCCGTAGGCGTTGGTTGGACGTACTTTTCGATCTTCTTGGCATTAATGGCTCTGCTTAGTCTCTTGACCCTGCTGGCCGGGACAAAGCGAGATGAGGGGCGTGGTGCTGCTATCGGCATAAGAGCTAACCATCTTTCTCGAGTTGCGAGCGCTGCGGTCATCTACTCTTGCGTCTTCTGGCTCTCGGCAGTGGAATTCGAGCCAGCGCTAGGGACCGATCTATCGGTTCTCGGCGCCACGTGGGCGAGTATCGTCATCTTGGGACGTACGAACTGGGAGGCCCTCTGGGCGGGCGTGCGGCGGCGGCCTGCCCCCTGTATTCCAGAAGGAACGGTCGGTCCTTCGATGCTAAGTCTTTCTTCGGTGACGCTTCCTCGGGCGGGCACACGGGTCGAACTTCGGGCGGGCCCGATATCCAGTCGCGGATTGATCGTAACTCGAATTCAACGACCCACCGACGCTTGGGCAGAAGTGTTTGTCGATCGCAGTTCCGCCTGCGCAGCCCTTGTACGGCGCCCCAGCATCGCGCTACGACGACTCCCGGACGACCAACATGAGGTGCTAGGTTCGGTTGAGGCAGGTTCCACTGACCGGATCCTTCAGTTCACAACGCCTACACAACTTACCATCGGTGACGTTGTCGTCGTGAAGGAGGGGAATCTCGACGTTCTCCATCAGATCGTTTTCGTGGAAGTAGACCGGTCGGCCGTGCGCGGTGGCTCACACTTGGTTGTCCGTGCCCGAGCTGTGCAGATCGGAGTGTTCAACGCTCTGGCAGGCCGTCTTGAACGGCACAGGTGGGTACCTCGGCCTGGAAGCGCCGTGCTCCGACCCAGTCACTCCGACGAATTCCAAGGGCCAAAGGAGTGGATTCGGCTTGGTACGGTTGTCGGCACTGACATCCCAGTGTGTATTGATCCGGCTACCATGTGTGAAGGACACCTCACTGTGCTGGGGATGACACGCATGGGTAAGACGACTTTGGCGGTACGTCTCGCACAGCAGCTTGCTGCGGAACGCTGCGTTACGGTCTTGGATCAGAGCGGTGAATACGTCGGCAAACGGAACCTGAAGCCCTTCGCCGAACGGTACGACGGAGTCGAAGGCCTCTCGGTGCTCGAACCGAAGCCGGGTGAGATCCCTGCCGACCGTGCTCTCGCGTATCTTGAGTGGATCGTCGAGCGTGCAGTCGAGGAATACCGGGAAGGCGAACCGAGACCCCGCGTTGTCATGGTTGACGAAGCGCATCGGTTCATTCCTGAACCCGCCGGACTCGGGTTCGGAGCGCCGGGGCGAGAGAGTTCATATGCTTTTGGAACTCTGGTCATGCAGATCCGGAAGTACGGAATCAGTCTGATTTTGGTATCTCAGCGAACTGCTGTCATGGCCAAAAGCGCGCTTTCCCAGTGCGAGAATGTAATTGCTTTTCGTCAGCTCGATCAAACTGGCTTGGATTACCTTGAGGTCTTTATGGGGAACGAAGTTCGGACTCTCATCCCAACGCTAAAACAAGGACAAGCGGTCGTGTTCGGGCCAGCGCTGTCCGTAGAAGGGCCGGTTGCAGTCCAAGTCGACGAGCCTGCGCCGGCCACCGACTCTACGTAGACGACGGCAAGAATCGAAGTCTTGTTAGGGGCGAGGTCATTTTCAGGTTTTTCAATGACCCGTTTCGCAACGTCGTCTTCGCCGCTTGGACGGTGGTCATCTTCTTTCCTGCGCGGTTGTCGAACGGCCCGTGCCCGGCTCTCAACCAACCTCGACGAACCCCCGGCCCGGTGGCTCCCATCCCCCTCCTCGGGGGTTACTGCCAAGTCATTGCCGTGCCAAAACCACAGGGAACGTGGGAGGGGAACGAACGCGCGTATCACTTTCAGAACCGCCGCCTTCAGCCTGCCTCGTCCGAGGACCTCTTGGTCGGGGCCTAGTCCTACCCCATCGGGAGGAAACACTCGACCCTTGGATCCCTGCAACGTCTCCCTAGTGGTTCTCCCTCATCGTGGAATGGACCGCTCTTGATGGTGGTGGAGCAGCGGGTCACATAGGGGTTGTGAGCGCCTCGTTTCGACTCGGCTGCGGGCTGCGCCGGGATGCGGGGAACAGCATGCATCGAATGCCGCAGGTTGCACGAAAGTGAGGCTTGGTGTTCCTTCGCAGATTAGCTTCTCCCGGTCCCTACTCAACGCTTCCCTCTAGGACAAGGCTCCATCACATGTGCGTACGACTCGCTGAGCCAGGAGATGTGGATCGGTTGCTCGAGTTGATGCGGGGGCTCGCGCGGTTCGAGGAGTACATCGACGACTTCGCGGTGACGCGGGAGAGCGTTCTCGAGCATGGTTTCGGAGATGATCGTCTCTTTACCGCGTTTGTGGCCGAGCAGGATGATGATCTCGTCGGGATGGCCGTCGTCTATACGATTTCCTGGACCTACACGCTGCGACCCAAGGTCGTGCTCAAGGAGTTGTTCGTTGAAGAGGCGGTCCGTGACGCGGGGGCGGGGAAGGCACTGATGGCGGCCGTCGTTTCGCATGCCAAGTCCATCGGTGCGGCCGAACTGACTTGGACCGTTATGGACGGGAACCGCGCGGCCGAGGGCTTCTACCGATCCCTGGGCGCCTCGCCGGACCACAAGTGGAACAACTGGTCCCTGAACCTCGACGCGAAGACCAGACCCGCCCGCTGACGGGGCGCCCGCCCCACGGGATCAGGCCTCGAGGCGCTTCAGGCGTTCGGCGAGATCCCGCTTCGGGTAGAAGTAGAACGTCTGGCCCACCCTTCGTCTCGTCAGGAGCCCTCGATCGGTGAGATCCAGCAGATCCGTGCGCGCGGTCTGGTAGACCACGTTGTGACTGCTCCGATGAGACCGGATCGAGTAGCGGCTGTTGGGGTGCTTCAGAGAGTGGCTCAGGAGCGCAAGCTGTCGATGGTTGAGAACCACCGTCTGTCGCAGGAGGGCTTCGACGCGCCGGACCTCTTCCATCTTCCCGTCGAGGTGGACGTGCACTGCCTTGATCGCCCGCTGGATTATGCCTAGCTGGTGGAGCAGGAAATAGGTCAGGTCGTTCTCGTCGGTCTCGGTATGCAGGTAGGATCGAGCGTATTTGGCCGGTTGCGAGCGGAGAAGCGTCGAGATCGAGATGTACTCGCAAAGCCAGTAACCCTGCGACAGCATGGACCAGTAGAAGAGTGCCCTGGCCGTACGACCGTTGCCATCGACGAACGGGTGATCGTACCCGACCCAGAAGTGAAGGATGACGGCGCGGACCACCGGGTGAACGAAGGCGTCCCCATCCTCCCCGTTGGCGAACGCGCACATCCGATCGAGGCGTTCCTCCAGCTCGGAGGCGTCCGGCGGGCGGTGGAGAATCTCGCCATCGAAGTCACTCACAACGATATCGTCCTCCCGTCGCCGCAACCGGCCGGCCGCGTCCGGGTCGTCGAGCGTGTCGGCGGTAACGATTTTCTGGAGTTCGAGAATTCTCTCGGGCGTCAGCCGTTCGTGCGTGAACTGCCGCACGCTGCGCATTGCCAAGTAGTTGTTGAGGACCATCTGCTCACTCTGATCGGATGGCTTCCGGCCGGTCCTGATCATGTCCTTGGCCCTCTCGATGGTTGTGACCGCACCCTCGAGCTGACTGGAAGTGATGGCCTCCTGCATCAGGGAACTGATGATGTACCGGTCTCGCGTTTCCGGGCTCGTGACCTGCTCGCTGATCTCGATCTTTCCGCTCGCGTCCCGGTCGATCCGGTGGATGGCCTGGAACACGGTATCCGTCATCGAAAACGTGAACGGTGCGCCGGTTTTGTCCAGAAGGGCGATCGGCTTGGCGAGTGAGGCCCGGGCGAACTTGAGCGCGAGCCACCATTCGCGGGTGGTGAGACCGGCTGGGGGATCCAGATGCCGCAGCTTGTCCCAATGATAGTAGCGGCCGTTCACCTCGGGCCCGGCCCCCGACGTGAGAATGCGTCGGAGCTCGGACACGAGATCCGGGTCGTGCAGAAGATCCCGGAGGGTTGGCCCGGATACGGGGATCTTGACCAAAATTACGCTCCAGGTACTAACGACGTACCAATTCGTGTCAAATTAGTATCAGGGGTCTCGTTCCACCCCCTCCAAGAGTCCACAACCTACTAATGATGTACTAATTCAACAAGATTTAGTATCTGGCCGTGGTGGGGTGCGGAGGTCGTCAGCGGGAGCCAGAGCTGCGTGCCGGAGGGCGGCAGTCCGGCCATGCGGAGCCCTCCGGCATCGCACGCTGGTCGCGGGGCATCGGGTCCGGGTCCTCGGAGGCCAGGTAGGCGAACATCGCGGTCATCACGGCGTCGTCGCGCAGGTCCTCGTAGATGATCTTGTCGAAGGAGTCCCGGTTGGTGTGCCACGTGTAGGTGCTCGTGTCCCAGCGGTTGTCGGCGATGTTCATGGCGCTGCGGCCGGGGCCCACGTGGAAGCTGAAGGCCGGGACGCCGGCGCAGAGGAAGGATGCGTGGTCGGTCCCGCCGGATTCGGGCATCCCGGGGATCTCGAGGGTGACGAGGTCCGCGAGTTCACTCGGGATCTGCGCGAGCCAGTCGCCGAAGCGCCCGCCGGCCGCCGCGAAGCCCTGCATGGGGATGAAGGTGACGGGCCCGTTCCCGTGATCGATGTTGAACACGGTGTGAGTGCGCTCGAGGATCTCGGGGTGGTCCTCGACGAAGGCGCGTGACCCGTTCAGGCCCTGTTCCTCGCCGTTCCAGAGGGCGCCGATGATCGTGCGGCGGGGGGTCGGGACGGCGTGCTTCAGGATCCGCATCGCCTCCATGATCGCGACCGCGCCGGTGCCGTTGTCGAGCGCGCCGTCCGAACCATCCCACGAGTCGTAGTGGCCGCCGAGGATCACGTATTCCTCGGGCTCGGCGCTGCCGGGGATCACGGCGAAGGCGTTGAAGACCGGCACCTCGCCGAGGAAGCGGGCCCGGGCGTCGACGCGCAGCACCGGTCCCTGGCCGTTCTCGGCCAACCGGTAGAGGAGCCCGTACGCCTCGCAGCTCAGGTCGAGCAACGGGGCCCGCTCGTTCCCGGTGCCGAAGATCTTGTTCACACCCCAGCCCTCCGACCACTGCGAGCGGATGACTCCGGCGGCCCCGGCGGCGTCGAGCGCTTCGGGCAGGACGCGCCGGCCGATGCCCGTGTTCTCCTCCCGCTCGCGCCATGCCGCGACCGCCCGCTCGCGCTCCTCCGTCATGCGAGCCCGCGTCTCGGGCCGGGAGAACTGCTCGAGGTTCTCCCGCGGACGGCAACTCGCCTCCGGTCGGGAGATGAGGACGAACTTGTCTTGCACCTCAGGCAGCCACGCCTGGAATGCTTCGGGGCTGCCCCCGTCCGCCAGGATCACGACCCCCGCCTCGACGGGGCCATCCGTGGCGGGACTCCATGCGGAGGCCATGCCCTCCAGCGACCTGACCCGCGGTGAGACGAGATCGATGTGGGTGATTCCGCGCTCCCACCCGCGCCATGTGCCGTACTGCTCCTTGTACGCCTCGATGCCCCACTCCGCGTACTTCGCCAGCGCCCAGTCGTTGGCGCCGGCCATCGCGGGCGAGCCGGTGAGGCGCGGCCCGATCGAGTCCATCATCACCTGTCCGAGTTCGTAGACCTGCGAGCGCTCGACGCCCTCCTCCCAGATCGCCCGAATGACGGGGTCGTCGGACGGAAACGACTGGGCGGACACGGCTTGGGTGGACACGGCTTGGGTGGACAGAAATGCAAACGAACAGGCGAGTCCGACTCGAACCGAGGACCTCATGGATCGCTCCGCGAGAGAGAACGTGTCACACCGGATACCAAGCTACCGCCACCCCACCGCCGTGAACGTAGAGATGGTCAGCGGACTGCGGAATGAGGTTGGCTCGATGGTCATCACGGCGAGCCATGCCACGCGGCAAGATTTGACCCCTCGATGAGGCCTGGGGATATTCTAGGACATGAACCTTTCGGACCGAATTACGCTCGAGCCGGAGAAGAGAGGAGGGAAGCCGTGCATCCGGGGGCTCCGGATCACGGTGTACGATATCCTTGAATACTTGGCGTCAGGGATGACGGAAGCGGAAATCCTGGCGGATTTTCCGGACTTGGAGCGCGACGACATCCGAGCGGCGCTGGCTTTTGCGGCGGAGCGTGAGCGCAGGCTCGTTTCGATTCCGCCCGGGTGAAACTTCTCTTCGACGAGAACTTGTCCCCGCGTCTCGTCGCTGGCTTATCGGATGTGTTTCCGGAATCCACCCACGTCCGGGATGTCGGACTCGCACGAGCGACCGACGCCGCGATCTGGCGTTACGCACGGGACCACGATCTCACCATCGTCTCGAAGGATTCGGACTTCCACCAAGTGAGCTTCGTGCAGGGCTCACCCCCAAAGGTCATCTGGATCCGGCGGGGGAACTGCACCACGGCGGATATTGAGGCGTTGCTGCGATCCAGCCGCTCCGAGATTCTCGCCTTCGGGGCCGAGGCGGAGGCAGCGTTCCTGGCGCTCTCGTGACCATCGGCCGGGAGGTTCTCCATGCGTCTTGAAGGCAAGCGTGCTCTGGTCACCGGCGGCTCTCGGAGCATCGGTCGCGGCATCGCCCTTGGCTTGGCGCGCGAGGGCGCGGACGTGGCGGTGAACTACCGGCAGAGTCGTGAAGATGCCGCGAGCGCCGTCCGTGAGATCGAAGCGATGGGGCGCGGCGCGGTTGCCGTGCAGGGCTCCACGGACTCCCGGTCGGATGTCGAGCGCTTCGTCGCCGAGGCCTGCGACTTGCTGGGCGGCCTCGACATCCTCGTGAACAACGCGGGGATTCTGAAACGGACACCGTTCCTCGAGATCGACGAGGAGGAGTGGGACGACATTCAGGGCGTCAACCTGAAGGGGTACTTCCTCGTCGGGCAGACGGTGGGGCGCCGCATGGTCGAGGATGGAGCGGCGGGTGCGATCGTCAACGTGTCGTCCGCCGGGCAGGCGGTGGCCGCGCCGAACCTCACGCACTACTGCGTGTCGAAGGCGGGGGTCGAGATGCTGACGAAGCAGATGGCGCTCGAACTCGCGCCACACGGGATCCGGGTGAACGCCGTCGCGCCGGGGCTGATCGAAACCGACCTGAACCGCGCCGACATCGCGCGGGAGGACTTCCGCGAGCGGCGCCTCGCCCGCATCCCGCTGGGGAGGATCGGCGTCCCCGACGACGTGGTGGGGGCCGTCGTGTATCTCGCGTCGAACGACGAAGCGAGCCTCGTGACCGGCGCTTCCCTGTTCATCGACGGCGGCCAGACGGTCTGGGGCGCCTGACCCGTGGACAGGCGAGTCCATCTCGAGAGGGCGGGCGGCTTCGCCATGGTTCTCCCGGTCGCGGAGGCGTTTCCGCTGTTCAGCGCGGAGGGTGAGCGGCAGTGGGTGGCGGGATGGGATCCGCGCTACGTGTCTCCGACAGCGCCCCATGCGAGAGAAGGCCATGGTGGATGTCCGCGTGACCCCCGACGGTGAGGGCCAAAGCCGGGCGTTCGTGAGGTATCGCATGACGTCTTTGTCAGCCGACGCGGATGACTTCGTGGGAGCGTTCGGCGAGGCCTTCGACGACTTCATGGTCGATTGGGCCGAGGCCATTCAGCGACACATCGTGGAAGGTGTGCCACTGACCGAGGAGTGAGAGTGGGGCGGAAGCGTGTTGCGCCAAGGGTCGGCGGTTCGTGAACGCGGGCGCGCCGCGCGTCGGGACCCGGTTTGGCGTGGTGGCGGTCGCAACGCTCCTGCTGGCTGCGTGCCGCGGGCCCGGGTCGGCCGATTCCGTCCCGCCCGCCGAGTCGTCCACCTGGGAAGTTCGCTTTTCCCATGTGCTATCGACCGGGTCGGAGTTCCACCTCATGGCGGAGCGGTTCCGGGACCTCATGCTGGAGCGCACGGGCGGACGGTTCCAGGTCGTCATCTATCCATCGGGACAACTCGGGGGCGAGCGCGTCGCCTTCGAGCAGATCCAGGTCGGTGCGGTGCACATGGCGATCACGGGCACCCCGGTGCTCTCGGGCTGGGTGCCGGAGACGCAGGTGTTCGATCTCCCCTTCCTGTTCGAGACGCGGGACCATGGACTCGCGGTGATGAACGGTCCCGCGGGCGACCGGTGGCGCGATCTGCTTCTGGAACGCACCGGCGTGCGCTCGCTGGGGTTCCTCGACTACGGGTTTCGCCACGTCTACAACAAGCGTCGCCCCGTGGAGACGCCCGGGGATCTCGCCGGCCTGAAGCTCCGGGTCCTTCAGAACGCGACGTACCTCGCCGCCTATGCCGCGCTGGGCGTGCAGGCGACGCCGATGAACTACGGCGAAGTCTACTCCGCGCTCCAGCAGGGCGTGATCGACGGCGGAGAGGCGAACGCGGTCGGCTTCGTGAGCAGTCGGCTCCACGAGGTGGCGAAGTTCTACAGCTTCACATCCATCACCTACAACCCGATCACGCTCCTCGTGAACGAGCCGTTCTATCGGGGGCTTCCGGCCGAAATCCGGGCGACCGTCGACCGTTCAGCGGCCGAGGCGCTCGCGTACCAGAGCGAAGTCGCGCGCCGGATGGAGGCGGACGCCATCGCGGAGATGCGCGCGGCCGGCGTGGAGATCTCGCGTCCGAACCCGGCGCCGTTCGCTCCGGCCGTAAGACCTCGGATCTGGGACCAACTGGCTCGCCGTCTACCGGACGGCGAAGCGCTGATCGCGACGCTGGTGGCCGAGGCGGAGCGTCCGGGGCCCGGCAGTCGGTAGCACGATCCACCGACGTGAAATCCGTGATCGTTGGAGCCGATACTGCAAATTGTCATGATATTTTGCAGTAGTAGTGCAAATCGTCAGAGACCCGGCGGGTCGAAAGTGAGCGGATGAAGCAGCAGCTGCGGACGCTTAACCGGGTGCTCATCGCGCTCGAGACGTACGCCGTCGGCGTCCTCCTGATCGCCGTGTGCGACATCGTCCTCCTGCAGGTGTTGATGCGCTACCTCTTCGCCTACCCGAATCCGTGGAGCGAGGAGGTGTCGCGCTTCTGCTTCATCTGGCTGTCGCTGCTCGGGGCCTCGCTGGCGGTGGCGCGGCGGGCCCACTTCCGGTTCGATCAGGTCACCGGCCGGCTGCCGGCGCGCGCAAAAAGGGTCGTCGAAGTGTTCGCCGGGGCGGTCGTGCTGCTCTTCGCGCTCCTCCTCATCGGCACGGGCATCGCGCTCATGGACCTCACGATGGGAGAGCGTTCCGCCGCGCTGAACCTGCCTGTCGCGCTCGTCTATGCCGCGGCGCCGGTATCCGGTGCGCTGATGGTGATCCACATGCTGGCGGGACCGGCGGCCGACGCTTTGGCCCCCCCGCGAGGCCCGGCGGCTGCGGGGCGCTCGGTCGGGGAGGGCCGCTGATGGGCGGCCTCCTCCTCGGGATCTTCGGCCTGCTCGTGCTGGCGGCGGTGCCCATCGGCTTCGCGCTCGCGCTCGCCGCCGTCATCGCCATACTGGTGGCGGATTTGCCGCTCGTCGTCATCCCGCAGCAGATCGTTGCCGGGATGGATTCGTTCCCCATGCTCGCCGTCCCCCTCTTCATCCTGGCCGGCTTCCTCATGGATGTCGGGGGGATCAGCCGACGCCTCGTGACGCTGGCGCGCGCGCTCGTCGGACACCTCCCCGGCGGGCTCGGGCAGGTGGTCATCGTAACCGAGATCTTCTTCTCGGGCGTGTCGGGCTCCACGTCCGCGGACGCGGCCGCCGTCGGCGGCATCATGGTGCCCCAGCTGACCGAGCACGGCTACGGCCGGGCGCGCGCCACCGCGATCGTCTCGGCCGCGTGCGGAATGGGGATCCTCATCCCGCCGGCCATCGTGATGGTCGTCTACGGCGTCATCGGCAACGTCTCGATCGGTGCCCTGTTCGTCGCCTCGATCGTGCCTGCGCTCCTCATCGCCGCGGGTCTGATGACCCAGATCGGATGGCAGGCGCGCCGGGAAGGGTGGCCGGCCGCCGAGCGCGCATCCGTCGCGGAACTCCGCCGCGCGACGATCGACGCCCTGCTCCCGCTGTTCATGATCGTGGTCATCCTGGGCGGCATCCGCTTCGGACTCTTTACGCCCACGGAGGCGGCCGCCGTCGCCGTCTTCTACGCCCTGCTCCTCGCCGGGTTCGTGTACCGGTCCCTGACCCTCGCGGATCTGTGGAGCAAGATCGTCCGGACCGCGATGGTGTCGGGGATGGTGCTGTTCGTCGTCGGCGCCGCGCACCTTCTGGGCTGGGTCCTCGCCGTCCTGCAGGTGCCGCAGACGCTGGCGTCATCGGTGGTGGGGATCGGAGGCGGCCAGATCGGGTTCATGCTCCTCACGATTCTCATCTTCCTCCTGCTCGGCGCCATCCTCGAGGGAGTGCCCGCGGTCGTTCTGCTCACGCCGATCCTCCTGCCCCTGGCGACGCAACTCGGCATCGACCCCATCCACTACGGCGCCGTCATCGTCGCGACCCAGGGGATTTCCGTGTTCCTGCCGCCCGTCGGCGTGAGCCTGCTGGTGGCCTGCTCCGTGGGAGGGGTCGAGCCGGCGGAGGTCGCCCGCCCGCTGTGGCCCTACCTGGCGCTCATGCTGGCGCTCACGGTGGTCTTCGCGTTCGTGCCGGACGTGGTGCTCTTCCTGCCCGAGCTGCTCGGGTACTGACCGGCCGGCTCCTTGACAGCGAAAGCGCCGGGCTTGCACTTTGTTCGGTGACCGAACAAAGGGTGTTCGGGTACGCTCGGGGGCCGTCACCATGAGTTCGATCCACACTGACACCGCGTGTTTCACCGCGTCGGTTCCCGGTACTCCCCATGGCTGCGGGGGGCTTCTGCGCGGGTTGCTGCCGGCGCTCTTCCTCGCGATGCTCGCGCCACTCTCGCTCGCGGCCGCCCAGGACGCCGCTCCGCTGCCCGTCATCGAACTCGTCGGCGACGGTTCCGGCACCCGCCTCCGGGTGGACGGCCGGGACATGATGGTCCAGGGCGTCAACTGGGACTATTTCCCCCGCGGCACCACCTACAACTACAACTTCTGGACCGAGCCCGACCACATCATCGAGGCGGCGCTGGAGCGCGAGATGTCGGTGCTCGTGGCGATGGGGGGCAACGCGATCCGCACCTATGTGGGGATCACGCCTAAGTGGGTTCGGCACATCTACGAACGCTACGGGATCTACACGATCCTGAACCATGCCATGGGCCGCTACGGCGTAACGGTGGGCGGCGTCTTCAGCGCGAACACGGACTATTCGGACCCCCGCGCCCGCGCGGTGCTGACGGCCGAGATCGAGGAGCTGGTCGACGAATTCAAGGGCACCCCGGGCCTGCTCATGTGGCTCCTGGGCAACGAGAACAACTACGGACTCGTGTGGAGTTCGGCCGAGACGGAGGACCTGCCCGAGGGCGAGGCCGACGCGGTCCGCGCCCGCCACATGTACTCGCTGTTCGGAGAGGTGGCCCGGCGCATCAAGGAGATCGACCCGTCGCGCCCGGTCGCCATGGCCAACGGCGACCTCCAGTACCTCGACATCATCGCCGAGGAGGTTCCCGCTGTGGACGTTTTCGGCGCCAACGTGTACAGGGGCATTTCCTTCGGGCAGCTGTTCCGGGAGGTGGACGACGTACTCGATCGCCCCGTGATGTTCACCGAGTTCGGCGCGGACGCGTGGGACGCGAGGAACATGCGCGAGGACCAGGCCACTCAGGCCAGGTACCTGATCGGACAGTGGCGCGAGATCTACGAGCAGTCGGCCGGGAAGGGCATGGTCGGCAACTCGATCGGCGGATTGACCTTCCAGTGGACGGACGGCTGGTGGAAGTTCGGCCAGGAAGACCGGCTCGACATCCAGGACACGAACGCCTCGTGGGCGAACGGCGGCTACGTCGAGGATTTCGTGGAGGGGGACAACAACATGAACGAGGAGTGGTGGGGGATCGTCGCCAAGGGCCCCACCGAACTCGACAACCTCTACGAACTCTTCCCGCGCGCCGCCTACTACGCCCTGCAGGAGGCGTACACCCTCGACCCGTACGCGCCCGGGACCGACCTCACGGCCATCCGCGAGCACTTCGGGAACATCCAGCCGGCCGCCATGGCTCTGCGGGCGCAGGGTGACCGGTCCGCGCTGCTGGCGTCCGCCCTCGACCGGGTCCATGTGCGGGGCGTGCGCATGGAATTGGAGACCTACAGCACCGGCGGGTCGCTGGTGAGCACCCCGGAGGAGCCACTCGAGCGGAACCCCTCCTACCCGAGCTTCCGCGGCTTCGACAGAATGCAGTCCTTCTACGCCGACGTTGCGGCGCAGCCCACGCAGAACATGCTCGCGAACGTGTCGTTCAACATGCTGGGCGACGTCCCCTCGAACCCGATCGACGAAATCTTCTACGAGAACCGGGGCCGTCCGCGGAACGTCAGGGCCGACGGCGAGGATTTCGCGCTCCAGGACATCGAGCGGCTCAAGGTCTACAACGCCAGCGTGTCCTGGGACGACAGGTGGTTCCACCTGGAGGGATTCTACCGCACCGGGCACTACCACTGGGGCTACGAGGGCGACTTCTTCGGACTGTATCAGGAAGCCAACTACGGGCCGAACATCGACATCTACAATGGACAAGCGCCGGTCGGGATGGAGATCGCCGGCAAGCGCTTCCTCGGCGGACTGAAGGTTGCGATCGGTCCCGAACTGTGGTGGGGGGCCAACCCTGCGGTGCTGGTCAAGCACCAGTCCCGGATCGGGCCCCTGGAGACCGCCGTCATATACCAGGAGGACCTGGCGGAGGCCGGCACGACGACGAGTTCCTTCGCGATTCCGCTGCCGCCCACCCGCAAGGCCACCGTGCATGTGGCCACGACGCGGAACGGCGCGACGTTCGAAGCCGGCGGCATCATGTCCGGCGGTACCAAGGTCGGCGAGATCTTCCATGTGGTCGACGGCGAGCCCGGCAGCTACCGGGTTCTGCAGGACGAGATCAGAACCTCGGACGCCTTCGGCGCGAAGGCGAAGATCAGCTACACCAGGGGGCGCCTGAACTGGTACCTGCAGGGCGCGGCCATGGGGCTCGTCGCCGATGGCGGCTTCACCCAGACCCAGACCTTCACCGGCTGGACGCTGAAGGACACCGGCAGCGGCAACCAGCGCAACGTAATCACCGGATTCACGGTCCTCGCCGGAAACTGGCAGATCGCGCCCAACTTCCTCTGGCGCAAGCCGCTCGTCGGGCCGGTCCCGGCCGGTGTGCCCGCGCCGGGGCGCCCCAGAAACGTCCTCGACGACCCCTTCGCCGTGCGCGGCAACCGGGAGACCCGGGCGGCCGAGGTCCTCTTCACCTACGACCCGACGCCGGCCACCTGGATGTACAACTGGGACAGCGACCGCCGGGAGGACGCGGCCCTCGCAGCCTCGATCGGCTTCGTGTACTACAGCTTCCCGACCACGCAGGACGCCGGGATCGGAATCTTTGCCGACGGACGCTCCACCTTCGCCTTCCCCGGCGCCCCTCCCCCGCGCGATCTGTGGGAAGTCAAGGCGCGGGTCGTATCGAAACGGCGGGCGGGCCCCGGCCTGATCGCCAACGTCTACGCGGGGACCGGCGAGCCGAACGGCGACGACGAACGCGTGATCTCTCGTGCCGGGATCGACCTCCGCGTGATCAGCGGATCGCTCAAGTTTCAGGGGATGGCGCGGTTCAACGACTGGGGGCCGTACGACTACCATCGCGACTTCAACCTCACCTTCCCGCTGCAGCTCATGGGCGACATCTCCTACACGCTCGGGCTGCCCGACTGGTTCGACCTGCCGCAGACCCGCTTCGGCGTGCGCGCCACCTGGCGGTCCCTGAACGAGTACTCTCCGCGCTACTGTCCCGGGATGAGCCCGGACGACTTCGGCAGCCTTGAGTGCAACCCGGATATCGGCGGCGAGCTGGGGCGCGAGTGGGAGATCAGGACGTACCTGCACATCGCGATCTAGTGTCACCGGCAGGCGCCATCGCAGAGCGCGTCCGCGCGCTCCTCGCGCGCATGAGCCTCGATCAGAAGATCGGGCAGATGACGCAGCCGGAGCGGCTCCACGTCACTCCGGCCGAGGTGAAGGCCTACCACGTCGGCTCGGTGCTGAGCGGCGGCGGTTCCTGCCCGGCCGACAACCGCCCCTCGGACTGGGTGGCGATGAACGACGCGTACTGGGCGGCGTCGATGGAGGAGGACGCCGGCCATCTGGCGATTCCCATCCTCTACGGGGTCGACGCGGTCCACGGCAACGCCAACGTCCGGGGAGCCACCGTCTTCCCGCACAATATCGGGCTGGGGGCTACGGGCGATCCCCAACTGGTCGAGCGGGTCGGGCGAGTCACGGCCCGGGAGGTGCTGGCCGCGGGCGTCGACTGGACCTTCGCGCCCACCCTGGCCGTGGCGCGCGATCCGCGCTGGGGGCGCACCTACGAGAGCTACTCGGAGGACCCCGGGGTCGTGGCCCGGTATGCGGCGAGAATCGTGAGGGGACTGCAGCGAGAGGGGATCGTGGCGTGTGCGAAACACTGGGTCGGCGACGGGGGAACCAGGGCGGGGGTGGACCAGGGGGACACCGTGGTCGACGAGGACGAGCTGCGCCGGGTGCATGTGTCGCCGTACCTCGCGGCCGTGGACGCCGGAGTGCCCACCGTGATGGCATCGCTGAGCAGCTGGAAGGGCGAGCGGTGCCACGCCCACCGCTACCTGATGCAGGACGTGTTGAAAGGGGAGATGGGGTTCACGGGGTTCGTGCTGTCGGACTGGAACGGCGTCGATCCGCTCGCCGATGACTACGGCGAGGCCGCCGCGATGGCGGTGAACGCCGGAATCGACATGTTGATGGTGCCGGAGACGTGGCGGGAGGTCATCGCCGAACTGAAGAAGCAGGTGAAGCGCGGGGTCGTACCGCTCGAAAGAATCGACGACGCGGTCGCACGCATTCTGCGGGTGAAGTTCGCGTGCGGTCTCTTCGAGCGGCCGCGGCCGGCGGCGCGGTCGGCGTCGAACGGCCTCGGGTTCGGGTCGCGCGAGCACCGGGCGGTGGCTCGCGAGGCCGCGCGGAAGTCGCTGGTCCTGCTCAAGAACGAAGGTGGTACGCTCCCGCTGGACAAGGGTGCACGCATACTGGTTGCGGGCCCCGCCGCACACGACCGCGGGCGGCAGTGCGGCGGCTTCACCGTCGAGTGGCAGGGCGTGTCCGGCAACGCCGCGATCGAGGGAGGCACGTCGATCTGGGAGGGCATCCGCGCGGTGGCGCCGCGGGCGGTGCTGTCGGCGGGCGAGGGAGACGTTTCCGATGCGCGCGGCTTCGACGTGGGCGTAGTGGTCGTCGGAGAGCGGCCGTACGCGGAGGGGTTGGGGGACATCCGCGAGCCGAGCCCCGTGCGTCCGGGGGCGCACCTGACCGCGGCCCCCGGGACGCTTCAACCGTACGGCCGCACCCTGGAGTTTGCCGCGTCGCATCCGGAGGCCCTGCGCGCCATACGCGAACTGACCGCTCAGGGAATCCCCGTGGTGACCGTGCTGATCTCGGGACGGCCTCTGGTGGTGAACGCCGAGCTGGCCGCGTCGTCGGCCTTCGTGGCGGCGTGGCTGCCGGGCTCGGAGGGGGCCGGCGTGGCCGATGTCCTTTTCGGGAACCACCCCTTCACGGGACGGCTGCCCATGTCGTGGCCGAGCGAGATGCCCGGCAACGGCGTGCTCTTCCCCAGGGGGTATGGATTGCGGCCGGGCTGACCTATGCGGGCGCCGCCACTCCGCGCCGCCGCTCCAGCACCTTCCGCACCTCCCGCGCACTCTCCTCCGTGATCGGGTAGCGGTAGACGGCGTAGATCGCGATGGCGGAGGCGGCGAGCGGCACGAACGCGTCGTAGAAGCGGAGCCAGAAGATCGTCCCGTCAGGCTGGTTCGCGCCGAGCGAGGCGTCGAGCCCCGTCGAGTACAGCAGAAACCCGCCGACCAGGATCGCGCCGCTCTGGCCGAGCTTCACCATCCACCAGAAGACCGATCCGAACATTCCCTCGCGGCGCTCACCGGTGGCGAGTTCGTCGAGGTCGACCACATCGGCGATCATCGAACCCATGAGCGTGAACAGGCCGCCCAGCCCGAAAGCCAGGAACGGGGCGGGTAAAAGCGCCAGCAGGGGATACTCGGGCGTGTAGCAGAACCACTTCAGCGCGTAGCCGACCATCGAGATGCCTGTCGACACGAAGAAGGCGTTCCTTTTCCCGATCCTGGTCCCCAGCCAGGTGACGAGGGCGATGACCAGGAAGCCGGTGACGGTGCCCAGGCTCCCGACGACTCCCGCGAGGCCCGCCCCTTCCGCGACGTTGCCGCCGGCGACGTAATAGGCGAACACCCAGAACTGGAACTGCGAGATCATGATGAAGCTGTTGAACATCAGAAAGGTCGCGACGCAGAGCAGCAGGAAGGGACCGGTCCTCAGGGTTCGCCAAAGACCCCGGAGGAACTCCATGGTGCTTTCTCCCAGGCCGGGGCCACCCCTGCCCGCTTCCGCGCCGTCCCTGCCCGCTCCCGTGTCGTCGCTTCCCGCGAGCACGCGCTCCCGAAGGAAGATCGCGGGCAGCACGCCCAGCGCGATGGTCGCCACGCAGATCGCCAGCGCCAGGAACCGGGCCCCATCCATCTGGTTCCGGAACCACGCCACGTTGGTCACGATCGCGAGGAACCACGGCCCGATGACGAACACGGTGTTGGACACGAAGTTCTGCACGCCCATCAGCCGGGTGCGCTCGTTGTAGTCGGGGGTGAGTTCGTACCCGAGCGCCACCCACGGCGTGGCAAAGACCGTGTAGGCGAGGAAGAAGACGAACGAACCGATGAGAAAGTACCAGAAGTAGCTGCGCTGGCTCCAGCCCTCGCCGGTCGCTTCGGGCGTCCAGATGTCCATGTGGATGTGCGTCATGCCGCTGGCGTCGACGGGGTTTTCGCCGAAGTCGATCCTGGCCAGCCGCAGGCCGGTATAGTGCTTGACCTCGTCTCCCCCGGCTTCGGCGTCCGCCACCTCGGCTTCGTCGTCGCCGCCGGACCATGACTGGACCGCGACATCTTCGTAGGCGCCGCTGAAGAGCGAGATCACGTCTTCCGGCGGCACCGTCGGCGTCGGCGCGCGGGTGGACGGCGCCGCAAGGCCCTCCACGTCCTGTACGGGAGAGGCCGCCCGCGTGGATCCGCCGGAGTTCGGCGCCTCCGTCCCCGCGTCCCGGGACCGGTAGAAATAGACGTTGTCGACATGGGCTTCGGTGAGGTCGCCCGAGATCAGGATCTGCGACAGATGCCCGCGGGTGGCGAGTCCCTCGAAATCGGTGAGCGGCAGGTCCACGCTGACCCAGGTACCTGTAGCCAGCGTCGGCGGGCGGATGCTCACTTCGTCCTCGGCGTCGTCGACCGCCTCCACCGTGAAGATCGCCCTCAGGCCATTGGTCGCGGCCGCCAGCCAGCCCACGGATTCGTCCGCCTGGCTGGCGCTGGAGACTCCGTCGGCGCCGTAATCGATCAGCTTGAGCCTCAGCTGGGTCGGCGCCGGCATCTGCCAGAGCAGAGCGAAGATGACTCCCGCCGAGATCGCGCCCACGAAGAGGAACGGCCGCCGCCGTCCCCACCGGGACTTCGTCTTGTCCGACACGAAGCCGACGAGGGGGTCGGTGAGCGCGTCGAAGAAGCGAGGGAGGCCGCCGAGCAGTCCGACGGCCCGGAAGTCCATGCCCAGCGCCAGGGTCAGTACGGCCATCATGTTGCCGATGCCCTGCGCCAGCAGGTTGTTCGTGAACCCGCCGATACCGTAGACGATCTTGTGTGGGAAGGAGATGCGGTCTTCGGGCGGCGTCCGTTGGCTCACGAACTACTCGGCACGGTAGACGCGCACCCAATCGACCAGCATGGACTGCGGGAAGCGCGTCGACTCGTTGGGAGGTCCGACGAAGTTGCCACCCACGGCGACGTTCAGGAGGATGAAGAAGGGGTGGTCGAAGACCCAGCGGCCCGGCGGGTCGTTCCGGTCCACGGCGTGAAATCGCTGGCCGTCCACAAACCACACGATGCGTTCGTCCGTCCACTCGATCGCGAACTCGTGGAAGCCCGTATCGAAGCGATCCCCGGTAAGGAGATGGCGGGCGGTGAGGCCGCCGCCCGCGCTGTAACCGGGTCCGTGCACGGTGGCGTGGATGATGCTCGGTTCCTGGCCGCGGTATTCCATGACGTCGATCTCGCCGCACTCGGGCCAGCCCACCGTGGCGAAGTTGCTGCCGAGCAGCCAGAACGCGGGCCAGATCCCCTGCCCGGTGGGCAGCCGGATGCGCGCTTCGAAGCGCCCGTACGCCTGTTCGAAAAGCCCCTGCGTCTTGATCCGTCCCGATGTGTAGGCGCTGCCCCGGTAGGATTCCCGGTGGGCCGTGATCGCCAGGTTGCCCTCGCCGTCCAGCGACACGTTCTCGGGCCGGTCGGTATCGAACTCGAGTTGCCTGTTTCCCCAGTCGGTACCGACGTCGAAGACCCAGTTGGCGGGATTGGGGAACTGCCCCGCCGGGCCGTCGAACTCATCGCTCCAGGCGAGGGTCCACTCGGGATCAGGTTCCGTGCCGAGACTGTCGCAGGCGACGAGCGAGGCGGCGAAGAAGAGAAGGGCGAGATGAAGACGGGCCGTGAGATGGTGCCGGCGTCCGATCGTGATCATTCCGCACTCGCGCCGAGAAACAGCCGTGGATTCGCGAGCGCCGTGACCAGCACGTGCGTAGCGGCTCCCAGAGCTACCGCGCGTTCGCCCAGTTCACTCGTGCGGATCTCGGAAGCCGCGGCCGAATCCACGAGCGTGCGGGTGGCGACGGCCTCGCGGAGCGGTTTCACCAGCCGGGTGCCTGCGCGCGCCAGGCTGCCGCCGATGATCACCGCGCCGGGGTTTAGGAGGTTGAGCACGCCGGCGACGACGATGCCCAGGCGAACGGCGGCTTCGTTGACGACCTGCAGGGCGAGCGGATCATCGCGGAGGGCGGCGTCCTCGATCGCACGGATGTCGAGATCGCCTCCGGCGAGGGCACTGTTCGGGAAGTGGTCCAGGAGGTCCCGGGCCCGATCCACGAGTTGGCGCGTTCCCACAAGGGTTGCCAAACAGCCGCTGTTGCCGCACACGCACTCGGGGCCGCCGGGGTCGATCGCCATGTGACCGATTTCGCCGGCGACCCCGGTGGCCCCCCGGTGAATCTCTCCACCAATCATGAGGCCGGCGCCCACTCCGGTGGCGACCTTCAGATACACGAAATCATCGATCCCGACGGCCTCACCCCACCAGCGTTCCGCCACCGCTCCGAGATTGGCGTCGTTGTCCACGAAGACCGGGACACCGAACACCGTGTCGAGGCGGTCCAGGAGGCCATGCCCGCGCCACGCGGGGAGAACCCGTTCGATCACCCGGTCCGGCGAGCCCGGGTCGACCGGGCTGGGCACCGCCACGCCGATGCCCATGAGCCGCGACCGTTCTCCGTTCCATTCGGCCAGGCACGCCTCGCCGAGCGCCGTGATGATGGTCTCGGCACCCTTGGGATCGCTGTGTACCGCGTGGGCGCGTTCCCGCCAGGCCAGCGTCCGCCCGCGGAGGTCGGTGAGGATCACCGAAATGTGGGTAGCTCCCACATCCACCCCCAGGATCACCCCGGCCTGGTCCTGGAACCCGACCAGAATGGGACGTCGCCCTCCCCGGCTTTCTCCGCTGCCCACCTCCGCCACCAGCTCCGTGCCGAGGAGCCGCCCGACCACGTCCGAAATGGTCGAGCGGGACCGTCCCGAGTCGCGCGCAATCTCGGCGCGCGAAATCTCGCGGCGCTCCCAGACGAGGTTGAGAACTGCCCGGGTCAGGTCGTCGTCCAACACCGTGCCGGGACCCGGATGCCTACGAGATGGCATGTCGCCTGTCGCCCGCGTCTTGCCGCGGTGTCGCAAAGAGGTGGTCGGGGATCACTTCCGCAGATACACGTTGTCGATGAACACAGTGTTGGGATCCCCCGAAATAATCAGCTGTGCGAGGTGCCCTCGTGCCGCGAGCGAGGAGAAATCGGATAGCGGTATGTCGAAGCTCACCCACTGGCCCGTGGCGAGCGCCGTCGGTTCCGACGCCGCGGTCAGCGACACCTCGTGCTCGCTGTCGTCGCCGTCCTCGTCGTATACACCGTTTGCGCCGAAGTCGACCAGCTTCACCTTGAATGACGCCCCCGCCGTCTCGTCAGGCGTCCAGATGTCCAGCCGGAAGTGCGTCATGTCCGTCGCGTCCACGGTCTGCGACGTGAACTCGATGCCCGCGAAGGTCAGGTTCGTGTACTTCTTGACGGCGTTCTCCGAGATCTCGACATCCTCAAGGTCCGCCTGGTCCCATGAAGCGGACCAGGTGTCCACGGTCACGTCGGTGTAGGCGTCGCTGAAGAACGAGATGACGTTGTCGGCCGCGTGCGAGGGCGCCGGGGCCGGTGCGCTCGGCGCGGTGGGCGCAGGCGGCGCCTCGCCGCTGCGGAAGTAGATGTTGTCCACGTAGACCGTGTTCGGGTCTCCGGAGATGATCAGCTGTGCCAGGTTCGCCCGCGACGTGAGGTTCGTGAAGTCCGCCAGCGACAGGTCCAGTTGCACCCATTCCTCCGACGCCAGCCCCTCGGCGGCCGTGATCGTCAGTTCGTGCTCCGTGTCATCGACGTCGGGGGAAAACACGCCGTCCGCGCCGAAGTCCACGAGCTTCACCTTGAACGCCGCCGGCAGTGCGGTATCATCCGGTGTCCAGATGTCCATGCGGAAGTAGTCCAAGCCGGTCGCGTCCACGGTCTGCGACGCGAACTCAATCCCGGCGAATCCCAGACCGGTGTACTTCTTCACGGAGTCGCCCGCGACCTCCACGTCCTCCAGTCCGGCCTGATCCCACGATGCCGACCACGTGTCCACTGATACGTCGTCGTAGGCATCGCTGAACAGCGAGATCACGTCATCCGCCGCGTCTTCCGGCGTCGGTGCCGGTTCGGTCGGCTCGGGCTCCGGCGTCGGCGCGGCACCTTGCCGGAAGTACACGTTGTCCACGTACACCGTGTTCGGGTCTCCGGAGATGATCAGCTGTGCCAGGTTCGCCCGCGACGCGAGGCTCGTGAAGTCGTCCAGCCACAGGTCCAGTTGCACCCATTCTTCCGATGCCAACCCCTCGGCAGCCGTGATCGTCACCTCGTGCTCGCTGTCGTCGCCACCCCCGAACGCACCGTCCGCCCCGAAGTCCACCAATTTCACCCTGAACGCCGCCGGACCGGTGTCATCCGGCGTCCAGAGGTCCATGCGGAAGTAGTCCATGTCCGTTGCGTCCACGGGCTGCGAGGCGAACTCGATCCCCGCGAAGGAGAGGTTCGTGTACAGTCTGGCCGGATCGCCTGCAATGTCGATATCCGTCAGGTCGGCCGCATCCCAATCCGCCGACCAGGTGTCGACCGTCACGTCGTCATAGGCGTCGCTGAAGAGCGCGATGACGCTGTCCGCCGCGTGCGTCGGCGTTGGCGGTCCGGCGGCGGGTGCGGCCCCAGCCTCCACCGCAACGCGCACGCGCGCCCTCGTCGAGGCCGATGTCACCGTGACAGCCGTCTCTCCGTTCGCGACGGCGGTGACGAGCCCCGCCGCGTCCACGGTGGCCACCGCGTCGTCGTCCGATGTCCAGTTCAGCATGGGGTCCGCGATCGCGTTCCCGTTCGCATCCAGCGCCTCGGCCGTGAGCTGCGCCCTTTCGCCGACCGCCGTCAGCCGGAGCCGGTCGGGCGTCACCGTGAGCGTCGCGGCTTCCTGCATGACCGCGACGGTTCCGCTGCCGCTGGCCGTGCCGGATGTCGCTTCGATGGTCGCCATGCCGGGGCTTACCGCGGTGACCAACCCCGTCTCGTCCACCGTCGCGACCGCGGCGTCCCCGGAGGTCCAACTGACGGACGCGCCGGACATGATGCCCCCGTTCTGGTCGCGAACGGTGGCGGTCAGCTGGACGGTTTGGCCCACGGCCGTGAGTTCAGTCGTCGCGGGCGTCACCTCGACCGTCGTGGCCACGGGCGTCGGCGGGGCGACCGGGCCGGGTCCGGAACCATCGTCACCACCGCACGCCAGCACGGCACACGCGACGAGTGTGGCTGCCGCGCCGGCCCGCGATAGTGCGAACCACGAGCCTCGAGTTGAAGCTCCTGGCGACCGCCGGACGGAAAACGAGCGATGGCTGAGCGAAGTCATGGATTCTCTCCGATTGGATTACTGTTGATAGATCGGGTGGGGCGCAGTCGCGCCGCCTCGGCCGCGGGGCGCCGGAAGTAGGCGTTGTCCACATACAGGGTGTTCAGGTCTCCCGAGAGGATCAGCTGCGCGAGGTGTTCTCTCGCCGCGAGCCCCGTGAAGTCCGCCAGGGGCAGGTCGAGCCGCACCCACTCTCCGGTGGCCAGCCCATCGGCGGCCCGGATCGTGATTTCATGCTCGCTGTCGTCGCCGCTCTCGTCGTATACGCCGTTTGCGCCGAAGTCGACCAGCTTCACCTTGAACGATGCCCCAGCCGTTTCGTCCGGCGTCCAGATGTCCAGGCGGAAGTGCGACATTCCCGAGGCGTCCACGGTCTGAGACGTGAAATCGATGCCCGCGAAGACCAGGTTCGTGTACTTCTTCACGGCGTTACCGGCGATGGCCGCATCCTCCACATCGGCCTGGTCCCACTCCGCCGACCAGGTATCGACCGCGACATCCGTATAGGCGTCGCTGAAGAGCGAGATGACGTCTGCCGCCGCGTCCGTCGGCGCCGGCGCGGCCTCGGCCGGGCCGGTCGGATCGGGCGGATCGGGCGTCTCGGTCCGGAAGAAGAAGATGTTGTCCAGATAGACGGTGGGGCTCGCCCCGGAAATGATCAGCTGCGCGAGATGGCTGCGCGTACTCAGTCCGCTGAAGGCGTCCAGCGGAATGTCCAGGGCGTTCCAGCTTCGCGGCGCGATCGAGGGCGTTGAGGTCGGACCGAGCGTGATCTCGTGCTCGCGGTCGTCGCCCCCGCCGAACATTCCATCGGCCCCGAAGTCCACCAGCTTGATCCGGAAGTCGGAGGCGTCATTCGTCCACAGGTCTACGTGGAAGTGAGTCATCGACGTGGCGTCGATCGGCGACGAGGTGAACTCGATCCCGGCAAAGCCGAGGTTGCTGTACTTCTTGACCGGGTTCCCGGCGAGCACGACATCTTCCACGTCAGCCTCGTCCCATTCCGCCGACCAGGTGTCGACAGGCACGTCGTCGTAGGCGTCGCTGAAGAGAGAGATGACATCCGCTGCCGTCGGCACGGAAGGCACGTGAGAAGGCGGGGAATCGATGCTGACCGTGAGCGCTCCCGAAGCGGCGGTCGATCCCAGCCTGGCCGTAATCGTGGCGGTGCCCGCGCGGACCAGCGAGATCGAGCCGTCCGGCAGCACCGAAGCGACGGCGGGGTCCGACGACGTGAAGGTGAAGTACGAGGGCGCGGCGCTTACCGTCACGTCGGTCCCGTTCACGTCGAAGATCACCCGGGCGCCGTCGACCGTCAGCGTGCCACCGACCTCGCCGCTCACTGTCCGGCTCGGGATCACCGGCCGTGGGTTTATGATCGTGCCGAGTCGCTCGAACTGGACATCGTCGAAGTAGACATCGTAGCCGACCTCATATTCCGACGCGTCCGCCACAAGGAAGAGCCCCCGCTCCCCGGTGAGTACCGAGGGCAGGGGAAGGGGCAGCGCGTACTTGGTCCAGCGGGTCGAGAGGGGCAGGTTGTCGAGATTGGCCGGGAACCGGGAGGTGCCCGTGTTGTCGTTGCCGATTCCGACCCGGTCCAGGGTGGCGGCCGTGCTCGCGCGGGCCCAGAAAGTGAGGGCGTCGAACCCGGAAAGGTCGCGGGGTACCTCCGAGAAGAAAGCCCCCCCGGCGAAACCGCCCGACGGATCGCTCGGTGCGGGAACGGTGAACTTGAGGGCCGCGGTCCCCCGGTAAACCTCGTCACGCTCGATGTCCAGTGCGTCGACCTTGGACCCCCCGAAAGCCGAGTAATGGAGTCCCGGACCGAAGTCGTCGTAGAAGATCTCCGCCTCGGGCGGGAAGGTGGCCGGATCCAGGGAGGTCAGGTCTCGCTCGCACGCGGCGCCGACGGCGAGTGCCGCGAGCACGGCGGCTCCGGCGCCGCCCCTCGTCCGGCATGCGGTCCTCGCTATCATCTTCACCATCCGCTTTGGTCGGGGGCTCCGGCACAGACTTTGTTCGGACAGCGAACAAAGTGCGGAATCGGAGCGGACGGTGTCAAGACACGGCAGGGTACGATGGGGACGCGATGAAGCTAGCTTCCGCCATCGTGACTCCTGCGTGCAGATCTCTCTGGCGTCAGGTCCGGCAGTCAGTACTTGATGTCGGTCCGGCCGACCGTCATACCAATGTTTCCGACCCGGCGACCCATCGTGTAGTGCTCGCCGCTCCCGGCGGTCATCCCGAAGAAGTCCACATCGGGCACGATCAGGCGACCCGCGTCGTCGACCGCGTCCGCGACGGCGGTCGTGGCCACGACCTCGGCGAGGAAGAGCTTCCGCTCGGGCGGGACCTCGAGCGAGTCGAAGATCCGACACTCGCAATGGATGGGAGACTCCTCCACCGTGGGCGCATCGACCGAGGTCGCGGCGCCCCGCGTCAGACCCGAGAGTTCGAACTTGTCGGCGACACGCCCGGAGTTCATGTCGACGGTGTCGAACGCCTCGACCATCGACGCGAGCGGGACGTTGAGCACGAACTCGTCATGGATCTCCAGAAGTTCCCTCGCCTGATGCTCGAAGGCCGCGCTCACCCCGATCTGGGGCGGGTCGCCGCTCACGACGAACGTCCACAGCACCGAGATCTCGTCGGGGTCGCCGGGTCGGCCGTTCACGGTGAGCAGGCTCGCCGGGACAGGCGGGAGCATCGGCCCCGGCTCCAAGAGCGAACGGCGAGGCCCGGTGAGGGGTGCCGACGTCCTATCCTCGTCCACCGGCGTCCCTTCGTCCGGCGCGCATCCCCAAACGGCGGCGACCGCGGCGGCCGCCGACCCGCTCTCCAGAAACCGTCTCCGCGACCAGTCGGGCGTTGATGTCATCCCCTTCACTGCCTCCTCGCAGGTGACTCGCCGTTCGCCCAGGCATCAATAGATGCCGGGAATGATCCGGTACTTCACGCGTGCCTGATACTCGGCCCACTTCTCCGGGCCGTATTTCTCTTCACAGAACTTGTCGTCGAGACGCTGCCGGGAAATGAACAGGCCGACGATGAAGATGAAGTAGGTCCAGGCCCACAGATTCGCGAAGTAGCCGAATACGAGGGCGATCGAGAGCGAGAAGAAGCCCTCGCCCAGGTAGTTGAAATGGCGGGCGACGCCCCACAGGCCGCTGCACAGGATCTTGCGGTCGCCGGCCTCGATGTACTCGGGTTCGATGAGGCCGAGGAACTTGCGCTCGGGCCAGCGCTTGAAGGTGTACTTCTGCATGTTGGCGCCGCGCGCGATGCCCCACCCGACCAGGAACAGCGCGGGTGCGCCGATGAGCCAGACCTCTCTCCACGGCGTCGAGAAGCCGGGATCCGGGTACACGGCCATGCCCCACAGCGGCAGGATGTAGAGCCACCCGTACACCAGGATGCCGCCCCAGATCATCTTGAAGCCGAGACGTTCGTGGATCACGTCGTACGTGTAGAGCTGCACGCGCTCGAAAATGAAGTAGTCGAAGACGTAGAAGGTGAGGAATCCGGCATACAGGAAAACGCCCGGGTTCGAGCCCGCGCCGAACAGTCCGTGGTGGTACGCGGCTCCGGAGAGGGCGTTCAGTGACAGCATCGTCCCGCCGACGACGTACAGGAACATCTTCACGTCGAAGCGGTCCCTGAAGAACGACAGCTCGAGAACGCGCCCTTCCCAGAGGGCGGCGAGCGGACGTTCCACCTTGCCGCGCGCCCCCGCGAACACGGCGAGGAGGCCGAAGATGAGGCAAAGGACTGTCCCGCCGGCGACCTGGTAGACGGTGGACCGGTAGAACCAGTCCCGCGGCATCCCGGTCAGCTCGAGCGCCCACACGATCTCCGCGAGCACGAACACGAGCAGGCCGTTCAGCCGGTAGCTGCGGGGTTCGCCGGTCTCCGCCTCGATGACGTACCCGGGGACCCGCTTCCCCGGCAGGATGAGCTGGACGACGAAGAACGCGGCGCAGATCGCCAGCGGAGTGAGGAAGCCGACGATCGCTTCGGTCCCGGAAAGCTCGAACAGGTGCCCGATGCCCAGCCATTCAATCATCGGAAAAGGTCCGCTCCGGGGAGCGCTGCCGCTTGTCTGAGCCAGCCCGCCAGCAGGTCCTCGTCCATCTCGTCGTCCTCGTGGATGTGGAAGTAGCGGACGTGCTCGTGCCTGGAGTCCACCGGCGGCACGGGACGCAGCGATGCTCCGGTAAGGAAGGTCACCTTGATGTATCGTGTGAAACAATGGAACGAGAGGAACCAGCCCCGGTCCTCGATGCCGTAGAAGGGCGAGTTCCACCGGACCGCCTTGCGCGCGTCCGGCACGACGCGCTCGATGAGTCCGTCCAGGTAGCGGCCGACTTCGCGCTTCCAGTCCGGCATGGCCGCGATGTACGCCTGTACGGGCGCGTCCCCGTCACCCTTCGGAATCTGGGGATTCCCACCGGAGAGCAGTTTCGGTTCCGCGGCGGCGATAGGTCTATCTCGGCGCGAGGCTGAAGGGTTCGCGCGCGAACACGCGGCGGACCATCGGCTCGAAGAACTCCAGCGGCAGCGACTCGTAGTCCGGATCGAAGGAGCACTGGTCCCAGCGGTGGCAGAAGTCCACGGCGTCCTGGAACCAGGGGTGGTCGCGGTACTTGTCGCGCGCGTCGGGGTCGCCGCCCACGTGGTGGGCATAGTAGACGCGCTGGAACAGGCCGTGGTGGCGGACGATCCAGTGCGTGCGTTCGGTCACGAAGGGGCGCAGCAGGAGCGCGGCCAGCTCGCCGTGGCTGTGCGGGGCGAGGAGGTCGTCGATGTCGTGCAGGAGCGCCGCCACGACCATCTCCTCTTCCGCGCCGTCGCGGTGGGCGCGGGTCGCGCTCTGCAGAGAGTGCTCCAGCCGGTCGACCTTGTAGCCGCCCATGGAACCGGACAACTGGCGGAGGTGTGCCAGCACCCGGTCGGCGGTGCCGGCGGCGAACTCATCCTCGAGATCCGCAAGCATTTCGTAGTCCTCGCGGGTGCCGTCCACCATACGGGTGAAGCTCACCACGGGACCGCTCGGCGTCGCCATAGGGGGCATGCCTGTCACCTCTCCGGACAAGGGCTCCAATCGGGGACTGCCAGCCGCACCGTCGGTCACAGCGAGGGGCATTGTCAAGGTTGCTCGAGCCTCGGTAGCGTTCAAGCGGGACCCGTGGCCACGGACTGGGAGGATCGACCATGCACTCCATCAGCAGCCTCGCGCAGAATGGCGACGCCTTGACCGCGGTCTGGAACGATGGCGAACGGACCGATCTCCCCTACCTCTGGCTGCGCGACAACTGTGGCTGCGGGGAGTGCTGCGTCGAGCAGACGACGGAGAAGCGATTCCACGTTTTCCGCGTCCCCAGCGACCTGCGACCGGTGACGGTCGACATCGAAGGCGCCGGATCCGGGACCGAGGCGATCTCCATCGCCTGGCCGGACGGACACCGCACACGCTACCGCTCGAGCGACATCCACGGGCTTCTGAGTCGGCCTCGTCTCGAGCTGCAGTACTGGGACGGGCAGTTTCAGCCGCGCACGTTCGACTACCAACGGTTCCTGGCGGACGACCACGCGGCGGCGGAGTTGATCGAGGAGTTTCTGCGCACCGGGGTGTGCGTGCTGGTCGACGCTCCCACCGAACCGGATTCGCTGGAGGAACTCGCCGCCCGTCTGGGTCCGGTCCGCGAGGTGCTGTTCGAGCGCATCCACAACGTCAAGCTCGATCCGAAGGGATACAACATCGCGCACACGGCCTTGGCCGTCGGAGTGCACAACGACTTCACCAGCTACACGTGGCCCCCGAGCGTGCAGGCGCTCCACATGCTGGTCAACGAGTGCGAGGGTGGCGCGTCGACCGTCGTGGACGGCTTCGGCGTGCTCGAGGCCCTACGTCGCGAGCACCCCGACAAGTTCGACGTTCTGTGCTCGGTGCGGGTGCCGTTCCGCATCTTCAGCGACGAATACGAGTGCTATGCGGCCAACCCCATGGTCGATCTGGGCAGCGACGGCGAGATGAGGATGATTCGCTTCAACACCGCACAGATGCAGGCCATACCCCTGACGGAGCCCCGGCTGGGCGAGTTCTACGCCGCCTACCACGAGCTGTCGAGCCGCGTCAACGATCCCGACGCCCAGGTGACGTTCCGGCTGGAGGGCGGGATGATCCTCCTGTGTGCCGGACACCGGGTACTGCATGGCCGCACCGAGATGGTCTCGTCCGGAGCGCGCCACCTGCAGGACGCTTACTTCGAGCACGACAACGTCCGCACCCACCTGAGGCTGCTGCGCCGCACCGGCCGCGTCTGAGCGCCGGGACCAGGCCGATTCCGGGTCAAGCCAATTCGGGGTCAAGAAAATTCAGCGCGGACTTGGCTCAGCGGGACAGCTTCGATGCCCCGACCGAGAGAGAACCTCTCGCGACCCGGGTAGACGACGAGCTTGCGGGCCGGCCGCAGGTCCTCACAGGCGCTGTGGAATCCACGCGAAACCCGAGGTGCGGTACTTCGCTTGATTTCCACCGCCCAGATCTCACCCGCACCGAGCTCGATGACGAGATCGACCTCCGCTCCGCCCACGGTCCGGTAGTAGCCGAGCAAGGCGTGCGCCGGGAGGGCGCTCGCGATGTTCTCGACCACCAACCCTTCCCAGCTGCTCCCGGCCACGGGGTGTCCCAGGAGAGAGTCCAGCGATTCGATTCCGAGAAGAGCGTGACAGACTCCGCTGTCCCGCAGGTACGTCTTGGGCGCCTTCACGAGTCGCCGGCCCGGATTGCCCCGCCATGAGACCAGCCGCCTCACCAGCAGCAGGTCGACCATCAGGTCCAGGTAGCGGGCGACGGTCACGCCGCTGAGACTCAGGGACTTGGCCAGGCCCGCAGCATTGAACGTCTGTCCCTGGTTGTGGGCGAGCATGGTCCAGAAGCGCCGCAGCGTCTCGCTCGGAATCCGCGGGCCCAGAGTCGGGATATCGCGCTCGAGATAGGTCTGAACGAAATCGAGCCGCCACTCGAAGCTGTCCGCGTCCCGTCCCGCCTGCAGACTCTCCGGAAACCCGCCGCGAGACCACAGATCATCGAGACGCTCCGCGCCAACCTCCCCCACGTTCAGCGAGGTCATTTCGCAGTACGCCACACGTCCGGCAAGGGTCTCGCCGGACTGCCGGAGCAGGTCAATGGAGGCCGAACCGAGGAAGAGAAAGTGACCCGTGCGACGGCCGTCCCGGCGGCGGCGGTCGATGACGCCGCGGAGCGGCTCAAAGAGATCCGGTATCCGCTGAATCTCGTCGAAGACGACGAGCCGCTCAGCGTTCCGGCGGCAGTACGCGTCGACGTCGGCCAGCTTGGCCCGATCCGAGGGGCGTTCCAGGTCGAGGTAGGCGGCGCCCCGCTCACGCGCGATATCGAGGGCCAGGGTTGTCTTGCCCACCTGTCGCGGGCCGGTTAGCACAACAGCCGGGGCCCGCGCCAGCAGACGCTCTACTCGCAACTTGCTCTCGCGTGGGATCATTCGCATCATAACCATGCAAATCTAATACGCGATGTAAGATTTGTCAGGTTGTTGAAGCTCCGATGCAGAAGGAGAGTCTCATGGTGGATGATTCGTCGCCTGGATCGAGGCCCGCTTGGAGGAGATGAGCCAATCTCTGGTCTCTGGACGCTGGGACGCGGAGTACCGCAAGGGGAGATACGCCGGAGAGCCCCCCCTGCCTTTCGTAGACCAAATCCTCGCCAGGATACGTGCCAGTTCGCTGGCCGAGCGCAGGGGACTCTACATCGGGTGCGGAAACGGTCGGAACTATCTTCCGCTCGTACGATCGGGATTGCATCTCTACGGACTGGATCTGTCCGCCGAAGCGCTTCGCCAGTTGGCTGCTCGGGAGCCTGAGCTGTCTACGCACCTGATCTGTGCCGATTTCCGGACGTTCGTCAGCCGATGCCGCTTCAGCTACGTCATCGCGATTCAGGTGTTCCAGCACGGCGTCGCCGCCGATGTCGCCAGGTACTTCTCGGGCGTCGGGGCCCTCCTGTCTCCCGGTGGCCTCTTCTTCCTCCGGGTCAACGCCGCATCGACCCAGGTACGTCGACCCCACACGGTCATTGAGCAGAATGATC
>LXNJ01000036.1_pt1 | contig 89295 bp, 79 predicted proteins | sample 809081 | NCBI WGS metagenome assembly LXNJ01 (sample SAMN04870510, study PRJNA318959) | sponge metagenome | biome: sponge; feature: marine sponge reef; material: water | host: Petrosia ficiformis | place: Greece: Milos, Mediterranean Sea | collected 2013-05-29 | depth 5-7 m
AGCATTCAAGCTTCAGGTTGTTAGGGAAATTGAAAGCGGTAAGTATGGAATCTCAGAAGCTTCTTCTGTTTATGGGATTAAGGGAAGTAGTACAGTCCGGGCATGGATGGATGCGTTGGCTAAAGCCGAAAAACTTGCTTCTTCAAATGATTTGTACGCAGTAAAATCATTTTTGGGAAAAATTGGAACGAACCGCATTGTGAAGGATAAAAAAGTCCTTTTGGATTTTGTGGAACCATTTAATCTTATCCTGAAATATGGGGCTGTGGGCGGACTTGGGGGTAGTTTGTGCGGTGGGGAGAGGGGAAAAGGTGTGGACAAAAAAAGAGGACAAGCAGCCAAATCGACTAAATGTCTTCCTGTGTGGGCAATGAGGGATTCGAACCCCCGACCCCCTCGGTGTAAACGAGGTGCTCTGAACCAACTGAGCTAATTGCCCTAATTGTTTGTCTTAATTGAGCTAATCAAATTAGCCTTTAAATAACGATCTTCCTTGAATTTCAAAGAAGGCTGCAAATATAGATGAATTTCCAAAGTTGGCAAAAGACTTGCTTAAAAAAATCACAAGGCTTCGGCAACCACAAAAAAACTTCCGCCAATCACCACTAAATCACTATTAGTAGCCATTTCTCTTGCCTTGCTTATCGCCTCTTTGACTGAAGGAATAAGCAATCCATCTCGACCCAATGAGGCACCAACTTCCTTTAATCTCTCTGCGTCCATAGCTCTGGGAATCTCTGCTTGACAGTAAATGTAGTTTGCGTCATCTGGAAACTGCTCCAGACTTTCTTCCACCTTTTTGTCATTGACCATCCCGATTACGAACCATAGTTGTTCAAAATCCAAATCGGAAATACTAGTTAATAAGGCCTCTATTCCTTCTACATTATGAGCTCCATCAGCTATGGTCTTTGGTTGTTTCCCTATTATTTGAAAACGTCCGCTTAAGCCAGAATCAATGAAAGGATTGAGGTGCTTAGGATACTCTATTTTCCAGTCCAATTCTTTGAGAATTTTAATGGAAGCAAGCACGGTCTTCAAGTTCTTATACTGATATAGAGCAGTTGGTTGATAATCATACAGCTCAGGACCAATTTGCTCTTCGGCCAAATAGAGCTCGGTTCCAACAGATTGTGCCTTTTCCCTAAAAACATGCTCAATCTCATCATCGGATTCACCTAGCACAACAGGAACCTTGGCTTTCATGATCCCTGCTTTTTCTCCTGCAATTTTTCCCCTTGTATCTCCAAGGAACTGCATATGATCCATTCCAATATTGGTGATGATGCTAAGTTCAGGAGTAAGTACATTGGTTGAGTCCAAACGACCTCCCATGCCTGTCTCAATGATGGCAATATCCACTTCTTCATTTCGAAAGTAATCGAAAGCCATTCCTACGGTCATTTCAAAGAAACTCAGTTTCATAGCACTAAAGGCCTTCTTATGCATAGAAATAAAGTCTACAACCTTTTGTTCTGGTATGACCTCTTGGTTGATTCGGATGCGTTCGCGAAAATCCTTAAGATGAGGAGAGGTATATAGGCCTGTTTTGTATCCAGCTTTTTCAAAGATGTTAGCTAGGAGGTGAGCGCAACTTCCCTTACCATTGGTACCAGCAATATGGATGGATTTAAATCCGCGTTCTGGATGCTTTAAATAGTAGCATAAGGCAATGGTTGATTCCAGGTCAATTTTGTAATTAGCTCCACCATCCCTTTGATACATAGGGAGCTGAGTAAAGAGCCAATGTAAAGTTTCCTGATAGGTCATTACTTCTGATAGAAGCGATAGATGATCGTCCCAATCTGACGATCTGGGGCATCGGGGTCTCCCTGAAATTTGGTCTTCTTTGCGGCCTCTTCTGCGCGTCGTAATAAGCAACTGGCTGCCGTTGTACTTCCGCGCTCTCCAGCTTCTGCTCGAACAACACTACCACTCTGGTTTACCCATATTTTAACCACAACTTTTCCCTCCTCGTTACAGTCGTAGGTTGGTTTGGGCTTACTCAAAGGAATACGTCCCCCCAGCTGATAATCGCCATCACCTCCAGAACCCTGATTCCCATAGTGATCTGGGGCATCCTGATCGCCAGTCGGATCTCCTTGGTCACCCGTTCCACCTGTTTCGCCTTCGCTACTGTTGGGATTATCAAAAAAATCATTCAGGCTATTGTCCAATTCTTCATCGGGTTGCTGTTCTTCCGCCTCGGAAGCTGCTTGTTTCCGACTGCTTTGATCTTCTTGATCGATGGCCGGAACTTCTTCAGAATCTTGTGTAGCTACTTCATCAATTTGTTCTGTGCTTTCTGTGCTTTCAGTTGGCTCAACATTTTCCTCCGTCACTTCAGACGGAGAAGAGGAAGATTCAACGACAGGCTCAGTTCCAGAACCACCGGGATCATAACCAAAGTTGATTACAATCCCATCTTCTGGTTTTGGTTCCAAATAATTCAAACCGACAAAAAGAAATAACACTACCATTCCCACATGTATTCCTGCGGTCCAAAGTATCCCTTTCCTTTTATTTTTCTCTTCCCAACTCATTACGAACTTGGATCAGTAGCTAGTACAATTTTCAATTGATTTCGATAAGCAATATCCATAATGTAAACGGCATGCTCAATAGGAACACCTTGCTCAACACGCAAGACCACAGTCTTTTCGTCTGCTCCTGTCAAGATCTTTAGCAATCCCTTTTCAATGAATTCTTTATTGGTCTTATCGCTATCAATAAAGTAGTTCAAGTCCTTGTCAATGCTCACGGACACCGTCTGCTTCTTTACACTCTTGGCGTTGCTCGAAGGTAGTACCAAGTCCAAGGCATTTGTAGTAACCAAAGTGGAAAGGAGAACAAAGAAGATCAATAGCAAGAAGACAATATCCGTCATAGACGACATATTGAAATTTGCGCTGATTTTATTTCTGCTTCGTAAATCCATTAGGCTGCGGGCTCATGTAAAAGATCCATAAATTCAGTAGATCGAGCCTCCATTTTATAGATCACTTTTTCTACTCGCGCGACCAGTAAATTGTATCCAATATAGGCTACAATTCCAACGATAAGTCCGGCAACCGTTGTAGACATTGCTGTAAAAATTCCTTCTGACAGCATTTCAACATTTACCTGACCACCGGCGCTAGCCATCTCATGAAAGACAAGGATCATTCCAATCACTGTACCCAAGAATCCGATCATAGGAGCGGCACCGGAAATCGTTGCTAAAGTGGCTAGATTTCTCTCCATCTTAAATACTTCGAGCTTGCCCGTATTTTCAATTGCAGCGGCAATATCATTAAGGGGTTTACCAATTCGACTAATTCCCTTTTCTATCATTCGAGCAATAGGAGAGTCGGTTTGCTTGCAAAGGTTAATTCCACTGCTGAGATTCCCTTCCTTCACATAATCTCTAATCTGATTCATGAAGTTCTGATCCTCCTTAGCGGCCTTTTTAATCGCGTTGTATCGTTCAACGAAAATATAAACGGTTATAATGGAGAGCACAAACAAAATGAGCATGACCAGCTGACCACCAATTCCACCACTGGTAATCAATTCCATTATTGACAAGGTCTTCTCAACCGGCTGATCGACTAGATTTTCATCTACACCGCTTCCTGTAGGGTTGATTTGAAGAAATAAACTCATAATGTATTAGGTTTTCAATGAAACGATTCAAATATACCGATGTTGTATGCTAAGAATATTCCTTAGAATATCATCTGCTCTAAAATATACCATCCGGCACCGGCCAAATAACCAAGAACAGCCAATAGTGAAATCTTCTTCAAGTACCAGATGAAGTCAATGCGCTCGATTCCCATCACAGCTACACCAGCAGCCGATCCAATGATCAAGGCTGAACCTCCCGTTCCCGCACAGTAGGCTAAAAACTCCCAGAAAAGACCATCCGTAGCGAAGAATCCAACTTCGGCAATGTCATACATTCCCATGGCCGCAGCTACCAAAGGAACATTATCCACAATTGCAGACAACAGTCCAATGAAGATGCTAACGATGTATACGCCACTCGCCTCTGTCGTTCCAACCGTGTTGTCTAAGAAATTCGCCATTTCTCCTAGCTGACCTGCGGACTGCAATGAACTTACGGCAAGAAGGATTCCAAGGAAGAAGAGTACACTTGAAATGTCAACCTTTCTCAATACGTGTATTACCTGAAGGCGAGAACGATATTCCCATTCCTTTTTGTGGTGCATTAATTCAGTGATGACCCAAAGCACACCCAAACTGAACATCATTCCCATAAAAGGAGGGAGATGTGTAACAGTTTTAAACACAGGCACGAACAATAGGCCTAGTACACCTGTGGCAAAAATGATTTTCTTTTCACGAGCCGGGATCTCAATGGTATGATCTTCATGTTTTACCCCTGGCCTGCTTACATTTCCTTTTAGTCTGAAACTCAAAATGACGAGAGGTACAATCATACACACAAAGCTGGCTAAGAAGATGTTTGTGATGATTGATCCGGCGGTGATCTGATCGCCAATCCAAAGCATCGTTGTGGTCACATCTCCAATAGGTGACCATGCGCCACCGGCATTAGCAGAAACAACGACCATACCGGCAAAAAGCCATTTGGTATTCTTACTGGCCACTAGTTTCCGAATCAAGCTAATCATTACAATCGAAGTCGTAAGGTTATCGAGTACCGCCGAGAAGAAGAAGGTAAGGATACAGATGATCCAAAGTAGTTTTACTCGATTGGTCGTCTTAATTCGATCTGTAATCACGGAGAATCCTTCGTGTGCATCTACCGTTTCTACGATGGTCATAGCTCCCATCAGAAAGAACAAGATGCTTGCAATCTCACTCAGGTGTTCTAGGAGGTGATGTTCAACGTGGTGGTCAAAGTGCTCCATGGTAGCATAAAGTGCCCAACATACTACACCAGTAATTAAAGCGGAAGCGGCCTTGTCAACTTTAAGCGGATGTTCCAGTGCAATTGCCAGATATCCCAGAACAAAGATTACGACCATCAAAATGTACAAACTCATATCAAACTCCTTTAATTCTTCTTGAGATATACTGACGTACTTGGGAACGCAAATCCAGTCCCATTTTTCTCGACAATAGCCATTATTTTAAAATTGATTTCTTCCTTAATCTTTAAATACTCACTCCAATCGATGGTCTTCACATTGAATACAACCATGATGTCTAGCGAACTGGCTCCAAAGTCCGTGAAACGAACCTCATAACCTTCATCCACAATTGGATGTTCGTTTAGCATGATCCTAATTCCATCCGTGACAGCCGTAATCTGCTCTTCCGTGGTTCCATAGGTTAGGCCAAGGGTAAATTTCGCGCGACGCATGGTTCGCTCCGAAAAATTATCCAATTCGGTATTGGTGATCAATCGGTTAGGAACGGTGACATAGGTTTTGTCTAATGTTCTTAATCGGGTAGAACGGAATCCTACTTTTTCCACCACTCCAGTGGTGCCTCCGAAGTTCACCAAATCACCTACTTGGAAAGGTTGATCGAAAAAGATCGTGACAGAGCCTAGTAAGTTTTCCAGGGAATCTTTTGCGGCCAAAGCTAGGGCAACACCTCCAATTCCAATACCGGCAATAAGTGCTGTGATATCAACATTAAAGATGGAATCCAACACGAAGAATAGCCAAAGGATAATGAAAACAAATTTCATTCCATCCACGATAAAGGGTACAATCTGATCGTCGAACTTGGATTCTGTTTTTTCCGCTCGCGCAATAAAAACCAATCCCAAATAATCGGATATTCTAAGGATGACGTATAGAATTCCGATGGTAACTAATACAGCATATAGCTTGGAAATGACCATCAAAAGTCCGAACTCTTCCTTAGGAGCTAGGTCCCAGCTTTCAGGAAGCTGAATGTGTCGTGTGGCTAGAAAGGCGAAGATTAAAAGAATGAGGAGACTGAATGGCTTAACCAACAATTTATTCAGTTTCTCCTCGGGAACTCCTAAACTCTTTCGATTAAAAAAGCTATAAATGAGATGGGCTAAATAGCTTGATATATACTTTCTGAAGATGAAGCTAGCCAAGAGCAATCCCACCAACCAGATGTAGTCCAATACGGTGTTTCCAAAATATACTTGACCAAGAAATTCTCGTAATTCCATTACAATAACTGTTCTAATGCAATTTCAAAAGCGGTTTCAGATAAGTTCAAAGGATTTGGATTGCGCTCATGGGTTTTTGTCAAGGCAATTTTAATCGTTCGTGAAGTATCAGAAAATATGGCTTCGTCGCTGAGTTCGATATCCTGATTCATCAGATAGGCAAATACCCTCGCCATTCCACAATTGGCAATGAAATCTGGAATGACATTCACTTTTCCATCGGCGTATTCCATTATAGGGCCGAAGAAGATTTCTTGGTCCGCAAAAGGAACGTTCGCCCCACTGGCTACAATCTCCAATCCAGACGCTATCATTCGATCAATCAGATCTTTGGTAATTAATCTTGAAGCCGTACATGGAAGAAATACTTCGGCCTGCAAATCCCAAATCTGGTCATTGATCTCGTCGAATGAAATCATGTTTTTGGACTCCAACTTGTTGCCTTCCTTATGCACAAACAAATCAGTGATTTCCTCAAAGCTAAATCCGTCTTGATTAATCAAGCCTCCATCGCGATCAATTATTCCAACCACTTTGGCTCCGGCCCGTGTCATATAAAAGGCGGCTGCAGCACCAACATTTCCCCATCCTTGGACAAGCACTCGTTTGGAACTCAGATCGCCACCGTATATGTCGTAATAGTGCCTTACAGATTCTGATACACCATATCCGGTAATCATATCTGCCACTTTAAACTTTCTGTGCAAGTCGGGCGAATAGTGTGCATCTTCCAATACTTTGGAAACACCCATTCGCAGTTGACCTGTTTTCTTAATCTTCTCGTTATCCGTTGGGTCGAAATGTCCTTCAAGAACGCCTTCTTGTGGATGCCAAAGACCTAGCTCTTCGGTCATTGGGATTACCTCGTGAATTTCGTCAACGTTTAAATCGCCACCTGTGCCATAATAACTTTTGAGTAAAGGGATAACCGCAGCATACCAGCGTTTAAGTACGCCTTTCTTACGCGGATCGCTGGGATCGAAATTGATGCCCGATTTGGCTCCGCCAATGTCTGGACCTGAAACAGTGAACTTCACTTCCATGGTCTTGGCTAAGGAGAGAACCTCATGTTTGTTCAGTCCTTTTCTCATTCTGGCACCACCACCAGCTGCACCGCCACGCAAAGAATTGATCACTACCCAACCCTCGGCTTCTGTTAATCTATCCTTCCATTCAAAGACAATTTTGGGACGTTTGTTCTCAAATTTCTTAAGTAGGACTTTCATTTACAGCTTATTTTGGCAGTGCAAATGTAATAATTGTAGGTGCTAAGAAATAGGGAATAGTCGCTTTTTAGCGATTGCTTTTCCACATTTTTCCAGCAATATGATCTGACGATGATCCAGTGACCGATGATAGAACGTTCGGAAGGGAATTTTGATGGAGGAAAGCGAGAAAAGCGAATACGAGAGCTTCTTTGAATTCGATTAGTTCTTTGTTGGGAACAATGACTTTTGCCGGGCTATAATGATTCAATCGCTCAATTAGAAAGGCATTGTAAGTTCCTCCACCGCTTAGTAGCACAGAATTTCCATTCGTTCGATTTATCGCTTTCGAAATTTGAAAGGCCGCATGTTCGGTAAAAGTGCGCATTAGGTCTACTGTTTGGTAGCCTGAAAGCAGAGGTAGTACATTGGATTCCACCCATTCTCGCCCCAAGGATTTTGGAGGCGGATCATTAAAATATCGGATGGAATTGAGCTGTTCAAGAAGTTGAGGAATGAGTTTACCTGAACGAGAGTCCTGGCCATTATGGTCGTATTCCTTACCGAGCCGCTGTGCTAGTTCGTTCAATACAATATTCAATGGACCAATATCAAAAGCCTTGCGAATCCCGACTTCATCGTATGAAATATTAGAAAAGCCTCCAAGGTTTATGCAGGCGTCAAATTCCCCAAAGAGCAGTTTGTCGCCTATAGGGACCAGAGGTGCGCCTTGTCCGCCAAGGAGTACATCTTGAGTTCGGAAATCATTAAGGGCTGGCTTTTTCGTTTGATGGGCAATTTCTTGCCCGTCTCCAATTTGGAGGGTCACACCTTCTTCTGGTCGATGGAAAATGGTGTGGCCATGCGAGGCAATTAGATCGACTTCTATTTTTGATTCTTCCATGGCCAATCTAGCCTGTTGACCTAGATAGGTTCCGTACTCGATGTCCAAAGTGTTTCGTGCCGATCTGCTTAGGTTTGCGGCATTGGACAATGAATCACGCTCTTGCTCATTATAAGCCACGTACTTGGTGTATAAAATGGAATAGGAGAAGGTGAATTCGTCAAAAAGCTGAAATTTCACAATGGCAATATCGAGGCCGTCAAGAGAAGTCCCTGACATCAGACCTAAGATGGTCATCTCCTTATTCGAAAGTGGTTCAGGCATGCAGTAAGTAAATTTAATCCTTTACTTTTGCACACCAATAACTCCAATATTTTATTCGATGAATTTTGATTTGACTGAAGAGCATATGATGATTCGCGATGCGGCTCGCGACTTTGCAAGAACTGAATTGTTGCCTGGTGTGATTGAACGTGATGAACAACAGAAATTTCCGACGGAACAAATCAAGAAGATGGGTGAAATGGGATTCATGGGAATGATGGTGAATCCGGCCTATGGCGGAGGAGGAATGGATACCATTTCTTATGTGCTGGCCATGGAAGAAATATCTAAAATAGATGCCAGTGCATCCGTTTGTATGTCAGTAAATAATTCGCTGGTTTGTTGGGGGTTAGATAGGTACGGTACAGAAGAGCAAAAACAAAAGTATTTGACTCCACTAGCTACAGGACAGATCATTGGTGCTTTTTGTCTGTCAGAACCTGAAGCCGGTTCAGATGCGACCATGCAGCGTACCACAGCCGAGGACAAAGGAGATCATTATCTGTTAAATGGAACAAAGAATTGGATTACCAATGGTAATTCAGCCTCTGTATATATAGTTATTGCTCAAACAGATCCAGAGAAAAGACATAGAGGTATTAATGCTTTTATTGTTGAGAAGGATTGGGAAGGATTTGAAGTTGGAAAGAAGGAGGATAAGTTGGGTATTCGTGGATCGGACACGCATTCATTGATGTTTACGGATGTTAAGGTTCCTAAGGAAAATCGAATCGGAGAGGATGGATTTGGGTTCAAATTCGCAATGCAAGTATTGTCAGGAGGAAGGATCGGTATCGCTTCTCAGGCTCTAGGAATTGCATCTGGATCCTATGAACTTGCTCTTCAATATTCAAAGGAGCGTAAATCGTTTGGTAAGCCTATCTCAGAACATCAAGCCATCGCCTTTAAATTGGCAGATATGGCAACAGAAATTGAGGCTGCAAGGTATTTGGTGATGAAGGCCGCATGGTTAAAAGACCAGCACAAAAACTTTGACCGCGAGAGTGCGATGGCGAAGCTCAAGGCTTCAGAAGTAGCAATGAATGTATCGGTTGAAGCTGTTCAAGTTCATGGAGGATATGGCTATGTGAAGGAATATCATGTGGAGCGTTTGATGCGCGACGCAAAGATTACCCAGATTTATGAAGGGACATCGGAAATTCAAAAGATTGTTATCTCTAGAAGTGTCCTAAAGGATTAATCCAGTTACAATTTTGATTGAAGCCCCATGAATCATATTTGTGGGTTTTTTTTTATAATTGGTCCAGGAGGCTTTCCATTGCCATTCCGCGTGATCCCTTGAGAAGAATGAGCGCGCCAAATAGCGGATTGCTTTGTAGGTATTTGACCAATTCATCTTTGCTTTCAAAGCAATTCGGGCTTTCTGCCCCGCAATTATAGAATTCGCTTCCTACAAAAAGAGAATTATCAAGTCCTAATTCTTGGCATAGTACAATGATGCGGGCATGCTCTTTAACAGAATCCTCACCGAGCTCATACATATCACCTAATACGGCAAGTTTCTTTGGATGTTTTCTTTTTGACAAGGATTCCAATGCTTTTTCTACACTGGAAGGATTGGCATTGTAGCAATCAACTATAACTGTGTTCTTCTCCGTTTCAAGCAATTGAGATCGCTGATTGGAGGATGTGTATTCTTCCAATGCTTGACAGATGTCTTCTTCGGGCACCTCAAATTCTAGACCTAGTACAATGGCGTAGGCTGCATTAACCAGATTGTATTCTCCAACCAATTGAGTACTTATCGAATGATCATTCCAATTCACTTGAAGATATCCATCTGCATCTTCTCCCAGAATTCCGTCCTCGGCCGAACGAGTGCTAAATGCAATTTTCTTATCGTAGCCTTCCAGTTTTTCTCTTTGAATAGGATCGTCAGAATGGAAGACGGCTGTTTCATTATTTGAGATCAAGAAGGAGTATAATTCTGACTTGCCTTTAATGACACCTTCAACTCCACCAAAACCTTCCAAATGAGCTTGACCATAATTGGTAATGAGTCCAAAATTGGGTCTGGAAAGGGAGGAGAGGAATTCGATTTCCTTCTGATGATTGGCGCCCATTTCAATAACCGCGATGCCGGAATCGATGGGACATGATAAAATAGTTAAAGGAACACCAATATGATTATTGAAGTTTCCACTACTGGCATGAACCTTATGCTTTTTAGAAAGTACCGAATGAATCAATTCCTTCGTTGTGGTCTTACCATTGGAACCCGTTAGGCCAATGACTGGGAATGTCCAAGTGTGCCGATATTCAAGGGCCAACTCCTGAAGTGCAACAAGGCTATCTTCTACATATAGAATTCTTGAATCCTTTCCTTCCAAATTCTTGCGATCCGCAATGACATATCGAGCTCCTTTTTCCAAGGCCTCTAGGGCAAAATCATTGGCATCAAAACGTTCGCCTTTAATGGCCAGAAAAAGACAGTTTTTAGTCACTTTTCTGCTGTCAATGACTAGCTCCGAGCATTCTAGATAATAGGGAAGTAGCTTCATAAAAAAATCCCCCTGAGTTTTCAGAGGGACTTAATTTTTATTTCTTACGACGACCTTCCATGCTTTGGCCCCCGACTCGATGCATCGCACATCTGAAACCAATATAATCGGTTGAAAGGTTTTCTTCTAAATATCGACGTGTTCCAGGTACCGCCCAATACGCGCGGTCTTTCCAAGAACCACCTTTATAAACGCGAATCTCGTTATTGTAAAGGCTTGTTTTTCCATAGTCGTACATGGCAGCCTCACCTGAAGGCAAGGAACCTTGGTCATAATAAATACTAGATTCCATATCACCATCTAGATAATCACGGTTATCCGCTTGGCTATAGTTTCTACGACCCAATGCTTCTTCTTCAGTTACATTACGCCTAGGTACACGTCCCAATGAATCTACAGGCTCAACATAACCAGACTCATCAGTGGCCCAGGTTTCATACACATTACCGCGGAAAGCACGGAAGTCATTATTGTCCTCCATAGAAAGCGGACGATACACATCCATTACCCACTCACATACGTTTCCAGCCATGTCATAAAGACCAAAATCGTTTGGAGGGAAACTTTTAACAGGCAGGGTGATATCACCGGCATCATTCAGCCATCCACCAAGACCCATATTATCTCCACGACCCCTCTTAATGTTGGCTAAGAGATCTCCTTTAACTTTTTCGTCAGGATTACGAAGTGATTCTCCGTTCCAAGGATACTTACGCTTTTGCGTTACACGCTCATATTCTGTATTTCCATACAATGAAAGAGCCGCATATTCCCATTCTGCTTCTGTTGGTAGTCTGTAATCCGGAAGGAATATTCCATCCTCCATGCGTACCGTACGACCGGCATCGCCATTTCCGTTAGGATCTAGATCAGGTAGATTTCTTTTTACTTCACCGTAATACTGTCGCATTAGGTAAGCATCAGTGTTAAAGTTGTCATCATCAAATTGATTGGGGTTTTCTCTTAAAACACCTTCTTCAATCAGAATTTGCTCATTAACACGATCCGTTCTCCAAACACAGTAATCATTCGCTTGCAACCAACTTACACCAACCACAGGGTAAAGATTGTAAGCCGGATGACGCAAGTAGGTCTCTACATAAGGTTCGTTATAGGCCAACTTACTTCTCCAAACAAGAGTGTCAGGAGTAGCATTGTCCATTACTTCAGGATAGCTTTGGCTCCAAACACGACGGATCCAGTATAGGTATTCGCGGTAGGCAATGTTGGTAACCTCAGTCTCATCCATATAGAAGGAAGAAACAGTTACACGGCTTGGAATGTTATTCCAATCGTACATCACGTCATTTTCTACGCGACCCATGGTGAAGGTACCTCCTTCGACAAAAACCAATCCTGGTCCTGTTATTTGTCCTCCATAGTTAAGATTAGCCTCAAAACCTCCGTTATCACTGTCGTTGTAGTTCCATCCAGTCGTGCCGGATTTCTCGCTACAAGACGCCAGACCAATCAAGGTAAGTGCGGCGATTAATGGATACTTCATGCGAAATTTCATTATGTCAAAATCTTTGGTGGTGCATTTATAAACTAAAACTTCGGACAGTTTATTGTCTTAAACTTCTTCTTCTTTGGTGCGCAAGGGAACTGATAACCAACGGTAAGCTCATGAGCTCCACCGCCTCCGTTGTTTTGCGAACTAACTGTATAATCGTATGAATAACCAACGGTCAACTTATCAGGAGAGAACCCCAACATAAGAATAACAGCATCAGCATTATTGAAATTGTGACGGAACGAAAGTCCGGCAGTAATCATGTCTTTGGTAGTTAATGAAAGCATGTAATTCAATTGCTCATGCGTTTCACCTTGTCCTTGATAAAGAATACCCGGATTCAAAACGGCCTGCTTTCCTCTTGCCAATCGACTGCTTGTAATAGGAATACTTGCGCCCCCGTGGAAAGTCATCTTCATTGGAAGTGCTCCAGTAGCGATAAAGGCATTTTCCGGTTCCGTCAGGTGATGGAAAGCTCCACCGAAGTAATAATTATCTGAGAAAAGCACAAAACCAGTGCTAAAGTCCACGTAGCTTACGGATTCTTTGAGAACCTCTGCCGTTGGGTTTACAAAACCGTATAAAGGATGGATTTGATCTCCAAATAGAAGTCTTGTTTGATCCAATCCCATTTGCGTAAAGCCAGCTTGGAACCCAACCAATAAGGCCAAATCTCTTGTCATTACCAAGTGGTAACTGTACATCATGCTCACCTCACGACGGCTCCAAGCGCCATCTCCAGAAACATCATTCAACACAAGAAATCCCAAACCGCCACTCAATCCATTGAAAAACTGATCATAACTAGCAGCTACAGTTTCGTAGGCTCCTAGGGAAGGGTATTGGTTTCTATAGGTCAATTTAACACGCGGGCACTTCTGTGATCCAGCCAATGCCGGATTCAAATAAAGTGGATTCGCATAAAATTGGGAGAACTGTGCGTCCTGCGCAAAGACACTCAAACCAATGCTTAATGCAAAAATTGACAATACTAATCTCTTCACCATCTCAAAGGTGTTTCTCAATCTAAGCTACAATATTACGAAAATATTTAGAGCGAAGACCTTCAATTAAACCTCTATACAACGTTTCCTTCCTCATATTAGCGTACTTTTGAACATAACTCGCTCTATAGGGTAATAATAGAGTAGAGTGGGCGTTCTAGCTTCAAATCCTTTAGCAGGAAAGTATATGAGAAAAGACGTATTTCTCGCCTTCATCGTTTGGTCGATAGGTGTGGTTTCTTTTGGTCAGGTAGAAAATCATTCCATTGAATGGCTTGATCCTATTGATGTTAGATCGGAATCAATAGGTGACGCAGCATTAGCAATAAGAGGAGGGCAGTATCTAAATTATGGTGACCGGATTCCCGTTTGGACGCATAGAATTGCTATTAATCAAGCCGCATCTTCTGCAGAAGTGGTACTCTCAAATGTTCAAATAACCAGCCTTAGTTCAACAGAATTAGAATTAATTAAAGGTCAAGAAATTGATTCGGAATTCAGGATAATTTCTAAACCTACCCAATTTAAAGGAAGACCATTTCTTAAAGTTATTATTGTTCCGGTTCGGCGAAATCCTAGCACTGGAAGATTGGAAAAGCTTCTATCGTTTAGTTATTCCTATGAATTGACGACAAAGCCCCCTAAGCGCACAAGTCAGATATATGCCGATCATTCCGTTTTATCTACGGGCACTTGGATGAAGATGGCTATTGTACGCGACGGACTGTATAAAATCGATCAAAGCACACTCAACTCATTTGGCTTTGATGCATCCCAGATTGACCCAAGAAATATTCAGGTGTATGGAAACCCTGGGGGAATGCTTCCGGAGAATACGAGCGTAGCCAGATACGATGATTTAAGACAAAATGCTATTGAAGTTATTGGTGAGTCCGACGGCTCCTTTGATAATAGTGATTATGTTCTTTTCTATGCCCAGGGCCCGCATCGATGGGAACTTAAAGATGGACATTATGTACATGTACAGAACATATATTCCGATACCGCCTACTACTTCATGACGGTCGGAAGTTCTGCGGGCATAAGAGTTTCAACCTATACGCCCCCAGATGGACCCGTTGATGTTCAGATTAATGAATTTATAGACAGGGCATTTTCAGAAATTGAGGAGACCAATTTGGTTGGAACGGGTCGACTTTGGTTTGGTGAATACTTCGACATCACTACAGCCTATAATTATACCTTTAATATGCCTTCGTTAAAAAATGGAGAGGATGCGTGGATGAAGGTTGAAACCGTGGCAAGGGCCGGTACACAAACACGATTTACTGCTAATTATCCAAATGGAACTGAAATAGCAAACTGGTACCATACCTCAGTGGGTTCAGGTTCAGGATCCAACTATGTGAATCCATCGGGTGTTGAAGTAAACTTCCTTCCTTCCAGTAACAATGAAATTATTATACGATTGAATTATGACAAACTGGGAAATCCTTCGGCGGTAGCTTGGCTGGACTATGTCATTGTAAATGGTATAAGAAATTTGAATTTGAGTGATAATCAAATGGCTTTTCGAAATCCCGAAGGAGTTGACACGGCTTCAAGCATTATTTCTGAATATACCTTAAGCAATGCCCAAGGATCAACTATATGGGACATCTCTGATCCTACCCGCCCGCAACGAATCAATCCGGACAATTCGGGTAGTACTTCAGTTTTTAAGGCCTTCCACAATGACTTTAAGGAATACATCGCCTTTAAAGGAAACTCCTTTTATTCCGTGGCTTCTTATTCTTCCTTGCAAAATCAGGATTTACATGGAATGGTGTCGCCAAATGTATTTGTTATAACATCCAAGAGTTTGCAAAATGCGGCCGAGGATTTGACGGTTATCCACGAACAGCATGGGTGGACGTCCGAAGTGGTTTTGGTGGATGATATATATAATGAGTTTAGTTCCGGTGCCCAAGATTTAACGGCAATAAGAGATTTCTTGCGGATGCATTATCTCAGACCGAATCCTCCAGGCGAAGAATTAAGGCATGTGGTTTTATATGGTGATGCATCCTACGACTATAAAGATCGAATTGCAGGAAACACAAATCACATCCCCACTTGGGAGACCGAAAAATCGTTTTCGCTCTATACTAGTTACGCCATGGACGATTATCTCTTCATGCTTGATGATGGAGAAGGTTCACCGGATTCAATCCCAGCCGATGATGTCGATCTAAGTTTTGGTAGAATTGTGGCCAATACCGCATCTGAAGCCAATGCGATTAATGAAAAAATAGAGACGTACTATTCTGCCTTTGCTTCTGGAGATTGGATTAACGATATTGTTTTTGTAGCCGATGATGTGGATAAGCCAGGGGAAACTGTATTCGTTGGGAATGCAGAAGAATTAGCCATCCGCATTGACACAACATACCCTAGATTTAATATTGACAAAATCTATTTGGATGCTTATGTACAAGAGGCTACCCCGGCCGGTCAAAGATATCCCTCGGTTAAATTGGCATTGCGAGATCGAGTGGAAAAAGGGGTTCTCTTAGTGAATTATATTGGTCATGGTGGAGAATTAGGATGGGCACACGAACGGGTGCTCGAGAATTCAGATATACTTTCTTGGACCAACATAGATAGGTTGACAAATTTTTTGACCGTTACATGTGAATTTACACGCTATGATGACCCAAAAAGGATAAGTGCAGGTGAGCACTGTTTATTGAATCCAGTTGGGGCGGTAGTTTCTCTTTTTAGTACAAGCCGCGTTGTTTACGCGAGCCCAGCACATTCCGTAAACAGCCGTTTCTATGATTGGGCATTTGAGAAAGTAAATGGTGAGTATCTCTCTAATGGAGAGGTCATGATGTATACGAAGAATTCTTTGGAGGGATATACCAGACAGGTGTTCGGCTATTTTGGAGACCCTTGTACAACTATGCCTCATCCAGAAGAAGAAGTTAAAACCACCGAGTTTAAAAATGTTGCAGTAGATATTATTCCGGATACCATTAGTGCACTTTCAATTGTGCAGGTTAAAGGAGAAATTGTAGATGATGCCGGAAATAAAAACTTCAATGGGGAGATAGTTCCTACCGTATATGATAAGCGAGTGACTCAATTCACCAGAGCCAATAACGGAGTTGGACCTAATATTCCTTTTGAACTTCAAAAGAATATCATTTATAAAGGAAGAGCATCTGTAACCAATGGTGAATGGGAATTTGAATTTGTTGTTCCAAAAGACATAGCCTATCAAATTGATTATGGTCGGATTAGCTACTACGCTATAAACACCGATAAATCCCGAGTGGCTGGAGGATATTATGATAACTTCTTAGTGGGAGGAACGGATGCGAATCCAATAGAAGACGAAGAAGGTCCACAAATTCGACTTTATATGAACGATGAGGAATTCGTTTTTGGAGGAATAACAGATGAGTCTCCAGATTTCTTGGCAGTCCTGGAAGATCAATCGGGTATTAATACCATTGGAAATGGAATTGGTCATGATCTTATTGCTGTGCTAGACGGGAATTCAAACGAAGCCTTTGTGTTAAACGATTATTATACCTCTGACATGGATTCCTATCAATCGGGAAGAGTTGTTTATCCGTTTTTTGATCTTGAACCTGGACGTCATACCATTGACTTCAAAGCTTTTGATACGTACAATAATTCATCTGAAGCCAGTCTTGAATTTGTAGTTGCTGAATCGGCAGACATCGCCTTGAAACACGTACTAAACTATCCGAACCCGTTTACCACCTATACGGAGTTTCATTTTGAGCACAATAGACCTGGAGAATTATTGGATGTTCAAGTGCAAATATTTACGGTTAGTGGAAAAATAGTTAAGACTATAAATACTACAGTGCAAACTGAAGGGTTTAGAGTAGATGGAATTGCCTGGGATGGCAGAGATGACTTTGGTGACCGAATCGGAAAAGGAACCTACATATATAAGGTAGAGGTTCGATCGAGTCTTGATAGTAAGAAAACAGAGGTATTTGAGAAGCTGGTAATACTTCAATAATCAGATTGGTGGTTTTAATATATTTGCAAACCCAGTTAGGAAAAAAGAGTCGATGGATAGATTAGTAAAAACACTCATAACCCTCATTATTATTGTTGGTGTTACCCCCGCCAAGGCACAACTCAACGCCTATGGCGATGCGGATCAGTACAACACCATCACTACGGCGGTGCCTTTTTTGCTGATTTCGCCTGATTCCAGATCAGGAGGAATGGGTGATGCAGGGGTGTCAACTTCCCCGGATGCCAATAGTATTCATTGGAATGCAGCTAAGCTTGCTTTCCTTGAGGAAGGACAGGCATTAAGTTTGTCCTATACCCCATGGATGACGAAGTTGGTCCCTGATATTAATTTGGCATATCTGTCGTATTATCATACGTTGGGAAGGCGACAGACCATCGCGACTTCCTTGAGGTATTTCTCTCTTGGAGACATAATTTTTAGGGATGACCAAGGGAACTACTTAGGTCAGTTTAATCCTAATGAATTTGCGATCGATGTGGCCTATGCACTCCGGCTTTCTGACAAACTAAGTGGAGGGGTCGCTTTGAGGTATATCTATAGTAATCTTACAGGAGGGCAGGCTTTACAAAATGGACTGACCACCCGTCCGGGTCAATCGGCCGCTGCCGATATTTCAGTTTACTACCGCAGTGACGAATTCCGAATGCAGGATATTAAGGCACGTTGGACGTGGGGGATCCAGGTTTCTAATTTGGGAGCTAAAATATCCTATACAGAATCTCCAAATAAAGATTTCTTACCTACCAATTTACGATTGGGTAGTGGAATGGATTTCATTTTCGATAACTACAACAGATTAGCCGTATTCGCGGAGTTTAACAAGTTACTCGTCCCAACACCTCCACAATATTGTGTGGATTCATCGGGAAGAGTGATTAACCCGGTTGCCATTTGCGGAGGAAAGGATCCTAATGTTCCAGTAATGCAAGGAGTTTTCCAGTCGTTTAGTGATGCTCCTGGTGGTGTGCGCGAAGAATTGAGAGAAATTAACTGGACCTTAGGTACGGAATACTGGTATAACGATCAGTTTGCTGTTCGTATGGGTTACTTCTGGGAACACAAAGACAAAGGAAATAGAAAGTATTTCACTTTGGGAGCAGGAATTAAATACAACGTTTTTCAACTTGACTTTGCCTATTTAATTCCAGCATCTGCTACTGTTCGTAGTCCACTTGAAAACACCCTTCGATTTACATTGACCTTCGATCTTGAGGGTATGGGTCAGGGTGCTGACGATATCTAATTCGTATGACAAACATCCGTGTAGGATTTGGTTACGATGTTCATCAACTAAGAGAATCATATGACCTCTGGTTAGGAGGTATTCGCGTTCCACATTCCAAAGGAAGTTATGGCCATTCGGATGCCGATGTTTTAATTCATGCCCTTTGTGATGCTCTATTAGGGGCAGCCAGTCTAAGGGATATTGGCTTTCACTTTCCCGATACGGATCCAAAATTCAAGGGTGCTGATAGTAAGGTGCTTTTAAAAGAGGTTCTCCAAATTTTGGCAGAAAAGAAGTATTGCTTTGTAAATGCCGATTTGACTCTGGTTCTAGAGAGGCCGAAGGTGTTACCTTATATCGAGGAAATGCAAGAATGTTTGGCGCAAATTCTGGAATGTGAAACAGAACGGATTAGCATCAAGGCCACGACATCAGAAAAGATGGGGTTTGTAGGGAATGAAGATGGAGTAGCTGCACATGCCGTTTGTTTAATAGAAAAACTAGATTAATGGCCATTCAACGAGGACATGAATTCCATGTATTTAGGGATGAAAGTGAACTTACTGATTCTTGGAGAGAATTGCTCAGTGCAGCCAGAAACGAGATAAGAAACAGCTACGCACCCTATAGCGGGTTCAATGTTGTAGCTTCTGCTCGTTTAAACACAGGCGATATTGTTACTGGTTCAAATCAGGAGAATTCCTCTTTTCAGGCTGGAATTTGTGCGGAAAGAAACCTGGTATTTCATGCTATGCATACCTTCAAGAACCTTCAGATTGATTCTCTGTTAGTATACGCAGAGGGCGAGAATCATATGAAAGAAAGAGTTGTTGCGCCTTGTGGTATTTGCCGTCAAGTTTTAGCTGAACAAGAATTGATTCAGTCATCCAATTTGGAGGTTTTATTCCCTGGGGAAAATGGAAGCTGGATACTGTCGGAAAAGATGGATTTTCTTCTGCCATTTGCCTTCCGATTGAAATAAGGGCATCTCCTCTTTTTTAGTTAAATTTGCCAGCCTTCAAAAATGAACACATGAAGAAGATTACTGCAACCAAAAGTAGATATCTAAAGTGGTATGAGAACATGCTCCTTTGGAGAAAGGTGGAAGACAAGTTTTCAGCCTTATATATTCAGCAGAAAATACGAGGTTTTTTACACCTCTATAATGGTCAAGAAGCTATTCTTGCCGGTTGTAGAGAAGTGATCGATCCTTCTAAAGACAAAATGATCACGGCTTACAGAAATCATGTGCAGCCAATTGCGATGGGAGTTGAGTCGAAGTACGTAGCTGCTGAGCTGTTAGGTAAGGCCACTGGAACTTCTGGTGGTAAAGGAGGTTCAATGCATATTTTTTCAAAGGAGCATAACTTTTTTGGGGGCCACGGAATTGTTGGGGGGCAGATCCCATTAGGTGCTGGTATTGCTTTCGCTGACAAGTATCTCGAGACTGGTGGTGTTACCCTTTGTTTTATGGGTGATGGTGCGGTTCGACAAGGGGCGTTTCATGAAGCATTAAACTTGGCGGCCTTTTGGCACTTACCTGTTGTCTACATTATTGAGAATAATATGTATTCCATGGGTACTTCTGTTGAGCGTCAAACCAAGGTGACCAATTTGCACGAACTGGGTTGTGCCTTTGATATGCCTCATAAGGCTGTGAATGGAATGGATCCTATTGAGGTAGCTAATGAAGTTGGAATAGCTGTGGAGAGAGCACGAAAAGATGAAGGTCCTACTCTCCTAGAAATGAAAACCTATAGATATAAGGGTCATTCGATGTCCGATGCCCAGCACTATAGGTCAAAAGAAGAGGTGGCTGAATATCAAAAGATAGACCCGATTAATGTGGTTAAGAACACATTATTAGAAAAGTCTTGGGCGACGGAAGAAGAGATTAAAGCCATTGATGCTAAGATTAAGAAGGAAGTTTTGGAGGCGGTGAAATTTGCCGAAGAGAGTTCTTTCCCTGATCCTGAAGACCTATATAAAGGAATATACAAGCAGGAGGATTATCCATTTATTAAAGAGTAATAAGCTAATAGACTTACAAGATGGCTGAAATTGTAACAATGCCTCGATTGAGCGATACAATGACCACAGGAACAGTGGCCAAATGGCATAAGAATATTGGAGACCGTGTGGAAGAAGGTGATCTTCTAGCCGAGATTGAAACTGATAAGGCTACAATGGAATTTGAGTCCTTCCAGGAAGGGGTACTATTATATATAGGAGCGGAAGAAGGTAAGGAAGCACCAGTGGACAGTGTTTTGGCTGTTTTAGGTGAGGAGGGCGAAGACTATAAAAAGTTGCTGGAAGATTCCACTTCTACAGCGGAAGCTCCGACAGTGGAAAAGACAGAAGCAGAGAAAGAAGTAAGCAAGGAGCCTGAGTCAATACCAGTGCTCGCTCCAGCCTCTCAACCACATACCACGAGTGCTCAAGAATTTGATGGTCGCATTAAGGCATCACCCTTGGCTAAGAAAATGGCCAGTGAGAAGGGAATTGATCTTTCTGCTATGAATGGTAGTGGTGAAGGTGGTCGAATCGTCAAGAGAGACATAGACAATTACACTCCTACGCCCACATTACAGGCTACGACTTCTATTGCTGGTGAGGAATCCTTTACGGATACGCCAATTTCGCAAATGCGAAGGACCCTTGCACGCAGACTGGCGGAGAGCAAGTTTACAGCCCCTCATTTCTATTTAACAATGGAAATAGATATGGATCGGGCGGTAGAGTCCAGAAAGCGTTTAAATGAGCTGTCTGAATCTAAGGTTTCATTTAATGATTTTGTAGCGAAAGCTTGCGCAATGGCACTGCGGAAACATCCTTCTGTAAATTCTAGCTGGCGCGAAGATGTTATTCGCACAAACGATCACGTCCATATTGGAGTAGCAGTTGCCGTAGACGAAGGATTGCTTGTTCCTGTAGTTCGATTTGCTGACCATAAAGGGCTTCAATCCATAAGTGCTGAGGTCAAAGATTTAGCAGGCAAAGCAAAAAACAAAAAACTGCAACCTCAGGAGTGGGAAGGAAATACCTTTACCATTAGTAATTTGGGGATGTTTGGCATAGAAGAATTCACGGCTATAGTGAATCCACCCGACAGTTGTATTCTAGCTGTAGGTGGAATCATTCAAAAGCCCGTGGTTAAGAATGGAGAGATAGTAGTTGGAAATAGAATGAAAGTGACACTATCCTGTGACCATAGGGTAGTGGATGGGGCAAGTGGTGCCGCATTCTTACAAACGGTGAAAGCATATCTCGAAGAGCCGGTTTCAATGCTTCTATAATGAGTCACATCGTACTTACGGGGGCCAGTAGAGGAATAGGTCGTGATACGTGCATTGCACTTGCTCAAAAAGGGGCATCTAAAATATTGGGGGGTTCAAGGAATGGTTCCAGTTTAGCATCATTGAAGAATGTGATTCATGAACTTTCGCCAGAGGTCGAGTTTATTCCACTAGAACTTGATATAAGTCAGGACTCCTCCATGGCAATTCTGTCAGCGCATATCGAGACCACGCTTGGATCACGTGTTGATGCGCTGGTGAACAATGCAGGACTCTTAGTCAGTAAACCCTTCGAAGAACTTTCGATTGCAGATTTCAAGTTGATTTATGATGTAAATGTGTTTGGAGCTGTTCGAATGGTGAAGGCATGCTTACCTTATATAAGGACGGGACATGTATTAAACATATCTAGTATTGGAGGTGAACAAGGAACGGTTAAATTTCCGGGCTTGTCTGCCTATAGCTCTAGTAAAGGCGCAATGACCATTTTTACGGAATGTTTGGCAGAGGAATTAAAAGATGCCAAAATAAAAGTTAATGCTCTTGCCTTAGGAGCAGTACAGACTGAGATGCTAGCGGAGGCTTTCCCAGGATATCAGGCTCCCGTGAGTGCTAAAGAAATGGGAGCTTATGTAGCTCAATTCGTATTAAATGATTGGAAGATGTACAATGGAAAGGTCTTGTCCATAAGTTCATCGACCCCCTAAATAACTGTCTTTCAAGTGTAAGAGAAAAAACCTCAAAAAAATTCGGCAAATACTTGCAGATATAAAAAGCTGCCTTAAATTTGCACCCGCTTTCGAGCACAGTTCTTTACAAAACACTGTTGAAAAATGGCTTCGGCCTATTGTTATAAAAGGGAAAAGAGTGTATCTTTGCTTCCCGTTTTTAACGAGACGAAAACAGTTCTTTTTTAGAGAAGAAAAACCTTCAAAATATTTTCAAAATTATTTGTCGGTAGAAAAAATATTCCTCTTACCTTTGCCGACCCGTTTCGGCGGATAAGAAGAAAAAGTTCTTTGAACATACTGGGAGAAAAGAAAGGTAAGGTAATAACAAACACCTTGTCAATTTTATTTGAGGCCAGCAGATCAACTAAACGTTTTTTACAACGGAGAGTTTGATCCTGGCTCAGGATGAACGCTAGCGGCAGGCCTAACACATGCAAGTCGAGGGGTAACAGGGAGAGCTTGCTTTCCGCTGACGACCGGCGCACGGGTGCGTAACGCGTATGCAACCTACCTCTAACAGGAGGATAGCTCTCGGAAACGGGAATTAATACTCCATAACATTGCGAATTCGCCTGTTTTTGCAATTAAAGCTCCGGCGGTTAGAGATGGGCATGCGTCCTATTAGCTTGTTGGTGAGGTAACGGCTCACCAAGGCAACGATAGGTAGGGGGCCTGAGAGGGTGGTCCCCCACACTGGTACTGAGACACGGACCAGACTCCTACGGGAGGCAGCAGTGAGGAATATTGGTCAATGGACGAAAGTCTGAACCAGCCATGCCGCGTGCAGGATGACGGCCTTACGGGTTGTAAACTGCTTTTATATGGGAAGAATCACCGATACGTGTATCGGTCTGACGGTACCATACGAATAAGGATCGGCTAACTCCGTGCCAGCAGCCGCGGTAATACGGAGGATCCAAGCGTTATCCGGATTCATTGGGTTTAAAGGGTGCGTAGGCGGAATAGTAAGTTAGTGGTGAAAGCCTGTGGCTCAACCATAGAACTGCCATTAATACTGCTATTCTTGAGTACATTTGAAGTGGGCGGAATACGACATGTAGCGGTGAAATGCATAGATATGTCGTAGAACACCGATTGCGAAGGCAGCTCACTAAACTGTAACTGACGCTGAGGCACGAAAGCGTGGGGAGCGAACAGGATTAGATATCCTGGTAGTCCACGCCGTAAACGATGATCACTCGCTGTTGGCGATACACTGTCAGCGGCCAAGCGAAAGTATTAAGTGATCCACCTGGGGAGTACGCCGGCAACGGTGAAACTCAAAGGAATTGACGGGGGCCCGCACAAGCGGTGGAGCATGTGGTTTAATTCGATGATACGCGAGGAACCTTACCAGGGCTTAAATGTAAGTTGACAGATTTGGGAAACCAGTCCTTCTTCGGACAATTTACAAGGTGCTGCATGGTTGTCGTCAGCTCGTGCCGTGAGGTGTCGGGTTAAGTCCCATAACGAGCGCAACCCCTATCTTTAGTTGCCAGCGGTTCGGCCGGGGACTCTAAAGAAACTGCCAGCGCAAGCTGTGAGGAAGGTGGGGATGACGTCAAATCATCACGGCCCTTACGTCCTGGGCTACACACGTGCTACAATGGTAAATACAAAGGGCAGCCACCCCGCGAGGGGGAGCGAATCCCTAAAGTTTATCTCAGTTCGGATCGAAGTCTGCAACTCGACTTCGTGAAGCTGGAATCGCTAGTAATCGCGCATCAGCCATGGCGCGGTGAATACGTTCCCGGGCCTTGTACACACCGCCCGTCAAGCCATGGAAGCTGGGGGTACCTGAAGTCGGTAACCGTAAGGAGCTGCCTAGGGTAAAACTAGTAACTGGGGCTAAGTCGTAACAAGGTAGCCGTACCGGAAGGTGCGGCTGGAACACCTCCTTTCTAGAGAAGTTGGTGGCTTCAATATGACAGGTTATGTTAACCTGCCTTTCTTTTATCTCCTAAGTATATAATTGCTTTTCCTCAAGCTTGAGAAAGTCTCGTAGCTCAGCTGGTTAGAGTGCTACACTGATAATGTAGAGGTCGGCGGTTCAAGTCCGCCCGAGACTACTAAGTGTTCGTGAATGCCAGGCGCATATGAAACTGAACAAGTCGGTCATCAAAGGGATGACTGTATAATCGTTCACTCTGTTTGTGGATATTTTTTGGGGGATTAGCTCAGCTGGCTAGAGCGCCTGCTTTGCACGCAGGAGGTCATCGGTTCGACTCCGATATTCTCCACTATTCCTTTCGAGGAAAAAGTTCTTTGACATTTTGGGAGACATATATAATATAAACTTGAGAAAGTTACTAAGGGCGTATGGAGGATGCCTTGGCTCTCAAAGACGATGAAAGACGTGATAAGCTGCGATAAGCTTCGGGGAGGTGCAAATAACCGCAAATCCGAAGATTTCTGAATGGGGAAACCTGATATAGTGAAGCTATATCATCCGAAAGGAAGTTAACCCGGTGAACTGAAACATCTAAGTAACCGGAGGAAGAGAAAACAATAGTGATTTCCGTAGTAGCGGCGAGCGAACTGGAAATAGCCCAAACCAGCTAGGTTACGGCCTAGCTGGGGTTGTAGGACTGCAGCATGAGAATATCAATCAAGTGGAATTTTCTGGAAAGTAAAACCATAGGGGGTGATAGTCCCGTACACGTAAATTTGATATAATCTAGCAGTATCCTGAGTAGCGCGGAACATGTGAAATTCTGTGTGAATCTGCCAGAACCATCTGGTAAGGCTAAATACTCTTGAGAGACCGATAGCGAACAAGTACTGTGAAGGAAAGGTGAAAAGTACCCTGAATAAGGGAGTGAAATAGAACCTGAAACCGTACGCCTACAAGCGGTCGGAGCAACTTCGTGTTGTGACGGCGTGCCTTTTGCATAATGATCCTACGAGTTACTCCTCACTGGCGAGGTTAAGGCTTTAAGAGCCGGAGCCGAAGCGAAAGCGAATCTGAATAGGGTGTTCAGTCAGTGGGGGTAGACGCGAAACCTGGTGATCTACCCATGGCCAGGGTGAAGTTCCAGTAACACGGGATGGAGGCCCGAACCAGTACACGTTGAAAAGTGTTTGGATGAGCTGTGGGTAGGGGTGAAAGGCCAATCAAACCGGGAAATAGCTCGTACTCCCCGAAATGCATTTAGGTGCAGCGTTGTGGTTGAGTTTCATAGAGGTAGAGCTACTGATAGGATGCGGGGGCTTCACCGCCTACCAATTCCTGATAAACTCCGAATGCTATGAAATATACACGGCAGTGAGGGCATGGGTGCTAAGGTCCATGTCCGAGAGGGAAAGAACCCAGACCATCTGCTAAGGTCCCCAAATTTGCGCTAAGTTGATCAAACGAGGTCCGATTGCACTGACAGCTAGGATGTTGGCTTGGAAGCAGCCATGCATTTAAAGAGTGCGTAACAGCTCACTAGTCGAGCGATCGGGCATGGATAATAATCGGGCATAAGCGTAATACCGAAGCAGTGGACGAAAGTGGTAGGGGAGCATTCTAGTTGCGCCGAAGTCGAACCGTGAGGTTTGGTGGAGCGGCTAGAAAAGAAAATGTAGGAATGAGTAACGATAAAGCAGGCGAGAAACCTGCTCACCGATAGACTAAGGTTTCCTGATCAACGCTAATCGGATCAGGGTTAGTCGGGACCTAAGGCGAAGCCGAACGGCGTAGTCGATGGACAACTGGTTAATATTCCAGTACTTGTTTATGTTGCGATGGGGTGACGAAGTAGTGAAAGCACCGCGTACGGACGGAATAGTACGTTAAAGATTGTAGGTATAAGGACCGTAGGTAAATCCGCGAATCTTGCTGAATTTCGATAGTACCACAAGTCTTCGGATGCGTGGATAGTGTGCCTAATCAGACTTCCAAGAAAAACCTCTAAGCTTCAGACATAAACAACCCGTACCGTAAACCGACACAGGTAGTCAAGAAGAGAATTCTAAGGTGCTCGAGTGATCCGTGGCTAAGGAACTAGGCAAAATGGTCTCGTAACTTCGGGAGAAGAGACGCTGGCTTCGGCCAGCCGCAGTGAATAGGCCCAGGCGACTGTTTATCAAAAACACAGGACTCTGCTAAATCGAAAGATGATGTATAGGGTCTGACACCTGCCCGGTGCCGGAAGGTTAATAGGAGGGGTTATACTTCGGTAGAAGCTCTGAATTGAAGCCCCGGTAAACGGCGGCCGTAACTATAACGGTCCTAAGGTAGCGAAATTCCTTGTCGGGTAAGTTCCGACCTGCACGAATGGTGTAACGATCTGGGCACTGTCTCGGCCACGAGCTCGGTGAAATTGTAGTATCGGTGAAGATGCCGATTACCCGCAACGGGACGGAAAGACCCCGTGAACCTTCACTACAGCTTAGTATTGACTTTGGGCAAATGATGTGTAGGATAGGTGGGAGACTTCGAAGTGGCGTCGCTAGGCGCTGTGGAGTCGTCCTTGAAATACCACCCTTCATTTGTCTGAAGCCTAACCCCTAACGGGGGACAGTGCTTGGTGGGTAGTTTGACTGGGGTGGTCGCCTCCAAAAGAGTAACGGAGGCTTCTAAAGGTACCCTCAGCACGCTTGGTAACCGTGCGTAGAGTATAATGGCATAAGGGTGCTTGACTGTGAGACCGACAAGTCGAGCAGGTACGAAAGTAGAGCATAGTGATCCGGTGGTTCCGCATGGAAGGGCCATCGCTCAAAGGATAAAAGGTACTCCGGGGATAACAGGCTGATCTCCCCCAAGAGCTCACATCGACGGGGGGGTTTGGCACCTCGATGTCGGCTCGTCACATCCTGGGGCTGGAGAAGGTCCCAAGGGTTGGGCTGTTCGCCCATTAAAGTGGCACGCGAGCTGGGTTCAGAACGTCGCGAGACAGTTCGGTCCCTATCTGTTGTGGGCGTTAGAAGTTTGAGAGGACCTATCTCTAGTACGAGAGGACCGAGATGGACGAACCTCTGGTGTACCAGTTGTGCCGCCAGGTGCAGCGCTGGGTAGCTATGTTCGGACGAGATAAGCGCTGAAAGCATATAAGCGCGAAACTCACCTCAAGATGAGACTTCTTTTGAGGGTCGTTATAGACGATGACGTTGATAGGTTGCAAGTGTAAAGACAGCGATGTCAAAGCTGAGCAATACTAATTACCCGAAGACTTTCCAAGTTAATGTTATATATCCTCCTAAATATGTCTTACCGTATTAAAAACCTTTGGTGGTTATAGCGGTGGGGTACACCTCTTCCCATTCCGAACAGAGAAGTTAAGCCCACCAGCGCAGATGGTACTGGATTCGTTCCGGGAGAGTATGTCGCCGCCTTCCTTCAAGAAAGCCTTCCTTTTTAGGAGGGCTTTCTTATTTTTGGACCAATGCATAAGTCGACCCTTTTCACTTTGCTCCTTTTATCCCTTGGCATTCTTTCGAAAGCTCAGGATTCCATTCCTATTACTTATTCAACTCCATCGCATTACTATTCCTATGGAATCGATGAATTAGCCTGGAGAGCAGATACGCAGTTTGTAGATACCAGTCTTCAAAAGCACGACATCTATAGACTGAACCCTAACCGAAAAGACCATTTCGGATACGCCTCTTTTTCCAATCTAGCCGCCCAAAAGCAAAGCCTAATCATTCAGCCCCTGCTAAGAGGTAACTTTTCGGGATTTTCAAACTCTATAAAATATTTGCAAGTTAACCCTGATCAAATACCGTATTATAATGTGCGGTCTCCATATACGGAGCTATTTTTTCTTTCCGGCTTTAAGCAGGGTCAAACTGTAGGATTTAAGCATTCACAAAATTTTGGCCCCAACACCAACGTCAATGCAGACATTTCTCGCTCTACTTCCCTAGGACGCTATAAGAATGAGGAATCAAGATATTTTGATATCCTTTTAAACGGTCATCATCGATCTTCGAACGGACGCTATCAATTGAAGTGGTGGTACGATAGGGTGGTAACACGTATTCAAGAAAATGGCGGATTAAGCGAACCAGATAAGTTTGAGGACAATGTTGAAACTGATCGCATTGTAATGCCAATCAACTTGTCCAATGCGTATGGAAGGAATAAGAGCATGAATGGCGGTTTTCTTCAAGTAATTAACCTTGGAACTTGGGTACCCGACACCTCTACATCGGATTCAAATGATCTCATTTTGGTTGAAACTCGATCAAGATGGATACAGGGGTTCAGATATGACAAAGATGTTATGGTGTATGGGGATTTAATTGAGAATCCAACTTATTATCCCGAGATTAATTCGGATTCTACCTTTACATACGATTCAATTTATAAGCATCATTATCAATTGGATTTTGCTTATGAAAGAGATCAGTTTAATCAGACCGTCCGATATGGTTGGGCTGGACATATTGATGTTTATAATACCGGTATTGAACGATTATCTGGATTTGGAAATGAAGTAAATCTATCTTTAAGGGAAAAAGGAGCACTGAGCAGATATTATTTCACCTATCACACTTTTATAGGAGGATTGCGAGATGGAACCCACGACGCTCACTTACGAACTTTTCCATTAGGCAGGAAATTGTGGAGAATGGATCTTCAGTATCTATCGAAAACACCCGACATCTTGCCTCGTTATCACAAGACCAATCATACCAATTGGTCAAATGATTTTAGCAATGAGCAGATGTTTCGATTCAATACTTCCTTACAGACTGGAAAGGATGGATTTAGAATTGGAATTGAAGCCTTGTATTTCAACAATAAAATCTACTTCAAGGATTCCATTGTCCAAGCGGTTCAAAATGGTCAAGCCGATTTAATAGGTAGGTTCTACTTAAGTGGTCAATTGAATTTTGGCCTCTTTTTCCTTGATAATGATATTGCCATTCAAGTGTTGGAAGGTGAGGCATTTAGAGCTCCTTTGTTGACCACACGACAGAATTTATACTATAAGGATAGTTGGTTTAAAGGAGCGATGGATGTTCATTTAGGAGTGATCTTCAATTATTTCACCTCTTACAATGCCCCAAGTTATGCCCCGTGGATAGCTACGTTCTATATCGCGGACGAGAAGAGTATTGGGAATTACCCATACCTAGATTTCTATATGAAATACCGTGTACGAGAATTGGAGTTGTTCGCAATGGTTCAGCATCTTAATCAAGGATTAAGCGGTTTTACCTATTATGCGGCCCCCAATCACCCCATGGCTGATCGCTACCTTCGACTCGGTGTTAAATGGAATTTCTTTAATTAAAAGTTGAAAGATGCCGACTTTTTAGGTTTTCTGCTTCTTCTTTCGTGCTGCAGGGAAAAGAATGTTGTTTAGGATAAGTCGATATCCTGGACTATTTGGATGAAGTTCCAACTCCGTTTTGGGGTCTCCAACAAAATGCTGATAGTCTTCTGGGTCATGTCCGCCGTAAAAGGTCCATGTACCCTCCCCAAATTCGCCATGAATGTAACGCGCTTCATTCCAAGCTTTATGCTCTCCCATAATCAACACCTCTGGCTTAATAACCTGCTTTCTAAAAGCCGTGGTCTGTCCCATAAATCCTTTGATCACTTGCGTGTGATTCTGGCAAAGCATGGTTGGGACGGGATCCCATTTGGCTGAAAAATCGAAAAGGGTAAAGAAATCCATCTCGGCATTCTTTGGACGAGAATTCGTGGCATCAATATTCGAAAATTCGTATTCGTTGGGATTCATGCTAATTTTAAAATCCCGGAAAGCAAAGGTGTTGTCAAAGTTCAATTTTGATTGAGCTGCTAGATCTGCCGGGTCCCCGTCAAACATGTACTCACAAATATCAATACCTTCGGCCGCCAGTGCTATGTCATATGAATCGGTGGCCGAACACATGGCAAATAAAAATCCTCCCCCAGCTGTAAAATCTCTAATCTTTTTCACGACAGCTAATTTTTCCTGGGATACTTTATCAAAGCCCAAGGCATTGGCTGTATTCTCGAAATCTTGTTTTTGTTGAATGTACCATGGAGCATTCCGATAAGCTCGATAGAAACGGCCATACTGGCCCGTGAAGTCTTCATGATGAAGATGAAGCCAGTCGTACAAATGCAACATATCACCAAGAACCTCTTCATCATAAACTATGTCGTAAGGAATCTCGGCAAATGTTAGTGCAAGCGTGACCGCGTCATCCCACGGAAGTTTGTTCTTTGGAGAATAAACTGCAATTCTAGGCGCCTTCTCTAGCTTAACACTTTCCATGTTTACATCAGGTCGTGCAATCTCAGTCAAGATTTGACCCGCTTGCCCGTCAGCGACAATTTCATAATCTACACCTCGAATGATGCACTCGCTTTCAATTTCCTTGTAATGAGGAATGAGAAAGCTACCGCCTCTATAATTGAGCAACCATTTTACTTCCACCTCTCTTTCTAATGCGTAATAGGCGATGCCATATGCCTTTAAATGATTGCTCTGACCATCTTCATCCATGGGAATAAGCAATTGAGAAGCATAGCTCGAAAGACCGCAGATTAGCAGTAAACAAAAAGCAATAGAATTCTTAAAACGGTGAGTCATCAAAGTCGTTATTCATCTTGGATTCCATAATGCCACCTGTGTACATAATGTCATCCTGTAGATCCGTAAATTTAGCCAAGTGATTGATGAATTTGAGGCGAATGTTATCCAATCCACCATTACGGTGCTTGGCTACAATAAACTCAGCTTGTCCTTGACAAGGAAGTGCATCATCATCCCACTCCGTCATTCCATAGTATTCTGGCCTGTAAATAAAACTTACAATGTCGGCATCTTGTTCAATTGCACCAGATTCTCTCAAATCGGAAAGCAAAGGACGCTTACTACCTCCACGAGTTTCAACCGCCCTACTCAACTGTGATAAGGCAATTACAGGAACATTCAATTCCTTGGCTATACTTTTTAAAGAACGTGAAATAGTACTAATCTCTTGTTCACGATTACCTCCTTTTGAGGAAGAACCTGTGGTCATCAGTTGTAAATAATCAATAACAATTATGCCAACTTTATGCTGAGCAACCAATCTCCGGCATTTTGCCCTAAGGTCGAAAACCGATAATGCCGGTGTATCATCAATGAATAAAGGTGCTTTTTCTAAATCTTTGATTTTGTCATTGAGTTGCTGCCACTCGTGACTTTCTAGATTTCCCTTTCTAAGTTTGTCGCTTTCTAAACTTGTTTCACTACTAATTAAACGAGTGATAAGCTGAACCGAGGACATTTCTAGGCTAAAAATCCCAACAGGAACATTATGGGTGATGGCCATATTACGCGCCATGGAAAGGACGAAGGCTGTTTTTCCCATACCTGGACGAGCGGCAAGGATGACCAAGTCGGAGTTTTGCCAACCACCAGTAAGCTTATCCAGCAAGGTGAAGCCCGAAGGAACCCCACTGAGCCCCTCTTTTTTAGAAATCTCTTCAATGTTGTGCAGTGCCTGCTGAATCAAGCTTTCTGCCGTATCGTAATTCTTTTTAATGTTTCCTTCCGCAATTTCGAAGATCTTCTGCTCCGAATCATCAAGTAGATCCAATACATCCGTAGTCTCATCGTAGGCATCTCGGATAATTTCATTGGCAATACGGATGAGCTCCCGCTGAATGAATTTCTGAATGATAATTCGGGCGTGAAATTCTATATGTGCCGAAGAACTGACTTGTTGTGTAAGGGTGGCCAAATAATATTCTCCACCTGCAACCTCTAGTTTCCCCGCTTCTTTTAATTCCTGAGCAACGGTAAGAATATCAATAGGCTTACTTGAGTTGAACAGACGAGTAATGGCTTCGTAGATCTCCTTATGTCCATCCTTGTAAAACGCATCAGCGTTAATGATGTCAATTACATCATCCAAAGCCTCATTGTCTATTAACAAGGCACCCAATACCGCTTCCTCCAATTCTATCGCTTGTGGAGGTAGTTTTCCATGCTCCAGATCAATTAAATTGCCCGGCTTCCTTCTGCGGGCCCCTTGATCACTACTCTTTTGTACATTTGACATACTACAAATGTACGTCTTTTGATGTGCAGACGTTATGGATTGGTATGCATTCAACTAGGTTTTTTACACGGATATTTTTGCTTATGAGCATTTTGTTGTTTGTAAGTATGCTAATCCATTCCTGCAAGAAAGAAAGCCTAAGTCCCCCAAGTATCTCATTAACAAGTCCTACTGACGGAAAGCAGCTTCAAGTTCCCGATTCTATTCATGTTATTGGTCAAGTTGATGATCCGGATGGGATGGAATCTGTGCTCTTTCAAATATTAAAACCCAACCTGGTTCAAACTGGAGAAGCTCAACTCGTTCAATTGAATGGTAAAACGTCCTACTCCTTCGATTTGTGGTTGTATCTTTTGGATGCCAATAGTTTGAGTGGTGAGTATTCTTTCAAGATTACAGTAAAGGACAGCCAAGGAGCCACAAATGTGGCTTATCGAAAGCTGAATGTCTCTGAATGGCCTTTGGACCGCTTGGGAATTATGATGGTTTACCCTTATGGCAATTCGGAAGTACGTGCGGCTTATTTGGATGAAAACAGCAATTTTCAAACCTTGGCAGCCAGAACTTCAGATATAGGTCCATCAGCTATTAATCATAGAACCGGGCAATTGATTATTGCAGGAAATAAAACAGGTCCTTGCCTGGGAATAGACATCAACACAGATCAAATTGAATATACAATCCCTTCGGAGAATCCTTTCGATCAGCCGTATTTCACCTCAATTTACACCTTTGAAGAGCGAACATGGTTGGCTTTTTACGATGGTCGATTGAGAGAATTGCGATCTTCAGGAACTTCGGCGGGTGAATTCATTCCAGATCCGGATTTCCATGTGGAGGAAATGCTATATAAGGATGCAAAGCTCTTTATTGAAATGAAAAATCAAACGCCTGGGTCCAATCGTTTGCGCGTGTTAAACCCGCAAACTGGCGCTGCATTTCAAGATCGCCTACTCAATGGGGATATCGTAAAGATTATGAACAGGAGTGGGGATGAAACTTACTTATTGGTTAATGAGAATGGGCAGGCAAAGCTGTATATCTACAGTTATCAGAACAATGCAAAGAATACCATCCGGAATTTAGCAAGTGGAAATGCTTACGCGGCCGATCGGATTGATGAAAATAGACTACTGATCGTTCAGGACGATGGTGTATATCTGTTTGATTATGCGACGACCAATTACGTGCTCATAAATGCGTTGAACGATGCCACTTTGGTGGCGTATGATCCAGTATTTAGTCAGTATGCCGTCGCAGACGGGACTCATCTAAAACTGTATTCATTTCCTTCTGGAAGTATGTTGTATTCACAGAATACGGCCTATACGGCAGAAAATCTTATGATGTGGTATTCGCGTTAGCGAGTCACACCCATTTTAGAGAATTTATCAATTCGTTTATTGATTCGTTCTTGTGGATCCATTTCTAGGAGTTTGTCAATATTCTTAACCAATTCTCCTTTTAGGATTTCGAACATGGCCTCCCTATCATTATGCGCCCCACCAAGCGGCTCCTTAATCACACTATCGATGAGTTTGTTCTTTTTCATGTCCTCCGAAGTAAGCTTCAGAGCTTCCGCAGCTATTTCCTTGTAATCCCAAGATCTCCAAAGTATTGAAGAACAACTTTCTGGAGAGATAACAGAGTACCAGGTATTGGCCAACATAAAGACTTTATCTCCAATGCCAATCCCCAGGGCTCCACCAGAAGCACCCTCACCAATAATTACGCAGATTACGGGAACTTTCAATTTGAACATTTCATATAAGTTCCGGGCTATGGCTTCTCCCTGACCACGTTCTTCTGCCTCTAATCCAGGAAATGCTCCGGGAGTATCAATTAGGGTGATAATAGGTTTATTGAACTTCTCAGCCATTTTCATCAGACGCAGTGCCTTGCGGTATCCTTCTGGATTAGCCATTCCAAAATTTCGGTACTGCCTCAATTTTGTGTTTGCACCTTTCTGCTGACCAATGAACATTACCGTGCGCCCATCCAAGTTACCTAGACCACCAATCATGGCCTTGTCATCCTTTACCGACCGATCTCCGTGTAGTTCGATGAAATCTCCTCCCGTCAAGGCCTCTATATACTCTAAGGAATAAGGTCTATTCGGATGTCTCGATAGTTGAACCCTTTGCCAGGCGGTGAGATCTCCGTATATCTTCTTCTTGGTTTCTAAGAGTTTCTTGTCCAAGGCTTTCACGGTCTTGGTGACATCAACTTCACTCTCTTCGCCAAGGGCAATCGCTTTATCGCGTTGATCAATTAATTCTTTGATCGGTTCTTCAAAGTCAAGATACTCCATACGAATGGGCTTGTCTGTTATTCACAGCCAAAGTACAAAAGTTGATTCTACTGAACCAAACTTGACGAATCAATGATTTAACTTTGGGCCAATGATCGTTTATCCCCCAGCAAAGATTAATATCGGACTCTATATTACAGAGCGCAGATTTGATGGTTTCCATAATTTGGAAACTCTGTTCGTCCCTGTACACGGGATCACGGACATTCTGGAAATAAAACGGTCCAACGAAGAGGGAGTTCAAATGGATTGCACCGGTCTTCCCATTCCAGGAAAGGAAAAGATCGTTCGCACAGCCGCTGAATGGAGTCTTGCTCAGTCTGACTGTAAGGGACTGCGTATTCATCTTCATAAGCGTATTCCAATGGGAGCTGGCTTAGGCGGTGGATCATCCGATGGGGCCTATGCTTTGAAGGCCTGTGCTGAAATTCTCGAGTTAAAACTTTCTAATGAAGAATTGGAAACCCAAGCTTTGAAACTTGGTTCGGATTGTCCTTTCTTTTTGAAGTCAGGATGGCAAATTGGAAAAGGACGGGGAGAAAAGCTAACTCCTTTTAGCGCCCCTAAACAGAACTTTTATATCGTATTGATTAATCCAGGTATCCATATTTCTACAGCCAAGGCCTTTTCGAAGATTAGGCCATCTACAGCAGCTGAAAATTGGCTGGATTCTGTCAGACAAGGATTTTCGGAGCCGGAGAATGTCCCGCAAAATGATTTTGAAGGATATGCATTTGAAGAATTCCCTATTCTAAATGAAATCAAAAAGGAATTGTATTCCAGTGGAGCCCTTTACGCATCTATGAGCGGATCCGGAAGTAGTATCTACGGCCTTTTTAATCAAAAACCGGAGGTGACCTTTAGTTTTCAGTCATGGGTTGTCTTTTCCGGCCCCCTTTCGTAAATGCCTCGTTCGCCGTTGTTTGAGGACAGCATTGGCAAAAACAGTGCTCATTATTATCAAAGCTCCGACATAAAAATTTGGTGCCATTTTCTCATTTTCTCCAAATATGAAAAAGGCCAGCAAAATCCCATATACAGGTTCCATGTTGATGCTTAAAACTACTGTGAATGGACTCAAATAGCGCATGACATGAACCACATAGGTCATGGCGTAATTGGTGCATACCAGGGCCAGGATTAAAATTAGTCCCCAGTCTTTGAGCGAGAAGCTTGGCACTAAGACAGAGAGTTCAGATCCCGCCAAAATGAAAATCGTTGTAAACACAACTGCTCCAAAAAGTTCCCAAAAGCTAATGAATACGGATTTCATTTTATGAACTAGCTGACCATTAATGACTGAAAAACACGCAGCCAAGAATCCACTCATCAAGGCGACCATCATTCCTTCTTTGTTGATTCCTTCAACCTGAAATATAATCCCGATACCCAGGATGGTGATTAGACCAAGTATCATCTCACTAAAGGCCACTTTCTTTCTCAAGAATAGAGGTAAAGAATGGAGTCGCCGCCAAGCAAGCCAAGGTCAATGAGACGGAGCTAATTTTTATGGCATGGAAGAAGGTGATCCAGTGCGCCGAGATTAATAAACCAACGGCGATCAAGATTCCAATTGTAGATAGAGGCAACGAATACAATCCTCTAAGTTTCCAGATAGACAGGAGCATAAATACAAAGACAGCGATGAAGGTTCTATACCAAACTAAGGGTAAGGCCTCCAATTGAATCATCTCTCCAAGGATTCCTGTAAATCCGAATATCAGCACAATAAAGTGCAGATGAAGATGATGTTTTAGCTCATCGAAGCGCACGGCGATACAATAAGAGGGCAATAGCCCCAAAGACCATGTTTGGGATCCAAACAGCCAACATGGGTTCTAGGTTCCCTTTTGTGGCAAATGTATTTGAGACCTGCATGAAGAAAATGTAGATCATGACCAATCCTAGACCTATGGCTAGATTTAGGCCAATTCCTCCTCTCTTTTTTCTGGAGCTGATGCTTACACCTAAAAGGGTGAGGATATATGCAGCAAAAGAGAGGCTAAACCGTTTGTACTTATCTACATAGTAGAAACTCATGTTTTCAGCACCTCTGAATGCCTCTTTTTCTATGAATTCATTTAACTCAGGCAAGGTCATCGTCTCGGTCAAATTCTTTTTAGAGACCAAGTCACCCGGAGCAAAATTGAAAATGGTGTCCATCATGGCGCGTTGCACAATTCGCTCTTCACCATTTTCAAGGTAACGGATAACTAGGTTTTCAATCTTCCAACTTGTAGTTGTGCTGTCGTAACGCACGAAATCCGCGAGCATCTTATACTCCAGGCTAGGACCGTCAAATTTTTCTAAACTAAAATGATATCCCACTCCCTTTTCAGGATTCAAGCTTTCAAAAAAGATGTAGGTCTCTTCTTCAATTTTACGGTGGATGTTTTTATAGCGGGGACTACTGCTTTGACCAATATACTTATCCGTAAAATCGATTAACACATCGTTTTGAATAGGCACAAGGAAGTTGTTGAGATACAAACTGGCCGCGCAAATAATAGTGGCTCCAAGAAAATAGGGATAAAGGAATCGGTTAAAGCTTATCCCGCTGCTTAGAATGGCCACGATTTCTGTTCTGTTGGATAATCTGGAGGTGAAGAAAATCACCGAAATAAAAAGCATTAAGGCACTAAACTGATTTCCGTAAAAGACTATAAAGCTGAAGTAGTAATCGAAGATGATTTCTTTAAGACTGGAATTATTCCGCGTGAAGTCTTCAACTTTTTCAGACACATCGAAAATAATAGCAATCAGCAGTATAATGCCCACCATGAAAACAAAGGTTCCAAGGTAATTTCGCAGTATATACCAATCGAGCTTTTTCATTAAAGACGTGTTGTGAGCTTAGGTATCATGCTGTTTTTCCAATTCGCAAAATCTCCTGCTATAATGTGTTTTCGTGCTTCTTTCACTAACCAAAGATAAAAGGCAAGGTTGTGAATGCTCGCAATTTGCTTGGCTAGGTATTCGCCTGCGATCATCAAATGACGCAGATAAGCTTTGGAATAAAAAAGATCGACATAACTCGTTCCATTTGGGTCAAGCGCACTGAAGTCCTCTTTCCATTTTGCGTTTTTAATATTGATTATTCCTTCACTTGTAAAGAGCATCCCGTTTCTGGCATTTCGAGTGGGCATAACGCAATCGAACATATCAATACCCAGTGAGATGCATTCCAAAATATTGGCTGGAGTACCTACACCCATCAAATAACGAGGCTTATCCTCTGGAAGTATATCTGTAACCACCTCCGTCATGGCATACATCTCTTCCGCAGGTTCCCCGACCGATAAACCTCCAATGGCGTTTCCAAGCATGTCGATCTCGGCAATAAATTCAGCCGAGCGTTTCCTTAAATCGACATACGTACTTCCTTGAACAATAGAGAAGAGCGTTTGCTCATAACCATACAAACCTTCCGTACTATTAAAATGCTCTTTGCAGCGTATCAGCCACCTGTGTGTCATTTCCATGGATCGCTTGGCATAGTCCTTTGGGCATGGATAGGGCGTGCATTCATCAAAAGCCATTATAATATCTGCTCCAATCACTTTTTGCACATCCATGGCGTATTCCGGAGTAAAAAAGTGCTTAGACCCGTCTATATGTGATTTGAATTCAACCCCGCTTTCATTAATCTTTCTGGTGTCTGACAGTGAGTAGACTTGAAAACCGCCGCTATCCGTGAGTATTGGACGTTTCCAATTGATGAACTCATGAAGTCCTCCGGCTGATTTTAACACATCAAGCCCAGGACGGAGATATAAATGATAGGTGTTGCCGAGAATAATATGAGCTTTAATGTCTTCTTCCAGCTCATGTTGGTGCACCCCTTTCACGGAAGCCTGAGTGCCCACCGGCATAAAGATGGGAGTCTCAATTTCGCCATGTGCGGTTGTTATAGTTCCGGCACGTGCCGAAGATCCAGGATCCTTGGTCTGAAGTTCAAATTGAAACATAGATATCTTCTAAGCCGCAAAAATAGCGCAATAATCTCATGCCACTGTGCTACCTTGGCAAGATGGAACCTTCAGTTGATTTTGTTCTGCAGCTAGCAACCATCCTATTGGCCGTATTTTTCATTTTATCGCTATTGTTTAACAGTTTGCGGAAAAAGACCAAGCAGCAGGTAAATGAGCGTTCAGATGTACCCATCGTGTCCAGATGTACCCATCGTTATAAGAGATGATTGGAATTTATTGGAGAAGAACGCGGAGGCCTTTGAACGATTAAAGGCTCGTATCGTTCTCATCGATGACCATTCAAGTTTGGAAATTCCTGAATGCTTTAGAAATTCACCCTGGATTTATTATCGCCTACCGAACGAATATTCAGGCAAATGGCAGGGATTGAATTATGGGATGAAGCAATGTGATTCCGATCGTGTTTTGCTAACTGATGCCGACTGCAAGCCGGAACCCGGATGGCTAGAAAGCATGAATTCCTTTGAAGAAGATGCCCTCGTCCTGGGGATTTCTCCTATGAAGAATAGAGGCCTAACCTTACCGGATACATATCGCAATTTGAAACCTTACAAACTGCTTGGCTGTATGCTTTGGCCGCTCGCTTAGGAAGGCCGTATATGGGAGTAGGGAGAAATATGTTGATCACCAAGAATCAATGGGATTCTGCCTTCGAAAGGATTGGTCCAAACTTAGAATCTGGAACGGATGATTTATTGCTACAAGCCATTTCTTCAGTTTATATTTTGGGCTTGCTTGCTTGTTTTGTTGTTCAATACAGAGTATTCGCTGGTCCTTACAATTCTAGGGGTTCGATTTATGATTCTATTTGTTGGATTTGGGCATTTAGCAAGAAAATTTGGCTCACTTCCTCTTCTTGTGTTTTATCCCATCTTGGAACCCATGCTTTTGATGGCTCAAATTAGCATCTTTGTCACTTCTCGATATGGACGATCAGACTGGAAATAAACTTGCGTTAATGCATTTGATACAAGCCGCTCAGAAGGGCGATGACTTGGCGATGGGTCTAATCCTTCAATCGCATTGGGAAGGCCTTTATAATCATCTAATCCAATTAAACGAGGATGCTACGATAGTTGAAGATGCTACCGTGATAACCTTTACCAAGGCCTTCAAGAAATTGGATCAATACGATATGCAGCATGCCTTTACCACATGGTTGTATCGCATTGGGAAAAACAGTCTGATTGATTTATTGAAAAAGAAAGATCCCTTGGCAGGAAGTGTGCCCTTGGATTGGACGGAAGAACTAGGTTGGAATATTGAAGAAGTGGATGATCAAAAAGGACCTGAAGATCATCTTATCCATGAGGAAAGAAAAGAATGGTTACAGGAAATGATTCAAGAGTTGGATGAGTCCTATGCCAAGCTTATCCGTTTAAGATATTTAGAAGAGTTGAGCTACGCTGAAGTTGCTGAGCGACTGAATATGCCTCTTGGGACGGTGAAAGTTCGATTGTTTCGGGCGCATGGTCTATTGAAGGATATCATCAAAAGAAGTTCGTTCTGATGGAGTTACTCAGGAATTACTTCCCCGAATTATCATCCCATCAATTGGATCGATTTAAGGTCTTGCTTGAAGTCTATCCTACTTTGAATGATCGTACGAATGTAATTTCCAGACGGGATATTGACGAACTATTGCTTCACCATGTATTGCATAGTCTTGCCATAGCCAAGTTCATTCAGTTTCAAAAAGGGGCTACAGTTTTGGATGCCGGAACAGGAGGTGGATTTCCAGGTATTCCCTTGGCCATTATGTTCCCAGAAACCCAATTTGTACTAAACGATGCCATCCTAAGGAAAATCAGAGTAGTAGAGAAAGCGATTTCGGTAATAGGCTTGTCCAATGTGGTCGCTGTTCACGGTCGAATGGAAAAGATGAAAGGACCTTTTGACTTTGTAATAAGCAGGGCGGTTGCTGATATGGGATGGTTTTTTCCAAGGGTGAGAAAGAGCATTTCTAAAGAAAGTCAGCATAGCATTCCCAATGGAGTCATTTATTTAAAGGGAGGGAACCTAAGAAAAGAGCTTGAGGCCTATCCTGAGGCCCAAATCGAGTCCATTTCTCAATGGTTTGATGAAGAATTTTTCGAAACCAAAAAAGTGGTTTACTTGGGGTTGAAAGCTTGACTAATCAGCTATTTAAATTACCCAATTACCTATAGTTGAATCTGATTCTCGACCAGTTTTTTATAAATACCAGAATTTGCAATCAATTCGTCGTGGGTTCCTATTTCCATGATCTTTCCACCCTCCATGACTAGAATTTTATCGGCATTTCGAATGGTGCTCAATCGGTGAGCAATCACAAAGGTGGTCCGACCCTTCATTAAAACATCTAGAGCTTCTTGAACCAGTCTTTCGCTTTCGGTGTCTAAGGAAGAAGTTGCTTCGTCCAAAACCAGAACTCTGGGGTCCTTAAGTATGGCCCGCGCTATAGCAATGCGCTGACGCTGGCCACCGGAAAGCTGTATGCCTCGATCGCCAACCAAGGTGTCATATCCATCCGGGAATTTATCTATGAATTCATGTGCGTTCGCCAACTTGGCCGCATCCTCAATCTCCTCCTCACTAGCGGAGGTATCACCATAACTTATATTTTCCTTTATGGATCCGCCGAACAGCAGCACATCCTGAGGAACCAAAGCCATTTGACTTCTTAGAAATTTGAGATCGTAATCGGTGGAAGGGTGCTGGTCAAACAATATTGTTCCGTCAGAAGGGAAGTAGAATTGGTAGAGCAATCCTACCAAGGTACTTTTGCCAGCCCCGCTAGCTCCAACCAAAGCGATCTGGCTTCCCGGTTCTGCCTCAAAGTTTATGGACGATAGAACCTGTATTTCTTTCCGGCTAGGGTAGGTAAAACTAACATCCTTAAATTCTATTTGTCCTTCCAATTTTCCGGCTGGCTTTATGGTTTCAGGAATGTCTTCAATGGGCTCATCCAAAATTTCCATTAATTCCTCTGTTGCGCCTACTGCCTTCTGAATTTTAGCATATACATCGGCCAATCCGCCAATGCTACCGCCAATAAAACCCGAGTAAATCACGAAGCTGAAGAGCTCTCCAATTTGCAATTCACCAGCATTAACCAGTGTAGCTCCTTTCCAGATTACAGCTACAATGGCTCCAAAAAGTCCGGTGATTATGAAACTGGCAAAAGCCGCTCTATAGGCTCCACCTTTGATTGCTGTTTGAGCAACTTCATCCGTTTTCTTGCGGTATCGAACAATTTCCCACCACTCATTGGTAAAGGCTTTAACACCAGTAATCCCTTGAAGGGTTTCTTCTACAATGGTATTGCTTTCCGCAACCTGAGATTGAACTTCCTTGCTATAACGACGAATGAATCGGCCAAAAATTATTGCCACAATGATGACCGCAGGCAGTATTAAAAGCATAAAAATGGTCAGCTTCACCGAAGTGATGGCTAGAAGCGTGATACCACCAACAATTATAATTAGCTGACGTAGGAATTCGGCTAGGGTGGTAGTGAAGGTCTCCTGTAATAGAGCAACATCGGCCGAGATCCGAGAGTTTAATTCACCCACTCGTTTTTTGGAGAAGAAGCTCATAGGAAGACGAATGAGATGTGTAAAGGTAGCTTGACGCAATGCGGCCAGCATTTTTTGGGTAACACGTACAAAGATGATGATCCTCAAATAGGCGAAAATGGCTTGACCTATTAGAATAGCAATGAGTATGAGAGCGACCTCGTTAATGTGATCGAACATTTCTTGGGCGGCCGAGTCAACAAGATCTCCCAAATATTTTGGAAAGGCCAAAGAGGCCAAACTGGTCAATATCAAAAAGAATAATCCAAGCATGAACTCCCATTTGAAGGGTCGTAAATACTTGAATAAGCGCAAGGTCTTTTTTAAACTACTGCGTTTTAAACGGGGCTTCTTTTCTTCCATAAGTCTTTGTGGCGCGAAGATATCCAAATCTGTATCTACTTGACGCAGGACCTACTCGCTGATTATTGTCTAAGCTAATTTCATACCGTTGAACTTTTTACGATCTTTGCCGTCAAGTTGGCAGCATTTGCCTTGGGGAGAAAAGCATTTGACTTTCAGATGCTTTCAATTAAAAAAATATCCACCTTACTTTGTGGGAAACATAAAAATACCCCTACATTTGCAGCCCGAATTTGAGAACGAAAAATACATCGTAAGATGAAACGTACATTTCAACCGTCGAATCGAAAGAGAAAGAATAAGCACGGCTTCCGCGACAGAATGTCGAGCGTAAGTGGCCGTAAGGTGTTGGCACGTCGACGTGCTAAAGGAAGAAAGAAATTGTCCGTTTCTGACGAACCACGTCACAAGCGATGAGCAATGATATTTTCATAAGAAAGGTGTTTCCAATGGTTACACCTTTTTTTTGCCCTATTCTCAGATGTTAAAAAGTCTTGAAATCTTAGGGCCACAAAATTCTCCCTTCAACCTCATTCAACTTTAAATTAGCCGCCAAATTGCCTGAATATGCCAAGAAATAAAGACATCAAGCACATTTTAATCATCGGTTCTGGTCCCATTGTTATTGGGCAGGCCTGTGAATTTGACTATTCCGGATCGCAAGCTGCACGATCATTGCGAGAAGAAGGAATAGAAGTAACCTTGATTAATTCCAATCCAGCCACCATCATGACCGATGAAGTGGTTGCAGACAATATATATCTACTTCCTTTGACCGTTTCGTCTTTTGAGAAGATCTTAAAGGAACACGACGATATTGATGCCGTACTTCCAACTATGGGTGGTCAAACGGCATTGAATCTTTGTATCGACGCCCAAGAAACGGGACTTTGGGAAGAATATGGAGTAGATATTATAGGGGTGGATATTGAAGCGATCAATATCACTGAGGATAGAGAGAAGTTCAGATTGTTGATGGGAGAAATAGGAATTCCTGTAGCACCAGCGGCCATTGCAAATAGCTTCCTAAAAGGAAAAGAGATCGCACAGAGATTCGGATTTCCATTGGTTATCCGCCCTTCCTTCACCCTTGGTGGATCAGGGGCATCCTTCGTCCACGAAGAGAAAGATTTCGAACGTTTATTGAAAAGAGGCCTTGAAGCATCACCTATTCATGAGGTATTGATTGATAAAGCACTTCTTGGATGGAAGGAATATGAGCTTGAGCTGCTGCGTGATGGCAATGACAATGTGACCATCATTTGTAGTATTGAGAATATGGACGCCATGGGAATCCATACGGGAGATTCCATTACAGTAGCACCAGCAATGACGCTTTCTGATCGCACTTACCAAAAGATGCGGGACATGGCTATTCATATGATGCGATCCATAGGAAACTTCGCTGGAGGATGTAATGTGCAGTTTGCGGTATCGCCAGACGAGAATGAGGATATCATCGCTATTGAGATTAATCCACGTGTGAGCCGCTCTTCGGCTTTGGCGTCCAAAGCAACTGGGTACCCTATTGCTAAGATTGCCTCGAAGTTGGCTATTGGATATCATTTGGATGAACTATCTAACCAAATTACCAAAACCACTTCGGCCTTTTTTGAGCCCACACTTGACTATGTAATTGTAAAAATCCCTCGATGGAATTTCGACAAGTTTGAAGGATCAGATCGTGTTTTAGGATTGCAAATGAAGTCCGTAGGAGAGGTGATGGGTATTGGTCGTTCTTTTCAAGAGGCCTTGCATAAAGCTACACAGTCCCTTGAGATTAAACGAAATGGCTTGGGTGCCGACGGAAAAGGATTGAAAGATCAAGACACCATTCTTGAAAAACTCAAATTTGCTAGTTGGGATCGAGTATTTGTGATCTACGATGCCATACAGCTAGGGATCTCGCTCAGTAAGATTCAGGATCTTACAAAGATTGATATGTGGTTCTTAAAGCAGTATGAAGAGCTTTATTTACTGGAGAAGGAAATAGAAAAGTATACGATTGAAAATCTTCCGCGTGAGCTCCTCTTGGAGGCCAAGATGAAAGGTTTTGCCGATCGTCAGATTGCCCATATGCTTCGTTGCTTGGAGAGCCAAGTACATGCTAAACGTATGGACGAAAATGTTAAGCGGGTGTACAAGCTCGTGGATACCTGTGCCGCTGAGTTTGAAGCCCAAACTCCATATTACTATTCTACGTTCGAAAATACGATGCAGCTTGATGGTGACGCCTATTCGGAGAACGAGAGTAGAGAGGACAGTGGAAAGAAGAAAATCATTGTTCTAGGTTCGGGGCCAAATCGAATTGGTCAAGGTATTGAGTTCGATTATTGTTGTGTTCATGGAGTTCTAGCCGCCAAAGAGTGTGGATACGAAACCATCATGATCAATTGTAATCCGGAAACGGTATCAACGGATTTCGACACCTCGGATAGGCTTTATTTTGAACCCGTTTTCTGGGAGCATATTTATGACATCATCCGCCATGAGAAACCAGAGGGAGTCATTGTTCAGCTAGGAGGTCAAACCGCCTTGAAATTGGCGGAGAAACTAAATCGTTACGGCATTCCAATTATTGGAACAAGTTTCGAATCCCTCGACTTAGCAGAAGATCGTGGACGGTTCTCCACTTTGCTGAAAGAGAATAACATTCCATATCCGAAGTTCACGGCTGTTGAAAGTGCAGAAGAAGCGCTCGTGGCTTGTAAAGATCTTGACTTCCCAATCTTGGTTCGTCCTTCCTACGTGCTGGGTGGCCAAGGGATGAAGATTGTGATCAACGAAGAAGAACTGGAACACCATGTGGTAGACATCATGCGCCATATTCCAGATAACCGAATTCTATTGGATCACTATCTAGAAGGGGCTATTGAAGCAGAGGCAGATACCATTTGCGATGGGGAAGATGTGTACATTTTAGGAATAATGGAGCATGTTGAACCATGTGGTATTCACTCTGGTGATTCCCATGCCATGTTGCCTCCATTTAACCTAGGAGAGTTCGTCATCCAACAGATTAAAGATCACACGGTTAAGATTGCCAAAGCTCTTGGAACCAAAGGACTGATCAATATTCAGTTTGCGATTAAGAATGATACGGTATATATCATCGAAGCGAATCCTAGGGCTTCTAGGACTGTTCCTTTCATTGCAAAGGCATATAGAGAACCTTACGTGAATTTTGCGACCAAAGTGATGCTCGGTGAGAAGAAAGTGAAAGACTTCAATTTCCAGCCGTATCAAAAAGGATGGGCCATAAAAATCCCTATCTTCAGCTTCAATAAATTCCCTAATGTGAATAAGGAGCTCGGACCTGAAATGAAATCGACGGGTGAGGCCATCTACTTCATTGATAGCCTACGTGATGAGTTTTTCCATAAAATCTTTAGCGAGCGCAATCTGTACTTGAGCCGATGAGAATAGTTCTGATAGCCTTGGTTGTATTGCTTTTGATTCGATATTTCCTTCGTTCTCAGAGGCCTAAAAATTCAGACCCTACTTCTGGAGCTGGGTCAAAAGTGTATCAAGAAGGGGAAATAACCATTCAAAAGAAAGGCTCAAATATGGGTGCCACTGAAGACACGGATTTCGAAGAAGTAAAGGATTGATCGAATGTGTATCTTGCTTGTATAAGTAAGACTATTGTACACTTCCATTTTAAATCGAATTCGTTCCACGGCTGATTCCGATCAGTGGATTCCGTTGTTTAGCACGAAGCTTTCAAAGGAAGTACTTGAACGTGCCTTGCAGCTTTTTGGAGAAGATGAGGTAAGCACGCGTGGAAGAAATCGCTTATGGTTTGAAGAGGAGTTGACGAGTTTTGCTGGATTCCAACATGGACTAGCTTTAAACTCTGGAACTTCAGCTTTGCAATTGGCTTTACGTATACTGGGGGTTGAAGAATCGAGCCTTGTATTAATGCCTTCCCTGAGCTATATGGCTACGGCAAATGCGGCTATTTATCTGGGTGCAGAACCAGTTTTTATTGATGTAGAGGAGAATCTGCCGCTCCTTTCAGTAGAAAAGCTTGAATCTTTTCTCCGCTTGGAATGCGCTAAGCATGAGGAAGGCTGTTTTCATATCCGAAGCAAGAAAAAAGTATCTGCTATTGTTCCAGTCCATCTTTTGGGTGAAATTCCAAATTTGGAGGCTTTCTATCATTTAGGGAAGGAATGGAAAATCCCAATTCTTGAAGATCAGGCCCAGGGGATAGGTGCAAAAGTGGATCAGAAAATAGACCATCGAAACAGCATATTTTCATTCAACGGAAACAAATTACTAAAGGCAGGAGGCGGAGGAGCATTTCTCAGCTCAGATGCCGATCTCATTACGAAGGCTAGACATCTAGCAAGTACTGCCCGAGCTAGAGGTGAAGATTATCTATACGATGAGATAGGATAGGATATAATTTTTTAATGCCGGCTTGGAATGCAGCACTTGCACGGGCACAATTGGAACAAATTGAAGAGATGATCCAGACCCGTCGCGATCGGAGGAGTAGTTTGCGAGAATTACTGCCTGAACTAGGGATTGAACTGATGGAAAGTCGATTTGGACAGTCCAATTGTTGGGTAAATGGAATTCGAGTAAAGGAAGAAGAAAAATTAAATTTTACAGCAGCAGCCAGTGCTGCTAAAATAGAATGTCGAGCAATTTGGACACCTATACACAGGAGTGTTCCTTATTCCGGATTTATGCACGATGGTTTGGAATGTACAGAGCGCCTGTCTCGAGAAATAGTGCTCTTGCCTTAAGAAAGATAGTCTACGATATAATCCGTAATTCTTTCTGCAGCCTTCCCGTCCCAAAGTGGCGGAATGCTTCCTTTCTTAAAGTCCCCATTGTAGATGTCTTTAACTTTTTGGACCACCACAGCATGTTCTAAGGCCACCATTTCATTGGTCCCAAAGGTAATGGTGCTGGGTCGTTCCGTATTTTCTCTAAACGTTAAACAAGGGATGCCTAAAAAGGTGGTTTCTTCTTGAATTCCACCACTATCGGTTAATAATGCTCCCGCATTATCAATAAGCTTCAAAAAGGAAAGATAACCTTGTGGTTCCAGCAGCTTGATGTTAGCTACAGATTGGAGTTCCTCGTACAATCCAAATTTCTCAAAGTTATTTTTGGTTCGGGGATGAATAGGAAAGACAACTGTTTTGAGTTCGGAAATGTCTTTAAGAATCTTTAAAATTAATTCGATTCCCTCCTTATGATCAACATTGGAAGGACGATGCATGGTCACTAAAGTATAATCCCCTTTGGACAGCCCAAGCTCATCCAATATGTTTTCAGATTTAGATTTTTCCCTGAAATGTACCAGTGAATCAATCATCACATTTCCGGCAAAAATCACCTTTTCGTCCTTTACACCTTCGGCAGCCAAATGATCCAATCCACTTTGCTCGGTCACAAAGAGTAAATCTGAGATGGAGTCCGTCACTATCCGATTAACTTCCTCTGGCATTTTCATGTCTCCGGACCTTAGTCCTGCTTCCACATGAACAACTGGAATATGAAGCTTTTTGGCTGTAATGGAACACGCCAAGGTGGAGTTTACATCCCCTACAACCAATACCAAGTCCGGCTTTTCTTTCAGTAGTATAGCTTCAAATTTTTCCATCACTCGACCGGTCTGGAACGCATGGCTTCCACCTTCTACTCCGAGATAATGACGAGGTACAGGTAATTCGAGTTGGGTGAAAAAGATGTCGCTCATTCGAGCATCGTAGTGCTGTCCTGTATGCACAATTAATGATTCAACATGGTCGAATCGACCAAATGCACGCTGAATAGGGGCGATCTTCATAAAATTGGGTCGAGCACCTACTACATTGATGATCTTGAGCATGAAATTTCGAATTTGATGGCAAATATGCGACAAAGCTGGCAATACTTGTAAATTTGGGGCAATGAGCTCTGAAACGAAAACCATTTTCTTAACGGGTGTAGGACGATCGGGTACGACCTTGTTGCAGTCTATGCTTCATGCCCACCCGGCCATATGTTTTGGGCCTGAAACACATTTCTTTAAGAAGGTTGTTGTTGCTGCGCACGTAAAAGGAGGGAAGATTACTGGAGCGGAGTTCAAACAGATGGTCTCTTCAAACAAAATTGAGAAACGAACATCCTATTCATTTTCCATTAATGAGGCAAATGAGTACGATCTTGATCAATTGACTGGAATTTTCACTGAAATACTAGATAACAGTTGTTCTACTCCTGATTTCAGAGCCGACAAAGATACCGAGTACATACGATATATCCCGCATCTCGCATCTCATTTTCCGGAATCCTATTTAATTCAAATTGTGCGGGATCCTCGCGACGTGCTTGCTTCCAGAAAACAAGCTGGATGGAGTCGGAATAGAATATCGGCCTTTCATGCGGCTGAATATCAATTTTACATGGAATTGACTCCACCTTCGGCGAAGGAGCTCTTTAAAGAGAGATATTTGGTGGTGCGCTACGAAGATTTAATTGCCTCACCGGAAAAGGAGCTTCGATCGTTATGTGCCCAATTGAATATAGAATTTGATGAAGCTATGCTCAGCTATTACACATCCAATGAAAGTCTGGTGGCTGATGATGAAAGTGCCTGGAAAGAGAATGTGTTTAAACCGGTGATAAAAACCAATGTAGGGAAGTGGAAAGAGGAGCTTTCTTCAGCGGAATTGGCCTTGGTCGAAGTTGGTTTTGAAGATCAAATGACCACCTTCGGCTATGAACCCACGGGAAGGTCTCGATTAAGCTACTTGGATAGACTTATGAGGGAATCCTATCGTTATGCATTAGCACGGAAGACCAGAAAGGAAAGCCTTTGAAAAACGTAAAGTTGTATATCACCGTTGATCATGAAATCTACGGAAATGGTACTGGAAGCATTCGAGGATGCATGATTGATCCAGCCGTGGAGATGATTCAGGTGGCGAATCGATACGGAGCCAAGTTGACCTTTTTCGTTGATGTATGCATGCTTTGGGCGTTTCGAGAGGCTTATGCACAAGAATTATTTGAGGAAGGCTACCGCCCTGATCTTGAGTTGGAGTCGCATTTAATTGAATTGGTGAAAGATGGTCATGACATCCAATTGCACATGCATCCTCAATGGTTGCGTTGGAGTTATGAAGGCTCTGGTCAATGGAACTTGGATGTTCGATTGTGGCGACTTCCAGAAGCCATTAAATCCAATGTGGTTCATAGTGTGGAAGATCTATTCAGAAAAGGAAAAGACACCCTAGAGTTTATGCTTCAACCGCATAAAAAGGACTACAAATGCGAAGTGTTTAGAGCCGGGGCATGGAGTATCCAACCAGAAAAAGAGATCCTTGATGGCATGAAAGCGGCAGGTTTTAAAATTGATTCAACAGTCGCGCATGGAATGAGTCGAAAGGATGAATTGACTTACTATGATTTTAAGAATACGCCTGATAACAAGGTGTATGGACTTGGTGATAGTTTGGATAAAGAAGTTGAAGAAGGAGGTCTTCAGGAATGGCCTATTTCCACAGTTCCAGTAGGACTCCTTCGTAAAGTAATGGACAAGATGCGTAAATCTCGGAATGGGATTCTGTCCTCGGCTCCGCACTGTACTGGTGCTAGTCACTCCGGAAATTCGAAAAGCAAATGGGAGCGATTGATTAGCCAGAGATGGCAGATGCTTAGCCTGGATGGAACAGATGCCGCCGAGATGATTCGAGTAAGCAAAAAGGCTATTTCAAGAGCTCCAGGGAAAGAGAACGTACAATTGGTGATGATTGGACACTCGAAGAATTTCGGGAATCCAAAGGAACTGGATGCCTATTTGAAATGGTGTTCAGAAAATAAGATCGAAGCTGTGACTTGGTGAGAAAAGTCATTTGTCTACGTATTCAAATTTTGTAGTTTTGCATTTAAAACCAACTTCAAAATGCGACATATTCTATCTCTTTTTTTTCTTGTTTTTACTACAGTTTCCTTTGCCCAATCAACAGTTGGGTTGGTAGGCCATTATACCTTTTCTGGGAATGCGGCTGATTCATCTGGGTTCAATAATCATGGAATTGTTCACGGAGCGACATTGACAACCGATCGTTTTGGGAACCCGAATTCGGCTTATGACTTTGATGGAAACGGTCAATATATACGAATAGGTGATATTTTCGATATTGACGACTTAGACGGGTTAACTATTTCTGCTTGGATGAAACCAGAGAGCTTAGGAGATCAAGATAAATGGGCTGGAATAAGCTTTGGCACAAAATCCTCGGGGGAAGTTTGTATTCGGATTCGAAAGCAGTTTAATCAACAATTTCAGGCACATCTTGCTGAAGAGGGACTCACAAGCTCGACTATTGGTTCTCATCACAAGAATTCAACGAATTATCAGTTCAATACCTGGTATCATGTTGTGGGTGTTTTTAAAAACGGAATGGTTAAGCTATATCTCAATTCAATTCCACAACTTGATAGTCTTGTTAATAATGGGGGTGCTACACTAAATGACATTCCTGATTCCTCTGTATTTCGTATTGGAAAAGCATACAATACGAATGATGTTGCTAGATATTTCAATGGATCAATTGACGATGTTCGGATATATACTCGTGCCTTGATTCATGAACATGTGATTGATATCTATCTGGCGGAAAAGCCAATTTCTATTGAAGACCCCATTGCGGTAGATGAATTTATCATATTTCCCAATCCTTCGAACGAATCTTTCAGTATTAAATCTGAAATCCAGAATAATGCTACAGTTCTTCTTCAAAATAGTTCCGGTCAGATGATTCGAAAATGGGAGAATCAGAATGTGAATAGAAAATATGACGTTCAAGGGCTTTCCCCAGGGATATATTATCTCTCTATAATTACGAAAAGAGGAGTAGTAAACGAAAAATTACTGATTCAATAATTACCAAATTGATTTCCATATTTTGGCCAAGTGAAAGTAAGTTTGGTCAATATTCGTTATCCTTCAGATTCGAAACCTCAGGTTGCGACATATATCAAGGAAATAAAAGAAGTACTACTTAGTCTCGGACATGATGTAAAAGTGGTGACTGGCGGTAGAAATTGGCAATCACCTTTTTTTAAGGGGCTTGATATGTTGCTCTTTAACTTGGAAATTCTTTCGGGAATAAAAAAAACGGAAGGATTGGTTTATGTGAATCATCCACCGTATTTGATTTTTTCACTTCTTCTTAATCAGAAAAAAACTTTCATTTTCCATTGGCATGGAGGAGATTTATTGAAAGATTCTTGGTTCTGGAATTACTTTAGAAGGAGGTTTTTTCGCTCGAGATTCAATCGCGACCTTCAAATTGTTCCATCTGATTATTTCAAGAATGAATTCTTATCTCGTTCAGGTATTGAGGAGTCGCAGGTCAAAATAATACCTACAGGTGGAATAGATATGGAGCTTTTTTTACCTAGACCTTCAACCATTAGAACAACTTCATTAACCATAGGGTTTGCGTCTTCTATTTCACCTGAAAAAGGAGATTTTCTTTTAGATTATTTGATTGAATATCAAGGCGAAATAGAAAATTCTATTGGACTAAAAATCGATTTTCTGGCAATCCGTTATGGTGTTAATCAGCTAAAATATGCGACTAAATGGGGGGGGAAAGTCAAATGGAGAGAACCTATGGCAAAGAATGAAATGCCTCATTTTTATCAAGAAATAGATCTTCTTCTCTTTCTTACGTCAGGAAAGTTTGAAAGCTTAGGATTGGTGGGGGTTGAAGCAATGAGCTGCAATGTACCAGTGGTGGGGCCAAATATTTTTGCTGTGCCAGAGTATGTGCGGCCTGGTTCGACTGGTGAACTATATGAACCAGGAGACGAAGTCGATTTGAAAAAGAAATTAATACGTGCATTAAATCAAATAGATGACTATTCACCAAGAAAGTTTGTGGTTAAGGATTATAGCAAGAATTCAGTCAGAGTTAGTTACTCTCATTTATTTCAAAATATTTAAATGACCCACCTCCTCCGATATATACCTTTTACTGTTTTTCTTAGACGTGTGGTCAAGAGGGTGTTTGGTTCAAATAAATCGAACTATTGGAAGGAAAAGGATCATAGAGGAACTGAGTTTTCAAACCAATTCTTCCCTTTGCCTCTAGAATGGGTGAGCCAAGGAATGGATCAAGATCTTGAACAGGAACTTGATCATTATCGAAACCATCGATTTGATTTGCTTGGAAGCGGCATGATCTCATGGACGAAGGATCAAAATGAAGTCTTGGGGTTTGAAGGAACCTCCTATCCACAAAGGACAATAGAAGATCTGCCTCCTACCTTTGATGCCTCCAATCACAAATTGGATGAGGTTTATGGTGAAAAGCGAACCTATGACTGGCAACGCGATATGCGCTCTGGATTCCGATTTCCAATTATTGATTCTGCATTTTCGTGGCCTTCCTATGCCAGTAAAGACGGAGTGGATGTAAAGGTCCCCTGGGAATTTGGACGATTACAGCATTTATCAAGAATGGCTTGGTATAGCAATCAACCGGAACGCGATTTTCAGCAATTTGCTGATACGCTCATCGATTTCTGGAGAAATAATCCTCCAGGAATAGGTGTTCAATGGGGATGCGCCATGGACGTCGGCATCCGTGTATGTAATCTCATTGTAGCATTTTCCATTTGGAGAGCAAGAGGGCAGCATGATTCAAATCTGGATGAACTAATCCCCTCTATCATTCGCTGGCATGGTCGGTATATTTTCAGGCATTTGGAATCGAAAGAAGGATTGAGCAACAATCATTTCCTATTCAACTTAACGGGCTTAATCTTCTGTGTTTCATTTCTTGGAAACGATGATTCAGAAATGAAGGAATGGTTGGATTACGCCCATCGAAACATGGAAGAACAAAGTATGCGGCAGTTCTTTTCGGATGGCGGTAATTTTGAAGGAAGCATCCCTTACCACTTTTTTAGTTTGGAGGCCCTGATGTGGTCTTGGATGATGCTTTCCCGTTTCGGTTACAAAGCCAGTTTATTGGTCAATAAAAAATTGTCCAAAGCAATAGCTCTTTGCGAGGATGCCCTACTGCCCAATGCGCAGATTCCACAAATAGGAGATAATGATTCGGGATCATTGTTTAAAATGCACTTTAGCTCTTTGGAGGGAAGTGAAGACTTGCTCAATAAATCTGCACTAATGGATTTATTCAGGTCTACTGGTGGACATGAATCGAGCTTTGCAGAGGGAGTTATATTTAATCAACTTGGTGGACTGGAGCTTTCTAAAGAAGAGACCCAACCTATCTTTATTGATAAGGGGAAAAGCGAATCTTTGGCCTTTAATCGAAAATTTCGTTTTGAATTATCAAAGGGTGATAACTATACCAACTTTGCGTATCCTGACTTTGGATGGTACGGTTGGCGCAGTGAAAAGGATTTTATTGGCCTTTACCTTCCCCCTCGAAACGGACATCCATCGCGAGGGCATCGTCATGCCGATGATGGTCATCTTGAAATATGGATCAACGGAAAGCCGATATGGAGAGATCCAGGCTCATATTGCTACACCGCTTCCCCAGAATGGAGGAACTTGTTTCGATCTTCAAATGCTCATCATACTCCTTTTACAGGAATAGATGATGTCGGAAACGATGGCGTCTTCTATTTACGCAATGAAGTGCGTTCCTATCTCTTAATCCTTCAAGCTGACCAGATTGAATTTGAATTGAATCTACATGGGAAGAAGTACATCAGAAATGTCTGTTTGAGCCAGGGCGAATTGCTGATCAACGATCGTGCAGAACAAGCGTGGAATGAACATAAGTTCTCCTATCTTTCGCCCTCATACGGTAGGAAAATCGAAAAATGAAAAAGCTCCTGATTGTAACATACTACTGGCCACCACTAGGAGGAGGAGGTGTGCAACGCTGGCTGAAAATGAGCAAGTATTTGAGGGAGAATGGATGGGAAGCTGTGATTTTAACTACCGAAGGAGCAGAGACTGGAATGATCGATCAGTCCTTATTACAGGAGGTTCCTGATAATACCATGGTTTATAAGGTCCCGATCCGGGAACCATTCACATTGTACAAGCGATTTCTAGGAAAGAAGAAGGATGAACGGATGTATTCCGGTTTTTTGAGTGAAGGCGAAGGCACAAATTGGAAAACCGAATTGAGTTTATGGATTCGAGGGAATGTGTTCATCCCCGATGCCAAACGTTTTTGGATACGCCCGGCGGCCAAGAAAGTAAAGCAAATTCTTAAGGAGCAGAAGATCGATGCCATTGTAAGCACCGGTCCTCCGCATTCTACCCATTTGATTGCCATGAAGGGGAAAGGTGGAACGGATATACCATGGGTAGCCGATTTTAGAGACCCATGGACCAATATAGATTTCTATGATAAACTGAAGTTGAGTAAATGGGCAGATAAAAAACATCATAAACTGGAGAAGAAGGTTCTTCGATCGGCCTCAAAAGTAGTGACGGTTACATGGTCTTGGGCAGAAGATTTCTACAATGATTCTGGTGTACGTCCACAACTCATCACCAATGGATTTGATCCAGCCGACTTCCCGGATAAGGAAACCGTATTGGATCATAAATTCAGTTTGGCCCACATAGGATCACTCAATCCCGATAGAAATCCTGAAGTGCTATGGAAAGCCCTTTCAGAGCTGACCAAAGAAATTGAAGATTTCGGAAATGATTTGGAGATAAAATTCATCGGCCCCGTCGATGGAATGGTCTACCAATCCATTAAGAATCATGGATTAGCTAACTATATAAATAATTTAGGAAGTCTGCCACATAAAGAAGTAATGCCCTTAATGATGCAGTCTCAGATGCTTCTTTTGTTGGTAAACAATACGCACAATGTAAGTGGAATTATTCCAGGTAAGCTCTATGAATACTTAGGCTCCCGACGACCAATTATATGTATTGGTCCAGAGCATAACGATTCTGTGCGTGTCGTTAGAGAAACAAAAGGAGGTGCGGACTTCGCCTATGAAGATGTTGAAGGTCTTAAAACCCATCTTTTCCATTCGTACAAAGTGTACAAATTGGGACAACTATCCTCCAAAGCTTCAGACTTCGAACGTTTTTCAAGACGTCGTCTTGCAGCCGATTATACTAGGCTTCTTGAGGATCTTCTTCCTTAGATTTTTCTCGTGTATACGACCATATTCCCCAAACAATAAAAAGAAGTGTGAGGATTGATCCAATAGCACTGTATTGAATTCCAGTATAGTAGGCCTTAGGTTTGAAAGAGAATATAATCTCATGATCTCCTTCATCAACCTCCAAGGCTCTCAAAACATAGTTCACTCTGAAATGGGGTACCGAAACTCCATCAACGGTCACCTTCCAATCATGATCAGATCCTTCGTAGTATATTTCTGAAAACACAATCAACTGACGCCCGTTTTCAACGTGCGCCGTATAGACCATCTTGTTGGGATTGTATTCGGTTAATTCAACCGTGCTCGATTGAGGTTCGTAAGCTTCCTTGGTTGCCATTGCTCGATAGCGAGCATCAGAATAGGCCGTTGTGGCTGGATCGAAGTTGGTCAAGGCATCCATTTCACTATCGGCATCGGGAACCCAAATAAGTTCATTCACAAACCATGCATTACCCAATGCATTTGGGTTTAAGCGTGCAACGGGAGTTCTGTTTTGCTGATCGGATTGAATGATGTACTTGGTGTTAAGCATGTCATAGGCATGCATATTTCCAACGCCCAATTGACGCTCAACTAAGTCTTGATAGTGCCAAAGTTTAGCAGCGTGATAACCACCGATATTATTATGCCAGTAGGAAGTATTAAAATCGGTCCAAGGCACTACGGTCTGATTTACCACTCTATAGTAACTATCGTCCCCAAGTATTTGTTGATCTGCAGGTGTTTTGGGGTGAAAAGCAGCAGTTGCTTGCTCAATGACAAAATCATCATCGTTAACATATTGCTTGTTAATGGGCATTAGATCCGCGAGCACCAATACAGCCAAACCTATGCTAAATCGAGCGATGGTGAGCTTTTCTTTAATGAGTAAATAGCTCAATCCGAAGGCCAGTCCGATAAATACTAGACTTCTGAAGGCGCTCGAGCGAACTCCGGAGGCTCTGTCTTCAAGGATACTGTCCATCGGGAATCCTTGTGCTTCATATGAGGCGTCGTTTAAACCATTGAGGTCTAACATGGAGGGCCCGATGAGTAAAAAGGCAGCTGTAATTCCACCTGTAATAAAGAGTGAATTCTTAATGGCTGACCAGTATAGATCTCTGTTCGAACTTTTGATTATTTCTGAAATGGCTAGAAAGCCAAAGAGCGGTGCCAAGAATTCCAACATCATCAAAATCATGGTCGGTGCTCGAAACTTGTTGTACATCGGGAAATAATCAAACATCAGTTGATTAAAGAATAGGAAGTTCTTTCCCCAAGCAAGAAAAAGGATCAAAATACTTGAGGCCAATCCAAACCAGCGCATAGGGCCTTGCAGTACAAAGAAGGACAAGACGAAGAAGAAAAAGATGGCGGCCCCTATATAATTAGGACCACTCACAAAAGGTTGTTTGCCAAAATATGACGGAACTTGAATTTGACTTAAAGTTCTTTCCGGAACTCCTCTTCGTTTAAGAGCATCGTAAGTCGCAGACCCTTCCTTTAGTGGCTCAGCGTTTCCTCCTCCAGCGGCATTTGGAATGAAAAGGGTGGCAGTTTCGGAAATCCCAAGGCTCCAGCGCATGGCGTATTCAATATCCAAACCTCCTTCTCCTTTTACTTCCTTGGTGAGCTCGGAGCCTCCACCACGGATTGTTTCTTGGGCATAGGTATAGGTTGACCAGATGTTAGCAATGTTTGGTCCTAATCCAATAAGTGCCGCTACAGCCAAAAGTGCCGTCTTTTTTACCCAGCCCGTTAGATTCTTTTCGCGCAATGCACCAATTCCTTCAAACAGTACAAAGAGAGCTAATAAGAGTAAGGTATAGTAGGTGATTTGAAGGTGGTTGGCGGCAAAAGACCAGCCAATGAAGAAGGCGGACAAAGCCATTCCCAATATAATATGCCTACGATATAAGATGTAAACAGCGAGGAATGCCGGGGCCACATAGCCCATGGTGCGCAACTTACCTGTATGACCTGCTTCAAAAGATAGAATGAAGAAAACAGAGAATCCGTAGGCAATTGCTCCAACGATAGACAGCCTTTTATCCACTCCAAGGAAATACAGTAGAAAATAAAAGCCAAAACAAAGAGCTGAGATCAATCCGATTTTAGAAGGTAGACCTAGCTTAGTAATTGGTTCAAGTTTCTTAAACAGATTGGTAGGATACTGCGTGCTCATTTGAAAGCTGGGCATTCCGCCAAATAAGGCATTGGTCCAAAGTGCCTCTTCACCAGTTTCGGCTCGGTATTCATGTAGCTCACGACCAGTAGATTGGGTGCGGATGATATCATCCAGTTTCATCACTTTTCCTTGAAAAGCAGGTAAGAAATAAATGCCCGTAACCAGTAATAAAAGGCCAAGGGCTACGATATGAAACCCTCCTTTGTTAAGAAACTTATTCATCTACTTAAAATCTTTTCGCTAATCTATTGATATTTGGAGGTAAAATGCGAAATCCATCTGCAAAATAAAAGCTTGAATCAAACGCTTTACTATTCCACCAACAAATCAAGTGCATGTGCCTAAAAAACCAAGCGACCATAAGCTATGTCTGCTAAATTAGGGAAGCAAAATGTAGTTAACACCATCTCGGATTATGCCGGGATTGCTCTGGGTTATGTGAACACGGTGTTACTCATGCCGTATTTGCTGACCACGGCTGAATTGGGATTGGCCCGGGCACTGTTGGATACTGGTGTGCTCTTTTCTCAATTTGCGATGTTGGGGGCTCCGCAAGTAACCGTGCGATTTTTCCCAAAGTTTCAGGATCAGGAAAAGCAAAAAAAGGAGTTGCTAGGGTTCTCGTTTTTGCTCGGGCTGATTGGGATCGTATTGCTCAGTTTCGGGGTGTTCCTTTTTAGTGAACCTATCAGAGAGTTTTTTGGTGGGGGGTCTCAGGCATTTGCTGATCGGATCATGTGGGTGATACCCATTGGAGCAGGAATGGTCTTTTTCAATATTATCGATGCGGTGCTGAAGGCCAATTATAAAACCACTTTCGGATACCTTATGAAGTCCGTGGTATTAAGGGTATTCTGGTTCGTAATTCTTATTGCCCTTTGGCTGGATGTGATCGCCTTTGACGTCTTTCTAATCCTTTACGTGAACGCTTATGCATTGATACTGGTCATCATTATGATTAAGTATTTGCCCAAAAGCATCCTTCAAATATCCCTCCCGGGTAAAAGCCTCGATTCAGAATTTTTACGGTATGCTATGAAAAATGCAGCCTACATTTTCCTGGGTGCGAGTTCCGTGATGCTTACCCAAAAGATTGATACCTTAATGATAACCGGTTTGAAAGATTTGAGTAGCAATGGAATATACTCGGTGGCTTTCTTTTTGGGCACAGCCATTTTAATTCCTTTCCGATCTTCGAAACGCGTATTTAGTACCCAATTATCTGAAGCATGGAACAAACAGGATTTCGGACGATTAAAAGCTATTTATCAAGGAGTATCTAAGGATCAGCTCGTAATTGCTGGATTCTTGTTTACGATATTGATTACCCACTACTGGAATATTTTTAAAATTCTGCCCGAAGAGTTTAGTGCGGCAGGAACCGTTTTAGTTTTTATTGCCGGGGCAAAGTTCTTCGATTCAATTACGGGTGTCAATGGGATCATGATCATGTATTCCAAATACATCAGATATTTCTTCGCCATCAATCTTTTGCTCCTTGTATTGACCGTTTTAACCAATCTGTATTTTATTCCGAGGATGGGAATTGAAGGTGCAGCCTTAGCTACAACGCTTTCCATTGTAGCCGTTAATCTTGTGCGCCTTATTTTTATTAAAATCAAATTTGGATTTCTACCATTCCGATTTGTTGATCTGAAGATTCTACTCCTCATGGGAATGGTTTTAATTGTAGGATTGGTTGTTTTACCTGTGTTTGATTCCCTCTTCCTTGATATTTTTATTCGAACGGCCGTTGTCTGCGCACTTTATTTGCCATTGGCTTATCTGTCAAATGTTTCCAGTGCTTTTAATAAAATGATCGAAGGTATTTTTAAGTTTGTCCGACCTCAAAATGGAGAGTAATAGTTTCATACACGAATCTGCCTATGTAGATGAAGGCGCCAAGCTTGGCAATGGAGTTAAAGTTTGGCATTTCTGCCATATCATGTCTGGTGCTACCATTGGCGATGGATGCAAGTTTGGTCAGAATGTAATGGTTGCCTCCAATGTACGTTTGGGATCGAATGTAAAGGTTCAGAACAATGTGAGCATTTATGAAGGAGTGGAATGTGAGAATGACGTATTCCTAGGCCCTAGTATGGTGTTCACCAATATTTTGAATCCAAGATCGGCCATTGTTCGTCGGGATCAATATGTTCGGACATTGGTGAAGAAGGGGGCAACTATTGGGGCCAATGCAACCATCGTTTGCGGAGTTGAGATAGGACGTTTTGCTTTAATTGGAGCTGGTGCAGTGGTACGAGCTGATGTTAAAGATTACGCTTTAATGGTCGGTGTTCCGGCCAAACAAATTGGATGGGTGTCAGAATATGGTCATCGATTGGAATTTGACCAAGAAGGAAGGGCTGTGTGCCCGGAGAGCGGTCAAGTTTATGAAAAGGATGAAGACGGGATAAAGGAAATAGATGGCAGAGCATAAGATACGATTTGGGGTCATAGGACTTGGGCGCATAGGAAAACGCCATTGTATGATGATTGATAAGAATCCAGAGACGGAACTTGTCGCGGGATGTGATATCCGATCCTTTACAATGGGAGATTATGCCGGGACGCCCATTACGGTATATGGTTCTATGGAGGAGATGTTGGAGAGACATCCAGAAATAGATGTGGTTGTGGTGGCAACTCCAAATGGATTGCATGCGGAACAAGCGAAGTATGCTTTAAACAAAGGTAAACATGTGGTTATTGAGAAACCCATGTGCCTGAGCACTCAAGAAGCCGAGGAGGTGATACATACAGCCTTAAATGCGGCGAGACAAGTGTTCGTTGTTAAGCAGAATAGATATTCTCCACCGGTAAAATGGTTAAAGGATCTGATTGAAGAGAAACATTTGGGCACCGTCCACATGGTTCATATTGATTGCTTCTGGAATAGAGATGAGCGTTATTATACGGGAGAGGATTGGCATGGTGGCCCTTTAGATGGCGGAAGTTTATTCACACAATTTTCGCACTTCATTGACATACTTTACTGGGTTTTTGGGGATATCAAGAATATCACTTCACGCATGATGGATTTTAATCATGCTGACTTGACCGAATTTGAGGATTCTGGAATGGTTCATTTTGAATTGGTAAAAGGTGGGGCAGGAAGTTTAAACTTCACCACTTCTTGCTACAATCAAAATTTAGAAAGTTCAATCACGGTACTTGGTGAGAAAGGCACTGTAAAGATTGGGGGTCAGTATATGGATGAGATCGAAGAATGTCATATCAAAAACTATCTCATGCCGGAATTGCCTCCAGTTGCACCTTCTAACGACTATGGCGATTATAAAGGTTCCGCCGCCAATCATCACTTCGTTATCCAAAATGTGGTTGACACTTTGGTGGGAAAATCCTCGGCCAAGACCAATGCCATTGAGGGCCTCAAAGTGGTAAATATGATTCAGCGCATGTACGAAGCTGCTGAAAAGTAAATCAGATTATACTTCTTTGTCGTAACGTTTGAGGTAATTCAAGTACAACCTATTGTAGGCATATCGCAGGAGACCTTCGTTTTTCCCCGCTCTCCATTTAGAGCCACCTTTTTCATCTTGGCATAATTGAACAAGGGTAATACTTCACTCAATGCCCGATTTACATATTCAATTTCAATTCCTGAAAGCAGGCTTTTATAATTGCTCAAGGGCGATGTATCAATTCCTTTGAAGTTGGCTTCACTGGTCGAATTCCCCTTCCAGGCTTTGTTTTGAGAAGTTGGAATAACGAGACTATCCTGATACTCAATTCCCATAAACTGAGCGACTTTCTTCATTGTCTTTACAGGCGATTCCAATAGCTCTTCAAAGGAAATGAGAAGCAATCGATCTTTTAAAGTGAATTGATTGCGGTATCCGAAATAGAAATTGTTGTACAAGGTTCGGATGGCCCGAGGTAGCAAGGGATAGCTGTAATTTTTCCGTCTAAACTCTCGGATTGCTACCAAATTGGCATAAGGGTTCCTTGTGATATGAATGAACTTGGCGTTCGGAATCTCGGCAGCGATGAGGTTGGCCATTTCGGCATTTTTAACCGATTTCTCAACGATCATTCTTTGATCCGCACCAAGCTCAGAACGAATAAAACGGGAGAACAGTTCCCAGCGATCGGCGATGGTCTCAACAGACGATTCATTCCAAAGTTTCTCAAAACGATCTATAGAGACGGTGGAAATAAAAGCGGTATCGCTGAATTGCCGACTCCCTGCATTGCGTTTTTCAAGCATCCGAATCAGGGCTTCCTTATGGATGCGCGGGTCCTTGACTTGTGGCCAGTGAAATTTGTAGTCGTTATCTACCCAGTGGCCAAACGTTCTGAAAAAATGCGATTCAAATGGAAGAGCCAATAGCTCGGGATGACCATCTAATAGAGATCTTAAGAGCGTGGTGCCGGACTTATGTGCGCCACAGATAAAAACCGATTCTTGTTTATCCATTCTAAATGAGGTAGGAAGCCTCGCAATCATTTGTTTGAAACTTCCGTTATTTGATGGCTAAAATAGTCAATCACATAGAATGGAAATTCTAAGCATTGTAGGAGCCCGTCCACAGTTTGTAAAAGTTGCTACCATTGCCCGAGCTGCCGAAGGTCGAGATGGAGTAGTCCAAAAGATATTACACACAGGACAGCACTATGATGCGAGCATGTCTGGGGATTTCTTTAAAGAGATGGATATTCCACGACCCGATTATCATTTGGAAGTGAACCAACGAACACACGGTGGAATGACTGGCCAGATGATGATTGAGATTGAAAGAATACTTCAATCCGAAAGGCCGGACGTTGTTTTGCTCTATGGCGATACCAACAGCACATTGGCTGGAGCATTGGCCGCTTCAAAAATTCACATTCCCATTGGTCATGTCGAAGCAGGACTTCGTTCTTTTAATATGAAAATGCCTGAGGAGATTAACCGGATTGGGACCGATCGCCTATCAAATTTTCTGTTCTGCCCCACTAAGAATGCAGTCCTTCAATTGAAAAGAGAGGGATTTACACACCCCCATTATTCTATTCACGAACTCGGAGATGTCATGTTGGATGCCGTTCGACATTATGAAAGAAAGGCTGTTTTTCCGAATGGAATTGAGAGTAATGGTAAACCTATTCTACTGGTTACGGTACATCGGCCTAGCAATACAGATCATCCGCTTCGATTGAAAAAGATTGTTGAGGAGTTGAACCAGTTGTCTCAGGAGTATCAATTGGTTTTTCCAGCTCACCCCAGAACACAAGCAAAACTCTTGGACTTTGGTTTAACCCTGGATTTTAAGCCATTTGCTCCATTATCCTATTTTGAAATCTTGGGTGTCCTCCAGATGTGCACGGCTGTTCTCACCGATTCCGGCGGACTTCAAAAGGAAGCTTTTTTTATGCAAAAGCCTTGTTTGACCCTTCGGACAGAAACAGAATGGGTAGAGCTCATTGAAGAGGGCTATAACAGCTTGGTTAACATTGAAGGGGAAAGCCTAATAGACGCAGTAGATGAGATGCTCAATAAAAAGACACTCGACTTTTCTCAGCACTTATATGGCGATGGAAATGCGGCCGGCAAGATATTGGACGTCTTACTTGACGCGGGTCCAAACGTTGGTTCGCCCAATTAACGAAAACCCGACATAGCCTCGGAGATTCAAAACATCCTTCTCTTTTATGGTGGCATAACAGGAATATGTGTTTCCGCTTTTCGGATCATAAATGGTTCCGTCATCCCATTCATTATCATCCTCATCCCATTCGAGCTCTTTCACGATTACGAGCCCTTTAATTGGTTGTGAACGCAGTTTTTCTTCCGGATTTTCATCGTCAACTTTTGGAGTTCCATCCTCCTCATTAGGAAACTTCAACCAAATGATCTTTCCGAAATATTGATTCCCTTTTTTAGTGATCTCAATATGCGCGTCCTTATCCTGATTTAGCCATACACCTAATATATCATCCGGATTTTGACCGATCGATTGAAAACCAATAAAGCATAGGCTTAGAAGTAGTAACTTTTTCATTTCTGTCTTTTTCTAGTCCAAGTTGTTGTTTGACCAATTATACTAAATCCTATATAACCTCTTAGGTTAAAGGTGTTCATCCCATCCATTTTACCTTGGCAGGAATACGTTTTTCCATTAACGGGATTATAGATCTTTCCATTTACAAATTCCTCGCCATTCCATTCTAAATCTAATAGAAGAATAATTCCTTCAAACGGACGCTTACGAAGTTCAGGCTTGGGGTTGTACTCGTCAATCTTCTTTCGGCCATCCTCCCAATACGGATTGTAAACATCAATCATTTTCCCATAAAACTTGCCATTCTCTTTATAGATATGAATCAGTGATTCTTTATCCTCATCTTCCCAGTATCCCGTTAAATCATCATTTCCAGGTGTTTGGGTCGTACTCAAGAGCAAGGTCAATATCAAAATCATTTAGCTTCTTTATCTGCTAAACGCGAATCGAGCTCCTTTTGTGCATTGGCAATGCTGGCATTGAGTTCAAATCCCAATAACAAAAGGATACTATTGATGTAGATCCAAAGCAATATGACGAGTAAGGTCCCAATGGAACCGTACAGTTTGTTGTATTGAGCAAAATTCTGAACGTAGTATCCAAATCCGATGGATGAAAAGATGATTAGCACAGTGGATAGAATAGGACCTGGGCTAAAGAATTTATAGTGCTTTCTTTTAGCGGGCCCAAAATAGAACAATAGGGAAATGGTAAAGAATATGAGGGCTATGTATATGAGATACTGACCCCAAACAATGATGGGTCGGTCGGTGGAACTAAATACACCTCGATCTACCAACACATGTGAGAATCCTTCAGTGAATATGAGTAGGGCAATGGCAATGAAAAAGAAGAAGGACATCACCGCCGTTAAGGTCAGCGAAATCTTGTATTGACTAAGAAGAGTGCGTGCCTCAAAATGATGAAAAGTAGAATTGAAGGCCGTGATGATTGCTAATACTCCGTTGTTGGCAAAGAAAAGTGCAAGTACGAAGTTCAAAGAGAGCAATCCACCTCGCTTAATGTTAATAATGTCGTCCAAAGTTCCCTCTACGGTGTCCCAAGTTGTTGGTGGGAGAATCTCACTCATAATCTTGAACAATTCCTCCTGGAATCCTTCGATAGGTATATATGGAATGATGGTAAGAACAAAAATGGCAAAAGGAAAAACGGCCATGAAGAAGCTGAAAGAAATGGACGCCGCTCGGCTTGTTATAAAGCCTTCAATAAGACCAACCAAGTAATATCTTAAAACCAAATACAAGCTTGCTCCGCCAAATCCTGGAATCTTGATTTGATTCAAAATCCGGATGATTGGGCGAATGGCTTTGTTCCGTTCTAAGTCTTCGATATAGTCCATTATACCGCTTTCAGGCTCATGTCTAAATTATAAATAGAGTGGGTCAAGGCCCCCACGCTAATGTAATCCACGCCACATTCCGCGTAGGCTCTAATGGTCTTCTCATCAATTCCGCCAGAACTTTCGGTTTCGGCGCGAGATCCAATAAGATCCACCGCTCTTTTGGTATCTTCATAATTGAAATTGTCCAGTATAATCCGATCAACACCTCCGCATTCAAGAATCTCTGCTACTTCGTTCAAACTTCTAGCCTCAACTTCAATCTTTAAATCTTTGTTCTTCTCTTTCAGGTAGGTTTTTGCTTTTGAAATAGCCTGAGGGATTCCTCCGGCAAAATCAATATGATTGTCTTTGATCATGATGAGGTCGTACAAGCCAATGCGATGATTTTCACCTCCTCCAATCTTAACCGCCCATTTCTCCATGAGTCGTAAACCTGGAGTGGTTTTTCTCGTGTCTAAAACTTTTGCCTTCGTTCTTTTCAATAAATCCATGAAAAAGGCAGTTTTTGTAGCAATGCCACTCATACGTTGCATGCTGTTTAGCACCAATCGTTCGGCGGTAAGTATGGACCGACTGCTGCCATGAACCAGAAAGACTATATCGCCTTTTTGCATTCGATCACCGTCCTTCATTAATGGTTCCAGTTCCAAAGTTTCATCTACCGCTTCGAAAATCCATTTAGCCAATTCAACACCGGCTAGAATACCATCTTCTTTGATCAGCAATTTTGCAGATCCTTTGGCTGATTCAGGGATGCAGGATAAAGAAGTGTGATCGCCATCGCCTATGTCCTCTTGAAGAGCGCGATTGATCAGTTCCTGGAAAGAGGACTTCGAATAAATCATAACTTTGGTCTCTACTGCAAATTACTGCGAAAATACGTAATACATCAAGCTGAGAGCCATACCAAATGAGAATTGAATTTTGGGTTATAGCGGAGACCAATGAAGCCTATCTGAAAGAGGGAATTGAGATATTTGAAAAGCGTATTGGACGGTATGTGCCTTTTTCAATGCAAAGTTTTCAATCTCCAAAGAAAGTTAAGGCTCCATCGGATTTAAAGCGGATGGAAGGGGAGATGATTTTGAGTAAGATACTTCCAGGAGACCGGCTCATTCTCCTAGATGAGCGAGATAAGGAATTTAAATCAAGAGAATATGCGCAATGGTTGCAGAAACAAATGAATATTAGGTCCTAAACGATTGATTTTTGTCGTGGGGGGTGCCTATGGATTCTCTGATGAGATTAAAGCTGCGGCTGATGGATTGATAAGTCTTTCTAAAATGACCTTTTCGCATCAAATGATTCGCCTTTTTTTGTGGAGCAATTGTATTGAGCGTTTAGCATTCTCAATAACGAACCTTACCATAACGATTAATGAATAAGATTGTATTTGCGACGGGGAACCCGGATAAGGTGAAGGAAATCCAAAAGTTGTTGGAGGGTTGGGAAGTGCTTTCTTTGGCCGATTTGAATTTTCACGAGGAGATTCCAGAAGATTATGACACTTTGGAAGGAAATGCCGAGCAAAAGGCACAAACCATTTGGGATTGCTTTGGCCTCATGTGTTTTGCTGATGATACGGGCTTGGAGGTAGAAGCATTGGATGGCCGTCCAGGAGTGTATTCTGCAAGATATGCAGGACCTGATTGTTCTTATTTGGATAATGTGAACAAAATGCTTTCTGAGATGAATGGTGTGAAAAATCGGAAGGCACAGTTTCGCACCTCAATCTGTTTAATTCTAAATGGCCAGCGGAAAGAATTTTTTAATGGGATATGCGAAGGCGAAATTCTTCACCATATCACTGGAGCCGATGGCTTTGGATACGATCCCATTTTCAAACCTTTAGAAAGTGAATTAAGCTTTGCAGAGATGAGTCTTGAAGCCAAGAATCAAATCTCGCATAGGGGTAGTGCCGTAAGAAAGTTGGCGGCATACCTCAAGGAAATCAATCAATAATAAGTCGTGTATTTCCTTCTTCAGTTTTAACGATATATATGCCAGATGGTAGGTCTGAAACATCTAGAGTTAGTTTTGAGTCTTCGAAGCGCGCCCTTCGTACTTCGACACCTTTTAAGTCGTAAATAGAAATCCAACTAGATCCCTTTGTTCGTTCAATAGTCACATTGCTTGAAGCCGGATTTGGATAGACCTTCAATGATGATTCCTCCACTTCGGATATCCCTATGGCCGCCGATCCCTGCAATTCAAAATCCCACATCCCTCGTCCATAGGTGCCAAAGCGCGCAGTATTTGTTGCAGCTACATATTCAATACTCCAATAGGTTTGAACTGGAGCCTTTCCATTTCCGAGGTGATACCACGTACTGTCTGACACAACATAAGCGTATGGACCTACCTCCGTTGCCGCAAATATGAGGCTGTCACTCAAATCACCGGCAATGGAGTACACCATGGTATGAGGTAAATTTCCCTGGATACTGGTGAAATTGGCACCATTGTCATTGCTCACCCAAACACCATCATTCGAATAACCAGAGCCACTGATATAAACCTTGCCTAAAGTGTTTTCAGAAGGAAAGATCGAGGATCCATGAAAATAATGCGCTCCGGGTCCATTGGATATTTCCTTTCTCGTCCATGTAACTCCAGCATCGGTGGAACGATAAAAGACACCCTCCGTGGTAAGAACATACCAGTAGTATGGATTGATTGGGGAGGAAGCCATTGCGCTAATATTTCCACTATTCTGAGTAGCAAAGTTTTTGGGCAATTCGCTTTCTTCCAGTCCTGTCCCATTGTAGTCTATTTTCAGCATGCGTGATCCACCTGTTCCCTGATGTCCTCCAGCGATGTAACAGGTGTATGGATTTAGCGGATCAGCCATGGTTGGGGGCAGCCACAAGGGTTCCGAACCATTAAAATCAAGCGACTTAATCTCTGCGTTTGCAGTAGATGCATTTAGGATGAGCATAGTGAATCCAGGATAGACCATCCAAATAGTATTTCCACTGTCACTGCTTACTATATGGGCATAATCACCACTAATTTCCTGTGTGTAAGTCATTTCACCACCACCATCGGCCAGGCTCCTTTGATAGCCTTGGTCTTGAGTTCCTACATAGTTTATTTGTGGATTCGACTTATGGGTATACGAATCATAAAGTCTACTGGCATTCAAACCATCCAATCCTAAGTTGGAAACTTGATAGAAATCTGCTTCGCTACTGTAAATGGCGGCATCAGTTGAAACCAAAACAATACCATCACCACCAGGTTTCTCAAACGATTGAATGGCGGGAATGTCCGCATGCAATCGGTATCCAGGGGAAGTGTAATATTCGCCCCAGTTACTCACCGCATTCCACGTCTTTCCCTTATCAATACTGCGGTAGGCATTCACGGCACCAAAAAACAATCGGTCTTCAAGATCCATGCTTACTTCAAAACTTGTTCTTCTAAAAGGACTTTCATTCAAGTTCCCGCGAAACTCCCAATTGTAGCCTCCATCAAAACTGCCGTAGATCTTTTTACCATTATAGACGTAAAGGAAGGTGCTGTCCGGAGCTTTGTATCCACCAGTGAGCAAGGTAGTGCCGCTAACGGAATTAGGAAGTGTTCCTGTGAAAAGTATACTGTCTTCACGGATTCTGAAAATACTGTCTTTATAAATCAAGCGAGTATTTAGGTCGCGATAGCGATGCGACCAAAGAAAGAAGCCGTTGATGGATCCATAAGTCGATTCTCTCCAAATTTTAACATTCGTAAAATTTTCACCGTGGTCAATGCTTTTTTTGAGTACCACCGCAGAGGCCGTTGATGGTGTGTCTTGCTCTAACGTAAGAAGGTAGATGGTGTTTAGAGAATCGGTCTCCAGAACTGGAATATGACAGCGACCCCAGGTGGCAACATTTTCCAGTCCGTTTGAGGTGTCCCAAGTCACACCGCCATCATCACTATACAGGAAGTATTTATTTCTGGTTCCAGCAAGAAATCGATCAGATCCATTGTGATCTATCATTCGGAGGAAAAGTGGATCCCTGACCGGTTGCTGATCGTTCATCGGTGTCCATGATGTACCGTTAATGTCACCTTTCCAAAATATTCCCCCTGCAGAGAAACAGTACACTTCCGTGCTTATTTGGTCGTAATCGGCAATCATTATACGACCCGATTGAACTTTACAGCCTTTCTCTACCCAATCGCCAATAATCTTCCCATTCGCAAGGGTGTCTGAAGATGAGCTTCTAGAGTTTTGGAACCTCTTTCTTTGCTTAAGCAAGGTCTGTTCATCCATGGCACGCCAATCCACTCCAGGGGCAGTTTTGTGGATGGCGTCAATCCAGGCCTCTCTTAAATGACCCGTTTCTTCTTCTTCGGCAAGTACAATGGTTTTTGGTTGAGGTCCACGGTTATCACGCTTTTCTTGATTTGACATCAAGAATATTGTGCCTCCGATAAGGGCAAAAGAAAGTAGCCCAAAAATGGACTTCGTTAAAATATGTGATCGATGCATTGTGTAAAGAAATCATTTAAGCTTATGCCTGCACTTCTAATTTGCTGTGGGATGATGCTCTCTGGGCTTAGCCCTGGAATGGTGTTTACTTCAATAAGAATAGGGGTGCCGTTTTCAACAATGAAATCAATTCGACTGAATCCCTTCAAGCCAAGAACATCAAAAATTTGAATGCCTAGCCTTTGAATCTCAGAATATATATCTGCTTCTATTCGAGCGGGGGTTATTTCCTCAGACTTACCTTCGTATTTGGCTTCATAATCGAAAAACGCATTATTCGAAACAATCTCGGTAACGGGAAGTGCAATCGTCTCCTTTCCGAAATTAAAGACGCCAACACCCACTTCAGTTCCAATAATGGCTTTTTCGATCAACACTTGATCATCCTCCGTAAAGGCGTAATCAAAGGCCTTAGTAAGCTCAGATTTTTTATCCACCCGACTTACGCCAAAGCTACTACCCGATTTAGATGGTTTAACGAAACATGGGAATCCCAATTCCCGTTCAATTTCATCGTGATCTGGAAGATGATTTTTGATATAGGTTTTTGATTTTGGCACATTGAATCCCAACTTGTGAAGAAGTGCGTTGCATGCCCGTTTATCAAAGGCGAGCATCATCTCATTCGTTTCCGAACATTGATGCGGCAAGCCTATAAGGTCAAAATAAGCTGTAAGGATTCCGTTTTCCCCAGGATGGCCGTGGATGGCATTGAATATTCCATCGAAATGGCATTTGCTGCCTTTCCATTCAAAAGTAAAATCAGCTCGATCAATTTCAACTCGGATGTCACCTTCCACAACCTGCCAATAATCGGGATGAATATCAACTTTCCAAAGTCTATACTCTTCTGATTGGCAGTGTTCAAGTACAAGTTCTCCACTCCTCAAGGAGATGTCTCTTTCACTGGAGTAACCCCCCATGACCACGGCAATGTTCTTTGTCATAGCTATACCAAAACTTCGATTCCAAAGTTACATGAAAAGAAAATGAGCTCATCAATGGGGTTTGTTATCTTTGCCCCGTCTTTATTTACATGAAAACACTACTTCAATTTCTTGGGAGCAAGCTCCTTCTAAAGAACGTTATAATCGCCCTACTTCTTTTCATAGTGGGCTTTTTTGTGATGAATTTTTGGATGAAGTCCTATACACGTCATGGAGATTATATTACGGTTCCCGATTTGAGTAGTTACAGTTTGGGTGAAGTGGAAGAAGAATTGGAGGCCATATCCCTATCGTATGAGGTGATCGATTCCGGAATGTACAATCCTGAATATCCGCGTGGATCTGTGGTGGAGCAAATTCCTTCGGCCTATGCAGAGGTTAAAAAGGATCGAACCATTTATCTCACGATAAACCCAAGAAAGACCAAAAAGATTCCTATTCCCAACTTGATTGATAAATCGAAACGTCAAGGATTTTCCTACCTAGAAAGTGTTGGATTCAAGGTTGGTGAGTTGGAGTATATCCCAGATGTTGCTCGCGATGTGGTTTTGAAAATGAAAGTGGATGGTGAAGAGGTCGAAGTTGGAGAACTGTTCCCTAGCGGCACGCGTGTAGATTTGGTTCTGGGCATGGGCTTGAGCAATGAAAAAATTCAAGTGCCCTGGCTGATGGGTTTGAATCTAGAAGAGACCAAGGTATATGTTCGAACTTACGATCTTAATTGTGGTGCAGTAAGCTGGGACGAAGAGATTACTGACAGTGCAACAGCCGTTGTATATAGGCAATATCCCGGGCCGAGTTTGAAGAAAGTCATTCAAATGGGAGGTCAAGTGGATGTTTGGATGACCTCAGATACAACAAAAGTACCCGTTGATACGATATATCAGGAAGTGGTAAAAGATACCTTGCTTATTGATCCAAGCATTATGGAAGGCGATAGTTTATGAGGAAGTTAGGAGCTTTTTTAGTTGGGGTTATACTTTTTGTAGGAGCACAGGGTCAGGAAAAACTCAGTGACTTGCATTCAAATCCTGCACTGTACAAAGGACCACCGGCCTTTAAAATGCTTGCCGACACCTTGGACCTGCCTTTCCTTGAAGATTTCAGTGGAATAGACCTATACCCCAATCCACAGAAATGGGAATTGAGTAGAGCCTTCGTGAACAGGAATATGGCGGTTGATCCGCCTACCCTAGGAACTGCTACTCTTGACGGCTTGGATGAGTACGGGCGACCATACGATATCGCAAGTCCTAATGCTTGGGGCTCCGCCGACGTCTTAATGTCGGCTTCCCTCAACCTAAATTATGATCCTTCGGACTCTGTTTATTTTAGTTTTTGGTATCAGGCAGAGGGATTGGGAAACGAGCCCGAGTTTGAGGATTCATTAATTCTCGAGTTCTTTTCACCTGTGACGGGCTGGCAACGCGCTTGGTCCGAAGAAGGAATGGAAATGAAACCCTTCAAGCAAGTAATTCTCCCCATCTTGGATACCAATTTATTAAAGCGCGGTTTCCAGTTTAGATTTAGAAATTACGCGAGTCTTGGTGGAAACCTAGACCATTGGCATATCGATTACATCTATATCGATGATCAGCGAACAAAGAACGACACGCTTATCGATGATATTGGAGTCATACAAAATACACTTCCTTTAACAGAATACTACACGGCCATTCCGTGGAAGCATTTTTTAAGTATTCCAAGTCCGGGCGATTGGATTATCGATCAACAGAAACTATTTTTTAGAAACTTCTCCTCCGCCACTCGGAATGTCAACTTCGGACATGAATTGTATCAAGATGGAAGTTTGAATTTCGGTTCTCCCTTTTTATTTAAGAACAGCAATCCAAATTCTGCGGATTCAGTGAATATGGTCTATGACTTTAGTGGTGTGGTTGATAACACTAAGGATAGCTCGGATATACTTGTGAAGTATTTTATAAAGACCCTGCCAGATGCCGAGCCGGAAAATGACACCCTCTTTTACCATCAAAACTTTCATAACTATTATGCTTTTGATGACGGTACGGCCGAGAGGGGATATAGTTTAAACGCTATTCAAGCTAAAATGGCGGTCAAGTACTATCCCATACTGGATGATTTGCTAAGAGGAATTCAATTGTTCTTCCCGCCTGTGTTGGTCGATGCCAGTACCAACAGTTTTAAGATTGGTGTTTGGAGTTATGATAATGGTAAACCAGGTAGTCCAATTTGGAAGGGCGATTCGCTGTATAAACCGCAATACAGTGTTTGGAATGAGTATCTGCGTTATACCATTCCTCCTCTAAATCTTGCGGATACCGTATTCATTGGTATCGAACAAAACATTGCCTCTCGCTTGTATGTGGGATTTGATCGGAACACCAAAAATGAAGACAAGCTGTATTATAATTTGGATGGAAATTGGTTCCAAAGCACACTTGAAGGAAGTTTGATGCTACGCCCAATGTTTGGTCAAGAGGTTACGTCCAATGTAAGTGTTGAGGAAGATTTGGAATGGGATTTAAGCGTTTATCCGAATCCTACAAATGATGTCCTTAAATTGAAATATAATGGAGAATCCACTCTAGAATTTCGCATGTATAACCTGCTTGGGCAGGAACTAAGCTCGGGACTATATGAGGAATTTATTGACGTTTCACAGATTGAAGCAGGGGTTTATGTTCTGCACGTTTCCGATGGTATCCGAAAGAAAGTATTTCAGTTTATTGTTGAGTAATGTCTGAAGATTTAAGCCGTCACGAGGAAGAAGAATTATTTGAGCACCATCGCTTCGTAGCCGATAAAGGGCAGAATCCGCTTCGTGTCGATAAATTTTTACTCAACTTTCTTGAAAACACATCTAGAAACAAAATCCGTCAAGCGGCTGATGCCGGATGTTTGAGGATAAATGACGAGGTCGTTAAGCAAAATCAGAAGGTGAAAGCTGGGGACGTGGTAACGATTGTCATGTCGCATCCACCGAGGGAAATTGAATTGATCCCCCAGAATATTCCTATTGATATTGTGTATGAAGATGAGGATGTATTAGTGGTAAATAAACCGGCTGGCATGGTGGTGCATCCAGGCTATGGTAATTACTCTGGAACGCTAGTTAACGCGCTCGTGTATCATTTTCAAAATTTACCCACCAATTCCAGCGGTGATGATCGGCCTGGATTGGTTCACCGAATAGATAAGAACACCTCTGGATTATTGGTTGTGGCAAAGAATGATCATGCTATGAATCATTTGGCGAAGCAATTCTTTGATCGTTCTACCGATCGGAAGTATTATGCTGTTGTGTGGGGTGATTTTGAGGATGAGTCAGGTACCATTGAAGGTAATTTAGCCCGCTCCTTAAAAAATCGCAAAGTCATGGAAGTATTTCCAGAAGGAGATTATGGAAAGACAGCGATTACGCACTATAAAGTAAAGGAGCGTTTAGGGTATGTAAGTTTAATTGAATGCAAACTGGAAACAGGTCGTACCCATCAGATTCGCATTCACATGAAGTACGTAAAGCATCCATTATTCAATGATTGGGAGTATGGGGGTGACCGCATTTTAAAAGGAACCACTTCCACAAAATACAAGCAGTTTATAATGAATTGTTTCGATCAATGTCCACGACATGCTCTGCATGCAGCCTCACTAGCCTTCGACCACCCTAGAACAGCTGAGCGATTGTCATTTGAATGCCCACTGCCGGATGATATGTCCGGATTAATTGAAAAGTGGCGCAATTATGCGATTCACAGAAAAAACTAAAAGTCGGAGATTACATCTCGGCTAATGAATACTCTTTGAGCTCATTGTAAACCGTATCCCGCTCAATGGCTTTTCGGCCCGCTCCCTCAATCAGTTCAACCAACTCTTCCGTAGACAATGCCGGATTCTGATCTTCAGCTCCTGCCATGCTGTAAATCTTCGTGCTGTCATCTATGGTTCCGTCAATATCGTTCACCCCGAAATTCAAAGACATTTGAGCCGTTTTCCTTCCAATCATAGGCCAGTAAGCCTTTATGTGTGGGAAATTGTCTAAAAAGATTCGCGAAACAGCATAGTTGCGGAGGTCTTCGATCATAGTCACTTCCGATATATGCGACATTTGATTATCTCCATTTCTAAACTTCAAGGGAATGAAAGTGTTGAATCCGCCTGTTTTATCTTGCAATTCGCGCAAGCGATTCATGTGGTCAATACGGTGACTGAAGCTTTCAATATGACCATAAAGAATCGTTGCATTGGAAGGCATTCCTAATTTATGGGCTGTCTCATGCATTTCAAGCCATTCGGCTGAGATGCACTTGTCATTGCATATTTCTGCTCGAATCTCTTCATCGAAAATCTCGGCACCGCCTCCAGGAAGTGAATCCTGTCCGTGTTCTTTTAAAATGCGCAGCCCCTCTTCATAGGAGACTTTCGCTTTACGGCACATATATTCCAGTTCAACGGCAGTGAAGGCCTTTACATGAATTCCTGGTCGAATGTCTTTTATTTTCTTGATCAATTCGGCAAAGTACTGCAGGCCCATCTTTGGATGTACTCCACCCACGATATGCACTTCAGTAATGTCTTGACCCTCATAGGAAGCCACTTTTTCAAGTATTTCTTCCTCGCTCATTTCCCAACCTTCATTTTTATGCTTCAGCAAGCGAGAGTAGGAGCAGAATTTGCAATCAAAAACACAAATGTTGGTAGGTTCTACATGGAAATTTCTATTGAAGAAGGTCTTATTTCCGTGTCGTCTTTCACGAATGGAATTGGCCAATGCGCCAAGAAATGCGAGTTCAGCATGTTCGTATAAGTACAAACCATCATCGGTACTAATTCGCTCTTCCCTCCCGACCTTATCGGCAATCTCCTGAAGTCGTTTGTCAGTCGTGTGTTCAAGCAATCCCATTCCCATCAAATTAAATTTTCACAAAAGTACGCTATAAATGCATTTTTAGAGGAACAAACTTGGCATCAAAATCGTTCGTATTATTGTAAGAAATGACGAGACTTTTATTCATAGCAGTAATTCTAGGTGTTGTCTTCTCTTGTAAGAAAAATCCGACGGGTCCTGATCCAACGCCCATTGAATTCGAATCCCCATCGTATTTTCCAACGATGAGCCAACCATCCAACAACCCCGCGACTGTTGAAGGAGTGGCATTGGGTAGAAAGCTTTTCTATGAGAAGCGATTGAGTAAAGACAATACACAAAGCTGTGGAAGCTGTCATTTTCAAACACATTCTTTTTCTGACTCTACCGCTACAAGTGTAGGTGTTGATGGAATTTTTGGTACTCGGAATGCAATGACCATTGTTAATTTAGGATGGCAAAAGGGGTTTTTCTGGGATTTGCGGTCCAATACATTGGAAGAACAGGCACTTGAACCCGTTCCTAATCCAATAGAAATGCATCTAAGTTGGGAAGAGGCTGTGAATAAACTCAAGTCCTATTCTGAGTATCCAGATCTATTTGAGACGGCCTTTGACAGTAAGGACATAGATCGGTATCGCGTGACAAAAGCCATCGCGCAATTTGAACGTTCGCTCATTTCCTCCAATTCAAAGTTTGATCAATTCTTGAGGGGAGAAACCGTTTTATCGGAGTCTGAATTGCGTGGTTTCGATCTCTTTAATACCGAAGATGGTGATTGCTTTCATTGCCACGGTGCTTCGAATACCGGTTTTCAATTCACAGATAATCTTGCCCATAACAATGGCTTGGATACTGTGTTTACGGATAAAGGTCTTTACGAAATTACAGGTGATGCAATGGATATAGGCAAGTTTAAATCACCGACCTTACGAAATATTGAATACACAGCGCCCTACATGCATGATGGTCGATTTGAAACATTGGATGAAGTAATTGAACATTATAATATGGGGGGTCATATTAGTCCGACCATTGATCCGTTAATGAAGGCAGCCGGTACAGGAAGATTTTGGTCGCCCCAACAGAAAGCGGACTTGAAAGCCTTTTTGCTAACTCTTTCCGATCCTGATTTTATGTCGAATCCAGATTTCAAAGATCCGAATGAGTAATTGGCACGAATCTTGACTTTAAATCAGAAAGCAAACTACAACCCTTTAAAGCATTGCAACATGAAAAGACTACTAAACATTTCATTGGCGCTTGTACTCTTCGGAGGCCTTGGACTTACATCCTGTAAATCAAAGAAAGACCAAAAGGCGCCAGCAGGAGAAACAGAAATTATTGTTCCATGTTCTGGAGACGATTTTTTCAGTAACGATCAATATTTCCGCGCTAACGCCATGGGAGAATCCTTGGATCAAGCTGTATCTAAGAAGAAAGCCATGAGCAATGCAAGAGCGGATTTGGCCTCAGCAATTTCAACGACCATCAAAGGTACCATCGATAACTATGTAAACAGTCGTGAGTTTAACAACCGTGAAGAGGTTGAAGAGCACTTCGAAGGTCTTACTAGAGAGGTGATCAACCAGGAATTAGCTGGTGTAAAAACCATCTGCGAAAAGATGTACACGACTTCTGAGGGTAAGTATAAAACGTATGTGGCCATTGAATTGCCTGGTGATGAGTTGATATCTAAGATGAATGAGCGTTTATCAAAAGACGAGCGAATTCGTATCGACTATGACTATGAAAAGTTCAAGGAAGAGTTTGAAAAAGAAATGGACAAGCTCGGTAACTAATAAACTTTAACTTCCAAGTCCAAAAAACGTCCTTCAAGATTATTTGAAGGGCGTTTTTTTATGCGCATTTGATACCTTCGTTCTTATGAATGTAATCCTCCTCGTTTCAGTGCTATTCTTGATACCTCAAACAGAGGGTTCTATTTGGGAGGAGGATTATGATCAGGCAAAGATTCAAGCAACGAATCAATCGAAGCATATGCTCCTCGTTTTTACTGGTTCCGATTGGTGTAGGAGCTGTATGAAATTGGAAAAAGAAGTCTTGAGTCAAGCAGAGTTTCAAGCCTTTGTATCAGAGAATTTTGTGGCTTATCGAGCAGATTTTCCACGTAAAACGGATGGATTAAGAGCGGAAATTCGGGCCAGTAACAGTCAACTAATCGAGCAGTATAATCCCAATGGCAGCTTTCCCTTTATGGTTTTACTCTCAAGTGAAGAAGAATTATTGTGGGAGTCGAATTACCTTCCGGATGGTCTCTCGTTTTATTTAAACGAACTGTCGGCCTTTGTTCAATGAAAAAGCAATTGATACTCTTTGTGTTCGTTTTATTCTTCTAGCCGGGTTTTGGGCAATCAGATTTTGGTTTCGGATTGAGTTTCGATCCCGGGATTCCATACTTCCCTTTTGAGCTTAGAGGTACTGATCGGGTATATATAAAAACAGAGAAGTGCCGGACTGCAGAATTCTATGTGAATGTAGTGCGTCCGATCAATGCCAAGAACAAGATTGGTTTCTTTTGGGAAGCCTGGTTGGCAATCTGGATTGAATTCAACACCTTTTCATCGGGTTTACTTTGTCGATGATTTAGAGGCCGGGATTGAGCGTTTGCCTCAAAACTTGTTTTATTTACCTATTGTGGCTCAATGGAGTTTGTTCATTGGGAAAGGACTGGTTTCCAAAGTTTACTATCGTTATTATTTCGATTCATTTGGCCTGCAAGCGCATACCCTTCAGCCGGAATTGCCTTATACATTCAAGAAGTTCTGGACCCTTCGTCCATTCTATCGTTTTCACGTTCAAAGTTCCAATGACTACTTCAAGCCATTTGCCGAACACTCTATTGAAGACAGCTATTATACTTCCGATTGGGACATGGCCCAATTTACCAGCCAAAAACTTGGAATGTCCTTACAGTATTATCCGCTCTATCCCCTCTTTGGGAATATGGAGTTCATAGAGCTTAGGTATCTACACTTTTGGAGAAGCGATGGTCTTCGTAGTCGAGCCCTAAGTTTGGGCACCCGATTTACATTCTAAGGTGTTGATCTAAGAAATCTGGTAGGACTAGAACTTTAAGCTCTTCAACGGCCTGTTCATAGGCATCCATACCTGCGCGTTCATAATCCAATTGAACACCTTTGAGGTCGGAAAACGAATGAGAGAAAACTTCTTTTCCATCTCGAAAAACTCGAACATGACCGTTTAAAAAACTGGAGTAGAAGTTATAGGATGTTCCTCCTTCTTTGGTGTAGGAGTCAATCTCAATTAAATAATCATAGTGCAAGCTATCGGTGGCCAATTCAAATCCATTTTGAATAAGAAAGGATCTGGTAGCTGTTGTTAGGGCGGGAATTTGAAGTTCCTTGTTTAAGTTCAATTCACTTCCTCTAATTACAAAATTTGGTTTTCGAACACGAATATCTACTCGTTCTTCCGCAAGCTTCATGCTTCCGAAATATCTCCTCAGAATTGGATCGTTGGTCGATTCATTGACCAACTTTGCCAAATCAGCTTGGACTGAGATGTATTGTCCGGACCTTGAATCAACTATGGTGGGAATGAAATATTCGGCCAGGCCATCGTTGTCTGTAATGTCCATCTCTCGAATTCGAAGTTTTTGAGAGTATGCGAAGGTCACAGGAATTCCGGCAAGATTAAGTCCTTCCTTGTTTTCTACCCGTACCAAAAGCTTAATGCCCTGATCATTTCGTCCCATGACAATGTCGATTTCGGACGAAAGAGGGTTGAGTCGTATGTCACTCAAACAATTATTGAGACCCGCATAGAGTTCGTTTCCATAATAAACGATTCCCTCATCGGTGAAGATCTCCAATGGCTCTCCCATATAATCCTTGATGGCTTCAAATGCCCTGAAATAGTTTCGTAAGGCTTGGTCGTATCTCAAATCCTTTTGCTCGATGAGTGCGCGGTCCGACAAATCCTTGGCCTTGAGAATGGCCTGTTCCTTTTTTCTTCTATTGATCTCGTCCCACTTAGACTTGGAAAGGCGATAGAATACCCAGAATTCATCGTCTGTTTCCCAACTGTCTACCACTTCAAATCCTTCAAGCTTCTGCTGAGTTTGTATGCGAATGCTTGACTCATATTCTTCCTTGAATCGCTTGCTGTCTTCAAATTGAAATAAAACAGAGTTTACATCTAGGACCACCGAAATTTCACCCGATAAATCTTCTAGGGCATTTTTCTTAGCCACCTGCACGTAGTCAATTGGGTGAGCAGTTTTTGAAGCACCTCCAACACCGATATAGTAACTTCCAGAAACAGGTCGCTCTCCAACCCAGCTTGGGGCATTCTTACTCTGCCTGGGCTCAATGGCTGTCTCTTTTTGCGGGAAACAGGCACTTATCCCAATAAACAGGAGAAATCCTAGTACAATATGTCTATGCTTCTGGGTCATATCCTAATACATCCGTACTTACATTTTGACCCAATTGATGGGTCAAGTACTCCAATAAATCTCCGATGGTCTCTGGCGTTTTATCCGCCTTAAATAAACGGTTGAGTACATTTCTCTCGCTCGAAGACGTAATGACTTTATCGCCCTCGTCCTTTTTGTCTTTGTGCTTCCAGCTTCCTGGGTAAAGGTATTTATAATCGCCATCGTAGGTCGCATAATGCACCTCATCCATCTTTTGTAGGTTGATTACATCTGTTAATAGAATTTCACCAGTTTCAGATGAGATTAACTTATACTGAAAGCTCAGACTCACTCTGTTCTTTTGTTCGTATTCCAGATAATTCACTTTTTCGTACTTGGTTTGCGTATAATACTGGCCAGTTTCCGCATTTTTCTTTTTAACACTATAGGCGTGATAGCCTTTTCTAGTATAACGGTTTAGGCGTCCTTCTTCTCTATTAAGAGAAACCAATTGACCTACAAATGCGGCTTTGGCGCCAACAATGTTTCCGGCTTTAGCTGCCGTAGGTTCATCAACAATTCCTGAAAGACCCAGTTGCTGTTCTTGCAACAAGACTTGTAAATGCTCCCGATCAATGATGCGAATAAATGGATCATTGGATGTAATTAGTTCTTGAATGATTTCACTGGAGATGACTTCTTCATAGCCATTGACCTTGCTATTGTTTTTGAAAGGAAGGAAAGCGATGGTGTAAGCCCCTTTATCCTGAGCAAAATCCTTTAGGTCTTCGGCGTCCTTATAGCCTCCATGAACTTCTATAAGCTCCTTGAAAATGTAATATGCTCTCCTGTATTTTTTATCTCGAAGTTCGTCCTTACCTGCTCTATATTTAGGTTCCATGCTGGCATAGGCTTTTAAATCCTTGGCGCCGGCATACGAATCGTCGATATAGAGAATTTCGGAAATGATGGTCTCGGCATCCTTGAACCGTTCTTCGTCAAGGGCGAGTTGTGCTTCCTTATAACGATCATTCAAATAGATGTCCTTGCTTTCTAGATAATAAGTCTCGTAATGTGTAGGGAAGTTGAGGTATACGCCTACACCTTCAACCTTTGTGAAATATTCATGTGCGCGTTTATAAGCATAAACTGCCTCCTTGTGGTTTTGACTTCCATACTCTTTATAGAAACTGGCTAGAAAATCATTTAAAACAAGTTGTCCCGTTTCCTTGAGACCAATTTTAGCATCTGTGTTGGATTCCTTCTTAGAAAGGGCGGTATAGAAGTAGTCCGCTGCCTCCTGATAGAGTCCCGCCTCATTAAGTTTCTCACCTCTTTTTGAGAAGTGTTTGCTTCCAGTACATCCCATCAGAATGCTGGTTGAAACGGTAATAATGAAGAGTAGATTTTTAGTCATGGATGAAGCCATTTACAAATGTACTTATGCTATGACAAAAAGAATGCCATTTCTAGTGAACATTAAATGTTACCTTAATGTTAACAGAATGTTTTCTAAGTATTACGAAAAATTGTATCTTTACCAAGAATCTAAAGTATGCGCCACTTTCTTACATATCTGTTCTTGATGGTTTCGATCCTGTGCTACGGTAAGAAGATTGAGAGTTCTTACTATGAAAATGGTCAATTGAAGGAGTACAGAGAATGGATAAAGTATGATTTGGTTTTTTTTACCAGCTATCACCCAAATGGTCAGCTTAAACAAAGAGGAACCTATGCCTATGGTTTGCCTCATGGAGAATGGAAGGAATATGATTCTCAAGGAGAACTGAAGTGTTCAGCCTTTTATATGGATGGAATAAAAGAGGGTCTGTGGTTGCATAAACATATTGTTGAGAAGGAATATTCCCAAGTGGACTATGTTGCTAATCAAATTATGAGTCATGGAGTTGTTCCATTTCCACTTCCGGAAGAATACCGCTGATTTGGTTTTATGAGGTGCTCAGCTTGAAAATTTCTTCAGCTTTACGCTATTTCGTAATTTCGTAGCAAAGCTTTCCCTACATGAAAAGAGTTATGTTCATTTTGGCCCTATCCAGTTTCACCTTTGCTGGAGCTCAGTCGGTCACAGAAGAATGGGGTGTCGACGTTTTTTTTAGCGGGTATCAAGGTGAGGTGGTTTCAGATTATTCACCTAATGTAATTTTAAAGGAAATGCGTCCTGGACTAGGGGTCCTCTACCGCTGGAATATTAAGAATAAGTTTGCTATAGGAATTGAAGGTAAGTTCGTCCAGTTGCACGCTGCCGATAAGAATCACTCCAATGATGCTAGGGATATAGAGTTCAATACAACCATACTCGAGGGTGATGCTGCAATCTACTATCGCTTTGCTGAGTTGGGTTCTGGATGGGGTAAAAATCATTTATCGCCCTATGTAGGAGCAGGAGGAGGAATAATGTTTGTTTCACCTGATGTAACGTATACTGGAGTTCCTCCACAAGGCTTTGATGATTCAGAACGTTCGAGCACCAATGCTTTTTACGAACTGGGTTTAACCTATCAGACCAATAACTACAAACGATTTAGCATTTACTGGAGACACCACAAGACCTTTACAGACTATTTGGATGGATTTGGACTTGCAAGTTCTGACAGTGATTGGCACTACTCCATTGGTATCACCTTTACAGGAGTGTTTTATCGCGAGCGCGAGACCTGTTATTGGTAGTACTCTATTTCTCTTTCCAAAATTCTTTCAGGAATATCATTTTTATACATGATTTGACGCGTCCAGTTGTCAAAAGCATCGTATTCATATTTAAAGGTCCAAGCGGTATTTAACAAACCTCCATGCCCCCAAAAGCTATGTTCCATTTGAACGGCTTTTTTAGGATCCCAAGTTTGGCGTTCAATGATTTCATTATTCGAATAGCTTTCCTTTTTGTACAGAATTCCTTGGGTTGAATAACTGAAGTCTGTGCGCATATTTTCGGCTCGCTCATAGTCTGTGGACAAATGCTTGATCAGCAGGCTATCTTCATATATCCATTCTTCTTTCCAGAGATGTCTAAGGTGTCAATTGGTCAACCTCCTAAATCATAGATAATGTTTCTATTGGACATTTCAATCATTCGGTTCTCCTCATCATAGATAAAAGCCATAACGAGTAACTCTGTTCCATCTGGGTCATAACTTCTCGACCGGATCAAATTTTCGAATGAATCGTATTCAAAGCTGATTCGTTGATACAATTCTCCATGCACATACTCAAAGCTTTCAATAACAAGATTATTATCATCCAAGAGGTTTTTCATCTCCTTAATGGTGTCTCCCAGACTATTCACATGAATTTGATGCACATTCTCCGATGATCGATTCCAAATTCTATAAATAGTTTCAACGATTTGATCTCCCAAGATGGTTGTCGTGACGATCTCATTACCCGTGGCGTCTTACTCCCGTTCTGTGGCCCGATATACCGTATCCGAATTTCTCCATTCCGAATAGCTTAGTCTTCCATAGATGTCAAATCGGTCAGTCGTATGGCTGGCGATTCCATGAAGAGGCAGGCCTTTGGTATATTCTTTCCCTGATGCCAACAAAAAGTATCCTTCGGTAACAACAGATTTTACTTGTGCATGCAGGCCCTGAACTTCTAAGTCCGATTTATCGCTCTCATTCCATTGCGCACTGTAAATGAAAGGAAGTAGTAAAAGAATAACTAGCTGCCTCATTGGTAATACATCTGCCTGATTGAAGGCATTAATTGTACCACTTTTTCTTCAAAAAGAAAGCCAAGCGAACTAAAAGGATTAAAGCAGGTACCTCTACCAAGGGTCCTATGACTCCTACAAATGCTTCTTGGGAATGAAGACCAAAAACGGCAATGGCAACCGCAATGGCCAATTCAAAATTGTTTCCTGAGGCCGTAAATGCAATGGATGTATTTCTTTCGTAGTCAGTATTAGTCCGTTTTCCAAACCAAAAGCTAATGAACCACATCAAGCTAAAATAGATTAATAGAGGTATAGCCACACGGACCACTTCCATTGGAATTTCAAGTATAAGCTCACCCTTTAAGCTGAACATCAAAACAATGGTAAAGAGTAGGGCGATTAAAGTAATGGGTGAAATAAACTTCAAGTAGCTCCTTTTAAACCATTCTTCGCCTTTCCATGAAATAAGAATTCTTCGACTCAGTATCCCCATCAAAAAAGGAATTCCAAGATAAATTCCAACGCTTTCTGCAATGGTGCTAATTGAAATGTGGACATCCTCTGAATGCAGGCCTAGTTTTGAAGGAAGCCAGGTCATGAATATCCATGCATAAACTCCATAGAAAAAGATTTGAAAAATGCTGTTCAAGGCCACCAATGCCGCCGCATATTCGCGACTCCCTTTTGCCAAATCATTCCAGACGATTACCATTGCGATACAGCGTGCTAGCCCAATTAAAATAAGACCACGCATTAAAGCAGGGCTGTCCTTTAAGAATATGATGGCCAGTATAAACATGAGAATTGGTCCAACGACCCAATTCAAAAATAGAGATCGGCCCAGTACCGCCTTGTCCTCTAAAACTTTTGGAATCAGTTTGTAATCAACCTTGGCCAGTGGCGGATACATCATTAGTATTAACCCTATGGCAATTAGAAAATTGGTGGACCCATGCGAGTAGGATTGGATGGTTTCAGGTATAGAAGGAGCTAAATTGCCCAATAAGAGACCCAAAGCCATTGCCAAGAATATCCAAAGTGTTAAATACCGGTCTAGAAAACTTAGTTTTTTTTCTTTGGCCATTGGTCCGAAATTAAATGTGATAGGTATAATAAATCACGACCAATTTCCATTGCCCGCTTATGGTATACTTCTGGCTCTCTGCCGCTACCGTCAGAGCTCTTAGGGTCTTCGAATTCCAAAGCTATGCGCTCTTTTGCCCCTGGGATAAATGGACATGCTTCGTTTGCTTGAGAGCATGTCATTAAAGCAATAAAGTTTTCACTGGGGTTAGCTGCATCATCGTAGACCTTTGAATAGCATTGTAAAGAATGTGATGGATCAAGAGTTACATGAACCATGGGATTATCTCCATTTCCTACTTCTATTTCAAAACCAAGTGCTCTCATGGCGTCAATGGCGTTTGCATTGAAGGCTGTTACTTCCGTTCCTCCGCTATAGCTTTCCAATTGCCATTTGTTTTTTGTTGCGAAATAGGCCATCCAAAACTGAGCTATCTGCGATCGACGGCTATTATGTGTACAAATGAAGACCACCTTTGAACCAAGCTCGCTGGAAAGTTCTTCACTGATTATTTGAGCAATGGAGTTCAATAGCTTTCTCCTATCCGGAGATATTTCTATGAGAGAATCCTCCAATACTTTTATGGTTTCTGGAAGTGTCATAGCGTCGGACAATTAACAGCAAGAAGTTTGAGTAGGAGTGAGATCGCTGAGACGAACTCTCTTTTTATCCGATGGATTGCAGCAAGCAGATGCTTCGTTGGAGCTGTATTTTTCGTCGTTTTTATCGGTATCGGACAGAAACTGATAAACTTCCCACATATAGCCATCTGGATCGCTTAGCCAATACTTGTCTTGAAGGGCATAGCAGCAATTAACACCCATTTCTTCCTCTTGGATCCATCCTTTTTCTCGAGCATCATTTAACATAGCATGAAAGGTATTCGCCTCTGTAATCTTTAATCCAAGGTGACCGAAATCAGGACGTACTTTGTCTGGATTAACTACAAATGAAAGAACCAAATTGGGTTCTTCGAGATCAAACTTGAAGTAGTCTTTTTTAATCTTGTCCGGAATACGTCCAAAGAAACTAGTGTAGAAGCCTATACTACGGTTGATGTCACTAACGTATAGTGAGACGTGCATGCTTGTATTCATAGCCAGTCGTTTTTAACAACAATTAGAAATAGGATCGTAGGAATCAAAGAAGTTGATGAAACTGCTTTTAATGTCTTCCCAGACCTCTTTATTAATACAGTAACACATGGATGTACCCTCAACTTCTCCTTGAATGATGCCCAATTCTTTGAGTTCTCTTAGGTGCTGGCTAATCGTCGATTGCGCAAGTCCAAGCTCATCGACTAGATTTCCATTGATGCAACTATTCGCGCGAACTAGATATTCGAGTATGGCAATGCGTGCTGGATGTCCCAGTACTTTTGCCATAGCGGCCAGCTCATTGATGTTTTCGGAGAATAATTGTGATTTGGTAATACCCATGCTACATTTATATATCGCAATATTACGAGGAAACACAATAACAGCACCTTTATTATTGAAATAATTTTAATTCTCCCGTAAAAATTGGGCTATCTGAAGTTCATGCCATGAGCTCTTTCTGACCAATAAAGACGTCGCAAAGCCAACATGGCCTCCATGGTTTGGATAGCACAGAGTCAGATTCGAATTCCCGACTAATTTTTCTGACGGATAACATGCCTCATTTAAAAAAGGATCGTCATAGGCATTTATGAGTAAAGAAGACCTCTGGATTTGTGAAAGCACAGGAAGTGAAGACGATTTCTCGTAATAGTCGTCGGCAGAGGTAAATCCATGAATTGGTGCAGTAAAAGCACCGTCGTATTCATGGAACGTGCTTGAATTCATGATTGCCTTTTGATCTAGATGGGCGTGAGCGTGCTGTTGAAGTTTAATGCTTGCCTTCCTTTTTAATGAATGCAAAAACTGCCTTAGGTAGATTCGATTCATCCCATTGCTCAACTGCTTAGATGAACCCGCGAGATCGAGTGGTACTGAAATTCCTATAATGCCTTTCAAGCTCGGAATTTCCGTACCCAATTCTGCACCCAGCTTCAGAGAAGCATTTCCACCTAAACTGAATCCAATTAGATAAAGGGATTCATACCGATCTCCTTTTTCAATATGCTCAACCACTTCCCTTAAATCGTCGGTCTTTCCGCTGTGATAAGAAATGAGTTTGTTGTTCATCCTACCGCTGCAAGATCTAAAGTTAAATGCCAAAACATCTAGTCCCTCCTTAGATAAGTGTGCTGCTAAATGCTGTATATATCCTGACGAACTACTGCCTTCAAGACCGTGGATTAAAATGGCTAAGCGCGCCTTGTTCTCAGATCGATGCCAATCCAGATCAAGGAAATCTCCATCTGATAGAATGAATTCTTCTCGCTTAAAATTTAAGAGAGCATTGTTCCTAAATAAATAGGATCCAATCGTATTAAAATGCCCGTTGGAATAAAGCAGTGGAGGAGAATAATTGGAGCTCAAATTCACACCGCAAAATAGAAAAACCTACCTAGCCTACACAACTGACTAAAGTCATAACTATGGTCCGTAAAGAGTTCAAAATTTGTTTAGCAATACGCTGTGTATTGTTCTGAAAATGAATAGAAAAATAGAACTATGGACAGGAAGAAACCGTGGGCAGAGCCGTACAAAATTAAGATGGTTGAACCGGTAAAAATGACTTCATGGCAGGAGCGAAAGCAATTTCTAAAAGAAGCCGGATACAATACGTTCTTACTTCGATCGAAGGATGTATACATTGACTTGCTGACGGATAGCGGAACCTCTGCAATGAGTGATCGGCAATGGGCAGGAATTATGATGGGAGATGAAGCCTATGCCGGAAGTGAGAATTTCTATCATATGGAAGAAGCCATTCAGAAATTTTATGGGTATAAATATGTCATTCCAACGCATCAGGGTAGAGGCGCGGAACATCTCATTTCCCAAATCATGATTCCTGAGGGCGATTTTATCCCTGGAAATATGTATTTCACCACCACGAGATTGCATCAGGAATTGGCGGGCGGAACCTTCGTTGATGTGATTGTTGATGAAGCGCACGATTCAGAATCGGAAATTCGATTTAAAGGAAATATTGATCTTCAAAAATTGCAAGATCTTATTGATCGAGTTGGGGCAGATAGAATTCCTTATGTGTGCATGGCGACCACGGTTAACATGGCTGGAGGGCAACCTATCTCATTGAAAAATCTTAGAGAGGTTCGCGAACTCACGCAAAAATATCAGATTCCTATTGTTCATGATATGACCCGTGTTGCCGAGAATGCTTTTATGATTCAGCAATTTGAAGAAGGGTACCAAGAGTATAGCTGTGCCGAAATTGTAAAAATGATCTGTGATCTTACCGATTCGGCAACCATGAGTAGTAAGAAAGATGCCTTGGTTAGCATTGGTGGATTTATGGCCACCAATGATCCTGTGATTTTTGAAGAAGCACGAAATCTGGTTGTAGTATATGAAGGCCTTCACACCTACGGAGGAATGGCCGGCCGTGATATGGAAGCATTGGCCATAGGAATCACCGAATCGGTTTCGGATGACCATATACGAGCTCGTGTAGGGCAAGTACACTATTTTGGGCAACGCTTAAAAGAGGCGGGCATTCCCATCGTAGAACCGATTGGAACACATGGAGTTTTTCTAGACGCTAAGAAGTTTTTGCCTCATTTAACTCAAGATCAATTTCCAGCCCAAGCTTTGGCAGCGGCCATCTACTTGGAGAGTGGAGTACGTACAATGGAGCGGGGAGTTGTTTCCGCAGGTCGGAATAAAGAAACCGGAAAGCACAACTATCCACGTTTGGAGTTGGTTCGTTTGACCATTCCAAGACGAGTGTATACACAAGCTCATATGGATGTGATTGCTGAATCTGTGGAGTATGTATATGCCAATAGAGATGCAGTGCGAGGATTAGAAATGACTTATGAGCCCAAATATTTGAGATTCTTTCAAGCCAGGTTCGAACCTTGTCCATTTGTTGGAGAAAAAACAAGAATGAAGAAAAAGCGCTTGAATTGGCGTAGCAGAATGCTGGCATGAAACCTATTTAGAAGAAGCCGTCTCAATACTGAGGCTGTTTTTTTTGTATTTAAGTATCTGATTGCTTGCTGTTTAGTTTGTTTATGATTATCTTTAAGTACTGATATT
>LXNJ01000037.1_pt1 | contig 88792 bp, 79 predicted proteins | sample 809081 | NCBI WGS metagenome assembly LXNJ01 (sample SAMN04870510, study PRJNA318959) | sponge metagenome | biome: sponge; feature: marine sponge reef; material: water | host: Petrosia ficiformis | place: Greece: Milos, Mediterranean Sea | collected 2013-05-29 | depth 5-7 m
GGAATGCGCCGCATTCTTCAATTCAGCCCATACACCAGATCCTAGCGTCATTCCAACAATGAGATGAATGAATAAAAAGGAACAAAAATGAGCGGTGGCATAAAAAAAATTGATTCAATAACGAACATGGCTGTCTTTCATGATTTTGAATGGGAGAGGTCATTAAGCAATGAAAGTAACAGTGCTGCTGTGTTTAGCACAATTAATATCCTTTACGGTCGTAACTATTCAGGCAAGACAACCTTGTCGCGTATTTTTCGTGCAATGGAGACCGGGGAACTCTCCGACAAGTTTGAGAATTCATCGTTTAACGTTGCCTTAGCCGATGGAATACAGATATCGCAAACTACTCTGACGAACCACGGCAAAAAGATTCGGGTTTTCAACGAAGATTTTGTTCGGGAAAATCTACGCTTCATCACCAACCCGGATGAAAGCGTTGAGCCGTTCGCCATTCTTGGCGACGGTAACAACAAAATTGAAAAGGAGATCGAAGAACTTGAAAGTGAACTTGGCGCAAGCGAGGAAGGAAAACAGACGGGTTTGTACGCCGAAAAAATAAAGACGAACTCGGTATTCGAAAAAACGAGACAAGAACATAAAAAAGCCAACGATAAACTTGAAAAACAATTGAGCGACAAGGCGACCGATAGAAAAATCGGTATAAAGTACAAGTCGGAACGGTTTGGTGACCAGAACTACAACATCCAAAAGCTAAAGTCTGAAATCCGAAAAGTTCTAGCCGAAAACTACAAGCCGTTAACTGATGAGCAACTGGCACAATCCGAAAAACTGATATCTGAAAAAGCACTCCAGCCTATCAATCCCTTCCAAGCTCCTAGTCTTAATGCTTCGAGCTTGGTCGATAAAGCTAAAGCTCTCGTAACCAAAAAGATCAGTGAGTCCGATAAAATCGATGAACTGGTGAAAGATGCTGTTTTAAACCGCTGGGTCAATGAAGGCCGGAACCATCACAAAAATAAGCGCGATGAATGCGCTTTTTGCGGGAACACCATTACTGATAATCGCTGGGCGAAACTGGATAAGCATTTTGATGAAGAATCCGAAATACTTGAAAAGGATATTGATGCACTGATTGCCAGCATTGATGAGGAGAGAAATATAGTATCGTCCGCGCTGACAATCGATAAAAGCGATTTCTATTCAAAATTCCACGAAACACTCGATGAATTAGATGACACTCTAAAAAAGGATCTTAGTAAGTACTTGGGATCTCTGGATGCGTTGACTGCCCAGTTAAAAGAACGGAAAGATAGCATTCTTAATCCAATATCGTTTGAAAAACCAGATGATGCCACTGACGATCTGGCAGCCATATGGGATTCCTATGAAGGGATTTGGAAGGAATCCGATAGCTTTTCAAGCTTGTTAAGCAAAGAGCAGACTAAAGCAAAAGAGGCTTTGCGACTGAAGGAGGTTTCTGACTATCTAGTCACAATTCGATTCGAAGAACAATCCTCCTTCATTGAAGACCTAAAGCGTAAGCATGATGAAGCTGAGAGAGAAAAAGGACGTATCGAAGGGGATATCAGTCAAAAAAAAGGCATGGTAGCGTCAAAAAAGCGCGAGCTGAATGACGAAGAAAAGGGCGCAAAGAAAGTCAACGAGTATTTGAATAACTTCTTTGGGCACCAGTTCCTATCACTTGAAGCCCAAAAGGACGAGCTCCCAGTAGAGGGTTCAAGGCGAGTCCGGTTTGAAGTCATCCGAGACGGCAAGAAGGCCTACCACCTGAGCGAAGGTGAATGCAGCCTGCTGGCATTTTGCTATTTTTTAGCAAAACTCCACGATATCGACACCAAAGATGCAAAGCCGATCATCTGGATTGACGATCCGGTATCATCACTCGATGGAAATCATATCTTCTTTGTCTATAGCCTGCTAAACGCAGAAATCGTTTCCAGCGGGAGATTCGAGCAGTTGTTTGTGTCAACCCATAACCTCGATTTTCTAAAATATTTAAAGAAATTAAACGGGAAATATCTTGATACAGATGGCGGAGAGAAGGACTATCCAAAGGGCTATTTCGTAGTAACTCGGCAAGACAAAACATCAACTATAGAGAAAATGCCAAAGTACCTGAAAAAATACGTAACCGAATTCAACTATCTCTTTCATCAAATATATAAGTGCGCAGAGATCAATGTCGTTGACGACACTAACTACACAACGTTTTATAACTTCGCCAACAACGCCAGAAAATTCTTCGAGATTTACCTCTACTACAAGTATCCCGACCAGGGGATGACCTCGGAGACATTGCAGCATTTCTTCGGAGAAGAAAGAATTCCTGCGGTTTTAACTCACAGAATCCATAATGAATATTCTCATTTGAGTGGAGTCTTTGAGCGTGGCTCAACACCTATTGAAGTGCCAGAGATGCAGACCGCTGCACAGCAAATCATTGAAAGACTGAAAGAAGATGAGGATCAATATTCAGCTTTGCTAAAAAGTGTTGGTTTGAACGAGGAGCCTCTCGTAGGAATAGGTGCAACAATTGAGAGTTCACAATGAAGCTACTCCACACATCTGACTGGCAAAGAATGCACACTCCCTCGATTCATCTAGTAAGGCTACTGGTATAGCCATCACAAATACTTCTTGAACCAGTCGACCGCCTCGACCATGCCGATCTCGTGGTGCTCGGGGCTGCAGAAATAATAGGACTCGTAATGCTGCGCGCCGGGGAGCTTGACGATCTTCTTGGGTTCTCCGCATGCCTCGTAGCAGCTGATTTGCTCCTGCACGGGCACGAGGAAATCGTTTTCCGAATAGATGAACATGACGGGGCGCGGGGCGATTCTGTCCGCCACCCACTCGGGCTTGTAGCGCCAGCAGGCCTCGGCGCTTTGCAGGTCGTAGTCCTTCACGTAGTCATCGTGTTTCTGGTGGTTCTCCTGGATGACCTTGAGCGTATGGGGATCGCAGAGCATGATCTCGGGCAACGGCATGGTGGTCGGCTCGCCGGTGGTGACGCGCTTTCTGGCGGCCGCCATGACCGTCTTCTGGAACGAATCCCACTCGTGCGGCCTCCTCACCGAACGCATCCAGCGCTCACCATCGTGCACGCCCACGGAGGAGACCACCACCTTCACGCGCTCATCGAAGGCCGCCACCCAGATGGCGTTCGCCCCGCCGAAGCTCGTGCCGAATATGCCGATTCGCTCGGGGTCCACGCCCTCGACCGTCTCCATGTAGGAGATGGCGTCGTAGGTGTCCTGCGCCTGCTCCAGGGGCCGCTGGCGGCCGCGATCGCCATCGCTCTTGCCGAAGCCTCGGTGATCGGGCGCGAGGATGAAATAGCCCTCCTCCCAGAGGCGCCTGGGAACGTCCATCCCGTAGACCTCCTTCATCCCGCTGTAGCCGTGCAGGCAGATGATGGCGGGTCCGGGCGGATCGCCCTTTTTCCAGCCTTTCGGCGCATAGAGATGGGACGCGATTTTCAGGCCGTCGCTGTAGTAGACAATCTCTTCGTACATGCAGGTTCCCCTCCAGGCTATTCCATAAAATCGGATTTAACACAAATATTCAATGACTTACGGCACATGCGCCGCCGGTAATTTGACCCTTATTCGCGGTGCAAACCCTTGAGTTCGCGCAGCAGTTCTCCTGTATCGGGCGCGCGCATGAGGGCCTCGCCGACCAGGATGGCGTCCACCCCCTCATCCACGAGAGGAGCCACCTCCTCCCATCCGAAAATCCCGCTCTCCGACACCAGGACGAGCGCTTCTCTCTGCTCGGGCGTGAGCCGCCCGAATACACGGGAAGTGTGCCCCGTATCGACCTCGAAGGTCTTGAGGTTCCGGTTGTTCACGCCGAGCACGCGGGTTCCCGCTTCCAGGGCGCGCCCGAGTTCTTCTTCGGCATACACCTCCACGAGCGCGTCCATGTCCAGTTCTTCTGCGAGCGCGCGCAAATCCTCCATCTGCGCCGTCTCCAGGATGGCCGCTATCAGAAGCACGGCGTCCGCTCCGCCCGCACGGGCTTCCTGAATCTGGTATTCGGTGAAGATAAACTCTTTTCTGAGTACGGGCAGACCCACCGCTGCGCGCACCTGCTCAAGATGCGCCATCTCGCCCAAAAATCTTCTCCGCTCGGTCAGCACCGAAACGGCGGCGGCGCCACCTTCCTCATAGGCTTTGGCGATTTCGCCCGGCTCGAAACTCTCGGCTATCTGCCCCTGGGAGGGCGAGGCCTGTTTCACCTCGGCGATGACGCGCATCCGGCCGCCGTCGGCATCTTCGCCCGCATCGGGCCGCCTGAGGGCGCCCGCGAAACTCACCGTGGGCGGTGCATCCTTCGCCATCGACTTGAGGTCGGCTTCGGAGCGACTTCTCCTGTCCGAGGCGATGTCCTCGCGGACGCCTTCCACGAGCTTGTCCAGAACCGTATGCGTCGCAATCGTCAAGATTTCATGCTCCCAGCAGGAATCGACAATCTATGGGCCAGCGAAACCGGTTTGTTGAAAATCGGAGAGGGAAAATTTGTTTGTGTGTAGGTGACAACCCCTCCTCGGGGTTGTCCCACACATATATGCGACCCTCCACGTTAGGTGCACGCGGGCCGCATAATATGTAGCGCTCCCAAGAGGGGAGCGCTACCTACAAAAACCGCCCCTTCCCTGTCGAGTTGAATCCTCGTTCATCAGAACTTTTCCAACAACCCCAAGCCGCGTCGCTTCGCTCAGGAGTTGGACACTTCCACGAGGCGCGCGAGGACGCTCGCCGCCTCGCCCGAATCTATTGCCGAGGCCGCCTGCGCGACGCCCTCTCTCAGATCCCCCGCCCTGTCCGCGGCGATGAGCGCGGCGGCTGCGTTCAAGAGAACGATGTCGCGCTTTGGGCCTTTCTCACCGCCAAGGATGGCGCGCGTGATCTCCGCGTTCTCCTCAGGCTCGCCGCCCTTCACGGCGTCTGCGTCTGCGCGTTCAAGACCTGCGTCTTCCGGCGTTACGTCATATGTCCTGATACCGCTCCCGTCCCACTCCGATACGCGCGAGGAGCCGGTGAGCGTCATCTCGTCCATGCCGTCGGACCCGTGCACCACGAGCGCCTTCCGGCAGCCGACCTGGCGCAGCACGTCCGCCACTAGTTCCGTGAGTTCGGCCGCGTACACGCCCACCAGCTGGCTCTGGGCGCGCGCGGGGTTCGTGAGCGGACCCATGACGTTGAAGATGCTGCGCATGGCGATCTCGCGCCTGGGGCCGATGGCGTGCTTCATCGCGCCGTGGAGCATGGGCGCGAACAGGAAGCCCACGCCCGCCTCGTCGATGCACTCGCCCACCTTCTCGGGTGAGGCCTCGATGTTCACTCCCAACGCCTTCAAGACGTCGGCGGCGCCCGATTTGCTCGACACCGCGCGGTTGCCGTGTTTCGCCACGGGCTGGCCCGCCCCCGCCACGACGAGAGCCGCGCTCGTGCTGATGTTGAAGGTGTGGGCGCCGTCGCCGCCCGTGCCCACCACGTCGACCACGAAGGGGTGCTTGGTCTTCACCCAGGTCGCCCTGGCGCGCATGGAGCGGACGCTGCCCGCGATCTCCTCGGGCGTCTCTCCCGCCATGCGGAGCGCCACCAGGTAGGCGCCGATCTGGGCCTGGGTGGCCTCGCCCGTCATGATGAGGTCCATCACATTCTCCGCCTCATCCGCACTCAGGTGGCGGCCTTCCACGAGCTTTCCGATGGCTTCCTGAATCATGAACGCATATCCTCATTGAGTGGTGGAGTCTTCATTCGTTCCCGCATCCTCGCGGCCTCAGGCGTTTGGCGCACACTCCCGGAAGCATGGGCATGAAAGGTACGTGAAAATCGTCGATTCCGGGCTACCATACCGCGTCCGCGTTCAATCCCTCAAGGCCGCTCAATGGCCCCATCCAGCGCATTTTGGAGCAGCGCCTTGCCCTCGGGCGAGAGTATCGACTCGGGATGAAACTGAACGCCCGCGACCGCCACGCCCCGGACCCGGAACCCCATGATCTCGCCCTCATCCGTCTCCGCGCACACCTCGATCTCGGGAGGAACGCTTTCGCGCGCGAGCAGGAGGCTATGGTATCGCGTGGCCGTCATCGGGTTCGGGAGCTCGCGAAAGACGCCCCGCCCGTCGTGGCGAATTTCCGAGGTTTTTCCGTGCATGATCCGCTCGGCGCGGACGATGCCGCCGCCGTAGACCTGCGCGATGGCCTGATGGCCCAGGCACACGCCCAGAATCGGGTATTCCCCCGCAAAGCGCTCGACGAGCGGCATGGAGAGACCGGCGGATTCGGGCCGACCCGGACCCGGGGATATGACGATCATCCCGGGCGCGAGTTCGGCCACGTCGTCGAGTACGAACTGATCGTTGCGCCACACCGTCACCTCCGCACCCAGTTCGGCCAGGTACTGGACGAGGTTGTAGGTGAACGAATCGTAATTATCGATCATCAATACGCGCGTCATATTACCTTCTCCGCCCTAGGGGAGGCCGCCCCGCGCCACGTCGAGCGCGCGGAGGGAGCCCCGGGCCTTGTTGATGGTTTCCTCGTATTCGAAACCGGGCTTCGAGTCCGCCACGACGCCCGCGCCCACCTGGAGGTAGAGCTTGCCGCCGCGCGCGTAGAGCGTGCGGATGGCGATGCAGGTGTCCATGCTGCCGCCGAAGCCGAAATACCCCACCGCGCCCGAATAGGGACCCCGCCGCACGGGCTCCATCTCGTCGATGATCTCCATGGCGCGCACCTTGGGCGCGCCCGAGACGGTGCCCGCCGGAAAGGAGGCCCTGAGCACGTCGAAGGCGTCCCTGCCCTCGGCCAGCTCGCCCACCACGTTGCTCACGATGTGCATGACGTGGGAGTAGCGCTCGATGACCATCTGCTCGGTGACGCGCACCGTGCCGCGCTCGCAGACGCGGCCGATGTCGTTGCGGCCCAGATCGACGAGCATGATGTGCTCGGCGCGTTCCTTCTCATCGGCGAGCAGCTCATCCGCCAGCGCCTGATCTTCCGCCTCGTCGCGACCGCGCCTTCGCGTGCCCGCGATGGGGCGCACCTCGACCCTCTCGCCTTCGAGCCGCACGAGCACCTCGGGCGATGCGCCGACGAGGGTGACGTCGCCGAGTTCCAAGTAAAACATGTAGGGGGAGGGATTGACGGTCCGCAGCGCCCGGTAGATGGCGAACGGGTGCACGTCCAGGGCGCTTTCGAGGCGCTGTGAGAGCACGACCTGGATCGCCTCGCCTGAGTGGATGAGCTCCACCGTATCGGCGACGACCTTCTCGAACCCCTCGCGCGTGAAAGACGAGTAGAGGCCCGGCATGTTCTCGACGGGATGCCCGCTCCCGCCATTCCGTGGTGGTTCCACCGGCTCATACGGCGGGGCGACGGATGGGCCTCTCAGCTTTTCGATGAGCGCATCGACGCGCGCGCACGCATCTTCATAGGCGGCCTCGGGGCCGTCATCCGTGATGTGCGCATGGGCCAAGACGAACATCTTCTGCGCCGCGTTGTCGAAGATGATCAGCGACTTCGTGATCATGAAGAGCAGTTCGGGCAGTTCGAGGTCGTCATGCGCGTTCCCGGGCAGGCGCTCGATGAAGCGAACCGCGTCATATCCCATGCAGCCGATGGCCCCTCCCCAGAACCTCGGCAGGCCGGGCAGGTCGACGGGTATGTAGGGCTGCATCAACTGCCTGAGCGCATCGATGGGATCATCGACCGTGAACTCCTCGCTCTCCCCCTCCTGCGTGACCCGCACCCGCCTGCCCTTGCTCTCGAAGATGAGATAAGGCTCGCTGCCCAGAAAGGTGTACCTCGCCCACTTCTCCCCGCCCTCGACGCTTTCGAGCAGAAAGGAATGGGACCCGTCGGCGATTTTCAGATAGGCGGACACCGGCGTATCGAGGTCGGCGAGAATTTCGCGATACACCGGAATGATGTTGCCCCGCTCGCAGAGAGCGAGGAAAGTCTCTTTGTCCGGCGAATGATTTTCAGGGTTCATCTTTTTTCGAGACACCGTCTTGCGGAAGAGTCTCGCCTCCATACAAAAAAAGCCACGGGACCGAACGGGCCGCCATGGCTTGGGGATTCGCTTCAGAAAAACTCAGACAATTACCCTTATGGCGCACCTCCAGATTTGGCGGAGCATCGCCAGGGCCAAGCCTCCATGAATTTTTCTCGCGTCTTCATCAGCCGCCATCTCCCTACAAGAAAATTCCGCTGCTCCGAGGAAGATACCCAACTATGGGAGAAATGGTCAAGCGTCCGTTTCTTCGGGCCCCGGAGCGGACTCCGGCGGCAGCCTGTCGCCATAGTCCACGCTAACCAGCGCCAAGCCCTGGGGCGGCGCGTTGACGCCCGCCAGAGACCTGTCCTTCCCCGCGAGCACCTCCCGCACGGAATCGGCCTCGCGCTCCCCGCGGCCCACCTCCACCAGGACGCCGACCAGGTTTCTCACCATGTGGCGCAGAAATCCCCCCGCCGTCGCCTCGATGACCACCTCATCGCCCGCGCGCTCCACGCTCAGGCGCTCCAGGCGGCGCACGGTGTCCTCGGGCCTGCCCTTCTCACGGCAGAAGCTCGCGAAATCATGCTCGCCCTCCAGTATTTCCGCCGCCCCCCGCATCGCTTCCAAATCAAGGCGTTTTCGCACGTGCCAGACGTATGGATGGCGGATGGCGCTCGGCGAGCGGCGATTCAGGATGCGGTAGCGATAGGTCTTGCGAACGGCGTCGAACTGGGCGTGAAAACCGTCCGGCGCCTCCCGGCAATCGAAGATCGAGACGTCGCGGCACATCATGGTGTTCAGGCCGATGCGCACCTTGTAGGGTTCGATACGAGAGCGCGTATGAAAGTGCGCCACCTGCCCCCATGCGTGGACGCCGGCGTCGGTGCGGCCCGAGCCGATGATGCGTACCGGCTCCCCGCACATCTTCGTGAGCGCGCCCTCTATTTCGCTCTGGACGGTTCGCTGGCCGGGCTGGGTCTGCCAGCCGTGAAAATTCGTGCCCTTGTACTCTATCCACAGTACGAGGCAGCGGGTGTTTTCGGCGTTCATCGGTGAAGACGGTCAGGCGGGCTGTGAGTTCGAAAGCGTACCGTTCAACGCATCGCGAAGGGAATTGCCCGTTGCGGAAGTCTCGATTCCGGCGATTCGCTCGGGCGGGCCCTCGGCGAGCAGGTAACCGCCCTCCTCCCCTCCCTCCGGACCCAGGTCGATGATGTGGTCGACCGCCTTGATGACGTCGACGTTGTGCTCGATGACGACCACGGTATTGCCCTGGTCGACCAGGCGGTGCAGCACGTCCAGCAGCTTTTCGATGTCCGCGAAGTGAAGCCCCGTTGTCGGCTCGTCGAGAATGTAGACCGTCCTGCCGGTGGCTCTCTTGGCGAGTTCTCTCGAGAGCTTGATGCGCTGGGCCTCGCCGCCGCTCAGCGTCGTAGCCGGCTGGCCCAGGCGCAGGTAGCCCAGTCCCACGTCCTGCATCGTCTTCAACTTCCAGCGCACCGCGTTGATGTTCTCGAAAAACGCCAGGGCATCATCCACCGTCATCTCCAGCACCTCGGCGATGTTGCGGCCCTTGTAGCGGACGTCGAGCGTGTCTCGGTTGAAGCGCCGGCCCTGGCACTCCGAGCAGCGCACGAACAAATCGGGCAAGAAGTGCATCTCGAGCCGGATGTAGCCGTCCCCCTGACAGGTCTCGCAGCGTCCCCCCTTGACGTTGAAGCTGAAGCGTCCCGCGAGATAGCCGCGCTTTCTCGCCTCGGGCACCTGGGAGAAAAGGTTGCGGATCGGTGAGAAAACGCCCGTGTAGGTGGCCGGGTTGCTCCTCGGCGTCCGCCCGATGGGTGATTGATCGATGGCGATGACCTTGTCGATGAGTTCGGCGCCTTCGATGGAATCGTGCGCGCCGGGTGTGGCGAGCGATCGGTAAATCTGCCGTGAAAGCGCCCGGTAGAGAATCTCGTCCACCAGGGTGCTCTTGCCGCTGCCGCTCACGCCGGTGACGCAGATGAGCAAGCCGAGCGGAAAATCGACATCCACGTTCTTGAGATTGTGCTGCCGCGCCCCCCGGATGGAGATGCAGTCCCCGCTCGGCGCGCGGCGCTGCTCGGGGCGGGGGATATCGACTGCGCCGGACAGGTATCGCCCCGTCAGTGAGGCGGCGTTCGAGCGGATATCGTCCGGCGCGCCGCAGGCCACGAGGTACCCGCCGTGCTCGCCCGCGCCGGGGCCCAAATCCACCACGTAGTCGGCCGATTCGATGGTCTCGCGATCGTGTTCGACGACGATGATCGTGTTCCCCATGTCGCGGAGGCGACACAACGTATCGAGAAGGCGGCGGTTGTCGCGCTGGTGCAAGCCGATGCTCGGCTCATCGAGCACGTACAAGACGCCCACCAGGCTCGAGCCGATCTGGCTCGCCAGCCGGATACGCTGCCCCTCGCCTCCCGCAAGCGTGCCCGATGGCCGCTCCAGCGTTAGGTAGCTGAGACCCACCTTTTCGAGAAATTCGAGCCGCTCGATGATTTCCTTCAGAATGCGCTCCGCCACGAGGTCGGCGCCATCCACACGGTTTTGCTCTTCGAAAAAGGCGCGCAGATTCTTGATGCTCATGGCGGAGACCTCGGCGATGCTTTTACCGCCATAGGTTACGGCGAGGCTCTCGGGCTTCAGGCGTCCACCCGCGCATGCCTCGCACGGCATGACGCTCATGTATTTTTCCAAATCCGCCCGCATTCCCTCGCTCGACGTATTCTCTATACGATCAGCAAGAGCGGGTATGACGCCCGGGAAAACGCGCTCGCGCCTGAGCGTGCGCCTCCCCGTCTTGTGGCGGATTTTCAGCTTCCCGCCCTTGCTCCCGTAGAACAGGATGTTCCTGTGTCTCTTGGAGAGTTTCGCAAAGGGCCTGTCCACCGGAATCTTTTCAGCCTCGATGACCGCGCGCAAGGTAGAAGCCAGGAGACTCTTGCTCCCCGAGAGGGGGGCGATGGCCCCCTCATCGAGCGTGAGCCCGGGGTCGGGGACGATTTTCTCCTCATCCATGCGGTGCACCACGCCCAGTCCGCCGCACTCCGTACACGCGCCGTAGGGGCTGTTGAAGGAGAACATGCGAGGGGCCATCTCGGGGATGTTCACGCCGCACTCCGCGCAGGTGCACTCCTCGCTGAAGAGATACTCGGTGCCATTGTCTTCGAGGAAAATCACCAGCCCCTTCGCGAGACCCAGTGCCGTCTCGATGGATTCGCCGAGACGATTTTCCACGCCTGCGCGCAGGACAACGTGATCCACCACCACCTCGATGTTGTGCGTCATGTGGCGGTTGAGCGATATCTCCTCGCCCAGGCGGAAAAAGCGCCCGTCCACCCGGACTCTCAAGTATCCCTTGCGCTCCAGGTCCTCGAATTCCTTGCGGTATATCCCTTTGCGGCCCCGCACGATGGGGGCGAGGATTTCGAGTTCTTTTCCTTTGCCCAAGCCCATTGCGCGGCTCACCATCTGCTCCACGTTGAGCGCGTTCATGGATTGTCCGCACGAGGGGCAGTGCGGCAGACCCAGGCGGGCGTAGAGCAGCCTCAGGTGATCGTAGATCTCCGTCACGGTGCCGACTGTGGAGCGCGGGTTCTTGCTCACCGTCTTCTGTTCGATGGCGATGGTGGGCGAGAGGCCCTCGATGGAGTCGACGTCCGGCTTGCCTATCTGGTCGATAAACTGGCGCGCGTAGGCGGAAAGGGATTCGATGTAGCGGCGCTGCCCCTCGCCGTAGAGGGTGTCGAAGGCGAGCGAACTCTTGCCCGAGCCGCTCAGACCCGTGATGACGATGAGCTTGTCCCGCGGCATGTCGAGGCTCAGGTCCTTGAGGTTGTGCTCGCGCGCACCCCGGACCCGGATTTGCCTCTCCCGCCGCTTTCTTCCGTTCAGGGACGACATGTGCTCTCCCGGCGCGCGCCGCCGCGCGGGGCCTCGCGCAGGGGCGAGGCGATGAGCGGGCCTAGTAAAAGATGAGCCCGCCCGTCACGTTGATGTCCTGGGCGGTCATGTGAGCGGCCTCCTCGGAAGCCAGGAAAACGCACAGGGCGGCGTGATCCTCCGCGTCGACGAGCGTCTTGAGCGCCGCGGGTGCGGTGAAGGTCTGCTTCGCCTCCTCGAAGGATGTGCCGAAACTATCCGCCATGTTCTCGATGACGCTGTCGATGCGCGGGCCCGAGGTGGCCCCGGGGCAGATCGCGTTCACCGTGACGCCGTATTCGCCGAGTTCGAACGCGAGGGTGCGCGTCAAGCCGATGACCGCCATCTTGGACGACGTGTAGGGCGTGCGGTTCGGCAGGGGGCGCTTGCCGCTCATCGAACTGATGTTGATGATGCGCCCGTACCTGTTTTTCTTCAACGTGGGGATGACGTGCTTGGTCATCAGGAACGCGCCCGTGACGTTGACCTCGAAGCACTCCTCCCACTCCCTGCGCGTCACGTCCTCACAAGCCTTTGTTGGGCCGGCGACGCCGGAGTTGTTCACGAGAATGTCAATGGTCCCGAACCCGGCGAGCGTCTTCTCGACGAGATTCTCAATCGCGGCCTCGTCCGTGAGGTCGGTGGGGACGACGAGGGAGGCGCCGTCCGGCATCTCGGCGGCGGTTTCCTCCAGATTCCCGACCGAGCGCGCAGCGAGCACGACCTTCGCCCCCTCGCGCGCAAACGTAAGCGCGATGACCTTGCCGATTCCCTGCCCCGCCCCGGTGACGATGGCGACTTTATCCTTCAAACGCATTGTATGACTTCTCCCGTTATTCCATGCATGAAAGTGTGAATTTTTTATTCGTCCGCGGGCAGCTCCACTCCGGGGAACCAGTAACCCAGCTCGAAGGCGGCGGTATCCGGCGCGTCGGAGCCGTGCGTGGAGTTTCGCTCGATGCTCTCGCCCAATTCCGCGCGAATCGTTCCCGGATCGGCGTCTGCAGGGTTCGTGGCGCCCATCACGTCGCGCCAGCGCCTGATGGCGTCCTCGCGCTCGAGCGCCAGGACCACCGTTCGGCCTGAAGACATGAACGTCGTGAGATCGCCGAAGAAGGGGCGCTCCCTGTGAACGGCGTAAAAACCCTCCGCCTGGGCTTTCGACATGTGGACGAGCTTCATCCCCAGAACCTCGAAACCCTCCTCCTCGATGCGCGAGAGAATCCTGCCGCTCAGGCCGCGCGCGGTGGCGTCGGGTTTAATCATTGCGAACGTGCGTTCCATGTGCTGTTTCCCTTTCCGTGTATGTCGTTATGCCTTGCCCAGCGCCCTGGCCATGGTGAGGCCCATCTCGGCCGGACTTTCGGTGACGTGAATGCCGCATTCGTCCATGACCCGCATCTTCTCGGCCGCAGTGCCCTCCCCGCCCGAGATGATCGCGCCCGCGTGGCCCATGCGCCGGCCCGGAGGAGCCGTCTGGCCCGCGATGAAGCCCACGAGCGGCTTGGAGACGTTCTCTTTGGCCCAACGCGCCGCGTCCTGCTCGGCGGAGCCGCCGATCTCGCCGATCACGATGATGGCCTCGGTCTTCGGATCCTCCTCGAACATGCGCAAGAGATCGATATACATCGTGCCGATGACGGGGTCGCCGCCGATTCCCACGCAGGTGGTCTGGCCCAGACCCTGTTCCGTGAGCTGGGCGACGACTTCATACGTGAGCGTGCCGCTCTTCGAGATGACGCCGATGGTGCCTTCCTTGTGAATGTGGCCCGGCATGATGCCCATCTTGCAGCCGCCGGGGGTGATGACGCCCGGGCAGTTGGGGCCGATGAGGACGGCGCCGCTGTCTTCCATGTGGCGTTTCACATACACCATGTCGCGCACCGGAATGCCCTCCGTGATGCATACCACGAGCGGCAGACCCGCATCCACGGCTTCCACGATGGCGTCCGCCGCGAAGGGGGGTGGCACGAATATGAGAGAGGCGTTCGCGCCCGCCTCGCGAACCGCATCGGCCACCGTGTTGAACACGGGCACGCCGTCCGCCTCCTGTCCGCCCTTGCCCGGCGTCACGCCGGCCACCACCGAGCCGCCGCCACCAGCGAACTCGCGGCTGTACTTTTGACACTGCCCGGCGTGAAAGCCTCCTTCGCGCCCGGTGATGCCCTGCACGAGGATGCGCGTTTCCTTGTCGATCAGAATACTCAAAACCAGACCCCCTAGCGGTTAAGGGCCGCGACCACCTTCTCGGCGGAATCGGCCATGCCTTTGCCTACGGTGAAATCGAGACCCGAGCCTTCGAGTATCTCGCGGCCCTTCTCCACGTTCGTCCCCTCCATGCGGATGATGATGGGCACGCCTACGTTCACGGTCTTGACCGCCTCCACGACGCCCTCTGCCAGAATGTCGCAGCGCAGGATGCCGCCGAAGATATTGATGAAAACAGCCTTCACGTCCGGATCGTCCATGAGGATGCGGAAAGCGTTCTCGACCATCTCCTTGCTCGCGCCGCCGCCGACGTCCAGGAAGTTCGCGGGCGCAGCGCCCGCGAGCTTGATGATGTCCATCGTCGCCATGGCAAGGCCCGCGCCGTTCACCATGCAGGCGACCGAGCCGTCGAGCTTGATGTAGTTGAGGTTGAACTTCGAGGCCTCGACCTCGAGCGGGTCTTCTTCGTCCTCATCGCGCATCGCGGCCACCTCCTCGTGGCGGTAGAGCGCGTTGTCGTCGAAGTTCACCTTGGCGTCGAGCGCCAGAATGCGGCCGTCCTTCGTCTGCACCAGGGGGTTGATCTCGAGGAGCGAAGCGTCCATTTCGTCATAGAACCGGTAAAGGTTCGTGACGAATTTGACCCCCTCGCGAACGAGTTCGGCGGGTAAATCCAGACCATAAACGACGCGCCGCGCAGTCGAGGGCCAGACGGAAAGCGCCGGATCGACGGGAACCTTGAGGAGCTTTTCGGGCGTTTTCGCAGCCACCTCCTCGATGTCCATCCCGCCCTCGGTGCTGGCCATGACGGTGGGGCGGCCCGTGGCGCGGTCGAGCACGACCCCGAGATAAAGCTCGCGCTCGATGTCGCTCGCTTCCTCCACCCATACCTTCTTGACCAGACGGCCCTCCGGCCCCGTCTGGTGCGTCACCAGCGTCATGCCGAGAATCTGCGAGGCAACTTCTTTCGCCTCCGCAGGCGTCGCCGCCAGCTTGACGCCGCCCCCCTTGCCGCGCCCGCCGGCGTGAATCTGCGCCTTGACGACCACCGTCCCGCCCAGATCCGCAGCGATGCGCTCGGCCTCGTCCGCCGTTTCGGCGACCCCGCCCCTCGGGACGGCCACACCGTATTTCGCAAGCAATTCCTTGCCCTGGTACTCGTGGATGTTCATCCAACCCCTCCAAAATCAATGCGACAATTGAATGTCAATAATGAGACATCGTGTGTAAGTTTCGCGTCTCGAAAGTCAAGCCTGAAACGCACGAGCGAACATTACCTGGCGAATTCCTTGAAACCTTCCGCGAAAATATCTTTCCCCCGGCTGTCCACGGCGACCACGACCGGAAATCTCTCCACTACAAGCCTGCGAATCGCCTCGGTCCCCAAATCCTCATAAGCGATGAGTTCGACCTCCTTGATCCGCTTCGCCAGCAGGGCGGCCGTTCCACCGATGGCCGCGAAGTAGACGGCCCGGTGTCTGGCGATGGACTCCACCACAGCCGGGCTCCTGCCCCCCTTGCCTATCATTCCAGTGAGGCCGAGTTCCAGCATCCTGGGCGTATAGGCGTCCATGCGGCCGCTCGTCGTGGGTCCCGCCGAGCCGATCACGGCGCCCGGTTTGGGCGGCGTCGGCCCCACGTAGTAGAGCACCTGCCCCGCCACGTCGATGGGCAGGGCTTCACCGCGCGCTGCGTCTTCGAGCATCCGCTTGTGGGCCGCGTCCCGCGCCGTGTAGAGAACGCCGCTCAACTCGCACATATCCCCCATCGAGAGGGATGCCACAACATCGGTGTCGAGCGGAAGGTCGATCGATTGCATATCAGAGGACCACCTCGGCGTGGCGGTGCGCGTGGCACTCCACGTTCACGCAGATCGGCAGCGCCCCGATGTGGCAGGCGTAGGTTTCGACGTGAACGGCGATGCAGGTGGTATCCCCGCCCATGCCCATCGGTCCGACGCCGGTCCTGTTCACCGCCTCCAGAATATCTTTTTCGAGTTCAGCGACGAGGGGGTCGGGGTTGGGCTCGCCCAGTTCCCGGAAAAGCGCCCATTTCGCCTGAAGCGCCGCCTTTTCAATCGAACCGCCCAGACCGATACCCAACAGAACCGGCGGACACGGGTTTCCCCCCGAGTTGAAAACGTGATCGACGATGGTGCGGATGACGCCCTCTCTACCATCCGAGGGCTTGAGCATGCGCGCCATGCTCATGTTTTCGGCCCCCGTTCCCTTCGCGGCGAAATAGAGCTTCAGGCGATCGCCCTCGACGACGCGGTAGTGGATGACGGCGGGCGTGTTGTCCCTGGTGTTCACGCGGCGTAGCGGGTCGTTCACCACCGAGCCGCGCAGATAGCCGTCCCGATAGCCCCGGCGAATCCCCTCGTTGATGGCGTCCTCCAGAAGCCCGCCCTCGATGCGGACGTCCTGCCCCACCTCGGCGAAGACGATGGAAACACCCGTATCCTGGCAATAGGGCACGCGCTCGGCGGACGCCAGGGCCGCGTTCTCGGTGATCTGGTCGAGCACCATGAGGCCCAAGGATGAGGTTTCACCCGCTTTCGCCTCTTCGACCTTGCGCACGTAGGCAGGGTCGACATGGTAGTTCGACTCGATGGACATTTCGCGAATCCTGGCCGTCACCTCGCCTGCGTCTATCGTTCGCATCGCACGTCCATCTCCCACGACTGTCCGGCGCCGCAGCGCGCTCAGCCCAGGGTTTTAATCAGCTCGCGCACGTGATCGGCGGAGTTATCGAACGCCGTCTTTTCCTCGGGCGTCAGTTCGAGTTCCACGACCTGTTCCATCCCGCCTGCGCCGAGCTTGGCCGGAACGCCCATGAAAATGCCGTCCTGGCCGTATTCGCCCTCCAGCAGGGCCGCGCAGGGGAGAATCCGCTTCTTGTCCTTCAGGATGGATTCCACCATCTGGACGACGGACGCCCCGGGCGCGTAGAACGCGCTGCCGGTTTTGAGGTAATTCACGATTTCCGCCCCGCCGTCGCGCGTCCGCTGCACCAGTTCCTCGATGCGGTCGGCCTCCATGAGCGCCGTGATGGGAATGCCCGATACCGTGCTGTATCTCGGCAGCGGGACCATGCTGTCCCCGTGACCGCCGAGCACGGTGGCCGTGATGTCCTCGACCGAGACGCCCAGTTCCATGGATATGAACGTCCGGAAACGCGCGCTGTCGAGCACGCCGGCCATTCCCATGATGCGCTCGCGCGGGAATTCGCACTGCATGTGCGCCTTGGTGACCATGACGTCGAGCGGATTCGAGACGATGATCAGGATGCAGTCGGGTGAGTGCTCCACAACTTCGTCCGTCACGGAGCCGACGATGCCGGCGTTGATGTTGATGAGATCGTCGCGGCTCATGCCCGGTTTTCGGGCGACGCCAGCCGTGACGACGACGATGTCGGAGTCTTTGGTGTCCGCATAGTCGTTCGTGCCTATCACGCGGCAGTCGAAACCCTCCACGGGCGCCGCTTCATACAGATCGAGCGCCTTGCCCTGGGGCACGCCCTCGATGATGTCGATGAGGACGATGTCGCCCAGTTCCCTGGCCGCCGCCCAGTGAGCCGTCGTGGCGCCCACGTTCCCCGCGCCCACAATGGTGATTTTTGGCCTCGCCATGATTCTCTCCCGCCTCCTCGTGGTTACATGTTCGCGATGATGGCTTTTCCGAAGCCAGAGCAGGAGAGCTTTTTGGCGCCCTTCATCTGGCGGTGCAGGTCGTAGGTGACCGTCTTCTTCTGGATCGCGCCCTCGATGCCCTTGACGATGAGCTTCGCCGCCTTCTCCCAGCCCATGTCCTCGAGCATCATGACCGCCGAGAGGATGAGGCTGCTCGGGTTCACCATGTCCTTGCCCGCGTATTTGGGCGCCGTGCCGTGGGTGGGCTCGTAGAAGTGAATCCTGTCGCCGATGTTCGCGCCAGGGGCCATGCCGAGGCCGCCGACCTGGCCGGCGACGGCGTCTGAGAGATAGTCGCCGTTCAGGTTGGTGCAGGCGAGCACCTGGTATTCGCGCTGGCGGGTGAGCACCTGCTGGAAGATGTTGTCGGCGATGCGGTCGTTCACCAGAATCTTGTCCTTGGGCATCTTGCCGTTATATTTCTTGCTCCAGAGTTCCTCTTCCGTGACGATGTACTTTCTGTATTTCTTCTTGAGGAAGGCGTAGCCCCAGTCCTTGAAGGAACCCTCGGTGTATTTCTGCACGTTGCCCTTGTGGACGAGCGTCACGACTTTCTTGTTCTGCGCGATGGCGTAGTCGATGGCCTTCTTGACGATGCGCTCGCTGCCGAAAACGGAGATCGGCTTGACGCCGATGCCGCTGTCCGCACGGACGTTGCAGCCCATCTCCTTGTTCAGGAAGTTGATCATCTTCTTCGCCTCTTTCGAGTTCAGTTCCCACTCGATACCGGCGTAGACGTCCTCGGTGTTCTCGCGGAAGATGCACATATCCACCCATTCAGGGTGCACCATGGGAGAGGGAACACCCTTGAAGTAGCGCACCGGTCGCACGCAGGCGAACAGGTCGTTCATCTGCCGGAAGGCGACGTTCAGGCTCCTGAACCCGCCGCCGATGGGCGTGTAGAGCGGACCCTTGATGGCGAAATAGAAGTGGCGAATCGCATTCATGGTTTCCTCGGGCATCAGTTCGCCATAAGTCTCCTCGGCGTCCTCGCCCGCCATGACGCGGAACCATTCGATGCGCTTCTTGCCGCGGAACGCCTTCTCCACGGCGGCGTCGACCACGTCCATCATCACGGGCGTGATGTCCACGCCGATGCCGTCTCCCCGGACGTAGCAGACGATGGGGTCGTCGGGTATCCGGGGCTTGTTGCCCCGGAAAGAGATGCGCGTTCCCTGTTTTGGTGCTTCGAGTTTGTCGAATTTGATCCTCATTCAATGCTCCCTTTAAGTTTCGTCATGCGAAAAAATTCGTCGCCGAAATTACGAGTAAAACGAAAAAAACGGTTGCGCTCAAAGTTAAAATCCGCTGACCAAGCCCCGAAAGAATTTTCAGGGGCAAAACGCTCGTCACTCCATAAAACGAACTTTACCGCCCTCTCCTTATCACGTCCCCCGCTCCGATGCCAGCCCAGGGGGAGAAGATTTTTTCAACGCCCGGAGGCCTCGAAATCCGGTTGGAACTCGAGGATCGATTCTGATAGGGTGGAGGTGATTTTCAGGTGGCTCAATACCGGTCGGTAAAGGTGAACAATTCGATAAATATAGATAAATTCACGGTGTTTTTCGATAAATTACCGATAAATGAAAGAGGCGCGCTTCAGCAAGAATACTCTCATATAACTCGTTCATAGTCAACCAGTTACCCTCCCCCCGAGGCGCGGTTCGCCATGGCGCAACGCAAAAGACAAAAACTCGGCCAACACTTCCTGCACGAGAAGAGATATCTCACGCAAATCGTTGAATTGGCGAACATTACGCCGGGGGAGGACGTGCTGGAAATCGGCGTGGGCGAAGGGGCCCTCACGCGGTACCTCCTCGACGCCGGCGCCAAAATTTATGGAATCGAGATAGACGAGGCCCTCATTCCCGCCCTCAGGAAGATGGAGGATGAGCATGAGCGATTCCACCTGATCCACGGAGATGCGCTCGAAATCGACTACGCCGCCCTTCCCGAGAAGATGAAACTTGTGGCGAATCTGCCCTACCAGGTCGCTTCGGCCATCATCTCGCAACTCACTGAAAAAGTTGAGATGTTTCCTCTCATGGTATTGATGGTGCAGCGCGAAGTGGGTGAGAGGCTTTGCGCTGCGCCGGGCGGCAAGGACTATGGTTCGCTCACTCTCTGGGTAGGGTATCGCTATAAAACGAGGCTATGCCAGGTGGTGCCCCCGGGTGCCTTTCGGCCTCCGCCAAAGGTCGACTCCGCGATTATCCGCCTGGAAGCAAGGGAGAAACCCCTAGTAGATGTAGGAAATGAGAACCTCTATTTCCGTATCATCCAGGCGGGATTCGCACACCGCAGAAAAACGCTATTTAACAATCTCAAATCATTGAATCTAAATGAATTATCTAATGCGTATAATAATTTTTCAAACCCGGAAACTTTGCGAACCTTCCTTGAGACAGCAGGCATTGATCCCAGTCGGCGCGCAGAAACTTTAGGAGCTTATGAATTCGCAATAATTGTCCGAGCGATGGAATCACTCATCGGGGACAAGTAGGCGTTGGCTAACAGAATCTTGATATACCGAATGGGGGCATTCGGGGACACTCTGCTAATGGCTTTATTATTCAAACAGTTACGCAGTCACTACGAAAATCTTCACATCGCCCTGGCTGCAAACCCCAGATACGCAGCACCGCTACTAGATTCGAGGTTGTTTCACGAAATTCTCGACGGGAACTCACCCCCTTTCCACCTCCTATATAACTATCAACCACAAGAAAACGACGATCTGTCTCGTCTTATCGAACGCTATGATAAGTGCATGTTCTACACTTCGGACACCTCAGGAGAACTCTTTAAGCGGTTGAGTTCAAATGAGTTGGGAAATTGCTGCATCCATCCGCCTTTTCCTCCATTATCCGCAGAATTTCATATCTGCGAGTGGATAATGCGTCCTTGGCTGTCTTTGGGTCCTCCCAAGTGCGAGAAAATCAAGCTCGAGCCTTCACACAATAAATTAGTTTTAGCCGATAACATATTGAATCAATATGGCATAGAGGATGATTTTTTTGCCATTCATCCGGGCGGCGGGGGAAAAAACAAATGGATTCCCCCTCAAATTCTCGCCACTATGGTGCGAAGGCAAGCTGATGAAACAGGTCAGCGGCCTGTCGTGATAGAAGGACCAGCGGATTCAGTCGCTTGCGAGGAATTTCAGAGGCTGTTAGGAGATTCCATTCCCGTTATCAAGGGTATAACACCCAAAGTTTTAAGTGCTCTTCTTTCAAAATCTTCCGCATATTTTGGAGGGGATTCCGGCGTTTCACACCTCGCTTCTCTTTTCGCACCTCGCTCAACGATATTATATGGCCCACATTCCGACATGCGGGTTTGGCGCCCAATAGGCTCAGGCACGCTCTGTATTCCATGGGAAACTATATGAGGTCAGATAGTTTTTTGAACTAGTTGTGGCAGAATTAAAGTAACCCCAACAAAAATAAAATCAACTGATAATACTCGCCAGCCTGCCCCAGCGCGGTGAACCCGAATCTCCGTTCCAAGACCAGTAAATCATGAAAGCTGAACCACGAATCTTATCGTCCCAACACGGCGCAGACCATAACGAACATGGAAAAGGCAACCCAAAAACATAACCCGCAATACGGATAGGTATATGATTCACTAGCTCACCCATTTTCAAAAAACCCCAAAAACGGCTGTCTTGGCTATTGTTTCGATTATCCCCCAGCATGAATAAGTGCCCAGGCGGAACTTTTTGTGGCCCCCATTTGCTCTCAAAACCTGCAACTGTGCCATTTGGCTTAAAACGCACATATTTTTCATCAAGCGGCACACATTTTTCCGGGTTATTCGGGGTGCCGCAGTTGATGAACACATTTTCCCCTCGAACCATCACCTCCTCACCCGGCAAAGCAATAATACGCTTGATAAAATCTCGTCGTTCATCTTTAGGAAACCTGAACACGATAATATCTCCGCGTTTGGGCTCGCGGAACCAATATATGAATTTATTGACGAGTATATGGTCTCCGACAAGGAGAGTATTTTCCATCGAGCCCGAGGGTATCTTAAATGCTTGCACTACAAATGTGCGAACAAACATAGCCAGCAACAAAGCAATGATTATTGCTTCAGCATATTCGCGAAAAGTTGATTTGGATTTACGCTTACGCTTCTCACTCTTGCGTGTTGCTAAACTGGCATCCGACACTTTTACTCCTTGCCCACATCCAAGACAGCCATGAATGCCTCTTGAGGCACTTCTACGGTACCGATATTCTTCATGCGTTTCTTACCTTCTCGCTGCTTTTCCAATAACTTTCGTTTTCGCGTGATATCACCACCATAGCATTTCGCAGTCACATCTTTTCTCAGTGCTCTAATTGTCTCCCGCGCAATCACCCGGTTCCCAACAGCGGCTTGGATGATAACTTCAAACATTTGTCTCGGGATGATTTCTTTCATTTTTTGCACCAGCGCCCTGCCATGATAGTAGGCTTTCTCCTTGTGAATGATCGTTGAAAATGGGTCTATCGGCTGGCCGTTGAGTAGGACATCCAGCTTTACCACTTCCGCCGAACGGTAATCCAGGTGCTCATAATCAAAACTCGCGTATCCGCGAGAAACTGATTTTAATTTGTCGTAAAAATCAAAGAGAATTTCACTAAATGGTAGTTCGTAGACGATTTGCACTGTCGTCGTATCGATATATTCCATAGAGCGCTGTATGCCACGTTTCTCCTGGGCCAATTTAAGAACGGCGCCCACATATTCAGAGGGTGCAAGAATAGTGCCCAAGATGAAAGGTTCCTCGATCGACTCAATCCTCGATAGTTCGGGCAACTTCGCCGGGCTATCGATTTCTTCCACTGTAGCGTCACTGAGCAGAACGCGAAAAATCACTGTCGGGGCTGTGATGATGAGCGTCAGATCATATTCACGCTCCAGCCTCTCACGAATAATTTCCATATGAAGAAGACCTAAAAACCCACACCTGAAACCAAACCCCAGAGCAACCGAAGTCTCAGGCTCATAGGTGAAGGCCGAATCGTTCAGCCTGAGTTTCTCGAGCGCTGACCTTAAGTCTTCATACTCGGCACTGTCCGCCGCATATAAGCCGCTATATACCATCGCTTTCGGTTCCTGGAAGCCTTGGATGGCCTCACTCGCAGGCTTTTTTGCAAGCGTAATGGTGTCACCTACACGGGTATCGCTCACTTCGCGTATCGAAGCAGACAAAATACCAACATCGCCTGGCCCAAGTTCTTTCATTTTCACTTCATGAGGCGTATATGTACTTAAACTTAGAACTTGATATTCCTTGCCAGTCGACATGAACCGGACGATATCGCCCTTGCGAATAGTCCCCTCAAACATCCGGAAGAGTGGAATGGCCCCCTGGTAGGAATCATACCAAGAATCGATCACAAGTCCTTGAGTGGAACCTTGAGGCTCTCCACTAGGAGGAGGAATTCGCTCAACGATTGCTTCAAGTAGCAAATCCACACCTTCGCCTTGTTTCGCACTCACCAGAAGGCATTCATCCCCATCAATTCCGATGATGTCCTCCACTTGCTTCATCACGCGTTCAGGGTCCGCCGCTGGCAAATCGATTTTGTTGATCACTGGGATTATGGCTAAATCCTGTTCCAAAGCAAGATACGCATTCGCCATCGTTTGCGCCTGGATACCTTGTGTAGCATCGACAAGCAGCAAAGCGCCCTCGCAAGCCTGAAGGCTTCTGGAAACTTCATAGCTGAAATCCACATGACCGGGTGTATCTATGAGGTTAAAGACATATTCTTGGCCACGAGCCGATTTATAGAGTATCCGAACTGTCGCCGCCTTGATTGTAATGCCTCGCTCCTGCTCCAAGTCCATGGAATCCAAGACCTGAGAAGACATCTCACGCTTTGAAAGCGCCCCGGTCATTTCCAAAATGCGATCCGCCAGGGTTGATTTCCCATGGTCTATATGAGCGATAATTGAAAAGTTTCTGATTCGATCGATTTTCACAGCCGGAAGAAATCTCTCTGGGAAGGCGAATGGCGCGAATGCCGGAACCGCGTGAGTTTGCTTGAAAATCTTATAGCTATTCTTCGAATCCCGAGCATCTAACAAAACTGCACTAGATAAACCTGCTAATTCCACAGGTGATCAAGCGAACATGCTATATCAAACTTGTCCAACCTTGGTCAAATTGATTGCTCCTGGAAATACACGATGTTAGCATATGCAAAGTGTGGTGTTTCAGCCGTTTATGCGTATTTCGGACCCATACATTAGGGTATATTTAGCTATGCGCTGCCGCAGACTACATGTTTCTAGCCACATCTCTATTCTGTTGTTCTGCTTGTTTTCCACCTCACCAGTGTCGGCGGCAACGTCTCATCCATTTGGCAGTCGCCTCATAATCAATGCGGCTAAAAAGTTACAACCTTCTGTCGTACATATTCGTGTAAAACCCAAAGGCATCGAAGGAAATCCGTTACTCAACCTCTTCGGTAGGGGTCGTCAAAAAGACAACCCTCCAAAATTTGATCAGGGGAATGTGCCCTTTAGCGGCCACTACAACGTGGGCTCAGGAATCATTGTCTCAAAAGAAGGTCATATCTTAACTAACAACCACGTTATCAAGAACGCGCAAGAAATTATGATCAAACTCCATAAAGGGGAGGAATTCTCGGCCCGCTTGCTGGGTGTAGACGATAAAACAGATCTTGCCTTATTAAAAATAAAACCGATTAAAACACTCCAAAAAGCATCTCTCGGAGATTCAGATAAAATAGATGTCGGGCAGTGGGTTATAGCGATTGGCAGCCCTTTCGGCTTGGCGAATTCCGTGTCTGTGGGAATAATCAGTGCCAAGAGCCGAGACTTGAAGGAAGGGCCTTTTGATGAATATCTTCAAACCGACGCATCGATCAACCCCGGCAACTCCGGTGGCCCACTCGCAAATACAGAGGGCGTCGTAATCGGCGTCAACACAGTGATATTTTCTAGTGGGTCACGCGCATGGAGTTTGGGAATCGGTTTCGCTATACCGATCAACCAGGCCAAAGCAGTTATCGATTCCCTTCGCCATAAAGGGTATCCAGTACGGGGTCGCTTGGGTGCGGCCATATCTGCAGTCCCCAGAAAAGAAGGAAAGAGCTTGGGCTTAGCACGTTTCGAGGGCGCCAAACTCACACAAGTTACGCGTGGCGGCCCTGCCGAGCGTGCCGGCTTGCGTCGAGGAGATGTTGTCGTTGAATTCGACAGCAAATCTATCAGTACATGGCAGAGCCTTCCCCGTATAGTGGCTCGCACGAAACCAAATTCCCTTGTTTTGGTAAAATATTATCGGGAAAAAAATCTCAAGAGTGTCTATATACGTATAGGAAGCCGGCCTGAAGCGCCCCACTCGAGAGAGACGACAAACCATACGGACATGGGAATGAAGGTGGAAGTGCTAAGCCCGCATCTCGCTCAGCGTTTCGGGTTGACCTATGAGGAGAATAAATTGGTGGTCTCCTCGATTCTCAGAGGCGGCAAAGCTGAGCTTAGTGGAATCAGGCCAGGTGATGAAATCGTGGAGGCTAATCACAAACCTGTAAAAACAATTGAGGAATTTCAGTCGATCCTTGAAAAATCACGCCTCGAAGGCTCCGTACTCTTCCTTTTGAAGAGAAAAGAAACAAACCTGTTTGCTGCTCTTCAAATTAAGTAACAACCGCACGAAAACCAAAATGATGCAATACTCTTCATCCCGAATATTCTTCGCCTGGCTCTCAAAATTCGATAGTAACGAGAATTTCATGAACCCAACCATCGATCATGTTGTTGGAGCGCGTAGCGGTCAGTCATCCCAGCGACATAATCACAAACCATTCGATGCCGCCCGTCCACTTTCTCGAGTTTTCGTACATGTTCCGGAATTTTATTAGGATCAACGACGTATAACTGGAACAATCCACTCAATGTTTTTTGAGCGCTTTTTTCTAATTTCATGACGCGCTCGTTTTTGTACATCCTTGTCATTAAGAAACGTTTGAGCTCAATGTTCTTCTCGTTCATTTCTTCACTGAAAACAACCAAATCATGCCCATTTACTCTGACATCCGTAATATCCCGTATCTTCCGAGTCTTGATGCGCTCGCAGGTGGATGCGATGATATCTTGAACTTGTGAGTTGATAATTCGGCGAATGGTGTCGTGCTTGCTCTCTCGCCAAGAGGAGCCGGGAAAAGAATTTTTCGAGCTTTTATAGTGTTCACGCCAAAGGAGCGTATCCTGCATTTCTTCCAAATCAAATAACCGGGATGACAGTCCATCGTCTAAATCATGATTGTTATACGCAATCTCATCCGCGACATCGACCACCTGAGCTTCGAGGCTGGGAGAGACAGTATTCGTCAGACCGGGAGGCATCGGGCCTTCGTATCGATGAAGATACTTAATGATCCCCTCGCGCGTTTCCCATGTCAGGTTCAAACCCGGAAACGATGGATAGCGCTTTTCCAAAACTTCTACGATCCGCAGGGCTTGTATATTATGTTCAAACCCACCGTGATCTTTCATCAATTCATCTAAAACCTTTTCTCCGGCATGACCAAATGGTGGGTGACCTAAATCGTGTGCAAGTGCAACAGCCTCGGCGAGCTCTTCATTCAAGCCCAGCGCACGTGCGATGGAGCGGGCGATCTGGCTCACTTCTATGGTGTGCGTCAAACGCGTCCGATAATGATCCCCCTCATGATTCACAAAGACCTGGGTTTTGTATTCAAGTCTCCTGAACGCCTGCGTATGGATGATTCGGTCCCGATCACGCTGAAAAGCTGTCCTCATGTCGTGCTCAGGTTCCTGGTACTCGCGTCCGAGACTATCGGCGCTATGAGCGGCGTAGGGGGCCAGCAGGAGTGTTTCCCGCTCCTCGATGGAAACTCGAGTGATGTTCATAACCGTACCTAGCTCTTAAATAATCAGCTTGCTTCACCAGCGGGCGGGACACCCGCGCGCCATGCAGCGAATAAATAAGTCGTTGCCAGTGAAGCCCATGGATGCCACTTATCAGCTTGCATGCGTGCCTTCTTCTCGTCCACACGCTTTTCTCCGAAACAAAATTGCGCAACGACTTTCTGCACCCCCAAATCACCTCCAGGAAATACTTCTACACGGCCGAGCGCCCGGAACAACATTTGCTCGGCAGTCCAGCGACCTACGCCTCGTATCTCGGTCAAGCGAGCTACTGCTTCGTCTATCGGGAGAATACGCAGTTCCCTCTCATCCAAGCGACCCTCCAGAGCAGCGCGCGCCACGTCAATCACATATTCGGCTTTTCGTTCCGAGAATTGCATAGAGCGAAAAGTGGATACCCGAGCTCTGGCCAAACGCTCTGGACGCGGAAATGCATAATGCGTCTTGCCATCGATTCGCACCTTTCTTCCCCATCGCTTCACCATACGTCCACGAATGGCGCCGGCGAACGTTAAATTCACCTGCTGCGCCGTAATCGCCGTTACAAGAGCCTCGAACACGCTCATGTATCGTATTGGTTTGAGCCCCCTGAATTTTTTCGCAGTTGGAGCCAAACTCGCATCGTCTTTCGCCATTCTGTAAAACGGTCTCAAATCAAGATCAAAAGCCAAAATATGCTTGATCGCGTCTAAACCTGCATTTTGGGCCAATTTCGTCATCCGCCCTTCCGTTGTCATTCGAAGTCGAATCGAGTCCGGGCCTTCGCCTTCCTTTTCGGCTTCTAACAAAACCAAATCACCATTCGCATCTTCTATAACTCTACGGTACACCCCGTCTGCGTAGGAGTTGACGAACTCCTCTCTGGAAACACGGAACCGCAACAAGCTCTCGTGAAACAAAAAAGGTTCAGGGGGATGTAGAATTTTGGTTACAGACCCCATGCTATTCCACCATCCGTCTACTTACCAAAACACAGGCGACTGTCAAGAATAAGAAAGTAAAACCAAGCAGAAACGAAAAATGCCAAATAAAATTCTCAACGTGTCCATAAATAAACAAGCCGCGCGAAATTCGCACCGCATGTGTTAACGGGAGGGCCTCGGATAACCGTTCCACCCAAAGGGGAAGACCCTTGATGGGGAATAAGGTGCCCGCGAAGAAAAACATGGGCATGACGATGGCTGAGAAATAAAAATTGAAAAACGAAAAACTATGTGCCAATGACGTCGCAATGAGTCCCAAGGCTGCAAACATCACCGCCTCGATAAACAGAATCGGGAGAATCGCAATTGCCCACAATGAGCCTACGAGACCAAACAAACTCAATATTACCAGCATCAATGACGAACCAATCAAGGCGCGACTCGCGCACCAGAGAAGATCGCCCAGCACGATATCACCCACCGTGAGCGGAGCCATCAGCATGGAATCATATATATTTTGAATTCTCATTCTCGAATAAGCCCCGTATGTGGATTCATACGTGGCGTTCCACATCGCGACGGAAACCATCAAGCCTGGGCCAATGAATTGCGCATAGGAAATACCGTCCAAATTCGGCACCAACCGACCGAGACCATATCCAAACGCCACCAGCCACAAAATGTGTTCACCCAGATTACCCGCCCATTCCGCCAAGTAGAAAGAGCGATAATACACCAAATGGCGAACCCAGACGCGAAAGGCGCGATGGCTGGGAGCCTGAGGGAAAAGCATTAATCCCGAAGTTCCCGGCCAGTCAGCCTAAGAAATAAATCCTCCAGGGTGGCGGGTCTCCTTAAAAAATCTTTCCGGCCGCAAGAAATCAGATGTTCCATCACGCCCATCCCATTGTGGCTATACAGGTACAATATATCGGCAACGACTTCGGTAGTTACGGATAAGCCTTGGAACGAGTCGAGCAATTCTGCAGAAGTACCACCTTTCAGTTCGTATACTTCATCGCCCACTTTTTCCTGCACCAGAGTTTGCGGTTCGCCTTCGAGAAGAAATCTTCCCCCGTCCATGATGCCGATGCGATCGCACATCTGGGCCGCCTCTTCCATGTAATGCGTAGTGAGGAGTATTGTCAGGCCCTGCGCCTTGAGTTCTCGGAGCCTCTGCCAGACTAGGTGCCTCGCCTGCGGATCCAGACCAGTAGTGGGTTCATCCAGAATCAGGAATTTCGGTTCATGAATGAGGGCGCGCGCGATGTGAAGGCGCCGCTTCATCCCGCCGGACAGGGTCTTGATTTGTGAATCCCATTTTTCGCGAAGCTGCATGAAATCGAGCAGATGCTCGATGCGGGACAATGACGCCTTTTTGGCGATGCCGAAAAATCCGGCATAGACCCAAAGGTTTTCATATACCGTTAGATCGCGATCCAGGGTATCCTCTTGCGGCACGATGCCCATCTGCTCGCGAATGAGCCGACTCTGGGTTGCCACATCTCTACTTAAAACCCTCAGAGTACCTGCATCAGCCTCAACTGCCCCATGAAGCATTTTGATTGTCGTGGTTTTGCCGGCTCCGTTCGGGCCCAAAATCCCGAAACACTCCCCGGGTTTCACCTGAAGCGAGACACCATCAACGGCCTTGAGGGTTCCGAAGGATTTCTCAATGCCTCGGGCGTCTATTACAAGTCCATCCAACGAACACTCCACCGATATGGCCGACTTTACAAACCGCGAAGGCGCTCGGCCTCCGCGATTCTTTCAATTGCAACTATGAAGGCAGCCGTGCGCAAAGACACCTGTTTTTCCTTTGCCAGTTCGTAGGCTTCCGCCGTGGCGCGCGTCATGATTTTGCCCAACTGGCCGTTCACTCTTTCTTCATCCCAACCGAATTGCTGGATGTTCTGAACCCATTCAAAATATGAGACCGTCACGCCACCCGAACTCGCCAATACATCCGGGATCAGCAGCACGTTCCCACCGTCGACCAGAATATTTTCACCCTCTTCGGTTACGGGAGCATTGGCCGCTTCGAGAATTACTCGGGCTTTCACGTTTGCCGCATTGCGGGCATGAATGGCCCCGCCGAGAGCCGCAGGAAGCAAGATGTCCACATCAAGAGCCAAAAGCTCTTCATTGGTGATCTCTTCGACTCCCTCAAGACCCTCGAGCGTACCAGTTTTCTTTCGGTGCGCCCCGGCCGCTTCGATGTCGATTCCGTCTCCATTGAAATAGGCGCCTCTGCTGCCCGAAATGGCCACTACCTTCACGCCCAGATCCTTCATGAATCTGGCAGCGAAAGAGCCGACATTCCCGAATCCTTGTATCGCCGACGTCATTGTTGCGGGGTCCCAGCCCTCTCTTTTCGCGATCTCCTCGTACACCATCACGGCGCCGCGACCCGTAGCGGCCTCCCTGCCCGGAGAACCGCCCATGGCCAAAGGCTTCCCGGTGACACATGCCGGCGCATACCCGTGCCGGCTGCTGTATTCATCGAAAATCCACGCCATCACCTGCGCATTCGTATTTACGTCCGGGGCGGGAATGTCACGGTACGGCCCGAGAATGTGATCGATGCGCGCGATGAATTTCCGGGTCAGCCGCTCCAGCTCATACACGCTGAGTTCTTTCACGTTGACGGTGATGCCGCCTTTTCCACCGCCGAAGGGAATGTTCACTAAGGCCGTCTTCCAGGCCATCAGGGCGGAGAGTCCGCGTACCTCGTCCATGTCCACTTCATGGTGGTAGCGGATCCCGCCCTTGAAAGGCCCTCGAGCGCCACTGAACTGAACGCGGTAGCCCTGCCAAACGCCGAGTGTGCCGTCGTCCCTGCGGATGGGGAGTTCGACCTTCATTTCACGGAATGGAGTCTTGAGCAAAAACCGCATTTCATCGTCCAGGCCGATGATGTCCGCCGCTCTGTCGAATTGCGCAGCTGCGGTTTCGAATACGCTGACCCGCTCATCTTGGGACATGATGTTCCCTCCCCTGGATATTATACTGAAAGGATAGAGCGCGAATCAGGCGGCGAGAGTGTAAAACTCAAACTGGAGGGATCAGTGGCACGAACACATGCCTCCGCAACCGCCCCCGCCTGCCGAGTATCCACTAAATGTCGAGGCCGACGCCGATGCGGCAGCGCCGGAAGTGGATTTGGCGAACAGGGAAAGTTTCTTGTGAACCTTCTTCGAGCCGCATTCCGGGCATTCGACCCGGCCGGCGGCATCTGAGGAGGAAACAATGGTCTCGAAATCTTTTTCACAGCTTCCGCAAAGGAATTCATACATCGGCATGTCTGTTCTGGCCTCCCGGAGTGTCAGCGCATTTCATTGGCGCGGCGCCAATCCGCCAAAAATTTCTCCAACCCGATATCCGTCAATGGATGCTTGAGCAACTGCGCGATCACCCCGAAGGGCACCGTCGCGACGTCCGCCCCCATTTTCGCGGCCTCGAGAAGGTGGATCGGCGTGCGTACGCTGGCCACCAGCACTTCGGTGGCGAAGTCGTAGTTCTCGAATATCTGCACGATGTCGGCCACCATATCCATGCCCGGGTTGGAGATGTCGTCCAGCCGGCCCACGAAGGGGCTCACGAACGATGCGCCCGCCTTGGCGGCCAGCATGGCCTGGGCGGGGCTGAAGATGAGCGTGACGTTCGTGTTGATGTTCTTCTCGCGCATGGCCTTGACGGCGCGCAGGCCCTCGACGCCCACCGGAACCTTCACCACGACGTTCTCATGAATCGCGGCCAGCTCGCGGCCCTCCTCGACCATTTCCTTCCACTCCGTGGCGATGACCTCCGCGCTCACCGGCCCGTCGACCACCTCGCATATCTCCTTGATTCTCATATGGTGGTCGGCGCCCTCTTTCGCGATGAGCGAGGGGTTCGTCGTCACGCCGTCCAGAATTCCGGTGGACGCCGCTTCGGTGATTTCCTCGAGGTTCGCCGTATCGATGAATATCTTCATTCATATCTCCTGCCGGACGTGTTCAATCCACCCTGCGGAGCCGCGCCCCGCTACTTCGAACATGACGCCACAGCGCCCAAATGTCAACATGTCGGGGGATGAGGACTTGCGGGAAAATGCGCCGGGGCGCGCTCAATTCACAGGATTTGCGGGCAAATGCGTCGGCTAAAAAAATTTCCTGGGCCTTTATCTGAGTGACCCGGACTCATATTATTCATAAAATCCTTGTTTTTCAACAACTTACAAGAGTTCTTCCTGCGATGTATTTTCAGCAATTTATCGAATAACCCCGTGAATTTATCTATATTTATCGAATTGTCCGGAATTTCCGGGCAGGGCCTGTGGAATGGCCGAACCATGAGAACAATCGCGCCTGATGAGCGGGCGGTTGCTTCCCGCGCCTTCCCGAAGAAGAACCGCGCACCCCTGATGCCGACCTCACGTTTCATGCTCTCCCCTCCTCGAATCGACGGGAACGCTCTCTTCTCCCGTGCAAGCTTCTTCCGGTCCTCCCGCGTTCAGGAGCCGGCTCGCACCGCGAGCATACCGAAACCCGAAAAGTGCGCGACAGCCGCAAATGCGGGGAAATGCCGGTTCAGGGAGGAGCCTGGCCGGCCAGGAACGGACGAACCGGGCGCCCGCAACGAGGGGCGTTCCCATCCGGAAAGGAGGAGCTTCGCAAAGAACGGCGAAGCGGCGGATGCCGCTCTACGCCCATGCTGCTGTGCCGAATGCGGATGATCTCCACGGCATTCGGTTGCATACGAAAACATCACGCGCGAGCCGGCCGCGACCTTGCGGAACCCCGCCCGGACTTCCTCAGCCGCTCGGCTGACCATCGTGCCTTCGATCAGGGCCTCACACGCCACCTGGATATTCCGCGTATAAACCTCGGCTTGCGGCTCGCCCCGATGCGTGACGGTATAATCCCGGATGCTTTCCAGATCGGCCCGGGCCTGCCGGTTACAGCCTGTAGCCACCCATCCCGTTCAGGAGGATTTCTTGCGGGCGATGAACGCATCGAAATCAAACGGCGTCGCCTGACCGGACTCCTCGCCTTCTATGAGAGCCTCGCGCAAGGCCTCCACCTTGGTTTCGTGTTCTTCGAGCAGGCGCAGCCCGGCGCGAACCACGTCGCTGGCCGAATTGTAGCGTCCCGATGCAACCTGCTCGTCGATGAAACCCGTAAAATGCTCCCCGCGCGAAACTGACGTATTGCGCGGCATGAGAATCCCTCCTAATCATGCAGTATACCAATAATCGGTATGCGAACAAAGGTTTCAAGTGACGCGAGATAGGTATAGCCCGCTGGCATGCGCCGGAATAACGGCATTTGGTGATCATTTTGAGGCTGTGTAGACGGGAAAACGCTTTCGTAGGGGTGGTTCGCGAACCGCCCTGCAAGAGAAACGAGCCGCAGGAGCCGGGGAGAGGGAGTTCGTGTGCGCCTGCCCGCCGTTCGTGAAGGGCCCTTTGCCCGGCCGCTATCCTACGCCACCGTCTGCCGGGGCTTCACCCGTTTGGATATCTCGCGGCCTTGGGCGATCTCGGCCCGGCGAAGCTCCCAGGTCTTCTGCAGGTTCATCCAGAACTCGGGCGTCGTCCCGAAATACCGCGCCAGACGCAGCGCCGCCTCCGCGCTCACACCCCGCCGGCCGTTCAGTATCGTCGTGACCCGGTTCACCGGCACGCCGAGCGCCTTCGAGAGCGCATTGGCCGAGAGTCCCAGCGCGTCCAGTTCCTCGCGCAGTATCTCGCCCGGATGCACCGGCCTCATGGCGTTTCTCGCGTTCATCCGACCATCCTTTCAATGGTAGTCCACAATTTCGGCGTCATAAGGTCCGTCGTCTTGCAGTCGGAGGAGGTTATGTAGCCGGACAGTCTCAGGGGCCTATCCGGTGACCTAAGTGTTCACCCGCTGAATCGCCTTTATATTGTGTTTTCCACAATTCCGGCAAATGCGAGTTTTTGAATTCACTCCCCCCTTGAGGGTCGGCTTCCCGAGGGGAAAGCCGACGAAGAGGCCGAGCGTTTTATGCGAAGGCCGATTCGGTGGGGGGTAAAATGCGTTTTATCGCCATTCCGAGTGATACCCCCCACCGGTTCGGTTTCGGGGGTGAAACCCCCTTACCTCACCGTCGGTCTACCCGAAGAGGATAGACCGACCCTCAAGGGGGGAGTGAACTTCAAAGGCTTGTGCGCAACCCATAGTCATTTCTTGGGGCTTTTTCAACAGCCCCAAGGTGGGAACGATTGCGGAAGACAGATCAAATGATATGGACGCCGCCCCGGTTTGAGGTCACAAATTGTGACCTCAAGTCGTCGAATTCGGGTTTCGTGAGCCGAAACATGAAATCCGCGGGATGATATTGCTCGTCATTCCGGCGAAAGCCGGAATCCAGAACCGATTGGAGTAAATATCACGGAAATTACATTCTCACGTTAACAAGAGGTCGGCAGGAAAAAGCAAAAAGACGGAAATACAAATTCCCTGGATACCGGCATTCGCCGGAATGACGGCTGTCAGCGTTCTATTTTGAAAGAGCAGGTAAGATTTTGTAGCGGACAGGCCTCAGCGTCTGTCCGAGGCCCCTGTGCCTGCCCACATTTCGTGATCGTCCTTACATCTCTGCGGCGGGGTCAGATACGGCATTCTCGGCCAGTTGTGAGAGATGACGGCGAAGCGATTCCGGCGCGTCGAAGGTTTGGAACCGCCCCTCCACGATGTCGGCGAACCCGACGTCGGCGGCCTCGCGCAGGGCTTGCAGCCGAGCCTCGTCCTCCGCCGTCAGGTCGACTTTGAGCTTTAGCATGAGAGGCTCCTTTTGCGGGTTGGGCGCAATCAGGTTATGCGAATCGCCTCCGTGGAGCAAGCACGATTTTCCCGCAAGCCGCTTCATTTTCGTTCGCCGCGCTCGGGCGAAAACCCGATTCTGCGCTTTTTCCCAGGATCCGGCAAAGTCATCAGTTCCCTGATCGCGTCGAATACCATCTTGAACTGCTCGTCGTATTTCTTCTCCAGAACGGAGAGCTTGCGCGCGAGATCGGCATGGCTTGCAGGCATCCGGCGCAACTCCACGAAGGCGCGCATGATCTCGATGTTGACCCGAATCGCCCGTTCGCTGCGCAGCACGCTTGAGAGCATGGCGACGCCTTGCTCGGTGAACGCATAAGGGGGATACCGCCTGCCGCCCCAACTTGAGGTCACAAATTGTGACCTCAAGTCGTCGAATTCGGGTTTCGTAAGTTGAAACATGAAATCCGCCGGGAAGCGATCCATGTTCCTCTTGACGGCCTGCACGAAGACTTTGGTCTCGACGCCGTAGAGGATGGCCAAGTCGGCATCCAGCATGACTCTTTGGTCGCGGATGAAGAGGATTGACTGCGCGATGCGTTCCACTGGGGCAGATGGAACGGTAGCGTTCCTTTTCCTGGGTCCCAAACCACAATCCCTTCCGCCTGTCGGCGATGGCGGCGGTGGTTCATCCCGGTGCCTCCGCCCATTCGAGCATCGGGATGCGGGTCCTCAGCATGGAATCGGTATGGGCAGATTATGTGAATCGCGCCCACGGAGCAAGAGCGACTCACGCGCGCGTGTCTCAACCCCGACCGATGAGGTTTGCGTAGGGGCGGTTCGCGAACCGCCCTGTAATGGAGACGCGCCGTAGGAGCCGAAGAGGGAGAGTTCGAATGTGCCTGTCCGCCATTTGTGAACGCTCCGTTCGCTGCGTAATACACTTGAGAGCATGCCGACGCCCTGCTCGGTGAACGCGTAAGGCAGATAACGCCTGCCGCCCCGGTTTGAGATCACGATTTGTGACCTCAAGTCGTCGAATTCCCGTTTTGTGAGCTGAAACATGTAGTCCATTATCAATGCTGACAGAAGGATAAGGGATTATCCCGACCGGACAACGAGGAATTGTGTAGGGGCAGGCCCCCGTGCCTGCCCGCCTTTCGTAAACGGTTCTGTGGATGTTTCCTGCGGGCGGTTCCCGAACCGCCCCTGCGGCTCCTCGCCTTCGTTAAGCGCCTTTCGCTAGATTTCCCCTAAGTTCTGTGTTCTTCGAGTAGAAGCATCCTGGTAAGCATCGCGTCGCAGGCCAAGTTGTTGGGCACCATTGTAACTCGCTAGTAGATAAAAACACGGAAACTGGTTCCAATATACACATTAATATTGCTTAGGATGGGGATATAATCTTTGCACCCACTACACTAACAGTTGATATCCGAGAGAGGGTTTCGGGTTCATGTATGAGTATCTTACTTTCAAAATTGTTAGTTAGGGACTAAAAAATGGACAAGCTTTTTAACATCGCCTATGGATTGATTGTCAGAATTTGCTCTTTCCGATCTTTATCAGTAAGTTCCTCTAGTTATCCTTCTTAGTATTCGTTTCCACCATATTCTTTCTCTATTTTTTCTTTCAATATCTAGTTTTTTTTCTTGCCGGTCTTTTGCTCTACCAGCTAACACCTCTTCTTTCGACCATTGTTTACACCATCGAGTCATGCCTTCTTGGATTATGTAATGGCTTTTACAAGGCAACCGCCAGTTACCAATTGACGGCCTAATACTAACTGTATCTCCGTTGTATTCAATACTCCATTCACTGCGCCCTAATGGCAGGCTAACTTCAGCCCCACACCCACATGCGCATAGATGTTCCGTTAAGCGATGTTTTATTGAAATGTATACCATTCCTTCCTCTATCACTTCCGGCATGTCTTCTACCCATATTAATTCCCATCTCACCGTTACCACCTCAGCTATTTCCCCTTTTGCGCTAACAAAATTCCTCCGGTGGTTGCTGAGTAAAGAATACAATCCATCCCTTCTTTTCTTTCACTTCGATACATACCTTTTCTCGCTTTCCATTCGGTGATCGCTAAAGCCGCTCCGAGCATATTGAGTTCTACTGTTTGCACGTTGCCATATATCTGCCTAATCTCTTCCCCTCTATTTTCTTGAGAATCGTTTTCCGCTCCTCCAGGACGCTTTGCTTTGAATTGTATTTCTATTTTTACCATTCCTCCTAACTGATCATTATTATCTCCCTCTATTTCTAGTCCTATACCAACACTAATATGTAAAATTCCTAATTCATTGCACTTGTATTGTATCTTTCTTCTACTCATTAGACAGTCCACTGCAATGAACACTGTCGTGAATTTTCCTAATTCACATAGAGTCTCATCATTAATCCGCTGTTTTCGTACGTATATTCCCTCTTCCCGCACAGCCGCATATCGTTCTTGGTGCCATGCTACTTTGCTCTTTACACCTCCTAACTCCTCAATCCTAGCTGCTCCTGCTATTCTAAACGCGTTGTGTTGTTCCATAACATCGTCATCATAAAGATATAGTTCTTTAATGTTTGTCTTAGCTAATATGTCAACTAGGTATGAGCCACTTCCCCCGACTCCTATCACCGCCACTATTTCATCCTCAATTCGTCGTTCAATTCCTCTTGTCCCGTACCGATAAGTGGATGTATCTAAGTATTTAAACCTTGTATTCGATTCAATTTCTGGGTCCCAACCTGCCCTTGCCGCCTCCAGAATACCTGGAGATTTTGCCTCCGCTTCGCCGCCAACTTCCTGCACATAAGTTTCTATCTTTTCCTGATAGTTACTGTACCCGCGCGTATTTTCCCCACTCTTAGGCTTTCTTGACCACTGCGAATATGCCGTAATGCCTTCACCTAGGTCATAACCCTCGTCCCATTTTCCACAGATCAAGTATGTTTCCATACTCTCCCCACTTATTCTGTGTGGTATTTGACCCGTCCACCAAACTGTGTGATCCCCGGGTGGCCTTGTCATATTCTCTGCAAGTTCTAGACTCGTCACGATATTTCCTTTACTGATTTCTCCTTTCTGATTTACATAGGGAACCCCTTCTACTAACAAATAGCCTCCCCGTATATTTAAGCAGTAACCTGCCTTCACCAGAGCCGATAGATCCTCGTTACGACTTATCAGTGAATTTGACATCGAACCTCATTCCTTCAATGATTTTAATTGCCTCTCCTTCCTTGAGAATCCCCTCTTCCTCGTCCTTCGGCCCGTCCTTCCATGTCACGTCATATTCGTATTGGGGCCCATGTTTCCCGTCGGGATAACCCAGATTCACGACTTCCTCATAGCTGATTTTCTCCTCTTCAACCTCATGCTTTCGGCCTCTGACATAGATCACAATGATTTTACCTTCGCTCATTTCCTTCTCCTTGATTGAGAATCTACCTAGTGAACGAACTGCGTCTATTATTGAATGGAGGGTGCTCTGGCTGTAGTTTGGGTTTTGTCTTCAGTGGTATGAGTTTCGTCCTCGATTTTGAACTTTCGACGGCATTAAGCACTCTAACAAAATTAAAAGAATAAACCAAGAAAAAAACTATATGGAGAAAAATAATTGCTTTTCACCACTACATATTGAGGTATGTAGCCGAATGTACAAATCACATGAGAAGTGATTTAGCATTGAATTTTTCTCTTCCGATTATTCTAGGATTAGGGCGCTTATATCAAGGAGGGATACTCTTACAAGAGAATCAACCACTAGTATAAACTAATGGATATGGGACGGAAGCGACAGTTCCATCAGCACATATCATCCCCATAGTCACCTCCTATTCTTGAACCCGAATAAATCCATTCCAGGCTGACAAAAAAATCGGGCGGACACAGAGGTCCGCCCCTACAAAACCTTCTCGCCTGCCAAATGGGTTAGTCTCTCTAACCCTCCCTATTCAATCGGAGGAATTCCTCCTTCATCAGTCGGAATTCACCCCCCCAACCGCTTGAACGCCTCCGTCCCTCTGAACGGGGAATCGGGCTTGACGCCCTCAACGGGGGTTTTGCCTTGGGAATCCTTTGCGGCGGGGTCGGCGCCGGCGTCGAGGAGGGCTTCGATCACCGCGAGGATGACGCCGTCTTTCGCCGCCGCGTAGTGGAGCGGCGTCCGTACACGATTGTCTCGCACGTCGGGGTTGGCGCCCGCCGCGAGCAGGGCCTTCACGATGGCGGGGGCCGAAGTGCGCATCCCCGCCCAGTGCAGGGGCGCCAGGCCCTTTCTGTCCGGCGTGTTCACCCGGGCGCCCGCACGCAGGAGAATCTCCACGATGTCCGAGGCTTCGCCGAACGCCGCCGCCGCGTGCAGGGCCGTCCACCCGAATATGCCCTCCGCGTTCAGGTCGGCCCCGGCGTCCAGCAGAGTCGTCACGACCTCGGGAGCCGCGTTGAACGCCACCGCCGCGTGCAGGGGCGTCGCGCCTCTTTCATCCGGAGCGTTCGCGTCGGCCCCCGCCCGCACCAAAGTGGTCAACACCGCCGGGTTCTCGGCGTAGCACGCCGCCCAGTGCAGGGGCGTCCATCCCTTATTGTCCTGCACGTCCACATCGGCCCCGGCCTCGAACAGGCTTCTCACGGCTTCCAGGGCGTCGTTGCCCATCACCGCATGATGTAAGGCCGTGGCTCCGTCTTTATCGCGAGCGTTCGGGTCGGTTGCTCCACTCGCCATCGCGTTCTCCTGTTCTCGCAGTGTCCTTTCTGGTTCATCCATCGCCCGCCCCGGGCGGGCCGCCTCTCTCGGCGAATTTCTCCGCGCACGAGACGCTGCAGAAAGAATGCCTGCCGCCGCCCGCGCGCTTCGTGATCCCGATGCGCGAGGGGAAGAACGTCTCGCATTCGGGGCAGTTCAGCATTTCATCGTCCAGGCCGCTTTCGGCCTCGCGCTTGTTGCGGGCCGAGCCCCCGATACCGCTTATGAGACTACGGATAAGATAATATATCAGCCAGGACAAAACCAGATAAAAAATGAGTCGCAGCATGAGCCGGGGCCTCACGAAAATCGAGTAGAATCAGAAACGCTACTCTACACCCCGAACCGCCGGATGGGAATCGCTAGGCGCGCGCGAGGGCGGTCGCCTTCGCGTGATAATCCTGCAGGGAGCGCACCGAATACTCGTTCTCATGCAGAATGCGTATGGCGCGGATGGCCGCCTGCCCGGCCGCGAGCGTCGTGCAATAGAAGATGTTGCGCAGAAGCGCCGTCCTGCGGATGGAATAGCTGTCCTTTATCGACTGCTTGCCCGCCGTGGTGTTGAGCACGAACTGCACCTCCCCCGCCTCCATCCGGTCCACGACGTGGCCCGGCTCGCCGTCGGTCACCTTGTGGACGAAATCCGCCTCGATCCCGTTCGCCATGAGCGTCGCTCTCGTCCCCGCCGTCGCCACGAGCGAGAATCCGAGTTCGACCAGCAGTTGCGCCAGGGGGATGATGGCCGCCTTGTCCCCGTCCCGAACCGAGATGAACGCGCGGCCCGAAAGCGGCAGGACGGAGCCCGCGCCCTCCTGCGCCTTGAGATACGCCGTGGGGAAATCCGCCCCCAGCCCCATCACCTCGCCCGTGGATTTCATCTCGGGCCCCAGAATCACGTCTACGCCCGGAAACTTCTTGAACGGGAACACCGCTTCCTTGACGCCGAAATGGCGGGGTTCCACGTCGTGTTCGAGACCCAATGAGCGGAGCGTCTCGCCCGCCATGGCCCGGGCGGCGACCTTGGCGAAGGGCACGCCGACGACCTTGCTCACGTAGGGCACCGTCCGGCTCGCGCGCGGGTTCACCTCCAGGATGAATACCTGGCGCTTGTGGATAGCGAACTGCACGTTGCCCAGCCCCACGACGCCCAGGGATTTCGCCAGAATCCGCGTCTGGCGCTTGAGCTCCTCCACGATGTCGGGCCCCAGCGTGTAGGGGGGGATCGAACACGCCGAATCGCCGCTGTGGATGCCCGCCTCCTCGATGTGCTCCATCACGCCCGCGATGATCACGTTCTCCCCGTCCGAGACGGCGTCCACGTCGACTTCCACGGAGTCTTCCAGGAACCTGTCGATGAGCACGGGCCGCTCGGCGGAGGCGCGGACGGCGTCGCGCATATAGGCCGCGAGCTCGTCCGCATCGTGGACGAGCGCCATGGCGCGGCCTCCGAGCACGTAGCTCGGACGCATGAGCACGGGATAGCCGATGGCGTTCGCTATCGCGAGGGCGTCCCCGGTGTTCGTGGCCGTGCCCGAGGGCGGCTGGGTGAGGTGGAGTTCCTTGAGCAGATGGCTGAAGCGGTCCCTGTCCTCGGTCAGGTCGATGCTCTCGGGCGAGGTCCCGATAATCGGCGCGCCCGCCTCCTTGAGCGCCAGGGCGAGCTTGAGCGGCGTCTGGCCGCCGAACTGGACGATGACGCCCGCGGGCTTTTCGCGGTGGATGATCTCGAGCACGTCTTCGAGCGTCAAGGGTTCGAAATACAGCCTGTCGCTCGTATCGTAGTCCGTGCTCACCGTCTCGGGGTTGCAGTTCACCATGATGGCCTCGAAACCCGCTTCCGCCAGCGCCATCACGGCGTGAACGCAGCAGTAATCGAACTCGATGCCCTGCCCGATGCGGTTGGGGCCGCCGCCCAGGATGATGATTTTCTCGCGCGCAGTCGGCGGGGCTTCGTCTTCCTGCTCGTACGTGGAATAAAGATAGGGCGTATGGGCCTCGAATTCCGCGGCGCAGGTATCCACCTGCTTGTAGACGGGCCGCACACCCAGGCGGTGCCTCGCCGCGCGCACCGCCGCTTCCGCTACGCCCTGCCTTCCGGCGATCTCCAGATCGCTGAATCCGTTTTGCTTCAGATAGCGGAGGCTGAATTCGTCATCGAGCAGATCGGGTGCGCCCGCCTCTTCTTCCAGTTCCACGAGTTCGGCCAGATGCGCCAGAAACCAGGGGTCGACGCCCGAGGCGCGGTAAATTTCATCTTCCGTCCATCCTTCCCGGTACGCGCGGGCGATGGTCCAGAGGCGATCCGGGCCGGGTATCCTCAAACCCTCCTGTATCAACTCCCGGCGCGCTTCGGCGGATAGTCCCTCCAACTCCTCGGGCTTGGGGTCCGCCAGGCCGTAGCGGTCGATCTCGAGCGAGCGGACGGCCTTCATCACGGATTCCCTGAACGTCCTGCCGATGGACATCACCTCCCCCACCGAGCGCATCTGGGTGTCGAGGACGGGAGGCGTCTCGGGAAACTTCTCGAAGGTGAAGCGCGGTATCTTGGTGACGCAGTAGTCGATGGATGGCTCGAACGAGGCCGGTGTCTGCCGCGTGATGTCGTTCGGTATCTCATCCAGCGTGAGGCCCACGGCGAGCTTGGCGGCGATCTTCGCGATGGGGAATCCGGTGGCCTTGCTCGCAAGCGCGGAGCTTCTCGACACGCGCGGGTTCATCTCGATCACCACCATCCGGCCGTCGGTGGGACTCAGGCCGAACTGGATGTTCGAGCCGCCGCACTCGACCCCCACTTTCCGGATGCAGGCGATGGCCGCGTCGCGCATGGTCTGGTACTCGCGGTCCGAGAGCGTCTGCGCGGGGGCGACGGTGATGGAATCGCCCGTGTGGACGCCCATGGGGTCGAAATTCTCGATGGAGCAGATGATGGAGACGTTGTCCTTGAGATCGCGCATCACTTCGAGCTCGTATTCCTTCCAGCCCAGAGCGCTTTCTTCCAGCAACACCTGATCCACAGGGCTTTCCGAGAGCGCCCAGGCGAGTTTCTCTTCGAATTCATCCTCGGTGAACGCCACGGCCCCGCCCGAGCCGCCCAGCGTGAAGGCGGGCCGCAGGATAATCGGAAAGCCGATGTCGCGCGCCGCCGTCCAGCCTTCCGCCATCGTTGTGACGACCTCGCTCCGGGGGAGATCCAGGCCTATCTCGCGCATCGCCTTCTTGAAGAGGTCCCTGTCTTCCGCGCAGCGGATGGCGGGCAGCTTGGCGCCGATGAGTTCCACGCCCAGCGCGTCGAGGGCGCCGCTCTCCGCGAGGGCCACCGCCGTGTTCAACCCCGTCTGGCCGCCCATCGTGGGCAGGAGGGCGTCGGGGCGTTCTTTCTTGATGATCTCCTCCACCACCTTCGGCGTGATGGGTTCGACGTAGGTGGCGTCGGCCATCTCGGGGTCTGTCATGATGGTGGCCGGGTTCGAGTTCACCAGCACCACCTCGTAGCCCTCCTCGCGCAGGGCCTTGCACGCCTGCGCGCCCGAATAGTCGAACTCGCACGCCTGCCCGATGACGATGGGCCCCGACCCGATGATCAGTATTTTCGATATGTCCGTTCTTTTCGGCATGTATCAGGCCACTCGCTCTAAAAAGGTGAATACAGGGAATTACATCCTCGAGTTGACGACTTTTTCTTGGTGGTCAATTCATCATTCCCTCTCCAAAACCACTCCCTCACGCCTGGGTTTCTCTTACTTCCCCTTGAGGGGTCGGGGCTGTTGAAAAAGCCCTTACCAAAGGAGCAACCCCCCCTACCCCCCTTGTCAGGGGGGCAAGAAAAAACAAAAGCCCCTCTACCGGTGGCGGGCGTCGCCTTTTCATACCCCCCCCCTCGTCAGGGGGGCTTTTCTTCCAGCCCATCGTCGGGGGCGTCGCCTTTTCATACCCCCCTGACAAGGGGGGGTAGGGGGGGTTGCTTTTCAAGGCGAGAGGGTGCTGCCCTCTACCTCCTGTTTTCAACAACCCCTCCTCGCTCGCGTTTGCCCCCTACTCCCCCACGCAGAAGCTGAAGAACGCATCGAACAGCTCACCCGCATCGTGCGGGCCGGGACAGGCCTCGGGGTGGTACTGCACGCTGAACACTTTGGGGGATTCGGACCTGAGTCCCTCGCAGGTCCGGTCGTTGAGAGACGAATGCGTGACAGCCACGCCAGCGGGCAGGCTCTCGGGGTCCACGGCGAAAGAGTGGTTCTGCGAGGTGATGTCCACCTTCTTCGTGCTCAAATCCTGCACGGGGTGGTTCGCCCCGTGGTGGCCGAACTTGAGCTTGTACGTCCGCCCGCCGAGCGCCTGCGCGAGTATCTGGTGGCCCAGGCAGATGCCCACGACGGGCACCCGGCCCATGATGTTTTTCACGTTCTCGACGACGTAGCCGAGCGCCGCCGGGTCGCCGGGGCCGTTCGAGAGGAACACGGCGGCGGGTTTTCTCGCCAGCACGCTCTCGGCGGATTCTGAAGCCGGCACGATTTCGAGATCGAACCTTTGGCCCAGCTCGCGGAAAATGTTGTCCTTGGCCCCCAAGTCGTAGGCCACGCAGAGCGGACGGCCAGCGCGCTCGCCCCAGGCGTGCGCGGCCTCGCAGGTGACGCCTTGCACCATGTCGCGCCCGTCCAGCCCCGGACTGGTCTTGGCGCGCTCGATAAGATTTTCTTCATCCAAATCTTTTGAGGAGAGTATCGCCCGCAGCGCACCCGCCTCCCGGATGTGGCGCGTGAGCGCGCGCGTATCGACCCCCTCGATGCCCGGGATACCCTGTTTTTTGAGGTAGGTGTCCAGATCCTCGTTCGCGCGGAAGTTGCTGTGGCGCCTGCAGACTTCCTTCACGATGAACGCCTCGACCCAAACGCGCCGGGATTCCTCATCGCCCGGGATGACGCCGTAGTTCCCGATGTGGGGATAGGTCATCACCACCATCTGGCCGCGGTAGGAGGGGTCGGTGAGCACCTCCTGGTAGCCCGTCATCGCCGTGTTGAAGACGAGTTCGCCTTCCGCGTCCGCGTCCGCCCCGAAACTCGCGCCCCGGAAGACTCTGCCGTCCTCCAGGGCCAGGAGCGCCGGTTTGATTTTTCGTCCCTTCATGGAGTGAGCGCCTCCTGTGCGGCGATTTTCATTTCACCCGCGAGCCTGCTCATCCGCACGTCCCCTCCGACGACGGTGGCGACGGCGCAGCCCTTGAGCTTCCAGCCCGCGAAGGGCGTGTTCCTGCCGTTGCTCTCGAATGCGTCGGGGTCGACGGTGATTTCGCGCTCGGGGTCGAGAATCGTCACGTCCCCGGGAGCGCCCTCTTTCAGCGTGCCGTGGGGCAGGCCCAGCACCTCGCACGGCCCCGCCGTGAATTTGGCGATCATCTCGGGCAGCGTAAGCACGCCCCCGCCCACGAGCCTGTCCAGCGCGAGGGATACGGCCGTCTCCAGCCCCACGATGCCGAACGGCACGGCGTCGAACTCCCTCTGGGTCTCGGCCTCGTAGTGCGGCGCGTGGTCCGAGGCGATGGCCGAAATCGTGCCGTCTCTTAAGCCTTCCAGCAGCGCCAGCCTGTTCGCCTCGTCTCGCAGCGGCGGCGCCATCTTGGCGGAGGAGTCGAAGCCGTGAATCACCTCGTCCGTAAGTGCGAAATGGTGCGGCGTCACCTCCGCCGTCACGCGGACCCCGCGCGCCCGCGCCGCCCGCACCAGGTCCACCGCGCCCGCGGAGGAGACGTGCAGGATGTGGAGCCTGCCACCCGTCAGTTCCGCCAGGCGGATGTCGCGGTAGACGCAGATGTCCTCGCTCGCCGCCGGGTTCCCCGCGAGGCCGAGCAGGGTGGAGACCGCGCCCTCGTTCATCACCTTGGCGCCCGAGAGCGTCATATCCTCTGCGTGGTCGAGCACGCTCACACCGAGCATTCCGGCGTATTCGAGGGCCGCGCGCATCAGGGCGGCCGTCTTCACGGGCACGCCGTCGTCGCTGAAGGCCACGGCGCCCGCCTCTATCTGCTCGGCCATCTCGCTCAACTCCTCGCCTTCCAAGCCCACCGAAACCGAGCCGATGGGGAACACGCGGCAGGCGCCCACCTCGCGCGCGCGCTTGAGTATCCGCTCGGTGATGGAGCTCGTATCGTTCACCGGGTCGGTGTTCGCCATGCAGGCCACGCCGGTGAAGCCGCCCGCGGCGGCGGCGCGGGTGCCGCTCTCGATGTCTTCCTTGTATTCCTGCCCCGGTTCGCGGAAGTGGACGTGCATGTCGATGAACCCGGGCGCGACGACGAGCCCCGCCGCGTCGATGATCTCATCCCCGCCGCGCGGCAGGATGTTCTTCTTCCTGTGCGCGACCTTTCCCTCCTCGATCAGGATGTCGCATATCTCATCGACGCCGTCTGCGGGGTCGATGAGGCGGCCTCCCCTAATGAGCAACGGCATCTCTCACCTCCTTGCGCGATTTTTTCGGCTCCGCGGCGTCCGCCGCCTGGGGAGACTCACCCTCGCTCTCTTCATCCCGCTTCACCGAGAGAAGGTAGAGTATCGCCATCCGGCAGGCGACGCCGTACTCGACCTGCTCCAGGATGACCGAGAACGGCCCGTCGGCCACGTCGGGGGACATCTCCACGCCCCGGTTGATGGGGCCGGGGTGCATGATGAGCAGGTCGCGCTTCGCCCCCTGGAGCTTTTTTTTGGTGATCCCGTAGGTGTTGGCGTATTCGCGCGCGCTCGGGAAGGCGCTCCCCGCGCCCCTTTCGAGCTGGATCCTGAGGGCGATGAGCACGTCCGCCCCGTCGATGGCCTCATCGAGCCTCGTCGTCACGCGCGCGCCCAGGCAGTCGACTTCCGCGGGCAGCATTGTGGAGGGGCCGCAGAAGGTGACGTTCGCGCCGAGTTTCATGAGCCCGGCCACGTTCGAGCGCGCCACCCGGCTGTGCGCGATGTCCCCCACGATGGAGACGTTCAGGCCCTTGAACTTCTCCTTGTGCTCCCTGATGGTGTAGAGGTCGAGCAGCGCCTGCGTGGGGTGCTCGTGGCAGCCGTCGCCCGCGTTCACTACGGCGCAATCGAGTTCTCTGCCCAGATAGGCGGGCGCGCCCGACGCCCAGTGCCGGACGACGAGCACGTCGGTGGCCATCGCCTCGATGTTCCTCGCCGTATCGCGCAGGGTTTCCCCCTTGGCCGCCGAACTCGTGGAGACGGAGAGGTTGATGACGTCCGCCGAGAGGCGCTTGCCCGCGATTTCGAACGAGGCGCGCGTGCGCGTGCTGTTCTCGAAGAACAGGTTGACGATGGTCTTTCCCCGCAGCGTCGGCACTTTCTTGATGTCGCGTTCGTTGATCTCACGAAACGAATCGGTCTGATCGAGCAGAAACGTGATTTCCCCGGGTTCGAGTTCCCGGATCGAGAGCAAATCCTTTCTTCGGTAGGTCTCCAGGCTCATGTCATTCCCCCCTGTAACGCCCCGGCCTGCGGGCTCGTTTATCGCTTGAAAACGGCGTCCTGGCCGTCGGTTTCCTCCAGATGCACCCGCACCTCCTCGGGATGGACCGCCTCGATGTTCTTCCCCACGAAATCGGCGCGGATGGGCAGCTCCCGCCCCCCCCTGTCCACCAGGATGGCGAGCCGCACCCGGCGGGGCCGGCCGAAGCCCACGAGCGCGGCCAGGGCGGCGCGCGCCGTGCGGCCCGTGTAGAGCACGTCGTCGACCAGAACCACGTCTTTCCCCTCGCACGAGAAGGGGAGATCCGTTTTCTTGAGGCCGGTCCTCACCCCGCCGGCCTGATTCAGGTCGTCTCGGTAGAGCGTCACGTCGAGCGCGCCCACGAGCGGATGCACGCCCACCAGAGACTGAAGCTCCCGGGCCAGCCTTTCCGCGAGAGGCGCTCCCCTCGTGCGGACCCCGATGAACACGAGGTCCGACAGATCGGCCGTTCTCTCGATTATTTCATGCGAGAGGCGCCTCAGGGTGCGCCTCAGCTGCTCGGCGTCGAGTTGCTTCATCATCAGGGCGAGATCCGGCCTTCGGGCGGTTTCAGGTCAATAATGGGCGCAAAAAAAAACGCCATGCCCATAGGGCATGGCGTTCGAAGAAAAGACGAGATAATGCCAAGCATCCGCGCTTCCTCCTTCGCCGCCTCACGGGACGACATTAAAGGGGAATTTCTCTATCACCAGTTTGTTTCCGCCCGGCGTAGGAAAGCCGGGCCATTTCCTGAAAACTAGCAGTCTTTGCAGGAAAGAGCAAGAGGAGCATTCAGGCGCGCTTCAAAAAATCAAGCGTTCCGCCCGAAGGTTCCTCCTTTTCATCGTGGACGTGAGCGGACTCCCCCAGAATCTCGAAAAGGGCGGAAGCGTCTTTTTTCGACAGATTGCGCCTCGCCTCGCCCAGGACACGGATGCGCAGGGTCTTGTTTTCGAGCCTGAGGCTCAGCACGTCCCCGATTTTCACCTGGGAGGAGGCTTTGGCCGTTTTCCCCCCGATATCCACCGCACCCCCGTCCGCCATGCTCTTGGCGAGGGGACGGCGCTTGACCAGGCGGCTAAGGCGCAAAAACTGGTCGAGGCGCATTTCAGGTCATCATTGGGTGATTTCTTTGGGATCCGCCACGATGCTGCGCGTCTTCTGGACTTCCACCTCGAACTCGAGCCGCGCGGCCTTGTTCTCCGTCTCGAAGGACATTTTCTTCGCTTCGGGAGTTTTCCCCTTGTCCTCGCTCTTCGACTGGGCCGAGTACGCCTTGAGCATATCCGCAAAACTGATTTCGCCGATATACGAGTCGGGCAGCAGGTAAACGTAGCGGAACAGATAGATGTTCGCCGAAGGGTCGGGGTTCACGAATAACCGGTGACCCGCCTCCAGGGCGTCGATGGCGTCTTTCCCCACACTCGCGCCCTCGCCCACCTTCACTTTGTCCGATTTCCAGCGGGGCTTGTCCCTGTTCGCGCCGTAGGCCCACAAAATTCTGCTCTGCCCGAACAACCCGCCGCCTTGTTTGAGCTTGATACCAACCAGCTTGAAGCTGATCTGCTCGCGAACATCACTGAACACGGAAGACAAGCCGGCGCGCGAAGCGACGGGGTCATAGCTGATTTCCAGAAAAGCGGCTCTTTTCAGTTCCGTTACCCATTCGCGGCGCCTTTTGGTGAATTTTTCCTGGAAGAGTTTGTTGCGGATTTTGCCGGACACCCTGTCGAGGGTAATCACTTTCCCCGGCGTCACGTCATCGACATGGATGACATGGAAGCCCAGCCTTGTTCTCGTCGGCTTGCTCGTCTCGCCCTTCGCCGTCGAGAAAATGAGTTCTTCGAGTTCGGGAAAGACCTCTCCTTTCTTCACGGAGCCCAACGAGCCGCCCCGGCTTTGGGCGGGGCCTTCGGAATGCTTCTCGGCCACTTCGGCGAAATCAGCGCCGGGCTTCGTGGCTTCCTCATAAGCGAGGCCCGCTTTCTTGCGCTTCGCTTCGACTTCCGAAGCGGATGCGCCCTTGTTTACGGGCAGGAAAATCTGTCGCACCGTCCGCTTCTCGGCTTCGCGGTAGTCATCCAGATGCGCGTCGTAATAATCCGCAATTTCCTGCTCAATCACCGAGACGCGCCCGCCGACTTCCATGTTCTCCACTTTTCGCGACAGCAACTGCTTGCGAAGCTCGTCGCGGTACTTCTCCATCGTCATTCCCTGCGAGGATAAAAATTCGCGCAACCCGGCCGTCGTCGTCTTGTTCTCGCGCAGTATGCCCGCGATCGCATTTTCAATTTCTTTTTCGCTGACTTTCAACTCGAGGGCGGAGGCGCGCTTCACGATGAGTTTGCTCTGGATCATGGCGTCGAGCGCCTGGAGTTCGAGTTCGCGAATCCGCTGATTCAATTGTTCGCCCTTGTAACGACTCCTCATTTTCTCGACGTTCGGCTTCACGAAATCCTGAAGTTCGGAAAGCATGATGATGTCATCGTCAATCTTCGCGATGATTCTCTCGATCGTCACCGCGGAGGCGGCGGCCGGGGCGGTGGTTGCAAGGGTGGACACGCCGGCCAGGGCGCAAATCACAATCGCCAGAACGAAACGACACCTAGCCCGATACGACATTTTCAAGATTTTCCAAATAGTATGTGATCTTCGCATTTCGCTTGAGTTCTCCGAGCCAGCGCTCGAGTCTCGCTCTCCCCTTGTCGGCCAACAGGCGCTTTTTGATGTCATCCCTCACGGAGGCCAGAGTTTTCTGGAAAGGCAGCCTCCTCTCCGGGACCTCCAGGAGGTGGAAGCCCGCCGGACTCTTGACGACCCGGCTCACCTCTCCCAACTTCAGGGATTCCACCACATTCTCGATGTTTTCGGGCAATTCACCCTGCTGAAAGTAACCCAAATCGCCGCCTTCGCCGCTCTCGGGACCGATGGAATGTTCCTGCGCAAGCGCCGCGAACGATTTCCCCTCGAGAACGAACTTCCTCAACTGCTCGGCCATTTTAGCCGAAGAGACGACGATTTGGCGAACCCGCCAGCGTCTGCCAACCCGGAAATTCTCCTTATTGCGGTGATAATAATCTTCAATCTCCGAATCCGAAACCTTCAGCTTCGCATACACCTCCTTTTCCAGCAGGTGTTCAATCTCGAGCGTCTCGCGCATCGTTTTTCGCCACAACTCCTCGTCGATCCCCTGATCTTCCATGATGACCTTCAAATCCTGATCGCCGTACTGGCGGCGGATGAATTCAATGAAACGCCTCACCCTGCTCTCGCTTACATATCCGCCCGTCTCCCGGAAACGCTGAAGCAAGAGGCGTCTTTCCACGAGTTGATCCAGCAGGACCCTGGGTATGGATTTTTCGGCCTTGCGGGGCGACTCCTGATACCCGCTCGCCATGAAATGCGCGCGCACGTCCTCACGGGTAATCGGTTCGCCGTTGACCTGCGCCAGCAGACGGTTCTTTTCCCCGCTTTTCGTCTGAAGCGAAGAATCACAACCCGCCGCGACGAGCAGCACCAGCCAGCAAACCCACGCCCACCGGGTCAGTCCGCTCCGAATCAGACGCCGCGCACTCCTCATATTCCCCACGATGAGAACCTCATGCTTCTCTCGACGCCAACTCGCCTTCCGGGACCTTGCACACTTCCAAAGCATCCAGCAGTTGCACGAGAAAGTCAAAATCCTCCGGCCAACGCCCGCTGACGCCTGCGCGAAATTCATGGGCGTCTGTGAACACCATGCCCGGCATGTCCAGAAAGGCGGCCGTCAGCTCATAGTCGCCCGGGAAAACTTCCAGCTGCGCCTCCTTGCCGCGAACGCGGAGAGACTTGATTCCGCAGAGGCGGGCGCGCAGGCGGATTTCTCCGAGTTGCAGAAGGTGGAGAGCCCGCGCCGGCATCGTTCCGTATTTATCCTGCAGCTCCACGCCCAGTTCGCGCAATTCGGCCGGCTCCTGCGCCGATGCGATTCGGCGATATACGTCCAGGCGCTCGGCCTGGGCCGGAATCCACGAAGGGGGCAGCGTACCCGCCACCGGCGCGAGGATCTCGGGTTCGCTGCGATCGACCGTCTCGCCCTTGACCTCCTGCACGACTTCTTCCAGCAGGCGGCAGTACATATCGAACCCCACGGACGAGATCTGTCCCGATTGGCGATGCCCAAGCAAATGCCCTGCGCCGCGGATTTCCAGATCGCGCATGGCCAGCTTGAAGCCGGCCCCCAGCTCGCTCAACTCCTCGAGCGCCTGGAGCCGCTCTCTGGCCTGCTTCGTCATGGAGCCTGCGCCCGAGACCAGAAGGTAGGCGTGCGCCTGGAACCTGTCGCGCCCTACCCGGCCGCGCAACTGGTATAGCTGCGCCATGCCGAACATGTCCGCGCGGTTGATGACAATCGTGTTGACCGAGGGAATGTCGAGACCGCTTTCGATGATCGTGGTGCACAGCAGCACGTCGGCCCTCCGGGTCACGAACTGCTCCATCACGTCTTCGAGTTCTCTCTCTTTCATCTGACCGTGACCCACCAGGATGCGCGCGTCGGGCGCGAGTTTCTGCAAAAGCCGCTGCATGGCGGGGAGGCTCTGCACCCGGTTGTGCACGAAAAACACCTGGCCGCCCCGGTCGATTTCCTTGGTGATGGCGTCTTTGATGAGTTTTTCGCTGAAGCGCGAGATATACGTGCGCGGCGCGACCCGATGGCGCGGAGGCGTTTCAATGACGCTCAAATCGCGCGTGCCCGAGAGCGCCATCTCCAAGGTCCGGGGAATGGGCGTGGCGGTGAGCGTCAGTACGTCCACGTCAATGCGGAGTTTCTTGAGCTTCTCCTTGTGGGAGACGCCGAAACGATGCTCCTCGTCGATGACCAATAGCCCCAAATCACGAAACAACACGTCTTTTTGAAGCAATCGATGCGTGCCGATAACGATGTCCACGCTTCCGTCGGAAAGTCCTTCCACCACCTTGTTCTGCTCTTTTCTACTCTTGAAGCGCGAGAGCATCTCTACGTGAGCCGGCAGCGATTCGAAGCGATTGCGGAAGGTATCCCAATGCTGGTGCGCGAGCAGCGTCGTCGGCACGATGACGGCCACCTGCTTGCCCGCCGAAATGGCCCGGGCGGCGGCCCTGAGCGCCACTTCCGTCTTTCCGTAGCCGACGTCCCCGCAGATGAGACGATCCATCGGCCGGGAGCGCTCCATATCATCCAGCACGGTGCGAATCGCCTGTTCCTGATCGGGCGTCTCTTCGAACCCGAAGCCGGCCGATATTTCATGATCGAATGCGCCTTCCGCCGAAAAAGCATGCCCCTGGGCAGCGCTCCGCTCCGAATACAGCCGCACCAGATCGCGGGCAATCCCCTGGAGTGATTTCTTGACGTTGTTCTTCGTCTTGCTCCACCGGTTTCCCCCCAACCTGTCGAGCGGCGGTGCGACTCCCCCCCCACGATATTTATGGATGCGCTCGACGTCGTCCATCGGAACGTAGAGCTTGTCGCCTCCCGAATACAGGAGGGTGAGAAATTCGCTCTCCCCGTCGCGGTGTTCGATAACACGCGTGCCCATGTAACGGCCGACGCCGTGCTCCACATGCACCACGAGGTCGTTTTCGCTCAAATCCTTGAAGCCCTCGCCGGGCTTCGACCGGGGGAGACGGCGCGAATCCCGGCCCAATGCGCCGACGAGCAGGTCCTGCGCGCGAAAGAACACCCTGCGCTCATCGGGCAGCCGGAAACAGGCGTTGAGTTTCCCTTCCGCCAGAACGACGTCGTGACGCCCATCCATGAGCGAGGCGCCCCGGGCCAATATTTCCACACCCACCTCATGCTCGCGCAAAAGCGCCTGGATCCTGAGCGCGAGGGTCTTCTCCTCCGCCACGATGACGACGCTCTCATCTTCCCGGCGCCATGCGCGCAATTGGCCCATGAACGCCTCCACCCGCCCCCGGAAAGGGTTGATGCTTTCCGCACGCAAGTCCTCGAAGTCCTCTTCGGAATCCTCGGCGTCGAGCCCCAGTGAATGGAGCTCCAGGCGCGGCCAAATAGAGAGCTCCTCGCGAATTTCCTCCGGCGCGAGCCATAAACGCTCTGGCGCGAAAGATACGAGGCCCCTCTCGGGCGCGAGACGAGCCTCCTCGTTCACATCGTCCCACAGCTTCTCAAGCGCCTCGTCGAAGTTTTCCGCTTCGTTCACGATCCAGAGCGCGCTCCCGGGCGCGACATCGAACAAGGTCGTCATATCGGACAAGAACATGGGCGCGAGACCCTCCATGCCCGAAAAATGCCCGTCCGCGTCGAGGTATTCGAGAAGGCGCTCGACTCGTTCGCTCGTATCCGGCGTGGCGGCTTCCATAAGCGCGCGGCGGCCCCTCTCCATTTCCTCGGGCGAGAAAACGAACTCTTTCGACGGAAAAACGTCCACGTTTTGCAGAGTGTCCAGATTGCGCTGCGTCTGGGGATGGAAGTTTCGCAAGGAATCGATCTCATCTCCGCGAAGCTCCAGGCGCGTCGGATATGCGTGCTGGGGGGAGAAGAAGTCCAGAATGCCGCCCCTGACCGCGTATTCGCCCGGGGATTCGACCACAGACCTCCTGTGGTACATCAGCGATTCGAGCGAACCGATGAACAGATCGCGCTCAATCTCCATCCCTTCGCGCAAGTGAATCATGGCGGCGTTCAAACGCTCGGGCGGAGGCATCCGCGTCGCCATGGCGGATGCGCTCACCAGCACGACGCCCCCCTCCCCGCTGCGTAAAAAGCGCAGCGCGGACATCCGCTCGCCGACGATTTCACTGGATGGAGAAAGCCGGGAGAAGGGGTACACGTCCCACGCCGGAAAAGCCAGCACCGGTAAATTCCGCGCTCCTGAAGCGCCGATGAACAGCTTGACGTTTGTTTTGAGCACTTCGAGTCGACGCTGGTCGGCTTCGACGAAAATAACGGGTCCGCCGTGTTCGCGCGCTATTCTGGCCAGCCACCAGGCGGTCGAGGCATCGTTCGCGCCGCGCAAGTGAACCCGCTTGACCCCATCGAGGTCCCGAAGCGATGAAAAGAATTCATTCATGACGTGAATTTTCTGGTTTCAACTCGAAGCGCATCAGGCGACAAAGTGTGTCGGAGCATACCGCACAGCATGAATAATTTCTGAAATCCTTAGTTCAAAGACTTCTTGGGGATGACGAAATCCCGGAGCACGTTGGAGGAATTCTTGGGCAAAGCGACCTCCGAGCCGTTCAGGGATACCTGCGCTCCCGCCACGTTTCCTACCGTCAGGACAAACTGATCCGACGCCTTCCAGTTTTTCTCATTGCCGGCCAGCAGGAGAAGTTCTTCCGTATTTTTAGAATCGACCACGATCCGAAGCCACGTGTCTTCGGTTGCAAATATCTTCAAATTCAGCGGCACCTCTTCGGAGTCGGCCGGGGTCTGCGGCTTTTGAGGCGGGGCTTGTTGGGTATTCGGCGCCGTGTTGAGGGCGGTCTGGGTGCTTGCCGGAGCCGATGGATTTTGCAGAGGCGAAGGATTCTCCTCAGGCTGGGCGCTCGCTTGAGCCGGCGGGTTTTCTTGCTTCAGACCCGGTGGACTCTCCTGGACCTGAACCGGTGGGCTTTCCTCGACCTGAGCCGATGGGCTTTCCTGGGCGGGGGCAGGCTGCTCAGCCACAGTATTCTGCCGGGCAGGGACACTTATTTGAAGCGGAGGCTTCTCCTCTGCCGGAGAGGGTTTTTCTGCCTTTTGAGGGGTCACGGGCTCCTTTAGATTCTCGTCCGGGACGACAGGACGCTCCTGCTCAGGAACCTTCTTCTCGACTACGTCGGTTCCTCTCCCCGCTTCATCCTCATTATTCGCTTTTTCATTAACGTTGTTCAGCTGCGGGAGCTTCTCCACTACGGGGTCAACCACGGTTTTGATCCTGTCGACTATCGACCCGATTGGTACGAGCTGATCCGTCCGCCCTTTCATGAACCACAGAATTCCGCCGCCGGCGAGAAGAAAAATCAAAACAAATGCAAAAGTGGCGACGGAGGAGAATCGATTCACCCGGGAAACGGGGCTGTACAAGGTGCGGCTCTCGGGTTCTAAGCCGAACGGCTCTAATGGAACCTCGCCTGACGTTTCGCGTTTATAGTTCGCGGCGACGACATTGCTGTCCACGTCGACCGCATCCGCATAAGCGCGAATGAATCCCAGGCCGACAGGACCGGCCGGCAATCTATCGAAATCACCGCGTTCGATACTTTCCAGGTAGTATGTTCGGATTCGTGTGTGGTCGGAGATCGCGCGCAGGGATACTTCTTTTTCCTCGCGCATATGACGCAGGAAAGGCCCTACACCCTCTTTCTCTATTCGCGCCATCAGAGTCGGGTCGAAATTTTCCATCCTGCGCCTCATTTCGCCAATATTCAACAAAAACGACCCGAAATATGTGGATCCAGTCTATTTCATAACCAGGTCGAAAGTCAATGTTTGAGAAATGAGAACCGTCTTTATCCGTCCAAATGAAGTACGTCAACAACGCATCAGATAATCTTTAAGTAATCTTGATGAGATGATGGACAGAATCAGGGGTGTTACGTGGCAAATGTTCGGGCGTGAAACGTCCGCGAACAAAGTGTCCGCGCCTTTGCCGTAGAGCAGGATGGGAACGGGGTTCGTTGTGTGCGCGGACGTTTCCATGTCCTCCACGTTGCCGTGATCGCTGCTCAGAACGAACGTATCCACATCGGGGTCGATATGCCGGAGCGCGGCCTGCAGGAACCGGTTCAAATCCGCCAGGACCTCAAGGGCATCCTCGGTGGTTCCGCGGTGTCCGGTGTGATCGGTCTGAAAAAACTCATAGATAAGCAGATCCTTCGTACGCGCCAGCTTTCCGAGGCGCGCGCCCGCCTCCTCGGCGTCGAGCCTCGCCACGTCATGGCCCTGCTCGAGGATGAGCCCGTTCGTGTAGTCGCGATAAACGGCCCTGCCCGCGATGAGGTCTTCCAGGCGGTTCAGACGAAGGCCCGCGCTCTCGGCCATCACCGTGGTCACCGAGCGGATGCGGTTTCTGCCGCGCTTGAAAAAAGGAGGCGTATACGTGTTGGCGAATCCGACGGCTGCGCCCTTCTCACGAGCGCGCCTCAAGAGTCCGTTTCGAGAGATGATGCGGCGCAACTGCGTATTCGGCAGAGCCTGGACATGCCTGCCCACCGCTTTGGGCGCGTTCACGCCCGTGAACAAAGCGGTTCCGCCCGTCGCGCTCTGGGGGACGCCCTCGACACCGAGGCAGGCGTCCGCCTCGATGAGGCGGAAACCGGGCGCCTCGTTCCCGCACAAAAGCCCCAGCGGAGGCTCCTTCACGCGGGAGAGCGGGTTGCCCGGCCCCTGCGGGGCGATCCCCAGGCCGTCCACGAACACGAAAAGGACGGACATGCTATAGCGTTCTTCCGACGGCCTCTGCGAAAACCTTGAGCTCCTCGACCAGGGTGACGAATTTACCGGGTTTGAGCGACTGTGGTCCGTCGCTCATCGCCCTTTCGGGTTCGGGGTGCATCTCGAGCATCAGGCCGTCCGCCCCGACGGCCACCGCCGCTTTCGCCAGGGGCGCGACGTATCGCCAGGCGCCCGCTGCATGGCTCGGGTCCACCACGACAGGCAAGTGCGTCTGGTCCTTGAGCACGGGCACGGCGGTGATGTCCAGCGTGTTGCGCGTGGCCGTCTCGAAGGTGCGTATCCCCCGCTCGCACAGCACGACGTTCGGGTTCCCCTGGCTCATGATGTATTCGGCCGACATCAGTAACTCATCAATCGTCGTGGACATGCCGCGCTTCAGGAATATCGTCTTGTTCGTCATGCCGACTTTCTTGAGCAACGAGAAATTCTGAACGTTGCGCGCGCCGATCTGCAGCACGTCCGCATACTCGCAGCACACATCGATGTCTTCAGAATCCATCACTTCCGTCTGAATGGGAAGCCCCGTCCTGTCGCGCGCCTCGGCGAGGAGTTTCAGGCCTTCCTCCGCCATGCCCTGGAAGCTGTACGGCGAAGTGCGCGGCTTATAAGCGCCGCCCCTCAGGACGTGGCCGCCGCCTGCTTTGACCACATCGGCGGATTCCATGATCTGCTCCCTGCTCTCGACCGAGCACGGCCCGCCGACGATGATGATTTGCTCACCGCCGATCTCCACTCCCTCACCCATCGGCAGCTTGCTGCGCTCGGGCCTTCCTTCCGCACTCGCCAGTTTGAAGGGCTTGAGTATGGGCATCGCTTTTTCCACTCCATTCAACGAAACGAGTGATTCCAACATGTATTTCCCCCGTTCATCCCCGATCGCTCCGATTACCGTACGCTCCACACCTTTGATGACGTGCTCCTGGTAACCGAGTTCGTTGATCCTGTTGATGGCGTTTTGAATTTCTTCATCCGTCGCGCCCAGTTTCATCACGATAATCAAAACAAATCTCCTTTTCCCGCTCGGAATTTTCAGCGTAATTATCAAAAAAATCGCCGTGAGGCTGTCCCACGGCGAATGTTTCTCTATAGTCCGTGGCGACCGGGCTGTCCACCCGCCCGCCGTTCGTTTTTACATATCGGCGCGCGGACGGACGGTGATAAAGCCGAAAAAAGTATATCCGCCATAAGATCTCTTCATCGTCCGCATGGTGATCGCCCTTGAAATTTCAAACATTTTAATTCTCTGAAAAACAAGGCCGTAAAATAGTCCTGCTAAAGCAGGTAGTCAACCCCCTGCTTCGGAAAATTACAGATTATTCCGGTTTTCCCGCCATCTCGGTGAGCTTGCGCCGCCCCGCGCCCGATGGCCTGAGCAGCCTGCCTCCCAGGACCACGTGCGTCGCCTCGAGCATCCGGTTCCCCTTGCGCCGCTCCCCCATGGAATCCTCGAAAACGAACCGGCCTTCCTTCATCCGGAACACGGCGACGTCGCCTCTCGCGCCTTTTTTGAGCGTCCCCACCTTGCCTTTGAGGCCAATCCACTCCGCCGCCGTCTGCGTGCTGAGGCGGACCACTTCCGCGAGAGGAAAGCCCAGGGCCAGAAACTTGCTCATGAGGCTTGGGAAATCATACACCGGCCCGTGGATGCAGTGCGTATGGAGGTCGGTGCTCAGGTTCCCCGGCATCAGGCCCTGCGCCATGGCGCGCTCCATGACTTCGAAGCTGAAGCTCGAACGCCCATGGGCGACGTCGAGCAGCACGCCCGAATCCCTCGCCTCCCACACCGCGCGGCGCACCTTTCCTCTCCCGTCGAGAATGTTCTCCCGCCTGCCGTGGAACGCGTGCGTGAGCACGTCGCCCGGGCGGAGGCGTTTCAGGATGCTCGGCAAAGATGAGGGCGTGTCGCCCACGTGCACCATCAGGGGAACCTTCAGGAATTCCGAGGCCTCGAGCGCCGCGTCCAGGGGCTTCGAGCCGCTGCGCTCCACCACATTGTCACTCAGACGCACCTTCATGCCGATCAAGTATTTCCGGTGCGTCTCGTAGCACGCCACCGCCCTGTCCACGCGCAGCGCACGCATGTCGATGTTCTCGCCGAGGCCGTCTATCAGTAGCCCGCCCTCTGAGATGTTGAGATACGCGCGCACCGTCGGGCGGGCCTTCTCCAGGAACCACTCCTGAAAACTCGGGTACGTCTGCGCGCCTGCGCTGCCCGTATCGACCGCCGTCGTCACGCCGCGCGATAGCATGGCCGCATCCAGATTCACGCCGTAGTGCGTAAAACCCTCATAGAAATGGCAGTGGAGATCGACCAGGCCGGGGGTGACGATTTTTCCCCGCGCGTTCAGTGTCTGCCTGCCCTCCGGCTCGATGTGGGGCGCCACCCGCCTCACGCGGCCGCGCGCGATCTCCACGTCCATCGTCCCTTCGAGGTCCTGGGAAGGGTCGATCACGTATCCGCCGCGTATGACGAGGTCCATGTGCGATACTCCTTGGATGAAGCGGGCGCGGGCCTCAATCACGGGCGAGCGCCAGAGCAATCCAAAAATCGGAATCAAGACATTATTCCCCCCGAAGCGTTGACACGCAATCGCTACGGGGTGGATTATGAAACCATAAACCCTAGCGCTTTCTCAAAATTATCAAACCGCTGGAGCCATGAAATGAGCCTGCAAACGGAATCCACGCTGCAATTCGATTTAGACGAAACACAGAAGATGCTTCGCCAGACGGTGCGCGAACTCTCGGAGCGCTACATCGCCCCGCGCGCCGCCGACATCGACGAGAACGAGGAGTACCCCGAAGACATCTTCCAGCTCCAGAAAGAACATGGCCTGCTCGGCATCTTCTTCCCCGAGGAATACGGCGGCGGCGGAATGGGCTTTCTGGGCGGCTGCGTCGCCATCGAGGAGATCGCGCGCGTCTGCTCGAACTCCCCGCTCTTCATCGTGCTCAACATGCTCTCGAGCCGCGTCATCGACCTGAGTGGCACGCAGGAGCAGAAAGACCACTACATGACGGGCCTCGCGAAGGGAGAACTCAGAGGCTCCTACGCCCTCACCGAACCCCACGCGGGATCGGATGCGGGCAACATCCGCACGCGCGCCGTTAAGGAGGGTGACGAGTGGGTCATCAACGGCACCAAGTGCTTCTGCACCGGGCCCGACAAGGCGGACTTCATCACCGTCGCCGCCAAGACCGACCCCCACGCCGGCACGCGCGGCATCACCTACTACATCGTGCCCACCGACGCGCCGGGCTTCAGCATCGCCAAGCACGAACGCAAGATGGGCATGCGCGGCATCGCGACCTGCATGCTCAACCTCGACAACGTGGCCGTCCCGCTCGAGAACCAGGTGGGCGAGTTGAACCAGGGCTTCAAAACCGCGATGGTCGGCTTCAACCAGATGCGGCCCGCCATCGGCTCGCGCGCCGTGGGCCTGGCGCAGGGCTGTCTCGACTACGCGGCCAATTACGCCAAGGAGCGCGAGGCGTTCGGCAAGCCCATCGCCCAGCACCAGGCCGTGCAGTTCATGCTGGCGGACATGTTCATGGACATCGAGGCGGCCCGGCTGCTCGTCTACCGCGCGGCCGCCATGGTGGATGCGGGCCAGATCGGCAAGGAGAACGCCAGGTACTTCTCGACGGCCAAGACCTACGCGGCCGACATGGCGATGAAGTGCGCGATAGACGGCATCCAGGTGCTCGGCGGGGCGGGCTACATGAAGGACCACCCGCTCGAGCGCTTCATGCGCGACGCCAAGCAGATCCAGATCGTCGAGGGAACGAGCCAGATACAGCGGATGATCATCGCCCGGAACCTGCTCGACCTCTAGGAGCGTGCAAGGGGTGATGGGAAGTCCGTATTCCGGAGGCGCGTTCGAGCTCGCACCTGCTCAGCGGATGCTGGCCGAGACGGTGTATGAGTTGAGCCGTCGCCACGTCGCGCCGCGCGCCGCCGAGATCGACGAGAACGACGAATACCCCGAAGACGTCTTCGCGCTCTTGAAATCCCACGATCTGCTCGGCCTCTACGTCCCGGAAGCCTACGGCGGAGCGGGACTCGGCATTCTCGATACATGCATCGCCATCGAGCAGATGGCGCGCTTCTGCTCGAACTCTCCCCTGTTCTTCTCCGTCCACCTCCTCGCCACGCGGCCCGTCGCCATCGGCGGAAGCGAGGAGCAAAAGCGAACCTACCTCGCCGGCGTCGCCCGGGGCGAGTTGCGGCCCGCCTTCGCGCTCACCGAGCCGCACGCGGGCTCGGATGCCGCGAACATATCGACGAGGGCGGTCAAGGACGGCGATACGTGGATCATCAACGGCCAGAAATGCTTCTGCACGGGTTCGAGCGTCGCCGACTTCATCACCGTGGCGGCGAAGACAGAACCCGGCAAGGGGGCGAAGGGCATCTCTTTCTTCATCGTACCCAGGGGCGAATTCCGCGTGGGGCGCCATGAGCGGAAGATGGGGATGCGCGGCATCCCGACTTGTGAGGTGTTTCTGGAAAACACGCGCGTGCCCCTTGAGAATATGATCGGCGAGCCAGGCCTTGGCTTCAAGACCGCCATGCTCGGCTTCAACCAGGCGCGGCCCGGCATCGGCGCGCGGGGCGTGGGTCTGGCGCAGGGGTGTCTCGATTACGCCACGAATTACGCCCGGGAGCGCGAGGCATTCGGAAAGCCCATCGCGAAGCACCAAGCCGTGCAATTCATGCTCGCCGACATGTTCATGGAAACCGAGGCGGCCCGCATGCTCGTTTACCGCGCCGCCTCGATGGTGGATAATGGCCGCTACCGGAAAGAAGACGTGCATTTCATCTGCGCCGCGAAATGCTACGCCACGGACGTTGCCATGAAGGCCGCCGTGGACGGCGTTCAGGTGCTCGGCGGCGCGGGCTACATGAAAGACCATCCGCTCGAGCGGTTCATGAGAGACGCGAAGCAGTTGCAGATCATCGAGGGCACCAACCAGATTCAGCGCATGGTCATCGCCCAGAATTTATTGAGTTTATAGGTCCAGTTCCTCACTACGGAGATTCGTGATGAGCCAGATGATTGAAATCGTGAAACCCACTTCTTTCGTCCGTGCGGGCGACCACCCCCTGGCGGAGCGGCCCGAAGATATCGGGGGTCTCAGAATAGGCTTTTTCCACAACAACAAGCCGAACGCCGACGTCCTGCTCGAACGAATCGAAGAACTTCTCGCGCAAGAAGACGAGACGCTGCGCATCGTCCGGTGGGGAAAGCCGAACCCCACCCTGCCGGAGGACCGCCTGGAGGAATTCCTCGACCAGGTCGATCTGGCCGTCTGCGCGGTGGGCGACTGAGGGAGCTGCACGTCATGGAGTATCCATGACTCGGTGGAGATGGAAAAAGCGGGCGTTCCGACGGCCACGTTCTGCTCCAGTGAATTCTCGGCCCTGGGCGCGAACGAGAGAACGGCGCTGGGGATGCCCGGTCTGCCGATAGTCGTCGTCGCGCATCCGGTGGGGGGAATCGCACCGGAACAAGCGCGCGCGCTGGGAAACGGCGCGGTGGACGAGGTGCGGCGCATCCTCACGAGCGACGCCGAATCACTCAGGCGAGAGTACCGGGAACGCGAATACGTCCCGCCCCGCAAGACCGTGCGCCACAAGGCGCTCTTCGCATAGTCGGGCTGCGGCATGAACGACCACTCTCAGGAAGATATTGCGTTCGAGAGCGAGCGCGTGCAGGTCCGCGACACGCCCGAGGCGATGGCGCGCCTGCTCGAAGCCCGGGGCTGGGGCGACGGCCTGCCCGTCGTTCCCCCGACGCCCGAGCGGGTCGCCAGAATGGTCGAAGGCTCAGGCCTCGCTCCCGATGTGGAAATCGGCCTCCTGGCGCCCCGCCAGGGAGTCATCACGGTCGAGGCCCTCGCCGTGAACGCCGTGATGGCCGGCTGTCATCCTGCGTACATGCCCGTTCTGGTCGCTGCGGTCCGGGCGGTGCTGGCGCCCGAGTTCTCGCTCCACGCCATTCAGGCGACGACCCACCCGGTGGCGCCCCTCATCATCGTGAACGGCCCGGTCGTCGAGGATATCGGACTGAATGCCGAGTATGGATGCTTCGCCCCCGGCAACCGGGCGAACGCGACGATTGGCCGCGCGATGCGCTTGACGCTCCTGAACGTAGGCGGCGCGGGCCCCGGCGTTCTGGACCGCGCCACGCAAGGGTCGCCCGCGAAATACGCGTTCTGCATCGCCGAGAACGAGGCGGCCTCCCCCTGGGAGCCGTTGCACGTGGAGCGCGGCTTTGCGCCCGAGGAGAGCGCCGTGACGCTCGTGGGCTGCGAGGGACCCCACAACATCAACGACCACGTGAGCCACACGGCGGAGGGTATCCTCGCCACCGCCGCCGACACGATGTCCATCATGGGGAGCAACAATTTCTATCTGCGCGGAGAACCCGTTCTCGCTCTCGGCCCCGAGCACGCGGCCACCATTGCTGGAAACGGCCTCACGAAAGCGGACGTAAAGGGGAGAATCTTCGAACTCGCGCGAAAGCCCGTGCGCCAGCTGAAGCGCGGCGCCATGTGGGGGATGCAGACCTGGGGCGAGGAAATAGCTGAACACGAAGACGACGATGATTTCGAGATTCCCCTGCTCGACGACCCGGAAGATCTGCTCTTGATCGTCACGGGCGGCGCCGGCAAGCACTCATGCTATATGCCCACCTTCGGCCCCACGCGCTCGGTGACGCAAAAGATCGACACCGGCGGATAAGGTTGTAATCACCGACCAGAGTTGCAGGGACAGGCCCCCGTGCCTGTCCGAGGTCGCGACCTGTCCCTACGAAACCCTCGCAGAACGTCAAGCAAACACTCCCCCCTTGAGGGGTCGGGCATCCCGAGGGGAATGCCCGATGATAAAGGCCCTCGATGCGGTAAAATCACCGTCATTCCGGCGAAAGCCGGAATCCATTTTATGATGTTTGCTTTCGTTTTCACATCGGATTCCGACTCGCGGGAGGTCAAGCGCGACCGAGGAAGGAGCGTTTGCCGCGCCCGAATCCGGAACGGATGAGACGGATATATGGCGGCGTCCGTATCTTTCCCGGCCGGGGGAGAGGACGTCCGGGCGAAAGGCCAAAGACAAAGGCGAAAATGGATTCCGGCTTTCGCCGGAATGACGAACAATACCGCTCCGCCTCCTGTAGGGACAGGTCGCGACCTGTCCCTACGGGCCCTCCTGCCCGGTTGGTTTTATTCGCGTAATCACGAAACCGGGCTTTTTCACCAACCCCGGTGAGGGAGGTTTTGAAGCGACGGGTGAGGTCAGTTCCGACGGATGAAGGAGGAACTGAATTTGCGCTCGATTTCAGGGCCGGGATATTCAACAACGCCTTTTCGCGAAACCTAGGCAGGCGAGGGCAAGAGCGCCTCGGCCTGCCCCAAGACAGATTCCAGAAAACTCTCATCGGGGGAGACGCGCGACAGCACCCGAAGACCCAGGAAGAGACCAAGTAAAGATTTTGCAGTCAGCTCCGGATCGACTTCAGTGGAAATCTCGCCATTGACCTGGCCTCGCCTGATGGAGGCGTGAAGAAACTCCGTCATACCAGTGAACGCGCCGGTCAATATCGAAGCCACCTCCAGATCGTGCGCGCCAAGCTCCAAAGCGATGTTCACCTCGAGGCAGCCGTCGCTCGAACCGTTTTCCATCACTTCCGAAGCGGCGGCCTCGAACACGGCCAGCACCGCCTGTCGTGGCGATGAATGTTTTTCGAGTTCCTTAATCGGATCCTCGCGATAGAGTTGATCGTAACGGTGAAGCGCCCGCATGAACATCTCGCGCTTGTCTCCGAAGGCGTGGTACAAGCTTCCTCTGAAAAGGCCTGTTGCGTTCTCGATATCGCGAATCGACGTTGCCGAATAGCCGTGACGCCAGAACTGCCTCATGATTTTCGTTAAAACCTCGTCCATCTCGTACTTTGGCATTTTTCCCACGGGTCCTCTCCTCGTCCGCTCAGTAAAGAATGGAATTCATTCGCATACCAGCGGTTTGGTGGTTCGAATCATCACTACGAGTCAAAAACTTATCACACGAAAAATCCGATTTCACGAAAAATCGCACCCCATCGGCGCTGATAAAAAACCCCCTGTCCCCCCCTTTCAAGGGGGTAAAGGCACCCCCCCTACCCCCCCTTCTCAGGGGTCAATTCCGACCGAGGAGGGAGGAATTGCAAGCCGATGCGTTTCCCCGCCAATGGCTTATGCAAACGCTCGTTCCTCACTCGCGTTTGACCCCTGACAAGGGGGGGTAGGGGGGGTGGTTTTCCGGTCGAGGCTGTGTCCCCTCTATCCCCTGAAAAGGGGGGCTTTTGACAGCATCTCTCCGGATGGCTTCCAGGGGCGCTCAGGAGCCTCGATGCAAGGCTTTTTTCTTGCCCGGGCCGCGCAACAAATCCGCCCGTTTGCGTTGCCTCGGGTTCGGCGCCCGTGCTAGATTCTCGTTTCCGGGGAAGATGACCTTTCTTTTCTGATGAGATGGGGGAGAAACAATCCATGGCGAAACAACAAATCAATTCTGATAAGGTGAAACCGGTCGCCGCGTATTCCACGGGCTGGAAGGTATCGAACGGACATCTCATCATGCTGGCGGGCCAGGTGGCGGTCGACGTGGACGGCAACACCGTCGGTGGGGACGACATCAGGGGACAGACCCGGCAGGTGTACGAGAACATCAAGGCAGCACTCGAGGCGGCGGGCGCCGGGATGGCGGACATCATCCGTCTTACGGTCTATATCACTGACGCTGCGAATGTCCCGGGATGCATGGAGGTGCGGCAGACATACTTCAGCGAACCCTACCCGGCGAGCACGCTCCTGATCGTGAGTGGCCTGGCGAAACCCGAATGGCTCATCGAGATCGACGCGATCGCCTTCGTGGAAGATTAGGCGCAATGAGCAACCGCAGGGCCATCGCAGATACGCTCGTGCTCGTGAAAGGAGGCGGCGACCTCGCCACAGGCGTGGCCCACCGCCTTCACCGCGCGGGCTTTCCGGTCGCGATCACCGAAATCGAAAACCCCACCATGGTGAGGCGCACCGTCTCCTTCGCCGAGTGTCTCTACGCCGGTGATTGGAAGGTGGAGGGAATTACCTCCATCAAGGCGGACGGGGAGACGCCCGAAGAGAAAGCGGAGAACGCGCGCGCCATCCTGGAGACGGATTCAATTCCGGTGATTGTGGATCCGCTAGCAGAGGTGATCGCCCACCTCCGGCCCGCCGTCGTGGTGGATGCGATTCTGGCAAAGCGAAACCTCGGCACCCGCATCGACGACGCGGAGGTCGTCGTCGGCCTGGGGCCGGGCTTCACCGCAGGTATGGATTGCCACGCCGTAATCGAGACCTCCCGGGGACACGACCTGGGGCGGGTGATTCTGGAGGGCGCCGCGAAGCCCAACACCGGCGTTCCGGGCCCCATCGGCGGCTACACCACCGAGCGGCTGTTGCGCGCGCCCAAGGCCGGCGTCTTCACCTCCATCGCCAAAATCGGCGACGTGGTGAACGCGGGCGAGGCCGTCGCTCAAGTGGACGGCGCGGATGTGCGCTCCGCCATCGACGGCGTTTTGCGCGGTCTTCTGAGAGACGGCATCGAGGTGCCGGCCGGCTTCAAGGTGGGCGACGTCGACCCGAGGGCCGAGCCCGCCCATTGCCACACGATATCGGATAAATCGCGCGCTATCGGCGGCGGCGCGCTCGAGGCCATCATGATGTTCCTGTTCGGCGTATCAGCCATGGAGTATGCGAATTGAGTACCGAAATTTTGAGTGAAACCGTGGAAAACGGCGCCTACCGCATCGGGCGCAGCGAAATTCCGATCAACGAGATGAACGGGAACTCCTTCGTTCCCCCGGCGCAATTCTATCTCGCGGCGGGCGATGGGCTCGAGCGCATCGCGTGGGCGGTGAGCAAGAACCTGCCCGTCCTCCTCGTGGGGGAGACCGGCGTCGGCAAAACCCTCTCGGTGCGCTACCTCGCCCACATGACGAACAACGGCTTCCGTCGCGTGAACCTGAACGGCATGACCACGGTCGATGAGTTCGTGGGCAAGCTGATGATCAACGAACAGGGCACCTACTGGGTAAACGGCATCCTGGTCGACGCCATGCAATCGGGCGACTGGCTGCTCATCGACGAGATCAACGCCTGCCTGCCCGAAATCGCCTTTTGCCTGCACAGCCTGCTCGACGACGACCGCATGATCGTCTTATCCGAATACGACGGCCGCATCGTCAAGCCTCATCCGAATTTCAGGCTTTTCGCCAGCATGAACCCGCACGAGGACCGCAGGTACGGCGGGACCAAGCCCTTGAACGAGGCGCTTCTGGACCGCTTCCCGGTCACCGTGAAGATGGACTACCTGCCCTTCGACGCGGAGGTCGAGGTCATCATGCAGCAGAGCGGAAACCGCGACGAGGAGCTCATCAAGCGCATGGTGCGCGTGGGCCACGACGTGCGCGAGGCCATGCTGAACGAGAAGGTGTTCTGCACGTTCAGCACCCGGCGCCTCATCGACTGGGCGCGCATGGCGGCGCAGTTCGACCCCATGGAAGCCGCCGTCTCGACCATCTTCAGCAAGGTCAACTCTTTCGACGCCAAAGTGCTCGAGGACATCGTAGACAACCACTTCTAGCCGGGAGATGAGGCATGGAGCGCCGACGCGCCCGTCTCGAAGCGCTCGCGCAGGTGACAGCGCACGATTACGAGCTCGCCCTGAACTTCGGCCCGAAGGCGAAGAACGGCGATGACGCCATTCACGTCGAAGACCCCGAACAGACCCTGGCGCGCCTGGGCGGCGACCTGAACGACGAGCACGTCCTCAGGTTCCAGAAGGGCATGACGCTCATCGAGGTGGCCCACAAAATCCAGGGGACGTTCCGCTGGGCGGGCCGCGCCGCGCTCGCAAACCGCGAGAGACCGGGACTTTTCCACATATGGCACACGCTCGAGGACGCGCGGTGCGAAAACCGCCTCGCCGAATCGCTGCCGGGCACCAAGAAGAATTTCCGCGCCTTCATTCTCCCGGCCATCGAGGCGGCAGAGCGCAACCACATGAGTGGACAACTGCCGCTGTTTCTTCAGATCCAGTGGGGGATCTACCTCGCCGGAATCGGGCAGACGCCCGGCGTCCCTTCCGCGCGCCCCGGGGATTTGCCCGCGGCCTGGTTCGATACCGCCGTCGTTCAGATTTTTCACAGGCTCATCCCGCTGATAGACCGCGCCTGCGCCGCCGATGACCCCAAAACCGCCTTCGATTGCGCCAACGAGATTTACGACGCCATCCAGCGCTATTTCACCGAAGAGCAACTCTCCCGGATGAGCGAGGATCAGGACCTCTCGGAGGTTCCCGAGGAGATTCTCCAGAAAATCGAGAGCCAGAACCTGGAGGGCGACGATGATGAAGCCCTCGAAATGCTTCACCCCGAAGCGGCCGAGGAAATCGACGAAGAAGACGTGGGCGAGCAGGTCGAGCTGAGTCCGGAGGAACTCGCGGCGCTCGGGCACTGGGCCGCTCCCTGGTTCGAACTCGAGGGGAACAAAAAGGAAATCCACCCCACCGCAGATCATCCCGACGAGCGGTCCATCGTATTGCCGCCCGAGGGCAAGGCCGAAGAATACGCGGCCGTCATCGACAATGCGGGGAGCCACATCAAGGTGCTGGTGTGGAAGCTCATGCAGATCATCCAGGAGAGAACCTACACCCGCTTCAGCGGCTCGCACCGTTCAGGCAAGCTGAACCTCCCGAAACTGTGGAAGCAAAGGCTGGGAAAATTCCATCTCTTCCACCGGAAAGAAGAGCCCGACAAGCTCGACGTGTGCTTCACGCTGCTCGTGGACGAGAGCGGCAGCATGAACCGCGAGTCGAAGTACATGGCCGCCAGGGAGGCAACCATATTCTTCGCCGAAGCGCTCGACCGCCTCGACGTACCCTTCGAGGTCATCGGTTACTCCACCGAGAGTTCTGAAGCCGCCATGGCGGCGGCCCTGGGCCACATCCCGGCGTTCAAGTTCCGCCACATCCGGCACTCGCCGCTCCAGCACCGCATCTACAAGGGCTTTGAGGATCATTTCGCCCAGGTCAAGAACAGGCTCGTCAACATCTACCCGCGCTTCAACAACTGGGACGAGGAACACCTGCTCTTCGCCTACCGCAGGCTCATTCAGCGGCCCGAGGAAGAGAAAATCATCATCATCACCTCGGACGGCCAGCCCAACGGGGATGCGACCCACCTCGTGAACACGGTGAACCGGCTACAGAAACTCGGCGTCCGCGTCATCGGCGTCGGCGTGGTGGACCCTTTCGTCGAACAAATCTACCCCAACCACATCGTGGTGCAGGACCTCTCCCAGCTTTCCACCGAACTCGTGAACATCCTGAGGCGAGAGTTGCTCGGCGGCCTGGAGAGCCGCACTTGGTAACGAAAGAAGACATCGTTCGCTCCCTCGGGGTCGAACCGGGCCAGAGCGTCGCGGCGGTCGGCGGAGGCGGAAAGACGAGCCTGCTGACGGCCATCGCCAGGCAGTTTCATGCGCAAACCGGAAAGCCTGCGATTCTCACGACGACGACGAAGATTTTCGCGCCCCTTCCCGAAGAAGGGTTCGGGCTCGCCCTGGGTGACGCCGAGACTCTTTCAAAGAGTCTCGGGCCATACATGAACGCATGCGGCATATCCTGGTTCGCTCGCCGCCGCGAGGGGATAGCCCCGGTTCCGGGCCATGAGAGCGAACAGCGTATGAAATTGAGCGGTTTCACACCCTCGGAAATCACCTGCCTGAGGCTCTCAGGCGCCCTCATGCTCATCGAGGCGGACGGAGCCAGAAGATTACCCATCAAGGCGCCGGGTCCCGATGAACCCGTATTGCCGGAAAATATCGACATTGTATTGGGCGTTGTTGGGCTGGACGCGCTGGGCGCATCTTTAAGCGAGGCCAACGTCTTTCGTCCCGAGGCGCTTTCGCGCATATGCGATCTGGGAATTGGCGAGCAGATAACGCCGGAAGCGGTCGGGAGGCTGTGCGCGCATCCCGATGGTCTTTTTCATAAGGCCGATGAGGGTGCGCGCAAGTGGGTCGTCGTGAACAAGGCCGATCTGGAGACCTCACTGGAAAAATTGCGAGAAATCGCATATATTGTATGGAAGTTGGCCGGTAAGCCTCATGGCCCGGCGGACGGCATCCTCTTCACGTCTTGTATGAACAACGAATGTGGAGTTATCCTGCGTATCACGCCGGATGCGTAGCGGCCATAATCTGAAGTAGACGGAGCAAGGAATGAGCAAGGACGTATTCAGGGAAATGGCGAAACTCAAGGAAGGCGGCCAGAGCGGCGCGCTCGCCACGGTCGTGGCCCGAAAGGGGTCCGCGCCCATGAGCGGCGACGCGAAGATGCTCGTGCGCGAGGACGGCAGCACGGAGGGCACTGTCGGGGGCGGTTGTCTCGAAGCCGAAGTCTGGGAAACCGCCATGAGCGTCCTCGAGACGGGCGAACCCGAAAAGCTCCGCTTCGACCTCACCCAGCAGGAAGCCGAAGACAGCGGACACATCTGCGGCGGCGTGGTGGAGATACTCGTGGAACCCTTCCGGGCGTTCCAGGAAGAGTTGCTCGATGAGATCAACCGCATCAGAACCGAGGGAGGCAGCGCGGCGCTGGCAACCATCGTTCAGCCGGGCGATATCGAGGCGCCGAATGCGGAGAGCAGAAAGATGCTCTTCAGGCGCGACGGCAGCGCCGTGGGCGAGATTCCCGACTATTCCACGGAAATCTGGGCGGAGAGCACCCAGATCATCCGAAACGGCAGTCCCACTCTCCTGCAGTTCAACACGGACGCAGCGCGCACCGGCGAAAAAAGACCCACGCTCGAGGGAGCGACCGAAATTTTTGTCGAACCCATATCCGGCCAGCCGCTCGTATATATCTTCGGCGGCGGGCATGTTTCTTTCTGCGTTGCGCAGGCGGCCTATCTTGCCGGTTTCCGCGTTTCAATCGTCGAGGACAGGCCCTCGTTCGCCAACAAGGAGCGCTTCCCGATGGCGGAATCGTTCTTCGTCGGGGAATTCCCTGAAATTTTCGAGAAAATCCCCGTCGATGAATCCGACTATCTCGCCATCATCACCCGGGGCCACTCGAACGACGAGGTCGTCCTCGAATGGGCGATGAAGACACCCGCGCGCTATATCGGAATGATCGGCTCCAAAAGCAAGGTGCTGCTCACCTATCGCCACCTTCAGGACAGGGGCTACGACCGGGGCGAACTCATCGAGCGCGTCCATGCACCCATCGGACTGGACATCGGCGCCGATACGCCGGGCGAGATCGGTGTCGCCATCGTCGCCGAACTCATCCGTCACCGCCGCAAGGGCGGCGCGCAGAGCGAGGGCGCAGGCAGCAAAAGGGTGCAACTCAAAAGAAAATCCTAAAAATTTCTCGCCGCAGCAGGCCCGTACGAGGGGGCCGAATTCCTTAACACCCATGACCCGAAGCGAGCGCTTTCAGGACCATGGGTTACCTCGGCAGGATCATCGGCGCAGCAATTGATTTCCTCATCCCCCCGAAATGCCTCTTGTGTTCGGCTTCCATGAAAATCGGCGATCCGCAGGCGATATGCACGCCATGCACGGACGCCTTCGAACGCTTCGAGCCGCCCTGGTGTCCTCGTTGCGGAAATCCATTCGGCTCCCTGACCACCCTCGCCCATTCACCGGCCCACGTCTGCGCGGATTGCCTGGAAAACGGGCATCACTACGACATGGCCCGCGCCATCGGCGCGTATGAGGACTCGCTGCGGGAATCGGTCCACCTCTTCAAGTTCCAGGGCTTCACGAAACTCGCACGCGAGTTCGCTCCCCATCTCGCCAGGCTCGCGACGGACGAATTCGGCGTGGATGAAGAATCCCGGAACGTGGTGGTGACGCACGTGCCCATCGACCCCGCCCGCTGGAGGACGAGAGGCTTCGATCAGGCGATGCTGCTCGCTCTCATGACGGCGGAATGCCTGGACAAACCCCACATGGAGCTCCTCGAGCGCGCGAAGGCGACCCGCTCGCAGACTGGCCTTTCCGCCAGGGAGCGGCGACGGAACATGCGGGGCGTCTTCCGGATTCGACCCAAAGTAGTGCGTGAAAAGCTCAAGGCGGCCACGTGCATCCTGGTAGACGACGTCGTCACGACCGGCTCGACCGCCTCGGCCTGCGCCCGTGAACTCAAAAAAGCAGGCGCCGAAGCGGTGCATTTGCTCACGATATGCCGGTCGTAAGTGGGACGCTTTGGCAGGGGCAGGTCGCGACCTGTCCCTACGGGTTAGAGCATCAATTACCCGATTGGAGTGTGCGTAATCCCCTCACCCATTCCCGGCCAGCTTCGCCGCGAGGATGAGAGCGTCGACCATACTGGAGGGGTCGGCAATACCCTGCCCTGCGATGGGGAATCCCGTTCCGTGCTCGACCGAGGTCCTGATGATGGGCAGTCCCAGCGTCACGTTCACGCCGCGCACGCTCGCCTGCCCCCGGGAGTCGAAGCGAAAACACATCAGTTTGCCCGGTATATGGCCTTGATCGTGATACATGGCTACGACGCCGCTGTAGTAGCCGCCGCGCAATTTCCCAAAGATCGTATCCGGCGGTTCGGGGCCGTGCGCATCGATGCCCATCTCCCTTAAGTCCGCGACCGCAGGCGCAATTTCCTCCACCTCTTCCCTGCCGAACAAGCCGGCCTCGCCCGCGTGTGGGTTCAAGCCCGCGAGGCCGATTCTCGGCTTTTTCCGGTCCAGCCGACGCAGGGCATCTTCCAGAACGCTCGCCACGTAGACGATTCTCTTTCTCTTGACGCGCCTGAGCGCGACTCTCAGAGGACAGTGGGTGGAGATGTGCGCGATGCGTATCTTGCGGTGCGCAAGCATCATCACGGGCCGCCCGCCGCCGCACAGATCGGCGAGCATCTCCGTGTGTCCGGGGTAATCATACCCCCCGGCTTGCAAGGATTCCTTGTTGATCGGCGCGGTGGCTATGGCGTCCACCAAGCCTTCGCGAGCCATCGAGACGGCCTTTTCGATGTATTGGCCGGCCGCTGCGCCCAGCTCTGGGAGGACTTTTCCGTATACGCGGTGCTCTGGTGCAACGTTTTCAAGATCGAGCACGGGCGTGGTAGTCGATTCCCCGTATTCCAGGAGCTTGCTCTCGTCCTTTACCCGCCTCAGCCGCGCCGGAATCTTCATCCGCCGGGCGTGTTTCCTGAGTACGGCCATGTCGCCCACAATGAGAGACACACATTTTTTCTGAACACTGGCCTCAAGAGCGGCTTTCAGGCAGACTTCGGGCCCTACCCCCGCCGGGTCTCCCATAGTCATCGCGATTACGGGTCGTCGTTTCAACGCTGCTCCCTTTCTTTCTCAGCGCACCAAGTGCGGATATCTCATCGTGTCCAGGCAAATCCGAGCATATCACTTAGAGCAAGTTATCATATCCCCGCATCATCGATTCCCGGATTAATTCGCCGGGAACTCTTGACTTAGGCGTTATGCGGCGCGGAAGATGGCTCCTCGGTAGATAAGAATATGAAATTCCCATCAAGAGGAAAATCTTTGAGCGAAATGGGCGCAAGCGCAGGCAAAACGGTCCGGAAACTTCACGAACTCGGATTCACGCACGCTCTCATGATCCCGGACAGCGAAAGCCGGCTTCTATACGAAGCACTGGATAACGACCCCAAAATCGACCTGATCACCCCCTGCCGGGAGGGAGAATCCGTCGCCATCGCGGCCGGGCTCTGGACGGGCGGCCTCAAGCCGTTGCTCGTGATTCAGAACACGGGCCTGATGGAGGCGGGAGACTCCCTGAGAGGCTGCGGCGTCGGCCCCAAGGTGCCCTTGCGCATGATGGTCGGCTGGCGGGGATACGGTGGGGCGATGGCCGGAAAAATGCCGATCGACTCGGCCTATACCTTCACGGAGCCGCTTCTCGGGGCGTGGAGAATCCCGACCTGGCGCCTCATGTCGGACGATGACCTGGGCACCCTCGAAATGATGGACCAGACGGCGTCAGAAACTTCTTATCCGGCAGCCGTGATCACCGGCTACGGGTTCAAACCTTAGAAGGCGGAACACCCTTGATAGATCGCATGGAACTGTTCCGCACCGTGGCGGAGCGAAGAACGAACGAGATCGTGGTCATGACCATGACGGCCACCCTCCAGTGGCCGCTGGTTTCCGAGAGTGATCTCGATTTCGATTTTCTCGCCTTCGGGATGGGACACGCCGCCGATTTCGGCTTAGGCCTCGCCATCGCCCGGCCAGAGCGAAAAACCATCGTCTGGAAAGGCGACGGGGGTATGCTGATGAGCCTGGGCTCACTGGTGACGCTGGCCAGGTATGCGCCCGAAAATCTGGTTGTCTTCCTGCTCGAGAACAGGAGCTACGAGATGGTAGGCGGGCAGGAACTCCCCCCGCGCGCCGATTTCGTCGAACTGGCGCGCGCCTCAGGATTCGAGGGCGGCGGCGCGACGTCCAAAGGCAAGGTGGAGCGCATAGATTCACTCGAAGCGTTTCAGGACGCCCTGCCCCGCATACTTTCCGAAGCGGGCCCTCATTTCATCGTTTTGCCGGTCAAAAACAGAGAAAAGCTACCGCCTGTCAACCATTCGGATCATGCGGGAAGAATCCAGACTTTAAGAAAGGCGCTGAACGTCTCCGAATAGACCAAGGGCCTTTACTTGTAAACCAGCACGCTCTCCAGTTCATCGAGCGAGGTGATTTCCGCGTCGATTTCGTGCGGGACGCGTTCTTTTTTCTGCCCGAACCGATTCACCCATACGACGCGGTATCCGAAATGAGAGGCGCCTGCGATATCCCAGCCGTTGGACGAGAAAAAGCAGATTCTATTCGCGGGAACGCCGAGCCGATCCACCGCCAGTTGATAGACCGATGCGTGCACCTTGAATATCCCCACGCTCTCCACGGATAAAATCTCATCGAGATATTCCTCGATTCCGGCGTTCTTCACCGCGCTGTCAAGCATTTCGGGAGAGCCGTTGGAGAGAATCGCGGCCCGCACCCCGCCTTCCCGCAACTTCGAGAGCACGCCTTTCACCTCAGGATACGCGCTCAGTTGCTTGTATAGCATCATGAGATCTTCGCGAAGATCCGGATTCTCCATCCCCAGCGTATCCATGGCGAAATCGAGCGCATCGCCCGTTACCTGCCAGAAATCCGCGTGAGAGCCCATCAGGCTTCTCAGCCAGGTGTATTCAATCTGCTTTGTCCGCCAGAGCGAGGAGAGCGCCTGCCACTGATCGCCGATTTCTGATTGTTTTTTCGCCGCCGCCGCGGTCACGTCGAACAGCGTGCCGTAGGCATCGAACAGACACAGGTCGATTTCATGATCACCCAACCGGAGCATCTCTTCCACCTCCTCAAAATGCGATTGTTCTCTTAGGGAATCAAATTTATCTTGCCCAGGAATTTTCCGCTCAGAAGGACCTCATGCGATTCATTCGCCTGCTCCAGCGGAAGCTCCCGTCCGATATGAGGCTTGATGGCTCCACTCTCCAGCAAAGGCTCCAGACGCTTCAGGATGCCCGGAACGAGAGGATTCAGATTGCCTGATGAGAGCGCCAGAATCCTGGCGTCCCGGCCCATGGCCGCAGGCAGCGGGATCGTCACCTCCGGCCCTTTGCCGGTTCCCGTTCCGACGACAACGATTCGGCCGTTGATGGCGTTGAGCTTGAGGTCCGAACCCAGATTGTCACAACCAACTGTTTCGACGACGACATCGACGCCTCTACCGTTCGTCAGATCCATCATGCGTTCAGGCACGTCTTCTTCTCGGTAGTTAATGGCCGCTTCGGCGCCCGCCGCAAGGCAAAAATCCGCCTTTTCCTTTGAACTTACGGTCGCAAACACACGGCAGCCTATCGTGCGGGCAAGCTGGATGGAGAGATACCCCACGCCACCGGCTCCCCCCTGCACAAGCACGCAATCGCCCGGAGCCGCTTCTCCCTTCACGACCAGGGCGTTCCAGGCAGTAAGGAGCGGGATGGGCAGTGCGGCCCCATCCGCGTAGGAGGTCGAATCCGGCAACTTGCCCGTCGAGTCTGCGGGCAGCAGTCCTTTTTCGGCATACGCCCCGGTGGAGGCGCGGCCCCACACCCGGTCCCCCGGCGCAAACGCCTCGACGCCCTCACCCACAGCTTCCACTTCGCCGGCGACGTCCGTCCCACACGTATAGGGCAGCGTCATCGCCCCCGCGCGCGGGTGATCCCCCGAGCGGATGGCGACTTCCAGGGGGTTCACTCCCGCCGCCGCAATTCGCACCAGCATCTCGCCCGGCCTGGGCTTCGGCTCCGCCACCTCCTCCAGCTCCATGGGGTGCTCGAGCCCGAACCGCGTCACTCGTACAGCTTTCATCGTATTCTCCATTTGCGCCTCGTCTCTCGGCTACGGGACCAGGACGACCTTGCCCAGGAACTGACCCTCCAGCACGTAATCGTGCGCTTCGTTCGCTTCTTCGAAACTCGACGCCTTATCGACGTTGACCCGGAACGCGCCCTCTCGCAGCAGGGGCGTGAAACGGCGCACCAGCTCCGGCATTTTCGGGAACAGATTCACCACGGCCAGTCCCAGCACCACGGCGTCTTTCGTCATGACCGACGGGACCCGAAATTCCGCGCCCGGGCCTTTGCCCGTGCCCGTGCCGATGACGATGATTTTCCCGTCCACGCGGATGGCGTCCAAATCCTTGTCGAAGTTATCGCAGGCGCAAAGCTCGACGACGACGTCGACGCCGCGCCCTCCGGTGAGTTCCATGCAGCGCTCGGCGAAATCCTCCTCGCGGTAGTTGATCGTCTCGTCCGCGCCCATATCCTTGCAGAATTTCGCCTTCGCATCGGAACTCACCGTCGCGAAAACACGGCAGCCCAGCCGCTTGGCGAGTTGAACCGCCGCCATACCCACGCCACCGGCGCCGCCCTGCACCAGCACCGTTTCGCCGGGACCCGCCTGCGCCTTGATGACGAGCGCATTCCACGCCGTATAGAACGCCACTGTGATGCAGGCGCCTTCCTCATAAGAGTAGGCTTCGGGCAATTCCGCCGTGGCGTCGGCAACCAGCCGCACGTTCTCCGAGTAGCTTCCGCCCATGGCGCGGCCATACACCCGCTGCCCGATCCGCCAGCCCTCCACACCTTCGCCCAGGGCGATGATTTCTCCGGCCGCCTCGGCGCCCGGAATATAAGGGGGCGTCACCAGTTTGGCGTAAGGGTGCTTGGCGGCCCGTATCGCCAGGTCGACCGGGTTCACGCCGACGGCGCCGGCTTTTATCAACACCTCGCCGGGCCCCGGCTTCGCGTCTTCCACTTCGTCCACCCGCATGGGGACATCCATGTTGAATTGATGTACGCGCACAGCTTTCATCAGAATTCACTCTCCTCGGTTTTGAGAATCAGCCCGAAAGTTATCGAACGAAATAAGAAATCCGCCTCTTGTCTCATCACATTACGACGAACTAGAAATCCCTAATACTCATCCGTCCAGCTTCTGCGGCGCTTTTCGCCGGCGTCACACGGTGGAGCCGCTCTCGATACCAGAACAGGGCTTCCCTTCGGGTCCGGCGGATCACCCACCTCATGCCTTTCCGTCCCAGGTAAGCCGACGATCTCCAGAATCAGTTTTCTCCGGATGGCGCGTCCGAAAGACTTGAAATCATTCGCGACCACCAGGAAAGAGCGCCTGCCCCCGATGACGCAATTTCTGTAATACAAATCCAGGTTCGGCATCGGCATTCTGCCCCAGGGACTCGGCCGGTTGTTCACGATGGGAAGCCCGTTGATCGTCACGCCGGTCCGTATGGCCCTGTCCCGCGCATTCGTCACGTAATCCCCGCTGTTGTTCGGCCCATCCCCGGAAATGTCGATCGTGCGGCGCTCGCTCGTAAATCCGTTGTTCTCGAACAGCGGCAGCGCAAATTCTATCGCGCCGCTTATCGACGTATAGGGGCCCACCCCTATCGGCGCCTGAGAGAGCAGGTAAGCGAACTCCTCTGCGCTCGCGCCGTCATGAATCCGCTTCCAGCCCACGACGACTCTCTGAAAATCGAAGCCCGCCCACTCCATGTAGGTGACCGCAATGCTCTTGTGCCTCCCCGATTGAATGGCGCGCAAAACAGACGGAGAGCGAAAAGCGTTCACATACCCCATCCGCTGGAGCTTGCCCTCCACCTCGTCCACGCTCCCGGAAACATCGACCGCCAGGACGAGTTCCAGATCCACGCTGACCGGGGCGGGCCACGCGAAACTCACACCCAGGGAAATCGCTAAAATGGTCAGGAAACCCACCAGGCCGCCCCGCACTCTGGAATAGCGCATCATTTCTCTTTCAACACACCGGCTGCTGATTCCAGTTCCAGGCGAATCTGCTCCATCAGGGAGGAATACATGTGTTTTTCGGTCAGCAACTCCCTGGCTTCCTCCTCCACATCTTTCTGTTCCCCCAGGGCGTAATCACAGCGAATCACCCGCCATTTTGAAAATTCGCGGTACAAGCTCGAAATCTCGTCTTTCGACTGTTTCAGACGAGACTGTAATTTCACATATTCCGCCCGTGCACGCGGGTAATCCTCGGCGATGAAAAAGCTTTCCGCATAGGCGACCTCGTACAAGACGTTCTTCGGATAGCGCGCGCGCAGGTACGCGACGTCTTTTCTCGCCTCTTTGAATTTTTCCGCCCGGTACAGCGCCCAGATGAGGGCCAGCCGCGCCGAGTTGGAGATCCAGCCTTTTCCGTCCACCGCGCGCCGCAGATAGGCTCTGCCCTTCCCGCTCGTATCGCCGATGAAAAACCGGAACATCCTGACCCAGCTCTCGGTGCTTCCCCGGATGTGATAAATCCCCAGTCCGTAGTAGGCGTCGTGAATTTTCGCGTCGAGTTCGAGCGCCTTTTCCAGATGATTCTGCATCGCGCCGGCTCGCAGGAACGCGGTGAGATAGCTGCTGTTATCGAGCGCATCGACGATGCGCATGCCCTCCGTCAGCCCCGCGAGGAGGAGCGCTCTCGTGTCTTCCGGGTTTTTCTCCAGCAATGCCTCGGAGAGGGCCAGCGCCTTTTCGGCATTTTCCCGCCAGGTCTCATAATACGCTTTGCGCCGGATATGCCCTTTCAGGATGTGAAAAACGGACGCCTTGAAGAAATATCCCTCGGGACGTTCGGGCGTGGACGCTATCACCCGGTCAAACGAATCAGACGCCGCTGAATAATCGCCCGCGGCAACCTGCTCAAGCCCGAGATCAATCGATTTCTCATCCAGGGGCGCGCCATGAGAGAAGCTCGCGGACATCGAGAAGGCGACGAAAAGAATGAATGCTCTCGCGTATCGGAATGCCATGTACCCTCCGGAAATCCATGCCCGGGCGGCAGGCTCTGGAACCGGGCGTGTATCCACATCCACGACGATTTGCCCGCGCCCGGAATTGGGCCTATCGTAGTATCGTTGGTTCGGGCATTTCAACCACAGTGAGACGAGAATGTTGAACATCAAGCCGCCGGATGCGGCGATTCGAATCATCCATACCCTGGAAGCCTCCGGACACCGGGCGCTTCTGGCGGGCGGGTGCGTGCGGGACGCCCTGCTCGGCTTTGAGCCGAAGGACTGGGATATCGCCACGGATGCGGCGCCGGAGGCCGTGCAGGGCCTTTTTGAGAAAACCGTCGCGGTGGGAGCGCAGTTCGGCGTGGTGCTCGTGCGTATGGGTGACCGGGAATTCGAGGTGGCGCAATTTCGCGAAGACGGCCCCTACAGCGACGGAAGACACCCCGACGCCGTTCGTCCCTCCGATGAGAAAGGCGACGCGAATCGGCGCGATTTCACCATCAACGGCATGTTTTACGACGTATCGAACCATGAACTCCTCGATTATGTGGGCGGCCGGCGCGACCTGGACGCGGGGGTCATCCGGGCCATCGGCGAGCCGGATCTCAGATTCTGTGAAGACCACCTGCGGATGATGCGGGCGGTTCGCTTCTCGGCGAGGTTCGGCTTTTCTCTCGACCCGGCGACCGTCGCCGCGATCGAAGCCAACGCCGGGCGCATCGGGAAAATCAGCCCCGAGAGAATCCGTGACGAGCTGACGACGATACTGACCCAGAAAAACGCCGACGCCGCCTTCGCCATGCTCGATTCCTCGGGCCTCCTGGAACACGTGCTGCCCGAAGTCGCCGCCATGCGCGGGGTGGCGCAGCCGCCGGAATTTCACCCCGAGGGCGACGTGTGGACGCACGTGCTCGCCATGCTGCGCATCGAGCGCTCCGCCTCGCCGACGCTCGCCTGGGGCATACTGCTCCACGACGCCGGCAAACCGGCCACATACGCCGTAACGGACAGGATCCGCTTCAACGGGCACGACAAGGTCGGCGCGCAGATGAGCGCGGACATCTGCACAAGGCTCCGCATGCCCAGGGCGCAGGCGTCGAGAATCCACGAACTCGTCGCCAACCACATGCGCTTCATGCACGTCGAGAAAATGCGTGAGGCCCGCTTGAAGCGCTTCCTGCGCGAGCCGTATTTCGAGGAATTGCTCGAACTCCACCGGGTCGACTGCCTCGCCAGCCACGGGAACCTGAGGACCCATGAATTCTGTGCGCGGAAACTCGGCGAGCTTCACGAGGAGGCCCTGCGCCCGCCGCGCCTGCTCGACGGCCACGGGCTCATGGCGATGGGCTATCCGCCGGGGCCCGGGCTGGGCGAAATCCTCGCTGCGATAGAAGACGAGCAGCTCGAGGGGCGCATCTCCACCAGGGAGGAAGCCCGCGAATTCGCCCGTCGGAATTTTCCGCCTCCGGAGAACGGCTGAACCGTTGATCCGCGGCCCCATACGCACTAGGATGGCTTTCATTCGTTTCCGCTGACTCCGGGTACCACCTATGGCTCCGATATCCATCATGACGGCGCAGGAACTCGCACTCTCGCTCAGGAGAATCGCTTCGGAGATGGTGGAGGCGTGCGCGGCGGAGGGGAACGTCGCGCTCATCGGCGTGCTCACCCGGGGCGAGCCGCTCGCGCGGCGCCTGGCGGGGCACATCGAGGAGATGGAAGGTATCTCGCCGCCCCTGGGCGCGCTGGACATCGGCGTCCACCGCGACGACGGCGGCCACCCGGCCGAGCGGCGCGGCTTCGAGCCCACCCTCGTCGATTTCGACCTGACGGGCCGGGGCGTGTTCCTGGTCGACGACGTCTTCTTCACGGGCCGGACGGCGCGCGCGGCCATCGACGCCCTGATGGAGCTCGGACGCCCGCGCAAGATATGGCTCGCCGCCCTCATCGACCGCGGCCACCGGGAGCTCCCCTTCCGCCCCGACTTCATCGGCAAGAACGTGCCCACCGCGCTCGCCGAGCGCATCCGGGTGCGGGTGCGCGAGGTCGACGGCGAGGACGGCGTCTGGCTGGAGAAGGAGTGACGCCCGCGCGGGCGATGGCGGGTCAAACCCGACCGGGGAGGGGTTGTTGAAGAAGCCCTCTCCGCCTCATCCTGAGTAGCGGCGAAGCCACATATCGAAGGTCAATTCCGACTAATGAAGGAGGAATTGACCTCTCGCCCGGGGCGGGCGGGTTCGCCGGCGCGATGCGGTGCGGGCAATTGCGGGCGGTTGCGGGGAAATGCGGTGGTCTGAAAAACTTTTTAATCCGGCAAATTTCGATAAAATGTTCACAACTTTCTTTACGATATCTCCATAACCGTCTGAATTCATATCGATTTCTTTCCTTTCTCCCCGCTCGTCCGTTTTCGGGAATTTATCGAAAAACCCCGTGAATTTATCTGAATTTACGGGAAATGCCATTATTTTCATTTTCTCCGCTGCATCCATGAGACCGCCTCCCCAGGCCAGGGCGGCCTGCCCCGCCATGTGCGCGGGATAAAACCCGACCGGGCAGGGCTGATGAAATAGCCCCAAGAAGCGACTTTGGGTTGCGCACAAGCCTTTGAAGTTCACTCCCCCCTTGAGGGGGAGTCGGTGAGGTAAGGGGGTTTTACCCCCGAAACCGAACCGGTGGGGGGTATAACTCGGAATGGCGATAAAACGCATTTCACCCCCCACCGAATCGGCCTTCGCATAAAACGCTCGGCCTCTTCGACTCCCCCTCAAGGGGGGAGTGATGTCTTCTATCTCCCCGGTCGGCTTCATACACCGAATCACGAAATCAGGACATTGCACCAGCCCCGCAGCGGGCGGGTTTGACGCGGCCGGGGCGGGAGCGTCCGCCGTATTCACTCTTTCAGATTCCACGAACAAGCCTCCTCTCCCTTCGATCGATTCCGACCGGGGCGGCTGACCTTACCGGAATCCGCGATCCCGCGGCGCACGGCAAATGCGGGCAATTGCGGGGCAAACGCGAGCGAGGACGAATTCTTCCGACCGCGTTTTGAATCGAATCCGTAGGGACAGGCCCCCGTGCCTGTCCGAGGCCCCCCGCGTCTGTACGCCACGCGGCGGGATGATATCCCCATATCGGCAGGACATATTTGTGGTAGCGCGACCTGTCCCCTACGGGGTCGGTGGCCGGGATGACGGACCACGGGCGGGCGCGGGAAGGCCACGGGAGCGTTTGACGAAGCGCGCGCGCCCTTTTTATACTCATGAATCCACACGAGGGTTCCGATCGGCCCCACTCCGGGGAAAGAACACTTGGCCATGTACGAATACCTCAGCATCATCGCCACCTACGGCTACCTGGCCCTCATCTACCACGGCATCCGCACGATGGAGCGAACCTGCGAGAAGAACTACGGGGACTCCGAGCGCAAGCACGCCGAAGCGATGGGCAAGCATGACGAGGCGATGACCGACTCCGAACGCAAACACAATGAAACGATGACCGAATCCAAACGCAGGCACGACGAGGCCATGGCCGAATCCCGCCGCAGGGAGGTGGAGGGCATCCGCAGACACGAGGAGTCGATGGCCAGGCACGACGAGTCCATGGCCGCCCTGCGCGAACTCATCGACGGACAAGCGGAGAGCCGCATGGCCCTGCGCGAACTCATCGAACGAACCAGATAACCCGACCCGAGCGCCACGGGCGGCCACGGTCGAAATTCCCGAAGAGGGAAATTCGACGCCCCTACACATCTCCCGCGTTCCATTCGGGAGGGTTTGGGGTTTCGCTCGTCATTCCGAGCGAGGAGGGCTTGTTGAACCCCTTGAGAGGTAAACCCCATAAAGGCAACCCCCCCTACCCCCCCTTGTCAGGGGTCAAACGCGAGAGAGGAACGAGCGTTTGCATAAGCCATTGACGAGAAACACATCGGTTCACAAAACCTCCCTCTTCGGTCGGTTTTGACCCTGACAAGGGGGGGTAGGGGGGGTTGCCTTTCCAGGCGGGCGGCGTTTGACGAAGCGCGCGCGCCCTTTTTATACTCATAAATCTACACGAGGGTTCTGATCGGCCCCACTCCGGGGAGTAACGCATGACGACGTACGAATACCTCAACCTCATCGCCTCCTACGGCGGCCTCGCGCTCATCTACCACGGCATCCGCGTCATGTCGAAAAACGCCGACATGCGCTCCGCCGACTCCGAGCGAAAGCACGCCGAAGCGATGGGAAAGCACGACGAGGCGATGACCGACTCCGAGCGCAGGCACAACGAGTTCATGACCGAATCCAAACGCAGGCACGACGAGGCCATGGCCGAATCCCGCCGCAGGGAGGTGGAGGGCATCCGCAGGCACGAGGAGTCGATGGCGGCCCTGCGCGAACTCATCGACGGACAGGCGGAGAGCCGCATGGCCCTGCGCGAACTCATCGAACGAACCAGATAACCCGACCCGATAACGCGGTGCCGCCTTGCGCGCGCTCATCGAGCGAACCGGGTAACCCGACCCGACCAAGGCGAATTACCAATCACTCCCCCTTGCAGAGCGCCAAACAACCACTCCCCCCTTGAGGGTCGTGGCCGACACACGAGGGAGAAGAATCACTCCCCCCTTGAGGGGGAGTCGAAGAGCTGAGGGCGTAAGCCCGAAAGCGATTCGGTGGGGGGTATAACTCGGAGTGGCGATCAAACACGTTTCACCCCCCACCGAATCGACCTTCGCACAAACCGCTCGGCCTCTTCGACTCCCCCTCAAGGGGGGAGTGAATTTCTCTCTCGTCGGAGGGCAAGAAGGCAAGAACTTTCAAGGGGGGAGTGAATTGCTCTCTCATCAATCGGGTCCGCCCGTAGCGGACAGGCCCCCGCGCCTGTCCGGGGCCCCCGCGCCTGTCCGACACCCGCCCCCCACAGAAGCGCCCACACCCAAAAAAAGACGGCCCCCGTCTCCGGGGCCGCCTCTTTGAATCCATCCGTCGTGGGGGTTTGACCCGACCGAAGAGGGAGGGTCAAACGCGATTGATGAATGAGCGTTTGACATTTTCCCGTCCACAGCCTATAGAAACTACTGGGTCAAAGCCGACCGGTCAGGGAGGGTTTAACCCGACTGAAGAAGGAGGGTTTGAATTGTTCCCTCACACATCCTGAAATTAAGTTTGGGGGTTACTCATTATTCCCCGCCCACGCTGAGAGGACTCAAACTCTGTCGCATGGGCCGGTACAATTTGCTCCCGACGATGTAGAGCAACCAATGAGTAACCCCCAAAGAAGTCACCCGCTCTTTCCCGGCAACCTGCCCTTTCTTCCGTCTTGTTCTCATCAGGCCCGCCCCGGCCCGCAGGCCCGAAGAGTCCTGCGCTCTTACCTGCGCGCCCCGAACGCCCCGATGAAGGCGGCTTCATCCGCCGGATTGCTTTTCTGGATAACTTGAAAAGTTCCGGCGACCGAACCGGGATGCTGAGGCGAATACGTCGTCGTTATCGTATTTGTCGTTGCCGTAATATTTCTATTTCCATCCCTTGTGTGTACCGGTACCGTTGTTTGGGACCTTGTGGTTCTCAGACCGAAGAACTGGCCTTTCCATCCGCCGCTGAAGGATTTGCCGTCAACCACGCCGACGGCGTCATCGCCAAATTCGCCTGATATAGTATCTGCGAAGGTATGTTTCTGTAGTTCAATACTGCCTGCCATTTGTTGTCCGCCGACGACGATGCTCGTGACCGCGCCCTGGATGCTGCCCATGCCGTCTGCTGCAGTTGGCGTCTGCTGACCTGGAGTGTCGCTTGTCGGATTCTGGAACTCGGCGTTGAGCTCGACGCTCCCCCGGAAATAGCTCGTATCTCCTCCCGCGATGTAGACGCCGTTCGCATCCCCCCGGTAGGTGGCCGAAACGTCTTGGCCGTCTTTCACGAATATGCTGATGCGGTCGAATCCTTCAGTGTCCCCGCATGTTCTGGTAGTTGTGGTTATTCCCGTCGTAGATGAGACTGGATCAGTTGGGCCTTCAATACCAACACAGAAGTTTGAAGCGGTGCTGGTGACTGGTTGGCTTCCATGCGCAAAAGCGTATATCGCGGAATTGCCCAAATTTGCGTTGTCCACCGAAAGCCAGATTCCGGCAAGCAGATAGTCGGTGTCGGGAAAATCTCTATTTTCATACCGTGAGTCTGGATCGCCTGGTGCCGCCGTATTTTCCAGGTCATTTGTTCTTGTTCTGACATTGTCTTTCGTTTGCGAGATGTCCGTGAAGGCGTTGACGAAGGTAGAACCGTCAGCGTTTTTCAGATCGAATCCATTGGTAAGGTGGCCTACTCCGCTGAGGGAGGGCGTCGTACTGCTCGATGTAAGACCCTGTACCATAACCGTCTGCTGTCCAATTATTCTGTCTGCGCCCGTTCCGGTATTCGCAGGGAATTCAGCTTTGCCGTTATTGGTGGCCCCGGCCGAGCCATCACCAACCGGACCTACGAGAAGCCTGTTATTGCCTCCATCTGCGCTTACCAGATCCGTCAACAGCTCGGTGGAGAGGAGCTTGTTGTCCCTCACGTGCTTGATGAGGGATGAGTTGTTCGTCAGTGCGACCTCGTCCGCTTCCCGTTGTCTGCGAGCTTCCGCAACCGCGTTTACGGCGCTCTGGACCGCCGCCACAGCCGATTGCGCGCTTCTCAGGCGGGAAAGCGCCGCGTTCGCATCCGCGACCGCCATTTCCGCCGCCGCAGGCGTGGTGGCCGCATTCCCGGCGCTGCTCGCGCCTTCGACGCCCGCCAGGGCTGCTTGCGCGTCGCCGGCATGAGCGAGAGCGCTTGCTATCTGATCCGCCGTGGCGTCTTCGTGGACCTGCACCGCAGCCGCCGTCGAACTCGCCGATTGCGCCAGATTACGGGCGTTAGAGACGATGCCCGCGAGCGTATTCCTCGCCGTGGCTATCCTCTCCTCATTCGTCGGCCCCGGCTCCGTGCAGTCCGGGTACGTCCCGACTTGCCCCTGCGGGCATTCCATCACCGGCGGCGGCATCTCTTCCGTAGAGCCGCCACCGCCGCCACCGCCGCAACCGGAGGCAAATGCCGCAATGCACACGACAATTACCGCCAATCCCAAATTCCTGAGCATTCTCATCATTTGCCCCCTAAGGCTACGCCCCCCCTCCGGGAAAACGGAAGGGGGCGGGCGGGTGAAAACCAGCTTCCATGTACCGCTTGCGCGCCGAAGCGCGGGCGCTTCTGATTCTTTTTTCATCCCCCGGCCCCGGGCGCAGAAGCCCGGGGCAAGAGGAGTCATGCGCTGTTGCTTACTCGGCCTTCCACGCGCCGAACGCGCCCAGGATCCTGACCGGGTCGTTCAAGTTACCCGGCGCGGAAGCGCCGAAGGTGCCCGCCGCGGTCGTGGGGAATTCGGTTTCAGCCGCTTTTGGAGCAGCATCCGGCTTGTCCGAATCGTTGGGGCCGTAGAACTGGCCGCCCCAATTGCCGGCCATGGTCCTGCCCGCCAGGGTGCCGGAGACGGTGCCCATGAAGCCGCCCGTGCTTCCCGCATCGGCGGTGGCGCCCCTGTCGATGAACGCATTCTTCAGCGTCAGCGAACCTTCCACGTCCATGCCGCCGGCCCTGATGTTGGTGACGGAACCGGTGACCAATCCCAAGCGCAGTTCGTCATTGTCGCCGACAGTGCCGGTATCCGGAGTGGAGTCAGCCCCTTCGGTTCCGCCGAAGTTGGCCATCAGGCTGACGTCCGCGTCGAAGTATTCGACCATGCCGCCCGCCGAGTACAGGCCTGTCGCGTCACCGTTATACGTCGCCGTGCCCTTGAGGGCGGGCCTGACCTCGAACGGGTCATTGCCGCTCGCGAACGCGCCTGCTGTGGCCAAGTTGGGGGAGCTCGGCAGATCAGGCACATCGTTCGGAACCGTCAGCCAGACGCCCCAAGCCAGGTAGTCGGCGTCGGGCGTCATGGTCGTACCGGCTGCTACCAGCCTCTGGAATACATAACCTTCGATCGACTCGACGACCCCGTCTCTCACGCTGATGGCGCACCCACTAGCGAGGGTGGCAGAGCAGGAGAACTTTCCTGCAACCGGTGGCGCGTTGTCTGATGGATTGAAGTTGTACATCGCATCGAAGCTGCTTCCATCGTTCGGAACGTCGCCCGTAATTTCAGGTTTATTGGTTACATGTCCATCTAAGGCTGTCGCATCGTAAGACGGAGTCGTGTCATACGTGTTCTTGACAGCCGGCGCATTAATGTCCGTGAAGACGATAGTGTAAGTTCTGCTTGCGCCAGCGGCGCCCGAGCCGCCTACGTATTCAGCGCCCGGCCAGCCGCCGGTCGGCTTCTCGCCGGCCGTCATTAGCGATGTCGGGGTTTCGCCTTTATCCACAGCTCCGGGGCCTCCGGCTATCGTGAATGAAGGTCCACTAGCGCCGTAAGTCGCCCTTACGCTGGTGGCAGTCCCCTGGTGGCTGCTTCCCATCGGAACCGCAGTAAGAGGAGGAGTGTCAGTTGTTGCTGGAGTTTCGCTCCTCTCGTTAGCAGCAGCGGCCGTCAAGTCCAGCGCCGCACCTACTCTCGCCTTGAGGTTCGAATTGGGTTTGGGGACGGCGTCGCCCGTCTTGCCCTCGAGTACAGCGTTGTCGATGTCGCTCTGGTTGATGATCTTGTTCGCCAGCTTGGTGATTTCCAGGCCGCGCGTCATGCCGGCTTCCATGGCCATGTCGCGGTACATCTCGGCCTTCATCTGGTATTCCATGGCCATCGCCGAAGTCGTGGCCGCAGCCGCCGCGTCGGATGCTTCCTTGGCCATGCCCGCGTACATCTGCGCGTTGCCCATCGCCACGGGGTCCTTCGCGCTTCCTGCATAGCCCATCGCCATCATATACGCCGCCATGGCGGCTTCCTGCGCGCCGCTCAGGGCCGCTGCTTCGGCCATTTCCGCGGCAAGGTCTTCGGCGGAGGTGCAGGAGCCGTCCGCGTTATACCGGCCGCCGTCACCCTCGCACATTTCCTGCGGGGTCGGTTCGGGCTCTACCACCGGCGGTTCCGGCTCCGTCATCGTCGCCGATCCGCCGCCTCCGCCGCAGCCGGCCAGCGTCAGCGCGAAGGCCGCCGCCAGCATGAATGAAAAGATTTTGTTTCCGTGAAGTTTCATCACTTTTGAGTCCTCCTAGTCTCGTGACATTAAAGAGCTTTACAACAGAAAAAATCTGAAGTGTTTGGATTCGACCTCCTTTCTTTGACTTTCCGACTTTCCTTGAATCCTTCGTTATCGGGCTTCTTTCGTTTTGTCGCGTTTCATTTCATCGGAGCGGGGCCGGTTCGCGCGGCCGCCGGCCCGGACAACTGAGTCCGGGCCGATGGCCGGCTTATCCACGAGACTGGTGTGGGATGCGTTGCGAGCTTCATGATGGATTGAGTCCTCCCGCCTCGTGATATGAAACCTCTCCGGCCCGCGCCGGATCTTCAAGTCTCCTTTTTCCGGCGCCCGGCTTTCCGGTCTTTCCCGAAGCCCGGGCGCGGCCGCCCCGGCGAACGAAGCGCCGGGCGTCTTTCTGATAGATTCACGAGACGGGAGAGGGTTTTGTGGCGTGCTGCATCATGGGTTGAGTCCTCTTAGCCTCGTGAGTTGCTGCTTCCCGGCTCCCGCCGGGCTTTCCGTCTTTCTCCAGGACCGGAGCCGCCGCTTGTGCGAACGCGAAGCTCAGGGCCTGTGCCTGAATCGGTTCACGAGACTGGAGAGGGTTTTGTGGCGTGGTGCGTCATGGGTTGAGTCCTCTAGCCTCGTGATATTTGCTGCTGAAGCCCGGCGTCTTTCCGGGTCGTCGTCTTCCGGGCTTCGCCGAGCCGTTCGCGAGAGCAGTGTTCCTCCGTCGGGTTCCCGCCTCATCCGGCTTGCGCGGCGTGATCCGCGTCGTGTCGAGCGGGCGGCCCTGAAGTGTGCTGCTCTCGCGTATTGCTTGGCATTTATGATAGTGCGGCAAGTATTCCGTTCTTGTCAACCCTTTAATTGAACTTGCGCGCAACTTTCAATTCGTCCGCTTCCGCGAGGTGATGGATCGATTATGAACCAACGGGGTTTGATGATCAAACGCGAGGGGGCGTAGGGGGCGTAGGGACAACCCTCCGTGGTTGTCCTTTCCGTGGTTGTCCTGTTTGACGTGATGATTCTGTAGGGACAGGCCCCCGTGCCTGTCCGAAACCCCCGCGCCTGTCCCTGCGACCACGGGGATGGCGCGATACGGGCGGAACCCGACCGACGAGAGAGGAAAATCACTCCCCCCTTGAGGGGGAGTCGAAGAGCTGAGGGCGTAAGCCCGAAAGCGATTCGGTGGGGGG